>Ga0316188_10000068_pt1 | contig 30847 bp, 35 predicted proteins | sample Phiworburrow1_MG_FD_204933 | JGI IMG/M metagenome (GOLD analysis project Ga0316188, IMG submission 204933) | Coastal sediment microbial communities from Maine, United States - Phippsburg worm burrow 1 | ecosystem: Environmental > Aquatic > Marine > Coastal > Sediment | place: USA: Maine... | reverse complement strand
CGATCGCGCCACCGAAGATCGCGGGCATCTGCAGTGCCACCAGCGTCACCACCGGGATCAGCGCGTTGCGCACCACGTGCTTGACGATCACCACGCGTTCGGCGAGCCCCTTGGAGCGCGCGGTCGTCACGTAGTCGAGGCGGATCACGTCGAGCACCGCGGAGCGCACGAAGCGGGTCCACGACGCGCCCTGGAACAGCCCGAGCACCGCGACCGGCATGATCGTCTGCTTGAAGTGTTCCCAGGCCCATTGCCAGCCGGTCGCGTCGATGTCGGCGCGATAGACGAAGGGCAGCCAGTCCAGCGTGATGCTGAACAGCAGGATGAACAGGATCCCTGTGAAGAAGGTCGGCAGCGAGAAACCGATGAAGGCGAGCGTGTTGGCGATCTGGTCGAAGATCGAGTAGGGGCGGGTCGCGGCGAACACACCGATCGGCAGCGCGATCAGCAGCGCGAGCACCTGTGAGGAACCGATCACCAGCAGGGTGGCGGGAAGCCGCTGCATGATCAGCATGTCGACGTCGATGCGACTGGCGAACGAGAAGCCCCAGTCGCCGTGCAGCATCGCGGCCAGCCAGCGGAAATACCGGAGGTAGACGGGATCGTCCAGCCCGAACTGGGTGCGCAGGTTCTCGCGCACTTCGGGCGGGATGTTGGGATTGGTCGCGAGCTCCTCGAACGGGTCACCCGGCGCGAGCGCCAGCACCGTGAAGAGGATGACGCTGATCCCGAGCAGGCTCGGGATCGCGATGAGCAGGCGCCTGAGCAGATATCGGCTCATCTACGCGTCGTATCCGTCCTTGTCCCGGTGCGGGGCCCGCCGGCGGCGGCCGGCCCCGGACGCCGCGATCACGCCTGCTTGTACCAGTCGCGCAGGTTCCAGAGGTCGTTGTCCCAGCCGGACAGCGGCGCGACCAGCTTGCTCGCGACCGCCGCCACCCGGGGCCGGTAGGCGACCGGCACGACCACGTGGTTCTCGATGACCAGGTCGTTCATCCGGATGAAGTACCCGGCCCGCTTGATCGGGTCGAGCTCGAACTCGGCGGCGCGATACGCCGCGTCGTAGTTGTCGTTGCTCCACCGCGTGATGTTGCGACCCTGCCACTTGTTCGCCTTCTGCGAATGCTGCCACGACAGGTACTGGTCCATGAAGACGCCGGGATCAGGCTGCGGCATCGTCGTCGTGTACATCTGCAGGTCGGTGTAGAACTTGGTGTAGGTGTCCGGGTTCGCGACGTCCGACGAGAAGAACACCGACGCAGTCACCGACTTCAGTTCGAGCGAGATGCCCGCCTTCTGGCAGGCCTGCTTGATGATCGCCTGGGTCTTCTGGCGCGGCGCGTTGATCGATGTCTGGAACACGAACTTCAGCTTGGTGTCCCCCTTCGCGCGCACGCCGTCGGAGCCGAGCTTCCAGCCGGCGGCGTCCAGCACCTTGTTCGCCTTCTCGACGTTGAACTCCCAGCGGGTGTTCTTCGAGTTGAAGCGCTGCGGGTTGTTCAGGAAGTTCGCGGTGGCAAGCCCGGTGCGCCCGTAGATGTGGTCGTGGATCGCCTTGCGGTCCACCAGCAGGTTCACCGCCTCGCGCACCGCCGGGTCGGAGAACGCCGGGTGCTTGGTCTTGTCGCTGGAACGCTCGCCGTCGACTTCCTTCCAGGGGTCGGTGAAGTTCATCTGCATGAACTCGATGTTGCCGCCCATGACGATGTCGACGCGACCCTTGCCGCCCTTCTCGAGGCGCTTGAGGATCTCGTCCTCGACCTGCATGTTCCAGGCGTAGTCGAACTCGCCGGTCTGCAGCACCGCACGCGCCGCCGACACCGCGTCGCCGCCGCCCTTCATCTCGATCGTGTCGAAGTACGGCCGGTTCGGCAGGTGGTAGCTGGGATTGAGCTCGCCGCGGACCATGTCGCCCGGCTTGAAGTCGACGAACTTGTAGGGCCCGGTGCCCACCGGCTTCAGGTTCGTCGGCGCCTCGCGCGACTTCGCGCCCCGGTAGTTCTCGAAGAGGTGCTTCGGGATGAGCGCGCCGCGTATGCCCACGAACGGATCGGCCCAGAACGGGTTCGGTTTGGCGAACTTCACGCGCACGGTGTACTGGTCGACCTTCTCGACCTCGACGTCCTTGTACGTGCCGATCGTCACCGCGGCGGTCGCCGGATCGCGGCCGAACTCCCAGTTGAACACGCAGTCGTCGGCGGTGAACGGCTTGCCGTCGTGCCACTGCACGTCCTTCTTCAGCTTCCAGGTCACCGTCGTGCCGTCGGCCGACAGGCCGCCGTTGGCGGTGGTCGGCACCTCGGCCGCGAGCATCGGCACCAGGTTGCCGTCCGCGTCCCACGCGGCCAGCGGTTCGTAGAAGATCCGCGAGCCCTCCTGGTCCTTGGTGCCGACCGCGAAGTGCGGGTTCAGCAGGGTGGCGCCCTGCCACCAGAGCAGTTTCAGCGCGCCGCCGCCGCCGCGCTTCGTCGGCTTGTAGTCGGACTTGGTCTGCGCGTGGGCGACGCCGCCCAGCGCGAGCAGCTGGGTCGCCATCGGCGCCGTCAGCCCCAGGTGCACCATGCCGGCGACGAAGTCGCGTCGGGACAGCCGGCCCTTCTCGACGTCGGCAATCAGGCTGCGAAGCGTCTTGTCGTCCATTCCGGTCTCCTCGATTCGTTGGAATGTATTTGTAATGTGGCTGGATACTACCGCGCAAATCAGGAGAATGGGCGACTTCGCCAACCGACGAGAACGCCATGCCACGACCGACCGGAAAGATCCATCTGCCGACCATGACGCCGGGCACGCAGCGCAGCATCGCCTGCCACCGTTTCGGCAAGGCCGGCGCCCGCCCGAAGGCGTATCTGCAGGCGGCGATTCACGCCAACGAGCTGCCGGGCGCCATGGCGCTGCACCACCTGATGCCGATGCTCGACGCGGCGGATCGCCAGGGGCGGATTCGCGGCGAGGTGATCGTGGTGCCCACCGTCAACCCGATCGGCCTGTCGCAACTGGTCGGCAGCATCCACCTTGGGCGCTACGACTTCCTCGGCCGCGACAACTTCAACCGCAACTGGCCCGACCTCTCGGAGGCCGTCGCGCAGCGGGTCGGCCGGCGCCTGGGCGCCGACGCCGAGCGCAACGTCGCCCTCGTGCGACGGGCGGCGCTGGCCGCGCTCGCCGCGCTGGAGCCGGTCAACGAGCTGCAGACGCTTCGGGTCGAGGTGCTCAGGCGCTCGATCGACGCGGACGTCGTGCTCGACCTGCACTGCGACCAGGAGGCCGCGCTTCATCTCTTCATCTCCCGCGCGGACTGGCCGGGGCCGGCGACCGAACTCGCCGCCGACATCGGCTCGGAGGCGACGCTGTACAACGACCCCTTCCCCGAAGTCGCGACCTTCTTCGGGGTCAACAGCTCGCTCTGGGCGCGGCTCGCGGCACGCTTTCCCGACGCGAACATTCCGCAGGCCTGCCTGTCGGCCACCATCGAGTACCGCGGCCAGCACGACGTGAACCACCGGCTCGGCGCGTCGGACGCGGCCAACCTGTACCGCTTCCTGGTGCGCCGGGGGATCGTTGCCGGGCGCGCCGGCGCGCTGCCCAGGCTGAAGGCGCAGGCCACGCCGGTCGCCGGGATGGACGTGGGCTACAGCCCCAAGGCCGGCATGGTGGTGTACCACCTGCCCAAGGGCGCCAGGGTGCGCAAGGGCAGCGCGGTGTGCGAGATCATCGACCCGCTGGATGCGCGTGGTCCGAAGGCGCGCACGCAGGTGCTCGCGCGCACCGACGGCATCCTGTTCAGCCGCAAGCCGGATGGCCGGCTGATGTGGCCGGGCGCGGTGCTCTTTCGCATCGCGGGCGCGAAGCCGCTGGCGCATCGCGCAGGGATGTCCGGGCTGGACGACTGACGATCGCTGCGATTCCGGCCGGGAATATAATGATTTGAGCGCGGTCCTCGCGCCCCGAGGCCGCGCTCGCCGCGGCCCATGCAGCTGTCAGCAGTGGCCTGCAGGTACCGCTGGTCGACACCCACGAGGCGGGAGGCAGCCATGAGCACACCGGTCGACCTATCAACCCGTTTCTTCCTCAAGGCGACGGCCGCAGCGGTTGCGGCAGTGGCGGCGGGCTGCGCGCCGCCCCGCGACCCCGGCAAGCCGATCGAGGAGGGTTTTGAATACCAGGTGGTGCCGAACCCCTGGCCGAACCTCTCCAGCAGCCGGTTCGAAGTCATCGAGTTCTTCTGGTACGGCTGCCCGTACTGCAACGCTTTCGAACCGTTTCTCAAGGAGTGGGCGGCGAGGCTGCCGCCCGACGTCGCGTTCCGCCATCTCCACGTCGGGCTGAATCCGAACCATGCGGTCCACCAGAGGCTCTTCTTCGCGCTCGAGGTGCTCGGCAAGGACAAAGAGCTGAACAGCGTGATGTTCAGCGCGCTGCACGAGCAGCAGATGTTCCTCGAGAGCCCGGAGCGGATCGCCGACTTCTTCGCGCAGCACGGCGTGGACCGGCAGCTCCTGCTCGACACGATGAAGTCGCCGGAGGTGGCCGCCAGGTGCGAGCGGGCCAACGCGATAGCGAAGGCGGCCAAGATCACCGGCGTGCCCGAACTGGCGGTGAACGGAAAGTGGCTGACCGACACCACGATGGCCGGCAACTACCGGAAGACGCTGAACGTCGTCGACTACCTCCTCGCACGCGATCGCGCGGGCGGCTGACGGTCGAGGGTCGCGTTCGCGGCCGCTGATCCGGGGCGTCGCTGCGGGCCTGCGGATTTGACGGGGTCTCGGCGCGCGGCTATTTTCGCGGGTCCGTCCCAGACCCTCGAGCGATTCCCATGAGCCTGCCGCCGATTCTTCGCGACCGCCTGCGCCTGCCCGCCGTCGGCTCGCCGCTGTTCATCATCTCCAACCCCGACCTCGTGATCGCACAGTGCAAGGCGGGGATCGTGGGCTCGTTTCCGGCGCTGAACGCTCGGCCCAAGGAGATGCTCGAGGAGTGGCTGCAGCGCATCACCTCCGAACTCGCCGAATACGACAGGGCGCACCCGGAAGCGCCCAGCGCGCCGTTCGCGGTGAACCAGATCGTGCACCGGTCCAACGACCGCCTGGAGCACGACATCGCGATGTGCGTGAAGTACAAGGTGCCGATCGTGATCACCTCACTGGGCGCGCGCGTGGAACTGAACGACGCGATCCACTCGTACGGCGGCATCACGCTGCATGACGTGATCGACGACAAGTTCGCGAAGAAGGCCATCGAGAAGGGCGCCGACGGCCTGATCGCGGTCGCGGCCGGGGCCGGCGGCCACGCCGGCGTCCAGTCGCCGATCGCGCTGATCCAGGACATCCGCGAGTGGTTCGACGGCCCGTTGCTGCTCTCGGGCGCGATCGCGCACGGTCGCGCGATCCTCGCCGCGCAGGCGATGGGCGCGGACCTCGGCTACATCGGTTCGGCGTTCATCGCGACCAGGGAGGCCAACGCGGCGCAGGCCTACAAGGAGATGATCGTCGCCAGCGCCGCCGAGGACATCGTCTACACGAACCTCTTTACCGGGGTGCACGGCAACTACCTGAAGCCGTCGATCCGCAACGCCGGCATGGACCCGGACCATCTGCCCGAGAGCGATCCCAGCAAGATGAACTTCGGATCCGACCGCGAGAAACCCAAGGCCTGGAAGGAAATCTGGGGGTGTGGCCAGGGGATCGGAGCGGTGAAGGCGGTGCTGGGCGCGGGCGAACTGGTCGAGCGGCTGAAGCGCGAGTACGAGGAGGCGCGCAAGTCGCTCTGCGGCTGAGCGGGCCGCAGCGGCGGGCACGCGGCGGCCGGCACGCAGCGGCCGGCACGCAGCGGCCGTCGGCGCGCACCAGGCCGATCCCTGCAGGCCCGGAGGCGCGCGGCGCGACGTCGAGTGGACGGGCGTGGCTCAGCCTGCCGGAATGAAGCGCGCGATCGCGCGCGCCACCACCCGGTCGCCGCAGCGGAATTCACAGTGCGCCACGCACAGCCGGCCGCCTTCGTGCCGGAAGTCGCAACGCGCCTCGATCCAGTCGCCGATTTTCGCGCTGCCCAGGTAGTCGAGGCCGATCGAAGTCGTCACCAGGCGGCGTGGCGGGTCGTGCGACAGCGCCATGTTGTAGCCGGCGAGGATGTCGGCGATGGCGGGGAGCACTCCGCCGTGCAGGCCTTCACGGTTGTTCGCGTGATGCGGCCGGACGTGAAAGCCGACGACGATTTCCGGAGCCTGGCCGCGCGAGTACAACGGACCGATATGGTCGAGAAACGGGCTCGAGCGCAGGATCGGGCCGAAGCCCGCGGGCACCTGCGGGGACGCCGCCGGCGCGCCTGGTGCGTAGGGCGGCACCTGCATTTCAGCCCAGCGCCGCGATCGCCTCGCTCGCGGAAACCACCTTCGCGAACGCGCCGTTCATCGCCGCCATGAACGCCGCGTGCACCTGCGCGGCCGGCACCGTGGTGCCTCCGAAGGCGAGGTCGCGCGTCGCGCAGGCGTCGTGCGCCAATGTGCAGGCGTAGCCGGCGTCGGCCGCGGCGCGGGTGCTGGTGTCGATGCACATGTGGCTCATCATCCCGGCGATCACCAGAGACTTGATGCCGCGCTCGCGCAAGGTATCGGTCAGCGTGGTCTCGCGGAAAGCGTTCGGGAAGTGCTTCGTGACGATCGGCTCCGCGGCCAGCGGCTTGACGTTCCCGTGAATGAGCACCCCCTCCGTGTCCGGCAGGAAGAAGGTCGCGCCCGGGCGGTTGGACACGTGCTGGACGTGGATCACCGGCAGCCCGCGTGCGCGGAACGCCTCCAGAAGCGCCTTGGCCTGCACGCTGGCGGCGGTGCTTCCGACGAGTTCCATCCTGCCGCCGGGGAAATAGTCGTTCTGGATGTCGATGATCAGCAGCGCATTGCTCATGAGGTTTCTCCGTTCGAATCGGGTTGCATGGGTGGAAGATGGGGCGGTCGTCGTCGCGACGCGCGCTCATCGTTGCGCGGGGCCTGCCTGGTCGCGCGCGGGCGATTGCTCGCTCTGGCGCAGCAGTTCGATGACCTCGTCGTCTTCGACCTGGTCGAAATTACGGTAGAAGCGTCCGACGGCGCCGAAGTCCCAGGGCGTGTCGAGGCAGACGATCTCATCGGCGAAGGGCCGTACCGCCTCGATGCTGTCGGGTGCGCCGACCGGAACCGCGCAGACGAGCTTCGCCGGTCTGCGGGCGCGAACCGCGTGAAGCGCCGCGATCATCGTCGCGCCGGTCGCGAGCCCGTCGTCGATCACGATCGCGATGCGGTCCAGCGGGTCGATCGGCGCGCGATCGGGCGTGTAGGCGGCGCGGCGCTTTCGCAGCGTCTCGAGCTGTGCCGCCTTCTCCTCGTCGAGATAGCGCTCGTCGGCGCCCGCCTGACGCGCGTGCGGCGCGATGTAGGCCCAGCCGGTCTCGTCGATCGCACCGACCGCGAATTCCGGAGAGAACGGCGCACGCAGCTTTCGCACCAGCACCACGTCGAGGTCGCCGCGCAGGCGCTGCGCGATCACGCGGCCCATCGGGACCGCGCCGCGCGGGATCGCCAGCACCAGGGGATGCTGGCCGCGATACGCGGCGAGCGCTTCCGCCAGCTGTTCGGCGGCGTCGATGCGATCTCGAAACACCATGTCACCCTCCTGCGGGTTCAGCCGCGCGTCGGTCGCACGAGCTCGATCGCGAGTTCGGGCTCGTAGGGCGGCACGCGGCACTCGATCACGTCGTCAGGCGCGACGGCGAGCTGGGCGCCGACCACATCGGCGTGCACGGGCAGCTGCGCCACGCGCCGATCGGCCAGCACTGCGACACGGATCTCCTCGGGCTTGCGTTGCGCGAGCCACTGGATCGCGCGCATCAGCGAGTGCCCGCGATACAGCACGTCGTCGACCAGCAGCACCGTGTGGCCGGTCAGGTCCAGGCGCGCGAGCGCGGGGTCTTCGGTGAGCCTGGTGTCCGGGTGCAGCAGCGTCAGGTCGTCGGCGTAGCGCTCGATCTTCAGCTGGAGCATCGCGGGCGCAGGCAGGCGCCAGTCGCGCACGAGGCGCTCGCACAGGGCCTGGGCCAGCGGGGCGCCGCGGCGAAGAACGCCGACCACGGTCACCCTGGGCCGTCCGGCGAGCAGGGCCGCGCACTGCCGCGCCATCGCGTCGAGCACGTCGCCGAGCTCCCGGGCGTCGTACAGGGTCCGGCGTTCGCGGGTGGCGGAATCTGGCATGGTGAACCGCAGTGGGGAAGTGCAGGAGCGCGCGCCGCGGCTTCTGGCGACACGCAGGCCCCGGAATCAGGCTTTCTTGTACGTGTGCAGCGGGATGCGCTCGCGCTCCATCGCCGCCGCCACCGGCGGCGCCGCGGCGACGCGCTCGACGAATGCCTTCAGGCCGGGCAGCGAGTCGGGATCGATGCCTGCGAAGCCGCCCCAGCGCAGGAGCGTGAGCGCATAGGCGTCATGGAAGGTCGGGCGATCGCCGAACCAGAACGCCTTGGCGCCCGCGACCCAGCCCTGGATGCGCTCGAGGTGCTTGCGGTACATCGCGGCGTTGAAGCGCTTGATGTCCGCCTGTGCCGCCTCGCCCTCGGCGAACTTCTCGGGCATGAACACGTGCGTGAAGGTCGGGTGCACCGTGTTGTTCATCCACGCCAGCTGCGAGAGCGCCTGCGCGCGCGCCCAGTTCTCGCTCGGCAGCAGGCCCAGTTGCGGATAACGCCGGTCGAGGTAGTCGCAGATCGCGAGGATCTGCGTGAGCGGCTGCCCGCCGACCGAGAGCACCGGCACCTGTGCGTCCGGATTCATCGTCACGTACTCGGGCGTCTTGTTCTCGGCCTTGTGCAGCTTGACCAGCTTCGGGACGAAGTCCTCGCCGGTCTGCGCCTTGATGATCTCGAGCGCGACGTGCGGAATGAAGGAACAGGCGCCGGGGGCGAAGTAGAGCTCGATCATCGTCGTGCCTCAGTCCATCTGGGTGACGAACTTGGTGTTCAGGTAGCCGTCGAAGGTCTCGGTGCCGCCCTCGCTGCCGATGCCGCTGTCCTTGATGCCGCCGAACGGCGTCTCGGCGAGCGCCTGGCCGAAGTGATTGATGTTGACGATGCCGGCCTCGATGCCGTTTTGCGTCGCGAGCGCGTTCTTCGTCGACGTGGTGAACACGTACGACGACAGGCCGTAGGGCAGCGAGTTTGCGCGGCGCAGCACCTCGTCGAGGTCCTTGAACGGCACGCAGGGCGCAATCGGGCCGAAGGGCTCGGTCGTCATGATCATGCTGTCATCGGGCACGTTGGTGAGCACGGTCGGCGCGAAGAAACTGCCGACCTCGCCGAGCCGGGCGCCGCCGGTCTCGATGCGACCGCCCCGGGTCTTCGCGTCTTCGACGAAGCTCTGCATCGACGGCAGCCTGCGGTAGTGCGCGAGCGGCCCCATCTTGGTGTCGGCCTCCAGGCCCGGGCCCACCTTCAGCGCGTTGGTCTTCTCGATGAATCGCGCGACGAACCGATCGTAGGCTTTTTCCTGGATGTAGAAACGCGTGGGCGACACGCAGACCTGGCCTGCGTTGCGGAACTTGAACGCGACCAGCATGTCGGCTGCGCGCTCGATTTCGGCGTCGTCGAACACGATCACCGGCGAGTGGCCGCCCAGCTCCATCGTCACGCGCTTCATGTGCGCTCCGGCCAGCGCGGCGAGCTGCTTGCCCACCGGCACCGAGCCGGTAAAGGAGACCTTGCGCACGATCGGCGACTTGATCAGGTAATCGGACACTTCGCCGGGCACGCCCCAGACCAGATTGAGCACGCCCGGGGGCAGCCCGGCGTCGTGGAACATTCGCGCGATCGCGACGACCGCGCTCGGCGAGTCTTCCGGTCCCTTGATCACGATGGTGCAGCCTGCGCCGACCGCGGCGGCGATCTTGCGGATCGCCTGGTTGTACGGGAAGTTCCACGGCGTGAACGCGGCGCACACGCCGACCGGCTCGCGCAGCACCATCTGGCGCACGTTGGGCAGGCGCGGCGGGATCACCCGACCGTAGATGCGCCGGCATTCCTCGGCGTGCCAGTCGCAGTGCTCGGCGCAGGCGACGACCTCACCCACCGCCTCGGCCAGCGGTTTGCCCATGTCGAGCGTGATGTTGCGGCCGATGTCCTTGGCGCGCTCGCGCGACAGGTCGCCGACCTTGCGCAGGATCTTCGCGCGGTCCACCGGCGAGCTCTTCTTCCAGGTCTCGAAGGCGCGCTGGGCGGCATTGAGCGCCCGGTCGAGGTCCTCGCGGGTGGCGTGCGGCAGCTTCGCGATCGGCTGGCCGGTGGCCGGGTTGACGACGTCCTGTTCCTTGCGTCCGCCACCCTTGACGAACTCGCCGTCGATGTAAAGGCAGAGGTCTTCGTAGGCGGCGTGTTCGACGGCGGCCTGTTCGGGCTTGGCGGCGGTGTTCATCAGCGGTCTCCGTGAATTTCTGGCCGGTTCTCCGGCGGGTTGTCCGGCTGTCATGCGACCGGGGCGTCCGCGTCCGGCAGACCGGACTCTCGAGCGCAGCCCGTTATTTTGCCGCAGTTCGTCCGACTGCGCCGGCGCGGCTCGCGCGCAAGCCCAGCATCGCCGAGCCGACGACGAGCGCCGCTCAGGCCACGCCAGCCGCGTGCGCCTGCTGGTCCGCGTGGTACGACGAGCGCACCAGCGCACCCACCGCCGCGTGCGAAAAGCCCATCGCCACCGCTTCGCGTTCGAACATCCGGAACGTGTCCGGGTGCACATAGCGACGCACCGGAAGGTGCGCGTTGGACGGCGCCAGGTACTGCCCGAGCGTGAGCATGTCGATGTCGTGCGCGCGCATCTCGCGCATGACGTCGAGAATTTCGTCGTCGGTCTCGCCCAGGCCGACCATCAGCCCGGACTTGGTCGGCACGCCGGGCACGCGCTTCTTGAACTCGGCGAGCAGTTTCAGCGAGTGGTGGTAGTCGGATCCGGGCCGCGCTTCCCTGTACAGCCGCGGCACCGTCTCGAGGTTGTGGTTCATCACGTCCGGCGGCGCGGCCTCCAGGATCGCGAGCGCGCGGTCCATGCGGCCGCGGAAGTCGGGCACGAGCACCTCGATCCTCGTCGGCGGCGACAGCGCGCGCGTGCGCAGGATGCAGTCGACGAAGTGCTGGGCGCCGCCGTCTCGCAGGTCGTCGCGATCGACGCTGGTGATCACCACATAAGACAGCTTGAGCGCCGCGATCGTCTTCGCGAGATTCTCGGGCTCGTTCGGGTCCAGCGGATCGGGCCGGCCGTGGCCGACGTCGCAGAACGGGCAGCGCCTGGTGCACTTGTCGCCCATGATCATGAAGGTCGCGGTGCCCTTGCCGAAGCATTCGCCGATGTTCGGGCACGACGCTTCCTCGCAGACCGTGTGCAGCTTGTGCTCGCGCAGGATGTCCTTGATCTCGTAGAAGCGCGTGTGATGCGAGCCCGCCTTCACGCGGATCCACTCGGGCTTCTTGAGCACCTCGCCCGCGGGCGCGATCTTGATCGGAATGCGGGAGGTCTTTGCGCCCGCCTTCTGCTTGGCGGTGGGGTCGTAGCTGGGCTTCGACGCGAGATCGTCGGTCGGTTTCATCGGCTGGAGGCCGCCGGGGGTCGCCCGCACGGCCGGATCGGATGTCGGAACCCGAAGTCTAGCCGAGGCCGCCCTGCGGGCGCGCCGCCGGGCTCAGATGGGCCTGCAGGCGCAGCCCGAGGCGATCCGCGACGACCTCGGGGTCGACGGCTACGCCGAGCCGCGCGAAGTCCACGGTTCGCAGCCCCGGATACCCGCAGGGGTCGATCCGCTCGAACGGCTCCAGGTCCATCGCGACGTTCAGGGACAGTCCGTGATAGCTGCAGCCGTTGGAGATCTTGATGCCGAGCGCAGCGATCTTGGCGAACCCGGCGAAACGCCCTTCGCCGCCTGGCAGCGGCACGTACACGCCGGGGGCCCCGGCGACCCGGCGGCCGTCCAGCCCGAACTCGGCCATCGCCTGAATGATCGACTGTTCGATCCGAAAGACGAGCTCCTTGACCCCGATGCCCAGCCGGCGCAGGTCGATCAGTGGGTAAGCGATCACTTGCCCTGGGCCGTGGAAGGTGATCTGCCCACCCCGTTCGGTCCGAACCACCGGAATGTCCCCGGGATCCATCAGGTGCTCGTCGCGCCCGGCCAGGCCGAGCGTGAAGACCGGCGGGTGCTGCAGGAGCCACAGTTCGTCGGGGGTGTCCGTGCCGCGCGTGCGCGTGAACTCGCGCATCGCGTCGCGGGTCTGCAGATAGTCTGCGAGCCCGTCGAAACGGCGCAGGGCCGGCGGTGCAGCGGCCGGGACGTCGGGACGGTCGCGGTCGGGCATGGGTCAAGCGTACGCCGTGGCGCGTGCCGCCCGACGGGCCGCGATCCGCAGGTACAGATTGTTGGCGACCAGGGCCGCGACCACGACGCAGGCGCCGACGATTTCGCTCGCACGGAAGGTCGCCCCCTGGATCGCGCGCATGGTGAAGGTGATCACCGGCATCAGGTTGAGCAGCAGCATCGCGTTCAGCGGGCCGATGCGCCGGCTGCCCGCGTTCCAGAGGAACATGCCGCCGATCACCCCCAGCAGCGCCAGATAGGCGAGGCGCCAGCCGTGCTGCTGCAGCGTCTCGATGCGCGGAACCTGCGCGCCGCCCAGCGCCAGCGCAATCAGCCAGACGATGACGATCGCGCCCAGCGCGGTCAGGCAGGTCAGCGCGGAGATTCGCAGCGACGACCAGCCCTGCAGGCGCTCGGTCATCAGCGTGTACGCGACCCAGGCGGACGCGCCGAGGATCACCAGCGCGTCGCCGAGCAGTTCTCTCGGGCTGGTTCGGATCAGTTCGCCGATTCCCGCGCCGCCGTGGGTCACCACGATCGCGACGCCGAAGAACGCAGCGATCAGGCAGGCGACGGTGAACGGTGCGAGCCGCCTGCCTCCGCCCAGCCACTGCGCGATCGCGGTCATCGCAGGCTGCAGAGCGATGATGATCACCGTGACCTCGGGCCGCGTCAGCGACAGCCCCACGAACACGAGCAGCCCCGAGCCTGCCATTCCGATCACGCCGGCCATTGTCACCAGCCGGGCGCGGCCGGTGGGCACCAGGCTCGCGATTCCCTCTCGCAGGCCCAGCACCACCAGCAGGCCGGCGACCGCGACCGCGTAGCGGACCAGCGTGATCGTGTAGCCGTCGAGATCGGCCATCGCGTTCTTGGCGATCGGCAGCTGCGCGCCCCACAGCAGCACCGCGGTGAGCGTCAGCAGGACACCGGTGACGGAAGGCGGGTTCAAGCGGGCGGCGCGGGCTCGGTCGTGCTCGTCACAGAACGATGCGCACCAGAGGGTGCTCGCTCAGCGCGGTATAGAGCGACTCGAGCTGCTGGCGCGACTGCAGGCGGACGACGACGGTGAGGCTCAGGTAGTTGCCCTGCGACGAGCTGCGCAGTTCCATGTCCGCCGGGTCGAATCCGGGCACGTGCTCGCGCACGAGTTCGGCAATCGCCTGGGCGAAGCCGTCGACCCGCTTGCCCATGATCTTCAGCGGAAAGTCCACCGGGAATTCGAGCAGCTGCTCGAGCCGGTCGAATACCCCGGGGTCCGACATCGTTCAGCCGCGCTTTGCCGCCTGGTAGGCGGCATAGAGTTTCGCGTAGACCGGGCCGGGCCGGCCGTCGCCCACTGGCCGGCCGTCCAGCGACGTGATCGGGAGGATTTCGCGCGTCGCCGAGCTCAGCAGCAGCTCGTCGGCCGAGCCGACTTCTTCGCGGGTGATCCTGCGCAGTTCGAGCGGCAGGCCGGTGCCGGCGCACAGTTCCTCGATCAGGCCGACGCGGATCCCTTCGAGCACCAGGTGGTCGCGCGGAGCGCCGAGCACGGTGCCGTTGCGAACGACCCAGATGTTGCTCGCCGAGCCCTCGGTCATGTAGCCGTCGCGGAACATCACGCATTCGAACGCGCCGGCCTCCACCGCTGCCTGGCGCGCGAGCACGTTGCCCAGCAACGAGATCGACTTGATGTCGCAGTGCAGCCAGCGTTCGTCGGGCAGCGTGATCGCCGCCACCCCGGTCTCGCGAAGCGCCGCGGGCAGCGCGACGAATTCGCTGGACATCGCGAACACCGTCGGCGCGACCCCCTTGGGGAACGCGTGGTCGCGCTTGGCCACGCCGCGGGTGACCTGGATGTAGATGAACTGGTCGCTCCACGGGTGGCGGGCGATCAGCTCACTCACCAGCGACGTCCAGCCGGCGTCGTCGCGCGGATTCTCGATGCCGGTCTTCGCCAGACTGCGTGTGAGCCGCGCGAGGTGCTCGGGCAGACGAAACGGCCTGCCGCCGTAGACCGGCACGACCTCGTAGATGCCGTCGCCGAAGATGAACCCGCGATCGAGCACGGGCACGCGCGCCTGCGACAGCGGAAGGAACTCACCGTTCAGGTAGGCGATCTGTTCTGGAGTGCTCATGCGGCGTCTTTCTGGGGTGTCGAAGTGGATTCCGCCGCATTGGCGGCGGCCGGCAGCGGGCTCGGATACCGCCGCATCACTTCTCGAACCAAAGCCGGATCGTATCCCAGGCGCGCCCGACAAAGCCCGCCTCGGGAACCTCGGACAGCGCGATCAGCGGCCGCTCGGCGAGCAACTGGTCGCCGAGCTTCACGCGCAGCGTGCCGATTCGCTGGCCGCGGGTGACAGGAGCCACCAGCGGCTTGACCCGCTCGATCTCGGCCTTCACCGCCCCTGCCTGGCCATGCGGGATCGTGACGATCAGGTCCTGCGCGACTCCGCCCTTGACCTCCTTGGCCGAGCCCTTCCAGACCTCGTAGGTCGCCGCCGCCTGGTCCTTCTCGAACACGCGAACGCCGTCGTAGTTCTGGAAGCCGAAGTTCAGCAGCTTCTGCGATTCGATCGCGCGCGCCGACGCCGACGCGGCGCCGAGCACCACGCTGAGCAGGCGTCGCTGGAAACCGCCGCCCGGCTGCTCGCGCTTGCTCGACGCGATCAGGCAGTAGCCGGCCGCCTCGGTGTGCCCGGTCTTCACGCCGTCGACGCTGGGGTCGATGAACAGCAGCCGATTGCGATTCGGCTGGCGGATGTTGTTGTAGACGTACTCCTTCTGCGAGTACAGGCTGTAATTCTGCGGAAAGTCGCTGATCAGCCGCGACGCGATCGTCGCGAGGTCGCGCGCCGTCGTGTAGTGCTCGGGGTCGGGAAGTCCGGTCGCGTTGCGGAAGTGGGTGTTCTTCAGGCCCATTCGCTGCGCCTCGCGATTCATCTGCTCGGCGAAGGTCTCCTCGGTCCCGGCGAGCGCTTCCGCGAGGACGATCGACGCATCGTTGCCCGACTGGATGATCATGCCGTGGAGCAGCTCGTCCACCGTCGCGGGGCTGGCCGGGTCGACGAACATCCGCGATCCGATCGCGCGCCATGCGGCCTTCGACACCGCCGGGCGCTGTTCGAGCGTGAGGCGCTTGTCGCGCAGCGCGGCGAACGCGAGGTAGGCGGTCATCAGCTTGGTCAGCGACGCCGGCTCCACCTTCATGTCGGGCTCCGACGAGGCGAGCAGCTGTCCGCTGCTGACATCCAACAGGAGCCACGAGCGCGCGGCGATGGTCGGCGGGGGCACCTGCGCAAAGGCCCATTGGGTGACGATGGCGAGAAGCAGTGCGGCGAAGAGTCGAGTCGGTCTGGTCATTGTTGCTGCGGCGCTATGTCGGCGTTGGCCAACCCCGGGGAAGGGCGCGGCCTCGCGAGATCGGATACGAAGTAAAGCGCCGGCCCGTTGGCCGGCGCGACTTGGAACCCGGATTATAGACGCCGCGCCGACGGCGGGCGGTCAGGGTCCGTCGTGCGCGTCACCGCGCACCCACTCGCTGACTAGGCGCTTGAGCAGCGGCAGCCTGCCGTGGAAGAAATGGTCCGCGCCCGGAATCACGACGACCGGGATCTGCTGCGGCCGGGCCCAGTCGAACACTGCCGCCAGCGGCACCACGTCGTCGGACTCCCCGTGCACCAGCAGCGTGCGGGCCTCCACCGTACTGACGGAGAAACGCGACACCGCCGGGGCCACCAGCACGACCCCCCGCGCGGCGCGTCCCTGCTGCGCGAGCGCCTCGGCGACGCGGCTCTGCACGAAGGCGCCGAACGAGAATCCGGCCAGCAGCAGCGGCGGCGCGTGCTCCGCCCCCGACGCGCCGGCCCGCGTCGCGGCGTCGGGCCCGGCGGCGGTCGAACCGGACGCGTCGCGCGTCGCCGCGTCGACGACCGCGAGCAGATCGTCGGTTTCGCCCCGACCCTCGTCGTGCACGCCTTCGGACGCGCCGACACCGCGGAAATTGGGCCGCCAGCAGCTGTAGCCCAGCGCGACCAGCGCGCGCGCCAGCGTCTGCACCACCTTGTTGTCCCGCGTGCCGCCGAACAGCGGGTGCGGGTGCGCGATCACCGCGACGCCGACCGCAGCGCCGGTCGGCCGGTCCTGCGCGACGTCGATCACCCCGGCCGGGCCGGCGACGGTCGTGATCCGGGTGCCGGAATTCATTCGAGCCGAAGGCGCTCGACGGGCTTGCCGTTGACCAGGTGGGACTCCACGATCTCGTCGATGTCGTGCTCGTCCACGTAGGTGTACCAGACCTCTTCCGGGTAGATCACGACGACCGGACCCCGCTCGCAGCGATCCAGGCAACCCGCCTTGTTGACGCGGACCTTGCCGGGGCCGGAGAGGCCGAGCTGCTTCACCCGGTCCTTGGCGTAGGCCTGCAGGCGCTCCGCGTCGCGCGCGGCGCAGCACTCGCGGCCGTCGTCGCGTCGGTTCAGGCAGAAGAAGACGTGGTGGCTGTAGAAACTCATCGTTCGCGGATTATAGAACCCGGGTCGCGGCGAAACGCGGCCAACCGGACCGCGCACCAGGACATGGCGGCGAACGGCCAGAGCAGCGTAGCGGTCTCGAGCAGCGCGGTGAAGTTGCGCCAGGCGCCGCGGTCCCAGTGGCCGAGCGCGGACTCGTAGTACGCGTCGACCGGGAAGAGGCAGGTCAGCAGCGCGGTGAGTCCGATCGCGGCCGCGCAGATTCTCAGCCTGGTGCGCCTGCGTCCCGACGACAGCATCGACAGCGCCACGGCGCCGACCACCACGCCGCCCTGAGCGCCGGCCGACAGCCACGCGAAGCTCTGAGCCGGCCCCAGGAGCAGTGCGGCCGACGCGCTCCGAACGATCGCCGCCGCGGCGACCAGCGCAATGGTGATCGCTGTCCTGGGGGCGGCGGACGCGTAGATTTCCCGCACGAGCATGCCGATCGCCACGATCGCCGCGGCGGTGCCCGTGGCTTCGACGAGCACCGAATAGTCCTGGTCCAGACGCAGCGCGTCCGCCAGCGACCGCGCTTGCTGTGCGATCGGTTCCGCGAGGCTCGCGGAGTCGCTGCTGAACAGCGGGTCGACGACACCGAGCCAGAGTCTGATCAACGGCTCGGTCACGTCGCCGTTGCCGAAGAGCAGGCGCTGCGGGTGCATCTGGATCGCGAGCCAGGCCGCGATCAGCGCCAGGCCGACCGCGCTGTCGGCGCCTCGCGCCGATTGTGCCGACCATTGTCCCGGCGCCGGGGAGAATCGCGTCACCCCGGCGGCCAGAAGCGCGCCGAGCAGCGTGCCGGTGCTGTTGGCGACCCAGTCGAGCCGGGAGGGCACGCGTCCCGGCAGGTAGCTCTGGGCGCTTTCTATCGCGAGCGAGAAGGCGACGCCGCACAGGAGCGCGAGCACCGCCGGCAGCATCGCGCCGGCGCGCCGGCGCAGCACCGCGAAGCCCAGAGCGCCCATCGGCAGGTACAGCGCGACGTTGGTGAGAATGTCGAACCAGGTCCAGTAGCGCGGCCAGGGCTCGAATACGAAGGCAATGGCCGACCCTCCCGGCCGGCGCCAGCCGGTCCATGGATACAGCGACCCGTAGCCGAGCGCGCAGACGTAGGCGGCGAGCAGCACCCGGGGCAGGCGCGAACGGCGATCCGATGGTTCGAACGGCATGAAGGTGCCTCAAGGCTACAGGATATGATTCCGACCGTGGACAAGTCGCGACAGGCGTCCGGGCGGGACGAAGAAGCTCGTGGTCCCGACTGCGACGCGATCGCGCGCGCGGCGGACCTGGACCGCTCGCGGATCGAATGCGTCGACGAGATCGCTTCCACGAACTCCGAACTGATGAATCGCCCCGCCGCGCTCGATCCGCTCGCGCCGCAGGTGCTGATCGCCGCGCGCCAGTCCGCGGGGCGAGGGCGCCGCGGACGCTCGTGGCTGAGCGAAGCGCCCGACTGCCTGACGATCTCGATCTGCATGCACCGCATGCGTCGCCCGGGCGCGGCACCGCTCGTCGGGCTGCCGCTGGCGCTCGGTGCGGCGGTCGCGACGACGGTCGCGCCGCATGTTCGCGGCATCGGGCTGAAGTGGCCCAACGATCTGCTGCGCGACGGACGCAAATGCGCCGGCATGCTGGTCGAGACCCGTGCGATCGGCGAGTTCGAGCGGGTGGTCGCGGGCCTCGGTTTGAACTGGTGGCTGCCCCCGGCGCTCGCGCGGTCGGTGGCGGACGCGAGGGCGGACGCGAGGGCGGACACGGCGGCGGGCGCGGCGGCGGGCGCGACACCGGAGCGCGACGCGCGGCCCGGTGAGCGCGGCTCGATGCCGTCGCCGCAGCCGCCGGGCGGCCTTTTCGACGCTCCGCCCGCGCAGGCGTTGCGCGAGCGCATCGCGGGCGAACTGGCGGGCGCGATCATCGAGCGCATGCGCGGGTTCTTCGACGCGGGCTTCGGCGACACGGCGGTGCTCTGGGCACGCTTCGACGCGCTGTCCGGGCGGGACGTCGTGATCCACGCGGATCGCGAGCGTGTGCTGACCGGACGCGCCGAAGGCATCGATCGCCAGGGAGCGTTGCGGGTGCGCACCGCCGACGGGGTCGTGGCGGTGGCGGCGGGCGAGGTGTCGGCCCGCCTCCTCGCCGACGTCGTCTCGACCGGGGCGTCCCGGTGAAGGCGCTCGCCGCCGCTCTCATCGTCGCGAACCTGCTCGCGCTCGCCTGGTGGCGGGGCTGGATCGACGACTGGGTGCCGAGTTCGCGGGAACCGCAGCGCGTCGCACGGCAGGTGGCTCCGGAACGGCTGACGGTGGTGCCGATCGAGCGGCTCGACACCGCGCTGCGCGTCCTCGCCGACGCGGAGCGCTGTCTGGAGGTCGGCCCGCTGGACGACGCGACGATCGCGCGCGTCGCTTACTGGGTGGCGACGCTCGGCGCCGGCGCCCGCGGCGAGGCGATTCCGCCGGCCTATCGGGTTCGCTTCGGCGCGTCGCTCGAGCGCGCCGAGCTGCTTGCGCGCAGGGCGGAACTGGCCGCGATGGCGGGCCGGGAGCCGGTGCCCTGCACCGGGGCCGCCGTCGAGCAGAAACGCCAGGGCGCGGCCGCACCGCCACTGTCCGGCGGTGCCGCGATTCAGCCGCCCGGCACCGGCGGCGAGCTCAGCCGCTAGGGCCGGGTCGCCCCGTCGTCCTCGAGCGAGGCACTCGGCGCATTGCGCCGCACCGATTCGATGCCGCTGTCGCGAGAGCGCGTGGTGGCGTACATCTCGCTGGTGCCGATCACCTGTCCGTTGCTGGACTTCAACGTGAAGTAGGGTTCGCCGCGCACCGAGGTGAGTCGCTCGAACATCTCGTCGCGCAACGCGCTGCTGCGAACCGCGTCGATGCCTTCGCGCGCGCTCGAGGCGCGGGTATACATCTGACTCGCGAGAATCGTCTCGCCGTTTTCTGCCTTCAGCGCGAACGAGTACTCGCCACCTTCTGACTTGCTGATGATGAACTTGGCTGGCATTGTGAAGACCCCCGTTGACGCCAGGCCAAGTGTAGCCCACGGGCCGGTGCACCGGGACCGACATCCGATGCGCGGCGAGCCCCGACGATCCATGCCAACTTCGACGAAGCGTCCCCGTGTTCGCGAGACTGGACTGCCGCAGCACTGCCACCGGCGTGACGCGCGGTGAACGTCTTCACCTACGGTTCGCTGATGTATCCGCAGGTCTGGGACCGCGTCGTCCGCGGCCGATATCGCAGCGCGACCGCGCGCCTGGCCGGATTCCGCCGGCGCGCGCTGATCGGCGCCAGCTATCCGGCCGCGATTCCCGATCCGGCGGCACTGATCCGGGGCCGCCTCTACTTCGACGTGTCCCCCGACGACCTGGTGCGCCTCGACGCGTTCGAGGCGGACGAGTACCGTCGCGACGAGGTCGACGTGCAGGTGGACGTCGACGGCGAGAGCGTGCCCGCCCGGGCTCAGGTGTACGTCTATCTGGTCGAGTCGCGACTGGCGCCGCAGGACTGGGACGTGGCGCGATTCGAGCGGGATCACCTCGCCGATTTTGCGCACCGCCACGGCGCCGCGGGCGGTCCCCGCGACTGAAGCCGGCGCTCAGCGCCCGGAGCGGATCCGGCGCAGCGTCTCGGTGGTCGAGCGCTCGTGCTGGAACGGAATCGAGTGCACCGTTCCGCCCCAGCCGCGCACCTCGTCGCCGCCGACGATCGCGTCGACCGACCAGTCGCCGCCCTTGACCAGCGCGTCGGGGCGCGCCGCGACGATCAGCGACAACGGCGTGTCCTCGTCGAACCAGGTGACCCAGTCGACGCAGCCGAGCGCCGCGAGCACCGCCATCCGGTCCTCGCATCGATTGATCGGCCTGTCGTCGCCCTTGCCCAGGCGCTTCACCGACGCGTCGCTGTTGACCGCGACCAGCAGGCTCGCGCCGAGCGCGCGCGCCTGCGCCAGATAGGTCACGTGCCCGCGGTGCAGCAGGTCGAAGACGCCGTTGGTGAACACCAGCGGACGCCGGGCACGCGCCATCGTCACGGCGACCCGGTCCGGCGCAATGACCTTGGCTTCGAAGTCGGGGGCGAAGGCTGGCGAGTCGGCCGGGCTCATGGGTTCAGTTGGCGATACGCGGATGTCGCCACCGCAAGCATTGTCTCGCGCTCGAGCTCGCCGGACAACGCGTAGCCGAACCCGTGATCGAGCCAGTAGAACGTGCCGAGCCGACCCTGCTCGACAAAGCGGAACGCGGTGTCGGACGCGCTCGCGTTGCGGCGCAGGTAAAGCGTCAGGCGCTTGCCCGCCGCACTCTCGAACATGAACTGGGCGGCGACGCCGTCGCTCGCGTCCGGAAGCAGCCGCCCGCCGACCAGCCGAAATCCGTCGGACTCGAGGTTGGGCACCTTCAACGGCGCGCCCAGCCGCTTCGACAGCCAGGCGACGAGGTGCGCCTGCTCGGAGGCGGCGACTTCCACCGGATGGCGCACCTCCGGGACGAAGGCGGCGTGCGCGATGACCGCGGCGCGCGCCAGGGGCAGGCCCGCCGCCGTTGCCGGTTCGAGCGCGACCTGTTCGGGCGCCGCGCCGCGTGAAATCCAGCCGATCGCCGCGCCGACGCCGATCGCGAGCAACAGCGCCGCCGCCTGAAGGTAGACCCGCCGGTTCGCCGGGCGCCGGCCCGTCCCCGCCCCGACCGCGGACGGGCCGTCGTTCGCGATCTCGAGCAGTGCGGCCGGCGCGGGCTCTTCGAGCTCGCCGGCGAAGAGATCGCGCAACGCCTCGTTCTGGCGTCGGTAGTGCATGGCGCGGGCGCGCAGGTCCGGGTCGGCGGCGAGGGCGTGCTCGACGCGTTCGGCGACATTCGCGGACACGCGCGCGTCGACCCAGGCCTGCAGGTCGGCATCGGTGATGAGGGCGCGGGACTGGTTCATTTGATTCGGGTCAGTCGAGGAGTTCGTTCGTCGTCGGTCGGAGCGCGCGCGGCCTCGCCGGGCGCGCCCAGCGCCTCGCGCAGCCGCGCGCGCGCGCGCGACAGGCGTGACATCACCGTGCCGACCGGCACGCCTATCGCGTCGGCCGCCTCGGCGTAGCTCAGCTGCTCGACAGCGATGAAGAGCAGCACCTCCCGGTGCTCGGGCGAGAGACGCGCGTACGCGCGCCGAAGGTCCACGGGGTCGATCGCATCGTCGGCGGGCGTGCCGGCGGCCTGGGCGTTCGTGCCCGCGCCGGCGTCGTCGCGGTCGTCGGGCGCCAGGAAGCGCTCGCCCCGCGCGATGTCGACGCGCCGGTTGTGCATGATCGAGAACAGCCAGGCGCGCAGGTTCGATCCGCGCCGCCATTGCCGATGTCGGCTCCAGGCACGCTCCAGTGTGTCCTGGACCAGGTCGTCGGCGGCGAACCTGTCGCCGGTCAGTATCCTCGCGTAGCGCCGCAGGCGCGGCAGCAGCGCGATGAGTTCGACCGAGAACTCAGGGCTTGGCGACGCGCCAGACATTGTTGAAGCCGTCGCCGGTGCGCTCGCCGGGCTTCTTGTCCTTGACCCACAGGTACAGCGGCTTGCCCTTGTGGGCCCACTGCATGCGGCCGTCGTCGCGCTTGACGATCGTGTAGTCGCCAGACGCCTTGGCACCGGCGTCGGCCAGCAGCGGCGGCCAGTTGGTCGCGCACGGCCCGTTGCACACGCTCTTGCCCGCCCCCGCCGGGTCCCGGTCGAAGGTGTAGAGCGTCATACCCGCTTCATCGGTGAGCACGCCGTCCGACGTGCGGGTGGGTGCGCCGCCCATCGCCGCGCATGCGGCGAGCGACAGGGCGAAGACAGCGGCGGTGAAGATACGGGAATGGCGCATGGCGGGACTCGCTTTCAGGGTTGGTCCCCGGTATACGCACGGCGGCCGTCGAATATTCCCTGCGACCCGCCCGGTCTGCGCACGATGGCGCCTCAGGCGGGTACCGGCGTGATGCGCGCGAGTTCCTTGCGGTAGCGGTTCAGGTCCTGCGCGCTGGCCAGCGGTCGTTCGAGCAGCAGCGACAGGTTGTGCAGGATGCGGTCCATCACCTTGCCCTCCCAGGTCGCGTCGAAGCGGATCTGCTCGTCGAGCCAGTGCTCGAGCCATCCCGGCTCCGGGAGCCGGCTCTGCACCGTGTCGTTCGGAAACAGCGCCTTGTTCACGTGCAGGTTGGTCGGGTGCAGCGCCTTCGCCGAGCGCCGCGCGCTCGCCATCAGCAGGCCGATCTTCGCGAACGCCGCGCGCGCGTCGTTGCCGTCCTGCGCGATCGCGCGCTTCATGTACTGGAGGTAGGCCCCGCCGTGGCGGGCCTCGTCGCGGGAGATCGTGTCGTAGATCTGCTTGATCACCGGCTCGGTGTGCCAGTCCGCCGCGCAGCGGTACCAGTGGTTCAGTCGGATCTCGCCGCAGAAGTGCAGCATCAGCGTCTCGAGCGGCGGGGCCGGATCGAACTCGAAGCGCACCGCGTGAAGTTCCTCCTCGGTGGGCACGAGCTCGGGGCGAAAGCGGCGCAGGTACTCCATCAGCACCAGCGCGTGCTTCTGCTCCTCGTAGAACCAGACGGAAATGAACGCACAGAAGTCACTGTCGTGCTGGTTGTCGCGCAGGAACATCTCGGTGGCCGGCAGCGCCGCCCATTCGGTGATCGCGTTCATCCTGATCGTCTGCGCCTGCTCTTCCGAGAGTCTGGACGCGTCGAAAGCGTCCCAGGCGATGTCGTCGTCGAGGCTCCAGCGCACGCGCTCGAATGATTTGAAGAGTTCCGGATAAAGCATGACGCCACCAGATAGTTAACCGTTCATTGTAACAACCGGGTGCCGGCCTGCCCATAGGCGTGATCGGCGCCCCGCGCGGTGCGAATCAGCCGGCCGCCTTGCGCCGCAACCAGCGCATCAGCGCGCCCAGCAGCGGGAGCTTCTCGTAGAGTTCCTCGGCGGCATCCCAGAAGTCGCGGTGGAAGGTGATCAGGCCCTGTTCGTCGAATCGCAGTTGGGTGCAGCCGCGGATGCACTGCACGCCTCGAGGAGAACCTCGCCGGAAGCGGAACTCGAAGTCCCAGACCAGGAACGCCTGCTCGCCGTCGGACACGGTTTCCCTGACGATGAATCGGGGCGCGTCCATCGCGACGAACATGTGCGCGAAGACGCGGCGGATCTCGGCCCTGCCGCGCACTTCGTTGAAAGGGTCTTTGAAATAGGCGTCGGGCGCGTAGACCGTGTCGAGGCGATCGACGTCCTGTGGCGAGATCGCCTCGAAGAACGCCGTCGCACGGGCGAGCGCGGCGTCGTGTCGCGCGCGTGCGTGCCCGGCGTCGGCGGGCTGGTCGGTCATCGCAGCGCGTCCTCGGCGTGGCGGGCGGAACCGCGGTCGCTTCGGGTGAACCGGCGCATCAGCGCGAAGTACATTCGGTGCGGCAGCATCTGGAGCACCTTCATGACGCGGGTGAAGCGACCCGGGAAGTGGATCTCGAAGGCTCCGCGGGAAAAGCCCGCCAGGATGCTGCGCGCCGCGTCCTCGGGGTCGATCAGCGCGGGCATGCTGAAGTCGTTGAGATCGGTGAGCGGCGTACGTACGAACCCCGGGCTGATCAGGTAGACGCCCACGCCGAGCGGGTGCATGTCGAGATACAGCGACTCGGCGAGGTTGTTCAGCGCCGCCTTGGTCGGTCCGTAGACGAGCGACTTCGGCAGGCCCCGATAGCCGGCCACGCTGGAAACGATCGCGATGCTGCCGCGGCGCTCGCGCCGCAACACCGGAAGGAGCACCGCGAGCCCGTTGAGCACGCCGTCCAGGTTGGTGCGCACGACGCCGAGCGCGTCGTCGAGCCGAAACTGGTCCGTGCCCATCGGGGTGTAGGTCCCCGCGACCCAGATCGTCAGGTCGATTCCGCCCCAGGCCGCCTGCACGCGCCGATGCGCATCGGCGACGCTGCCCGGATCGGTCACGTCCATCGGGACGACGCGGGCCCGTTCAGGCGACTGGCCGTGCGCCAGGGCGTCCAGCGCCTGCGCACGGCGCGCAGACAGGGCGACGCGCGCGCCGCGCTGCAGCAGTGCGGCGGCGAGCGCCGCGCCGATGCCGCTGGACGCGCCGACCAGCCACACGCGCTGGCCGTGCCAGTCGTTGATCCTCGGATTCAGCGGCGCGAACATCAGCGCCTGGCCAGCGACAAGGTGACTTCTCCGACGCGGATGCCGAACTTGCTCATCACGGCCCGGTTCAGCAGCACGCGATCGTCGATCAGGAACATCCAGTCGTCGAAGTCGAAATGACGCACCGTCCCGTCGACCGGGATCGCCATCGTGTAGCGCCAGCGCAGCGCGTTGCCGGAGACGTCGCCGGTGGCGGTGCCGACCACGTCGTCGGCGGTGCCGCGGAAGCTTCCGTCGGGCAGCCGGCGCAGCGTCCAGACGCGCTTCTGCCGCTCGCCGTCCGACCAGACGAAGTCCTCGTCCAGGGTGCCGGTGTCGCCCGCCCAGCTCGCCCGGATCACGACGGTGAAGCGGCGCAGGACTTTGCCCGAGCGGTCCTGGAACATGCCCCACCCGTCCAGCGTTCCGTCGAAGAAGCGCTGCAGTTCGAGCGCGGGGCGCTCGGCGCGATAGGCCGAAGAATCCGGCCCCGCACAGCCTGAAACGAGCGCCGCGGAGGTCAGCAGGGCGCAAAGAGCGATCCGTCGTATCCAGGCAGGCGAGCGCATCAGGCGCCTCCGTGAGGCAGTTGTCGAGGGGGTTGCGACGGCCCTGTGTGGGGCAGCGGCGCGAGCAGGACGACCACGCCGGCGGCGAGTTTCAGCGCGCACGGCAGCGCGGCGTAGGCGAGGCTCAGCGCCAGCGTGTCGGTTCCGCGGCCGGGTTCGTACCCCATCCACGCGAGCGCCGGCAGCGCGAGCCCGGCGGCGATCGCGAGGTTCATCTTGGTCGCCAGATTCCAGAGGCCGAAATACGACCCTTCCCGGCGGCCGTCGTGCCCCGCATCGGCGATCGTCGCGGACAGCAGCGCGGGCGGAATCGCCAGGTCGCTGCCGAGCGCCAGGCCGGTCAGCACGCACACCGCCAGGAACGGCAGCGTGTCGCCGTGCCCGAGGCTCAGCGCCCACATGAAGGCGAGCACCGACGACGCCATGCCGAACAGCCAGGTGGTGCGCAACCCGAAGCGTCTGGCCAGGTGCACCCAGAGCGGCATTCCAAGGGCGCCGGCCGCGAAGTAGCTGATCAGGAACAGGGCGATCGATCCGTCGTCGCCGCCGAGCACGTCGCGAATGAAGAAGAGCACCAGCGTCGCGGGGATCGCCGTGGCGACGCCGTTCAGCATGAACGCCCCGAGCAGCCACCGGAAGCTCGGGGTTTGGAGCACCTCACGCCAGGCGGCCCAGTTGCCGAACGGGATCGTTCCGGGCGCGCGCGGCTCCCTTGCGGCCGCCGGCGCCGGTGCGTACGCCGCCGCGACGGCCGACACGAGCGACAGCAGGGCGAACCCGGCGACCAGCGGCACGACGTATCGCGGCGCGAGTAGCGCAGAGGCGCAGACCACGCCGAGCAGACCGAACCCTTCGCGCGTGGTCGTGACACGCGTGCGCTCGACGGTATTCGTGCCGATGCCCGCGCCCCACGACTGGTACGCGATCGACACCGTCGAATAGGCGAGATACGTGACCACCGAGGTAGTCGCGAGCCATGCGGCCAGTGCCCACTCGCTGTTCGACGGCGGCGCGAACATCGCCGCGAAGCCGATCACGAGCACCGGCAGCCCGAACCAGATCCAGTGGCGGTAGTCGAAGCGCGCCCGCAAACGGTCCATCGTCGAGCCGATCAGCGGGTCCGCGAGCGCGTCGATCAGGCGTCCGGCGAACAGCACGATGCCGATGATGGCGAGATCCAGCCCGAGCGACCGGCTGTAGAAGTTGGGGAGCAGCACGAACAGCGGAAGCTCGAGCAGCGCCAGCGGCATGCGCAGCGCCGAGTACGCGAACAGCGACGGCCATCCGTGACGCACGTCGGCGACGGCCCCCGCCCCCGCTTGCGCGCTCACCTCGGCACTCCCGCGGTTGGCGTCGGCGCCTGCGCGCGGTCCAGCAGGCGGTCGCGCAGCTCGGGCGCGTTCGTGCGCGGATCGAGCCAGATCGCAAAGAAAGCCGCCGCGAAATCGGGGTCGGAGACGCCGCCGATGTTGCGGTCGTTTCGGTAGAACTGCACGCCGCCGCCCGGCCGGTTCACGCCGGTCAGCCGGTCGCCGTCCTCGACGTCCGGAAAGATGCGGCGCATCGCGGCGAACCAGGCATCGCGCCGCTGGGGGTCACCGACGCCCAGGCGGGTCATCTCCTCCAGACTGGTCCGGGCGATCGCTTCGCCCTTGAGCGCGCGTGCGTAGCGCAGGTCCAGCGCGAACGGTGCGCGTGCAAAGCGCAACGGGTCCAGTCCTTCGCGATCGACCCACAGGCGCGCCTCGTAGACCTTCAATCCGAACCATCGCAGCACCCCGTCGCCGGACAGCCGCGCGTCGGCGATCGCCGCGGCGACCGCCGCCGGCGGCGCGGCGCCCGCGAGGCCGTTCGCGCGTGCCGTCGTCACCGCCGCGACCGCGAGTGCGAAGGCGATCCACAGCGTCGCCGCTCGCGCGCGGCGCGGCGCGGTGCGGCGCGAAGCCGTGCTTCCGTCAGGCAGGGTGCCGGCGCACGTCGCCACCGTCACCGGTTTTCCTCGTGCGCGAGCGTGAACTGGTAGACGTCGGTGTTGCCGTGCCGGAAGGCCGCCTCGCAATACGCGAGGTAGAACTCCCAGATCCGCTCGAAGCGCCGGTCGAATCCCAGCGCGCGAACTTCCTCTGTACGGGCAACGACCGCCTGTCGCCACAGCGCGAGCGTGCGCGCGTAGTCCTGCCCGAATGACAGGCGGCTGACGACGCGCAGGCCGGCACGTCGCGCATGCGCCTCGAAGACCGACGGCGACGCGAGCATGCCGCCGGGGAAGACGTACTGCTGGATGAAGTCCGTGCCGCGCCGGTAGCGTTCGAACAGTGCGTCGTCGATCGTGATCGTCTGGATCACGGCGCGGCCGTGCGGCGCGAGGGCGCGGCGAACGCTGTCGAAGTAGGCCGGCCAGTACGCCTCGCCGACCGCCTCGAACATCTCGATCGAGGCAATCCCGTCGTAGCGCCCCCGTTCGTCGCGATAGTCCTGCAGCGCGAACCCCGCGCGATCGGCAACCCCGGCCCGCGCGATGCGCTCGCGCGCGAACGCGAGTTGCTCGGTCGACAGGGTGAGTCCCTTCACCCGCAGGCCGTCGACCGCCGCGAGCTCGGCGAACCCGCCCCATCCGCAGCCGATCTCGAGCACCGACGCGCCGGCGGGAAGCGCCAGCTCGTCGAGGATCCGGCGGTACTTGGCCTGCTGGGCCTGCTGCAGCGTGCACTCCTCGTCGCCGCCGAACAGGGCGCTCGAGTAGGTCATGCTCGGGTCGAGCCAGAGCCGGTAGAAGTCGTTGCCGAGGTCGTAGTGCGCGTGGATGTTTCGACGCGACCCGGCCCGGGAATTGCGGTTCAGCAGGTGGCGAATCCGGTGGGCGAGTCGACCCCACCAGCGTCCGTAGACGGCAGTCTCGAGCAGGTCGCGGTTGGCCACCGCGACGTCGAGCACCGCCGCCAGCTCGTCGGTCTCCCAGTCGCCCGCGACAAAGCTCTCGGCGAAGCCGACGTCGCCGCGGCGCAGGGCCGCGGAGAACGGCTTCCAGTTGCGAAGCCTCAGGCTCGCGCGCGGAAGGCCGCGACCCATGACGACCGTCTGGCCCTGCGGCAGGGTCAGCGTCAGGCTGCCGTGCGCGATGCGCTCGAGCAGACCGATCATCAGGCGCGCCGGACCGGGAATGCGCGGCAGCGCGTCCGTCGCGGTGCTCGAACGCTGACCGTCGCCGTCGGAGGTCGCGCTCCGGGGACCGAAGAGGGCGGTCAACGAGTCACTGGACGAGGCTTTCATGTCGATCCTCGGGTGGTGAAGACGCTGGGGGGAGTCGGCTTGCGGAACCAGTGCACGCGCTTCAGCCACAAGCGTAGCGCCTGCCAGTGGATGCGCGCCATCACGCCGAAAGTGAACCCCGGGTACGCGAGCAGGGCCCTCGCGCAGGCCGCGGTGTCCAGCGGCACGAGGCGCCCGCTCATGCTGGTCGCGAGGATCGGGCCGTGCGCGTCGTCGTAGTCGATGCGCGCGACCGCGCGCATCGGATTGTCCATGAACCGGAACCGGTAGCTGCCCTCCACGCCGCAGAACGGCGACACGTGGAACACTTTGATCGCGCGCAGCTCCACGCCGGCGCGAAGCGCCCGGCCGTCAGGCTCGGCCAGCAGATAGCAGTGCCGTTCGCCGAACGTGTTGTTCACTTCGGCGACCACCGCCCGCAGCGCGCCGCCGCGGTCGTGGCAGAACCAGAAGCTCACAGGCTTGAACGCGTATCCGAAGACTCTGACGAACGCATGCAGCCAGATCTCACCGTCGGCGTCGATTCCGGCGTCCGTCAGCAGTCGCCTGATCCAGGGCAACGCCGCTCCGCCGTCACCGTGGTCCGACTCGCGAAACGAGATCAGCGCGCGGCGGTTCACGCCGAACAGCCATGAACCGCGGGGCTCGCCGTCGAGCCGATGGGCCGGCACGCGCGCGAAGAACGACCGGTATCGGAACGCGTGGCGCACCGGCCGCAGGCGCGTGTGGCGCACCTCGCCGAACGCGAGGCTCCACTGCGCCAGCGGGGAGCGCGCGTTCTCGGCGCTCCGTTGCGCTTGGCTCACAGTGCCGGGCGAGTGGGCCATGGCGCGTCAGGCCGCGTAGCGTCGCGCTGGCGCCGCGGCGTCGAGCGCGCCCGAGGAGAGCAGCGCGTCGGCCACCGCGAGCCCCGAGCGCAGGCCGTCTTCGTGGAAACCGTAGCCGGTCCAGGCTCCGGCGAACCAGGTGCCCCTGGCGCCCTGCAGCCGTTCGAGACGGTGCTGCGCGGCGGCGCTGTGGCGCTCGAAGATCGGGTGTTCGTAGTCGAATTGCGCGATCGTGTGTTCCGGTGCGGGCTCGTGCAACGGGTTCAGACTCACCAGCACCGGCGTCTTGAAAGGCAAGGGCTGCAGGCGGTTCAGCCAGTAGCTGACCGACACCTGCGGCGCGTCGACGTCGCCGTTGCTCAGGTAGTTCCAGGCGGCCCAGGCGCCGCGCCGGCGCGGCATCAGCCGCGCATCCGTGTGCAGCCAGGCCCGGTTCGGCTGGTACGGGATCGCCTCGAGGACCGAGCGCTCATCGTCAGTGGCATCCGCCAGCATGCGCAGCGACTGGTCGCTGTGGCAGGCCAGCACGACCTGATCGAAGCGTTCGGTGCCGGCATCGGTGCTGACCTGCACGCCCGCGGCACCCGCGCCGGGACGCGACACCCGGTGCACCGGTGTCTCGAGCCGAACGTCGTCAAGCCGCGCCTGGATCCTGCGCACGTATTCGCGGGAACCGCCCCGCACCGTGTGCCACTGGGGCCGGTTCTCGATCTGCAGCAGGCCGTGGTTGTGGAAGAAGCGCACGAAACTGCCGAGCGGGAACTCGAGCATCGTCTTCATCGGACAAGACCAGATCGCCGCAGCCATCGGCAGCAGGTAACGGTCCCGGAACGCCGTGCTGTAGCGCTCGCGTTCGAGAAATGCGCCCAGCGGTTCGTCGAGGGGAATCGCCACGCTTCCCGGCGCAGGCGGTGGTGCGGCGGCCAGTTCGGTCGCCTGTCGGTTGAATCGCAGCACGTCGCGAAGCATGCGCCAGAAACTCGGCGACAGCGCGTTCGAGGGCTGGGCCAGCAGCGACGACAGATCGGTGCCGCACCATTCGAAGCGATGCGGGCCGACCGACACCGCGAACGACATCTCCGAGGGCGCGGTCGGGACGGACAGCTCGTTGAACAGCCGAACCAGTTGGGGATAGGTCCGTTGGTTGAACACGAGAAAGCCCGTGTCCACCGGGTGGGTGACGCCGTCGAGCGTCACGTCG
>Ga0316188_10000067_pt1 | contig 31048 bp, 21 predicted proteins | sample Phiworburrow1_MG_FD_204933 | JGI IMG/M metagenome (GOLD analysis project Ga0316188, IMG submission 204933) | Coastal sediment microbial communities from Maine, United States - Phippsburg worm burrow 1 | ecosystem: Environmental > Aquatic > Marine > Coastal > Sediment | place: USA: Maine... | reverse complement strand
GAATGCACTGACGACGAGACCCACTGCGAGGGCTGTGGTAGAAGCCACAAAGAAATCGCCGAGATGCGCCAACTTGTCGGCGCGCTGGTCGATTTTGCCGAGAGAATGGAATACGAAAACTTCAATGACTTTTCGGATGGTGTCGCCGCCAGCATCAAGTATGCGATGGGTGGCGAACACTGATCGCGATGCGGTAAGCCCTGGTCGGCCTGCCGGCAGTTGCATTCCTGGTCACACCTCTCCATATCATCCCGGGGAGGCGGAAGTCCGCCTGCAATTCACCCGGAGATTTCGATGCGCAACCCACTTTCTGAATTGATCGACGAAAAAGACGTCCTGCTCGCTGACGGGGCCACCGGCACCAATCTATTCGCCATGGGGCTGATGTCGGGTGAAGCGCCGGAATTGTGGAACGAGAGCGCACCCGAAAAGGTCACCCGCCTGCACCAGGACTTCGTAGACTCAGGTTCAGACATCATCCTGACCAATTCATTCGGCGGCACACGCCACCGGCTGAAGCTGCATGGCGCGCAGGACCGCGTATTCGAACTGAACCGGAAAGCCGCCCAGCTGGCGCGGGCGGTGGCCGACGAAGCCGGGCGCCGGGTGATCGTGGGCGGATCGGTGGGCCCGACCGGTGAGTTGTTCACTCCGCTCGGGACGCTGGATTTCGACCAGGCGGTAGCTGCCTTCCGCGAGCAGATCGAGGGGCTGAAAGCCGGCGGCGCCGAGATCGCCTGGATCGAAACCATGTCCTCGCCGGAGGAGATCCGTGCCGCCGCGCAGGCGGCGATCGAGGTGGGCCTGCCCTATGTCTTTACCGGGTCCTTCGACACCGCCGGCAAGACGATGATGGGGCTGCACCCCAGGGACATCCACAGCGTAACGGTAGGCCTGGCCGAGCAACCGATCGCCATCGGCGCCAACTGCGGCGTCGGCGCGCCGGACATCCTGGCGTCCCTGCTCGAAATGAGCCAGGCAAGCCCGGATACGATCCTGATCGTCAAGGGCAATTGCGGCGTTCCGGAATTCCGCGGCGAAAAGATCGTCTACTCCGGCACGCCGGAGCTGATGTCCGAGTATGCTCATCTGGCCATCGATGCGGGTGCGAAGGTCATTGGCGGCTGTTGTGGCACTACCTGCGAGCACCTGCACGCCATGCGCAAGGCCCTGGACGCGCACCAGTCGGGTGAGCGGCCTACGCTGAACGATATCGTGACCCGCGTCGGGCCTTTGCGCAACCGGGCCGCCGGCGGCGGAGACGACGCGCCGAAGCGCGAGCGGCGGAGGCGTCGCCGCGGCTGAGCCGCCAGGGGGGCAGCGGCATCACGGCTAACATTTGCAAACTTCGCGGTCGAAGGGTCCTGGTCGTGTTGGATAAGGACACCTCTCGGCCTTTGCCGGCCGGGCGGCGGATCCTCAGAAACAGGCCTGGCCCCCTTACTGGTTGTAGCGTGCCTTGCAGGCCTTGCGCTGTCGCTCGATCGTATCGGCCGGAGCAGCAGTCTTTCGGTTTCCAGTTCGGGTACATGCCTCGCGTGCACAGGCAGTGCCCTATGCCCGGCGAGCCTTGAGTAACTGATTCTGCAGTCGGCTAACCTGTTTCACCGCCTCGAAGACAGATATGTCTGGCTGCGGGGCCCCGGTGCGCCCCAGGGCGTCCAGCTGGGCATAGAACCAGTAGATGACTCCGAAGCCGGCCAGCGAGCGGACGAGCGGAATCTGTGTGAGGAAGGACAGGCAACCCGGCAGCAACGACAGCTGCTGTTCGTACCGCTTCAGTTCGGCAGCACCAGCCAGCAATTGGGCCGGCGCATCGGTGTCGACGCACAGGGGACGGCCGAGCCCGATCAGGTCGGCGCTGCCGGATTCTATCGCCTGCTCCATCACGGACCGCGTGCGAAAGCCACCGGTGACCATCAACGGTATCGAGACCTGCTCCTGCATGGCGATGGCGAAATCGACGAAATAGGCCTCGCGCATGCGGGTCGAATGCGCCACGTGCTGATCTTCCTCTTCCTCGATCCCGGCCAGGCCCAGCAGCTTGGGTTGTTCATAGGTGCCGCCGGAAACTTCGATCACGTCGACGCCGGCGCGTTCCAGCCATTGCGCCACCCGCAGACTGTCCTCGAAGGCAAAACCGCCTTTCTGGAAATCCGCGCTGTTGAGCTTGACCGACAACGGAAAACCCGTACCCACCTCGGCACGCACCGTCCCCACCACTTCCAGCAGCAGCCTCGCCCGGTTTTCCAGGGCGCCGCCGTAGGCGTCCGTGCGCTGGTTGGCGCGTGGGCTGAGAAACTCCGACAGCAGGTAGCCATGGGCGGCGTGGATTTGCACTCCGGTGAAGCCGGCTTCCTGGCAGGCCACAGCGGCAATACTGAAGCGCTTCACGATGCTTTCGATCTCGGCGAGCGTGAGTGGGATGGGTTTGCCGAATTGCCCGCCGGGCAGGCCCAGCGTGACGGCGGAAGGCGCCTTGGGGTGCGGATTGACGTTCTTCTGCGTCTGCCGACCCGCATGGCTGAGTTGCGCCCACAGGTGGTTGCCTTGGCGCGTTCCGGCCCTGGCCCAACTGGAGAGGGCTGCCCGAAGCTCGGCTTCGGGTTCACCGTCGATGATCACGTTACCCGGCCGCTCCAGGTGATTACGGTCGATCTGGATATTGCCGGTCAAAAGGGTGCCGGCGCCGCCGTCGCTCCACAGGCCGTAAAGCCGTTCGAGTTCGGGCGTGGGCACGCCGCGCGATGTAGCCAGGCCCTCGGTCATGGCGGCCTTGACCAGGCGGTTGGGCAGGGTTGCCCCGCAGGGCAGGTGCAGAGGCTGGGCGAGCGGATCGGGCATGGGAATAGGGCTCACAGTTGCGAGTGGGATCGAGGAAGTCAAGGTGAATTATACTCATCATGTGCCCGCTTAATGAGCAACCAGTCATGTCCCGTTTGCGTTTTATTTCCAAGTTTCTTGTCGCAATGGCAGGGCTATTCGTCCTGGTCACGCCTGCCCTGGCCCAGACCCTTTTTATAGCAGGGGACAGCACCGCCAGTGCTTACGGCCCAGAGCAATACCCGCGCACGGGTTGGGGCCAGGTGCTGGGTGATTTTTATGGTGACGATATCGAAGTGATTGACCTGGCCAAATCCGGTCGCAGCGCCAGGAGTTTTATCGACGAGGGATTCTTTGCCGAGCTGGATTCGCAGATCGGCCAGGGCGATGTCCTGCTGATCCAGTTTGGCCACAATGACCAAAAGGCAAACAGCCCGGAGCGCTACGCGCCCGCGGACACGGCCTTCAAGGAGTACCTGCGCGAATACATCTCAATGGCGCAGGAAAAAGGTGCAACTCCCGTATTGCTGACGCCGATTGTGCGGCGAAGGTTTGCGGACGGAGCACTCCTACCCACGCATGGGCAATACCCTCGAGCCATTCGGGACCTGGCCGCAGAAACGGGGGTGGGGCTCATTGATATGACTGCCCTGAGCAGGCAGCTTGTTTCCGGTTTGGGAGAACAGGACAGCAAGGCTATCTATCTCCATCTACCGGGCGCCAATGGGCCAATTGAGGACAACACGCATTTTTCCGAGCGCGGCGCATATGTGATGGCGGCACTGGTTGCGCGGGGGCTGGACACATTACAGATCGTTGCGCGCAATGAACCCTCCCCCAGGTTTATTCGTGTCGAACAGGACGGCAGCGGGGACGTCACCCGAATCGGGGACGCCATTGACAAGCTGGCCGGGTCCGATCAGCCCGCCGTCATTCTGATTGGCGAGGGGGAGTTCGACGAAAAGCTTTTCATCACGCGGAACGAGATCACGTTTGTCGGGGCGGGTCGGGACCAAACCACCATCAAGACCACGCAATTACGCGCGGACTGGCGGGAAACCCACGACAATGACTGGGGCGCCGCGACCGTCAACATCAAGGCCAGCGACATCACCTTCATGAGGCTCAAGGTGCTGAATGACTACGGCATCCTGCACGGTGACAACAGCCATCAATTCGCCCTTCGCCTGATGGAAGGCACCCGGATCATTACGGAAGACAGTTCCTTCATCACGGGCGGCGCCGACACGGTCAGCCTGTGGAACAAGCAGGACGGCATGTACTATCACCGCCGCGCCTGGTTTGAGGGCTACACGGATTTTGTCTGCCCCCGCGGGTGGAGTTACATCACCGACAGCGCGTTTTACAGCCACGGCGGGGCCGCGACGATCTGGCACGACGGCCAATTGGACGAATCACAAAAGATGGTGATCAGGAACTCGTCATTCGACGGCGTCGAGAACTTCATACTGGGCCGCCGCCAATACGATGCGCAGTATTACCTGGTCAACAACCGCTATTCCGACACCCTGGCGGATGTGCCGATCTTCAGGGTTTCGTACGAGGATCCCAGCAGCAGACGCCCCAATCTGTGGGGCGACCGCTACTACTTTTTCGGCTCCGTCAAGCAAGGCAAGCCCTATGCATGGCTGGATGACAATATTTCGCCTGAAACGGCGAATATCACTCCCGGCCAGACCTTCAACGGCAGGTGGGATCCGGAAACCAGGCTGGCCCGGATCAAGGCGCAACTCGCGCTCTACGAAACCAGGGATATCGCTGCCGACCCGCCGGTTGCGATCTCGCTCGCCAAGCAGCACATGGAACGCTTTCCCGAACCGTGGCTGATGCGCAAATCGGACGGCGCCTACGCCTGGAGCTATACACACGGCCTGGTGCTGCTGGGCATGGAACAGCTCTTCCATCAAACCGGGGATGCGGCCTATGCAGAATATGTCCAGGCTTATGCGGATCACTTTATCGGTGCGGACGGCAGCATCGATACGTTTGCAATTACCGAGTTCAATATCGATTCCGTTCTCGCGGGAAGGATCCTGTTTTTCCTGTATGAGCGCACCGGGGATACGCGCTACAGGAAAGCCATGGACAGCTTGCGGCTGCAGCTGAAATGGCAGCCGCGCACGCATTCAGGCGGTTTCTGGCACAAGCGCAAATATCCCTGGCAGATCTGGCTCGACGGCCTCTACATGGCCCAGCCCTTCTATGCCCAGTATGAGCGGTCCTTTGGTGACGATGCGGCGGTATTCGATGACATCGTCAGTCAGTTCGTGGTGATCGAGGGGAAAACACGCGATGCGGGCACCGGCCTGCTGTATCACGGCTGGGACGAAAGCGCCCTGCAGCCATGGGCGGACCCTGAGACCGGCCTGTCCCCCGGATTCTGGTCCCGGGCCATGGGTTGGTATGCCATGGCCATCGTAGACACGATGGAACAACTGCCGACGGGCCACGAGGGGCATGCACTGCTAAGCGGCATCCTCACCCGCCTGGTCGACGCGCTGGTCCCGTTTCAGCATGAAAGCGGTTTGTGGTACCAGGTGCCGGATCAAGGGGGACGCGAGGGCAACTGGCTGGAAGCGTCCGGCTCTGCGATGTTCGTCTATGCCATCGCCAAGGGCGTCAGGCTGGGTTTATTGGACGGTGATTATGCAGCAGTTGCCAGTAACGGTTACGCAGGACTGCTGGCACACATCGTATCAACCGACGCAGACGGCACAGTTCATGTCAATGATGTCTGCCGCAGCGCCGGTTTGGGCGGCACGCCATATCGCGATGGGAGCTATGACTATTACGTATCCACCGACCGCGTCAGAGATGACGCCCACGGAATTGGGGCCTTCCTTCTGGCTGCGGGTGAAATGGCGCTGCTCAGGTGATCGGCGCAGGATTAAAAAGCGTCAAATCATTATGTATCTTGTGTTGCTCTGCCCAAGTACGTTTCCTGCCGCTCGCGACATCCAGGTAGTAGTGAAACAACTCCCAACCAAGACTTTCCAGGCTGCATGCACCGGAGGTGATCCTGCCTGCGTCCACGTCAATCAAATCGGGCCAGCGCTTCGCCAATTCTGTGCGGGTGGAAACCTTGATCACCGGGGCCATCGCCAAACCGTAGGGTGTTCCCCGGCCGGTAGTAAATACATGCAGATTCATACCCGCCGCCAATTGCAGAGTGCCGCAGACAAAGTCACTGGCCGGTGTTGCACAGAAAATGAGACCTTTCTGTTTGATTCGCTCACCGGGCCCAATGACGCCGCTAATCGCGCTATGACCTGATTTGACGACAGAGCCCAGTGCTTTTTCGACAATATTGGACAGGCCACCTGCTTTGTTGCCCGGCGAGGTATTGGCGCTGCGATCGGTTCCGCCCTGGTGAAGATAGCGGTCGTACCAGTCCATTTGTTCGATTAACTGTTGGGCAATCTCCGGCGTTTTTGCCCTGGAAGTCAGGATGTGAACCGCGTCGCGAACTTCGGTGACCTCGGAAAACAATACCGTGGCACCGGCGCGTATCAGCAGGTCGGAAGCAAAACCCAGTACCGGATTTGCGGTTATACCGGAGAAGGCATCACTGCCACCGCATTGCATGCCGAGGATAAGCTCAGAAGCCGGGCAGGTTTCACGGCGTCGTTTGTCCAGGTTTTGCAACCGGGCTTCTGCCAGGGACATGATCTGTTTGATCATTTCGTTAAAGCCCGTTTTTGACTCCTGCAAACGGTAGAGCCAGGGCTCCCGGAGTTCGATGGATCGATCACCCTCATGCATGATCTGCTGCGCTTGCAGTTTTTCGCAACCCAGCCCAATAACCAGGGCTTCACCGCCGAGGTTTGGATTGCGCGCAAGATTACGCACGGTGCGAATCGGGATATAGGCATCTCTCGCGTCGATTGCCACACCACAACCGTAGCTGTGCGTTAATGCGACCACGTCTTCGACATTTGTATATAAAGGCAGCAGTTCTTTCCTGATACGTTTTACGGCGTGATCGAGCACGCCGGTGACGCACTGGACCGTGGTGGTGATACCCAGGATGTTGCGTGTACCGACTGTACCGTCGGCATTCCTGAAACCTTCGAATGTATAGCCTTCCAGGGGAGTTTGATCCCTGGATACTCCGTCAGACAACGGCAGCTTGTCCAGGGGTGGGGCTGAGGGCATTCTCAAGTGCTCCTCCCCAACCCTGCTGCCACGTCGAATAGCCGTTAGCGCCGTGCCGATCACCTGGCCATAGCGCTTGATTTCTGCATCCCGGGGTATGTCCGCCAATGCAATCTTGTGGCATTGAGGAATGTCTTCAGATGCCTGCAAAGTCTTTGAAAACCTGGCGCCACCGGCAACACCACCATCGTTTACCACGACTGCTACGTTGTCCTTGGGGTGAACCTGGATGTAACGCGGTGAATCCCGATGTTGAATAGCTTGCATAATGTAAGTACTACCTAGGCTGTTTTTGATATCTGAGAATCGAAATTATTCAGCACCACGCGTTCTATCCGCCCAACAATGACCAGGTAACTGAAGACCGCGACCGCGGCATTGGCGGCAACGTAGATAAGTGCCCACTCAAAAGAGCCGGTCGCGTTGATGATATAACCAATAACAATGGGCGTAGTTATCGAAGCAATATTCCCAAACGTGTTAAACAACCCCCCGGAAAGCCCGGCAATCTGCCTGGGCGAAGTGTCGGATACCACCGCCCAGCCGAGGGCGCCCAGGCCCTTGCCAAAAAAAGCCAGCGCCATGATTCCAATGACCAGCCATTCAGCATCGACATAGTTGCAGACGATCATGGTGGTCGAGAGGCCCAAACCTATAACGATGGGTGTTTTCCGGGCGACACTGAGGGATCGACCCTTGCGAAGCAGGAAATCTGAAATTACACCGCCCAATATTCCGCCAACAAACCCGCAAATGGCAGGAAGCGAAGCAATAAACCCTGCTTTCAGAATGGTCATGCCACGATCCTGCACAAGATATACGGGGAACCAGGTGAGGAAGAACCAGGTAATGGAATTAATACAAAACTGCGCGAGATAGACCCCGAGCAACATGCGATTCATCAAGAGTTGTTTGACGTGAGGCCAGCTTGGGCCGTTATTCCGAATGACCTTTGGGTCGGTATTGGAAGCATGATCCATATCGACCAAGCCTCCGTTCTTTTGAATATGGGAGAGTTCCGCTGCGTTTATCAGCGGGTGCTCTCGCGGACTATAGATCACCTTGAGCCAGATAATGGACAGGAAAATTCCAATACTGCCCATCAGTAAAAACACATAAGGCCAGCCAAATACATAGGTGATCCAACCCATAATCGGGGCGAACAGCACCGTGGAAAAATACTGTGCAGAATTGAAAATGGCCGAAGCCGTGCCGCGTTCTGCGGTTGGAAACCAGGCGGCAACGATACGCGCGTTACCTGGAAAGGAGGGCGCTTCGGCGAGCCCCACGATCATGCGCAGCACAAACAAGGAGAACACGACACTTATGAAATGAAAATGACCGACGAAAGTCTGCAGCAGGGTAAACAGCGACCAGGTAAAAATACTGATCGCGTAAACCTTCTTCGAACCAAAGCGATCCAGTAACCAGCCCCCGGGGATTTGTCCGACTACGTAGGCCCAGCCAAACGCCGAAAAAATATAACCCAGGCTCACGGCATCTATGCCGAGATCCTTCTGAATACTGGCGCCTGCAATCGATAGGGTGGCGCGGTCCGCATAGTTGATCGTGGTCACCACGAACAACATGAAGAGAATCAAATACCGGACACGAGTCTGTTTTTGGGCCTGCATGTTCAGCCTCTTCTTCTTGATGATGCCAGCGTGGGCAAGGTTTTCGCTATTGTGGTCCGAGGCTGTTGATCAAGGCGCCCAGTTCTTCACTTTCGCTCTCGCGCAAATCGGTGAGCGGCGGCCGCACCGGCCCGGCGTCATATCCAACCAGCCTGGCTCCCGCTTTTACGATGCTTACTGCATAGCCGGGACAGCGGTTTCGAATTGCCAGGTAGGGGATGAAAAAATTATCTATCAGCTGATCAATCGTTGGCTGGTCACCGGCGCGCACAGCTTGATAAAACTGAATCGCTGTTCGAGGGATAAAATTGAATACCGCCGAGGAATAGACAGGGACGCCGAGGGCCTTGTACGCGGCTGCATAGATTTCGGCGGTCGGCAGGCCACCAAGGTATGCCAATCGGTCACCAAGACGCCGACGAATCAATACCATGGGCTCAATTTCTCCCATGCCATCTTTGAAGCCAATCAAGTTGGGGCAGGCGTCTGCGAGTTCCTCCAGGCTGTCTGCGGTCAGTCGGCATACATTCCTGTTGTACACAACAACACCGATTTTGATCGCCTTGCAGACAGCTGAAATATGGGCAATCAACCCTTCCTGGCCTGCTTCAGTCAAATAGTGGGGTAACAGGAGTATTCCGGCCGCGCCCAGGCGCTCCGCTTCTTGCGCAAAGCTGATGGCGGCGCGGGTTGGGCCGCCAGCGCCGGCGATAATGGGTACGCGGTTCTTACACGTGTCGACCGCAATACGGATGATGTCGGAGTACTCTTTTGGTTCAAGCGAAAAAAATTCACCAGTTCCACCGGCTGCGAACAAGGCACTGGCGCCATAGGGTGCAAGCCACTCCAATCGTTGAGCGTAGGTCTGCGGACGAAAATTCAAGTCAGCGTCAAAATCCGTCACGGGAAACGACATCAGGCCGGAAGATAGCGTGGTTTTCAGGTTCTGCGGATTCACTGTGAAAAGTTAAGCCCACTTATCTCTTTGCGGGGTAAGATCCGTCAACGCGTCGATACGGATCGCCCGGCCTTCATCGATACTGCGACGCGCGGCGATGCCGATCAGCACGGCCATCGCTCCATCGCGGTAATCAGCCGCCTGGTGCAGGCCCGGATTGGCGACCTGACCGCGCAGTATTTCATCCATCATGATGGGATCACCACCCCAGTGAGCCTTGCGTATGAAAGGATGCTTGATCCGCGTGAACTCGCCAAAGTTCGGTTGCGTGATGATCTCGTGGTACGCAAGCTCGGCGGTTGAGTGGGTTTTGTAGTCCATGTCTTTTTCGTAAATTTTGGACTGATCTTCCTGCTCTTCCAGTAAGGAGGGCACGCCTTCCCACGTTTCCAGGCGGCCCTGCCGGCCATTGAAGGCCAGGCGGAAGCCTTCATAGGGTGAATAGGTGGTGAGCGAATAGGCCACCTGCACGTTATTGGCATATTTGATCTGCACGGCCATCTTGTCGAAGATGTCTATTTCCTTGCGCCACAGGCATGCATCACGAATATAGCCGTCGTGGTGTTCGTTGGCTTTGTAAAGGTCCATTGCCATCCGGTCCTGGCTGATGTCCCAGAAATAGGCACATTTGTCCTTGTGCTCACAGCCCGTGCAGCGTGCACTGCGAAACGCATTGTTGTGGCCATAGTGTTCCAATGCGCCATAGGCATGCACCTCCACGGGATCGGACCCTATCCACCAGTTCAGCAAGTCAAAATGATGGGCGGCTTTGTGCAACAGAAGCGTGCCGCCTTTTTCGCGGATGCCGTGCCAGCGCCTGAAGTAGGACGCCCCGTGATAATTGTTCAGGTACCAGTTGAAATCGACCGAGGTCACGTCCCCAACGGAACCTTCCGACAGCAGTTCTTTCACCTTGGTGAAGACCGAGCCGTAGCGGTAGTTGAACCCCATTATCAGGCGTGCAGAGGAAGCCCTGGCGGCGTTGACGATGCTCTGGCATTTGTCTGCCGCGGTGGTCATGGGCTTCTCAGTGACCACGTCGATGCCCGCGGCCAGTGCTTTTACGATGAACTCGTCGTGGGTACTGTCCACGGTGACCACCATCACCAGATCCGGTCTCGCCACCGCCAGCATCTCATCGAAATTGTCGAAGGTCGGGCAGTCAGGCACACCTATGTAGGACTTACCAAACTCCAATCGCCCCGGATTGATGTCACACAGGCCGACAAACTCCGCGACATCACCGTAGTTTTCCTGGATGAACTTCCCCCAGAACGTGACACCGCGTACACCGGTGCCGACCAGGGCCACGCGCCTCTTGCCTGTGTCTGCCAGTGCGCGGCCAAGGGGGGAACTTGCAAGCACTGCGCCCGCGCCAAGGGCGCCGCCAGTGCCGATGAAGCTTCGACGTGTCATGTTCCCGGAGTCAGGTTTCATGGTTTGGTACCTCTAAAAAATGTCAGCCTTATTCATTCGCGGGTTTGCCGATGGTCGCCAGAATGCCGCCATCGACATAGACGACCTGGCCGGTCATGAAGTCGCTGGCTCGCGAGCTCAAAAATACAGCCACACCCTTCAAGTCGTCCGGGTCCCCCCATTTACCGGCGGGGGTGCGCTGGATGATGAAGTCGTTGAACGGGTGGCCCTCCACGCGGATGGGTTCGGTTTGGCTGGTGGCGAAATAGCCGGGGCCGATGCCGTTCACCTGGACATTATGCTTGGCCCACTCGGTCGCCATGTTGCGGGTCAGCATCTTCAGACCGCCCTTGGCCGCCGCGTATGCACCTACGGAATTGCGACCCAGTTCCGACATCATGGAACAGATGTTGATCACTTTGCCGCCGCCGCGCCGGATCATCGATTTGACCACTGGCTTGGTCATCACGAAAACGCCCGTCAGGTCGGTGCGGATCACCTCTTCGAACTCCTCCAGGGGCATGTCCAGCAGCGGCACGCGCTTGATGATGCCGGCGTTGTTCACCAGGATATCGATCGGGCCCACTTCCTGCTCGATTTTTGCCACTGCGGCTTCCACCGACGCCTCGTCGGTAACATCGAAGCGGTAGCCATGGGCTGTGATCCCCCTGGCCCGGTACTGATCGACCGCTGCAGCGATTTTTGCATCGCTGGAATGACCGTTTACGACTACCGTGGCGCCGGCTTCACCCAGTCCCGTGGCCATGGCCATGCCAAGCCCGTGCGTTGCACCGGTAACCAATGCCACTTTGCCACTCAGATCAAAAAGTGTTGTCGACATGAATACCTTCCCTATGATGTGAAATCGATCGGGTTGATCTTGTCCATGTCATCGTAGTCCAGGTTTTCCCCGGCCATGCCCCAGATGAAGGTGTAATTGGAAGTGCCCGCTCCCGAGTGAATGGACCACGTCGGTGAGATCACGGCCTGCTCATTGGCCATCCAGATATGACGGCTTTCCTCGCGGGTCCCCATGAAATGCACCACTGCCTGGCCTTCCGGCACTTCAAAGTAGAAATAGGCTTCCATGCGGCGGCTGTGAGTATGCGCCGGCATGGTGTTCCAGACACTGCCGGGTTTCAGCTCGGTCATGCCCATCTGCAATTGGCAAGTCTCGACCACGCCATTGACCAGCAGCTTGTTGATGACGCGGTGATTGGACGTCTCGAGCGAACCCAGTTCCACCTTGATCGCATCGGCCAGGCCCACTTTTTTGACCGGGTAACTGTGGTGCGCCGTCGCTGAATTCAGGTAGAACTTGGCCGGGTTGGCTGCGTCCGCGCTTTCGAAGATCACGTCGCGCACGCCGGCGCCAACATAAAGCGCTTCTTTGTAGGCGATGTCATGGGTTTCGCCGTCCACGGTGATTCGCCCTGCGCCACCTACATTCACGGCGCCGAGTTCGCGCCGGTCGAGAAAATGCTCCGCTTTCAGGGCATCGATGGTTTCGAGCGCCAACGGCTGGTCAGCAGGGCAGGCGCCGCCCACGATGAAACGGTCGATCTGCGAATAGACGAGGTTGATTTCGCCGGGCTTGAACAAGCCACCGACGTGGAAATTTTCGCGCAATTGCGCGGTATTGTAGCGCTCGCCGTCAGCGGGGTGCACGGCGTAACGTTCAGTGTAATTAACGGTCATGAATGCGTTCCTTTCAGTTCTCTAATTCAGACACCTGTATGCCTGCCATGATGGCAGGCGCAAGGCCTTTAGGGTCGTTTTCAACGACCGGCTCGCTCATGTAGTAGCGGTAACTGCCATCCCGGCCATAGCCCAGGCCGGCCACCAGGCAGATATTCCTTACATGGAATGACCCATCGGCATAGACGGAGAAAAATTCGTTGACCAGGCCGGCGTATGCTTTTCTTGCGGCTTCCGCATGACTTTCGGGCAGGTAGCCCCTGTTGACCGCCTTGGCCAGGAAATAGGTGAACATCGCGGAACCGGAGGCTTCGCGGTAGTTGCCAGCCGCATCCGGCATATCCATGATCTGGAACCACGTGCCGGTTGCGTCCTGGGTTTGGATCAAGCTGTCAGCGAGCTCCGGGATGATGGCCAACAGAGGTTCGCGCAGTTCGGTTTGGTCAACCGGTATGACATCCAGGATATCCACCAGGGCCATCGCGTACCAGCCGAGTCCCCGCGCCCAGACATAGCGTGACCGGCCGGTCTCCGGATCAGCCCACGGCTGTTCTTTCGCTTCGTCCCAGGCGTGGTAATAGAGCCCCGATTCCGGGTCGCGCAGGTGGGACCGGGCAATGGAAAACTCCTGCGCGGCCTCTTCCACTATCTGATTGTCCTCTTCCATAACGCCGACTCCGGCCAGGAAGGGCATGCCCATGTACACGCCGTCCAGCCACAACTGCCAGGGATAGCGTTGCTTGTGCCAGAACGCGCCTTCGGAGGTGCGGGGGTGCGCAGCCATCTGCGCTGCCAGCGAATCAATCGCTGCAAGGTATTTTGGATCACTGGTCCGGGCGTAAAGGCGTTGCAGCATCTTGCCGGAATTGATTTGATCAATATTGAACTCTGCAGGTTGATAGGTATGAATGGTGCCATCCTCAGCCAGGTAGCTATCCATGGTGCGCTTGGCGAAATCACCAAAGGCCGGGTTGCCGGTGGCTACTGATAAATCGTCCATCGATTGCGCCAGGAGGCCCGTGGTATAGGACCACTTGCTGGCGTATCCGTTGAATGCGTCCCAACCACCATGAGAAAGACTGTCGCCGCGCCGTTCCATTTCCGAGTTTGCCAGGCCGATTGAAATATCAATCGGTGCCAGTGTGCTCAACGTGCGGAACGCTTCCGTTTTCAACCGTAAACGTGGTGACAGGGTGCGACGCTCGACCTCGGCCACCAGAAAGGCTTCCAGTTCCTCGCGCGTCTGAACTCCACCCTGCTGGCCGGACCAAAGTGCGCCAAAGGCATAGGAAAGTTCCGTGCCGCGCGGTTGCATCACCAGCACATAGCTGTTTTCATCGCGGGTTTGTTCGACCAGGTCTCTTTTTCTGAACAGCACCGCCATGCCCAGGTTGTCTTCAAACAGGGTCTGCGGGCCAAAGCTGGCCATGTAGCTCCAGGCTTCACCGGTGATGTCCAGGTCGCCCATTATCAGCTCGGTTCCGGGATGGGCGACGATACCGATCGCAAGGTTATCCAGCGGGGCGGAGGTGGCCAGTTTGACGTCCACCATCGGGCTGCCCGCCTGCATGGAAAGCGTCGCTTTCAGGTCCACGACGGCGGCGCCGATGTTCCAGCCTGTGTAGTCGATGTCGAGGGACGAATGGATGGGGCCGTCCGAGCGGATCGTGGTGGAACGCTCTGCCACCTCGGAGACCAGGACGGTTTTGCTGCCGTCCCAATAGCCATAGCCACCCATGCCCAGGCTGGTGCCCACCTTCAGGATATCGGCACCCCAGTCGGACATTTCGTGATAGCTGTCGTAGCCGTCCTGCCCCACGTCCTGCAGCACCATGTCAGGAATCTTCTTGCCGAAAACATCGAAGCCGTTGCGCCAGTCGAGGTAGACGCGGTAACCGACTATGTCGCTTTCGATACCGGGACCTTCATAACGAATGTACTCGCTGTGATCGGTGTACTGTGGGGGTGTAGTCACGTGATCTACGTTCTTGAATGTTCCACCGACATAGACCTTGTCCTGCCAGCTACCGCCCTCCTTGATGGATACCTCTGCATGCGTGCGCGGCGGCAGGTCCGGTTCGGCCACCTGCCTGTCAATCACGAAGTCGTGGGTGGCTGCAGCATCGAGGTCCGCCAGGAATACCAGCCTGTCGGGGCTGCTGTCACCGTCGTCATCGACCAGTTGCGTGGGCAGGGCAGCGTCACCTTGCCAAACCTGCAGGGGGCCGGTCGTTACGCCCAGCTCATTCAGGGACAGGCTGATTGCCGTGTCGGGCCTCGCAAATGCGGAGGGGTTGGAGACTTCGAGCCCGGCTACCATGTCCGCTTTTGCAGCGATCTGCGGCGCGGGAGTGACTTCAGCCGGTGTCACTTCCACTTTGTCGATTGGGCTGTCACAAGCCGCCAGGACAAACGGTAGTGCGTACAGAAAATGTGCTTTTTTCATGAGGTTTACCTTATTCCATCAAGCCAAAGGCGCGGGGTAGCCACTCGCTGATCCCTGGTATGTAGGTGACGGCCAGCAAGGCAAGGAACATCGCGACATACATGGGCATCAAAGGGCGGACAATCTCTGCGACCCGGGTTTTCCCCACGGCGCATGCAACGAACAACACGCTCCCTACCGGCGGCGTGCACAAGCCAATGGACAGGTTCAGCACCATCATGATGCCAAAATGCAGGGGGGTCATGCCGAGCGCAACAGCGACGGGAAGAAAAATGGGCGTAAAGATCAGTACCGCCGGAGTCATATCCAGGAAAGCCCCCACCACCAACAATATGAGATTGATGATCAGCAGGATCACAATCGGATTGTCGCTAAGCGCCAGCAACGCGTCAGCGACCATCATCGGGATGTTCTCGAAAGCCAGAATCCAGGACATGGCCATCGAGGTGGCGATCAATAGCATGACAATAGCCGTGGTCAGAGAGGACTTCAGCAAAATGTCCTTGAGTTCCGACAATTTCACTTCCCGGTAGACGAAGACCGACAGCCCGAGTGCGTACAGTACCGCAATCGCGCCGGCTTCTGTGGCGGTAAAAATACCCCCCAGGATGCCGCCGATCACCAATATGATCAGGAACAGGCTGGGCAAGGCTGCAAGAGTTTTCTCCATCAACACCGAAAGCTTCACGCGCTCTCCCGCAGGGAATTTGTGCTTTCGTGCATAGGCTGCGCTTACGATCATCAGGCCCACCGCCACCAGGATGCCGGGCAAATACCCGCCCACAAACAGGGCGGCGATGGACACACCGCCACTGGCCACGGCATAGACAATCAAAATATTACTGGGCGGGATCAGCAGTCCGGTCGTAGAGGCCGCCGCCGTGAGCGCTGAATTGAATTCCCTGGGATATCCGTCCTTTTCCATCGCCGGCATCATGAAACTGCCTATGGCGGATGTGGCCGCAACGGCAGAACCGGAAATGGCCCCGAACAATGCACAGGAGATCACGTTGACGAACGCCAAACCTCCGGGCAGCATGCCCACCAGCGACTTGGCAAATTCGATCAGGCGCCGCGCGATCCCGCCCTGTCCCATCAACTGGCCAGACAGGATGAACAGCGGAATGGCCAGCAAGGCAAAACTGTCCAAACCCCCGGCCATGCGCTGGGCTACGGTCGTGAGTGCCGGAAGTGCGTCAACCGAAAGCAGCATGGTGGCTACGGTTGCGATGCCAATGGAAAAAGCAATGGGCACCCCCAGCACCAGCAAGGTGGTAAAAACGAGCAGGAGAATGGTAATGGTCATGGGCCTGCCTGCTCCTGGCGCGACAGCAGCGAGACAATGCTGTAGTAAACAATCAACAATCCGCTGAGCGGCAGAACGGTGTAGACCCATGCCATGGGAATGCCCAGGGCGGCCGTCGTCTGCTTCAGTTCCCAGGTGAGTTGCACAAGCAACCCGCCGCCTACCACCAGCACCGCCAGTGCAAAGCTGCCGCAGCTTATATCGGCGATCATTTCCAGGCGGCCTTGACCTCGAGGGCCGACCTTTTGACGCAAGAGATCCAGTCCCAAGTGCGCTTTCTGCCGGTAGGCATAAGCCCCGCCGAGCAGGCCAACCCAGATCAGCAGCATGCGGGCGACTTCCTCTGTCCACGCGCTGGGGTCGCCAAGCACGTAACGGGAAACCACCTGCCACGTGACGACTGCGACCATCGTCGCCATGCATGATGCCATCAGTAACTTCAGTAGCATATCCAGAATCCGGGTCATCTGTTCACCTCTGTTCTGCGGCGATGGCATCCAGAATATCGCCGACCGCAGTACCCGCGTACGCAGCCTTCATTTCAGCAACTGCCGCCATGAAAGGCGCTTTGTCGGGGCGGATAATTTCAACACCGCTGGCTTCTATCGCCGCCAGGGCTTCATCGCTGGCCTGTTGCCAAAGCTGTCCCTGGTAAACGGTGCTGTCGTCGACGGCCTGCTGCAACCAGCCCTGTTGTTGCGGGCTCAAACTCTCCCAAATGTGCAGACTCATCAGCAGGATGTCAGGCACGTACGTGTGCTCGTCCAGGCTGTAGTACTTGCACACCTCGTACTGTCGCGACAGGAAAAGGCTGGGTGGGTTGTTCTCTGCACCGTCCACTACGCCTTGCTGGAGCGCGGTATAGAGTTCACCCCAGGCGATCGGCGTGGCTGCGCCGCCCATGGCCGCGATCATGTCCACGGAGGTCTGGCTTTTCTGCACGCGGATTTTTAAACCTTTCAGGTCCGCCGGGCTGTTGATGGCTTTATCCGTGGTATAGAAGCTGCGACTGCCCGCATCGTAATAACCCATGCCGCGCAGGCGTACTTTCTCGGGCGCCAGCAGCAGGGATTTACCAATGTCAGATGCCAGGACTTTTTGGAAATGAGAGCGGTCGCGGAACACATAGGGCAGGCTGAATACCTTCATTTCCGGCACAAAGCTCTCCAGCGGGCTGGAGGAAACCTTGGTCATGGCGAGGCTGCCGATCTGCAGGAGTTCCACCAATTCCCGTTCGGCACCCAATTGGCCGCTGGGGTAAATCTCGATTCTCATCGTGCCGCTGGAGTAGTAATCGAGCCGCTCGGCCATGTGGACCATGCCCTTGTGCACCACGTGGCCCGTGTCGAGGGCATGCCCCAGCTTCAAAACGGTGACATCGCTTTGTGGCCCACAGGAAGCCAACAGCAAGGCCAGTGGAGCAAGCAAGGATTGAAAACCAGGATTCAATCTAACACCCATGCGTTTGTGTCCATCGCCTGTTCGTCCGAATGTACATTAGCATTGCCGTGTGCAAAAAAAAGCCCCCAGCTGGTGATGCCAGTAGGGGGCTTTGGACCAGAAAAAGCAGGCTTCAGAAGTTCAAGCGAACCCCAAAGAAGTATTGACGGCCGGTGAAGTTGTATTCACGGACGAGATTCAGCGTGCCATCGCCCGTCGTGTACAGCCTCTCGGCTTCATCTGTCAGGTTAATGCCTTCGAAGGTCAGCGACCACATGTCATTGATGTGATAGAAGGCGCTCATGTCAACACGAGTGGGGCCCGTCGTGCCATGGGAGATATTGCCGTTACTGCCGGTGTTATCCGTGATGTAATCGTCACGATTGTTGACAGCTACGCGTGCGCCCCAATTATCGACTTCATAGTAGAGCGTTGCGTTCCAGGAATGCTTGGACAGACCTTCCAGCGGAACGGTTACGGTCTCACCACTTCTGATGACCTCGGTCGTGGCGTCGACATAGGAGTAGTTACCGATGAAGCCAAAGTTGCCGAAGAAGCCAGGCAGGAAAGTGAAGGCCTGCTGGTAGGCAATTTCAAAACCATCCAGCTTGGTGCCATCGGTATTGGCGGAAGAACTGTAGGTCCAGATCAAACTGGGATCCAGCAAGCCGGGTTGGTCCGGGTAAACCGCGGCAACGCCGGGGTAATCCACGCGGCGCAGCGGTTCTTCCGTTGACGGCGACGAGATGAAGCTGTCGATGTCTTTGCGGAAGTAGGCAAATGAAAGAACTGCCTGCTCGGCAAAATACCATTCAGCGGACAGATCCACGTTGTCTGAAACCAACGGATCCAGCTGCGAGTTACCGCCGCTCACCGTGAAATTCACGTCGGAGTAGGCCTTGCTGGGTGCCAGGCTGGAAAGGCTGGCACGCGTCATGGTCCGACTCAAGCCGGCGCGAAGCACCAGGTCATCGGTCAGGTCGAAGGCAACGTTCATTGACGGCAACCAGTTGTCGTAGCCGTTGGTCTCGGTGTTGCTGATGGATGAGGTGAGCCAGCCGGTAGCCTTCACCGAGGTGTCTACATACCGAACGCCCAGGTTGAAACGGAAACCATGCCCGGCCAGTTCAGTGTCCAGGTTGTAATCAACATAAGCGCCCGTGGTTTCCTCCTTGACCACCCACGTTTGAATGCCTGTGCCCCTGGCCAATTCCCATCCGCCCAGACCATAGGCAGCCTTGGCCCTGGCGAAGTCGAGAACCCAGAAGTCCAGTTCCGTAGAGGCACCGTAACCACCCAGGTCCGCGAAATTGTATACCTTGCCGAGGCCGGCAATATCTGTCTGGTCTGTGCACGACCCGCAACTGTACTGGGTGCTGTCAACTTCGCGGTCGTTGTAAATCGCACCGAAGCTGAAGCTGTGCTGATCGCTCAGGTCCCAGGTCAGATCGAGGCGTGCCGTATCATTGGTGCGGTCCACACCATACTGACGGATGGTGTCGTTGGTCATGATGAAGAAGTTGTTCGGATCTGAAACGTCGATGTTGTAGTTGATGGCCGCCACATTCGCGTTGCCCGTGAAATCGTAGGAGAAGTTGGTCCCGGGCTGGGGGGTTTCGATGTTCACGCGAAAATAGTCATCAAAAAATTCGGACTGGGCGCGGCCGATCAGGCCGGTCAGTCTCAAATTGTCTGACAGGGCCCAGTCCATATCGGCTGTAATCTGGTCGAATTCCGTTTTGTCGGCGTTTTGCCGGCTTTCCGTTCGTAATCCAACACCGTCAAAATTACCGGCTACGACATAGTCACCGTTGGGGTCCAGCGTAACCGAGTTCGGCGTAATCGCCGGATAGCCCCAGGGGCCGCTGCGGCGGAATTCCGCAAAGGAGTTGTAGCTGTCTGTCGTCGCATTGAACTCGGAGTGAACCCAGTTCAAGCCAAACTCGAGGCTGTCGCTGGGACGAAACTGCAGAGCGCCGCTGACGCCAAGGCGATCCTGTTCATGGTGGAAGCTGTCCTGACGCGGCAGGCGCGGGTACCAGAGAGAATTCAACTCTTCATCAGAGAGGTTGGTGTTGTTACCTCCGAACGGCCGGTCGGGCACGGCCCAACGGACGGTGCCAAAACCATCCTGGTAGACCGTGCGTTCGGTATAGGCAACGGTCATCAGGAACCCGAGGGTTTCTGCCTGGTTCGTGGTGCTCAGGAAAGCCGTCACCTTCGGATCGGTTTTTTCCGACAGGTCATTGTATCCGAGTTGGCCGAAAACCGAAGCATGGAAGCCGGGGTTGTCCAGCGGACGAGCCGTGTAAAGTTCGACGGTGCCGGCGATACCGCCTTCCTCGATCGAGGCGACCGGCGACTTGTTGACGTCGATGCGGTTGAACAGCTCGGCGGAAAAGACGTTGAAGTCGAAAGAACGGCCACGGTTCACGCCACCGAAACTATCCAGTCCACCGGTAGACGCCGGCACTTCCATGCCATTCAGAGTGACGCGTGTGAACTCCGGGCCAAGACCACGCAGAGTGACCTGACGACCTTCGCCACCTTCACGGGTGATCGTCACACCCGGAATACGCTGGATGGCTTCCGCCAGGTTGAGATCAGGCATTTTGCCGATGTCTTCAGCAACGATACTGTCGCGAGCGTTCACTGCATCGCGTTTTAAAGTAACGGCTTCCCGTAAGCTCTGGCGAAAGCCCGTTATGACGACTTCTTCGAGAACGCCTTCGTATTCGTCGCTTTCAGCGTCCTGTGCCAGCGCCGGTTGAATGGCGCCTGCCGCCATGAGTAGGCCGCATGTGGATAAACCTGTGAGAAGTCGTGATACGAGAGTTGACTGACTTTGCATTGTGCTCCTCCTGTTCCTGTAATCCCGTGAGTTCCAGTCTTGAAATGCCGGATTTAGCCGAACCTCCCGCCGGAACAAAGCGCGGGTTTGTTCGGTGGATTTGTCGTAAATTCTTCTTATCGAACCACATGATTTACAATTTTTAACCAAAATGCAACAATTTTGTGCCATCGGTGGCAAAATGGTCAGGCTGGCATGAATATACCCCGTCCTGCATGATAAACAGCGGTAGTTCTAGAGGATCAAATGGGCCAAGATGACATTAAGAAATCGACGATCAACGATGTGGCCAGATTGGCGGGCGTGTCGAAGCGGACCGTCTCGAGGGTCATCAATAACTCCCCCAAAGTGGGCAAGGCCACCCGCGCGCGAATCCAAAGAATCATCGATGAGTTGGGTTACAGCCCCAACGCCCAGGCCCGCGGTCTCGCAGCCAGGCGTTCCTACCTGCTCGGGATGATTTACGATAACCCGGATGCCTTATATATCAATGATGTACAGCGAGGCGTGTTGAGCATATGCCGCAAGTTTGGCTACGAACTGGTGGTCCATCCCTGCGACATGAAAGCCGAAACACTGACCAGTGAGGCGGTTAATTTTGTCAGTCGTTCAAAACTGGACGGCGTGATCATCCTGCCGCCCGTTTCCGAAAACAACGATCTTGCGGGCGCGCTTGCGAAAGCCAATGTGAACTATGTGAGATTGGCCTCCATCGCCTTGGACTCGGCCGAGCATGTCGTCATCTCGAATGAGCGTTCCGCGGCGGCTGCGATGGCCGAATACCTGCTGGAGTTGGGGCACAGGCGCATCGGTTACATCGCGGGACCAAAAGGAATGAAATCGACCCGTGAGCGTCTCGAGGGATTTTGTGACGCATTGGAGAAGCATGGGTGTAAACCCGGCAGAGACATGTTGGCGCGCGGTGCATATACCTTCGAATCCGGGATGGAATGCACCCGCACCCTGCTGGCGAAACCCGAGCCGCCAACAGCGATCTTTGCCAGTAATGACGAAATGGCTGTAGGTGCCATCAACGCCGCGCAGGACATGGGTTTGAACGTTCCGGGCGATCTGTCGGTAGCGGGCTTCGACGACAGTATCCTGGCTTCGAGGATCATGCCATCACTCACCACAATCCGTAGGCCGGTGCGGGAAATGGCCAGCCTGGCGACCACCAAGCTGATCGCCTCCATCGATGGCCGGGAGGACGAGGCTCGCGCGATTGTGATATTGGTGCCGGCCTTGGTGGCACGCAATTCCACGCGCTCCATCCGCTAAGAAACCCTGATTCATACGCCTTCTGAATTGCCACCGGTAGCAGGAGGCACTATCCTGTTGACCTGAGTGACTTAACAGCGCCCTTGCGGGCTGGTCTCAAGCGGGTATTTCCATGTCTGGCATATTACGTCGCGATTTACTGAAACTGATGGCGGGCGCCTCCATGGCGCCGGCACTGCTGGCTGCCGGATGCAGGATGGAAGCGGACCCGTGGGATGCGGCCAGGCTGATCCGTTCGCGGATCCGGCTGCCTCAAATCCAGAACCGGGATTTTGTGATCACCGACTTCGGCGGCGTGGGTGACGGTGAGACAGACTGCACCGCTGCAATTGCGGAGGCCGTCGCTGCCGCTAGTGTGGCAGGTGGTGGGCGGGTGATTGTCCCACCGGGTGTATTCATGACCGGCCCTGTCCATCTCGAGAGCCACGTTGAACTGCACGTGGAAAAGAACGCCACGTTGGCTTTCATTCCGGAGCCCGAACGTTATCTTCCCGCGGTTTTTACGCGCTGGGAAGGCCTGGAGTTCATGGGTCTGTCCCCGCTCATTTATGCCTACGGAAAGACGGATGTGGCCATAACCGGCGAGGGTACGTTGAATGGCGGTGCGGATGAAACGCACTGGTGGCCATGGAAGGGTCCGTGGAAAGGTAAGTTCAACGAATCTGAATTCACCCAAACTGAAGCGCGTAACCGTCTGTTGGCTGATGCAGAGGCCGGCGTTCCGCCGGAAGAGCGCTACTACACCGAAGGCGCGTACTTTCGGCCACCTTTTATTCAGCTGTACCGCTGCCAGAACATCCTGATCGAAGGGGTGACGATTACCCGTTCGCCGTTCTGGCTGATTCACCCGGTCTTGTCCACCAGCGTTACCGTGCGCGGTGTCACCTGCAGCAGTTTCGGGCCTAACAACGACGGTTGCGATCCTGAGTCCTGCACCGATGTGCTCATCGAAGATTGTGTCTTCGATACCGGCGATGATTGCATCGCGATCAAGTCGGGACGCAATGCCGATGGCAGGCGCGTGGGCGTGGCCTCGGAAAACATCATCGTCTCCCATTGCGAAATGCAGGCGGGGCACGGTGGCGTGGTGATGGGCAGTGAACTCTCGGGCGGCATCAGGAACGTCTTCGTGGAAAACTGCCGAATGAGCAGCCCGGACCTGGAGCGCGGAATCCGTATCAAGACCAATGCCATGCGCGGTGGTGGCGTGGAAAACCTGAATGTGCGGGGGCTGGAAGTCGGTACGGTAGGTGACCTGATCGTTATCAACTTTTATTATGAAGAGGGCGAAAACGGTCCTTTCTCTCCCGTGGTCCGCGAAATCAACATTCAGGATGTGAACTGCATGAACGCAGAGCGCGTTTTGGATTTGCGTGGTTTCGAGCATGCTCGAATTCGGGATGTGAATCTCGCCAATATCACAGTTGACCGGGCCACCATGCCATCCCGCATCTCGAACGTGGATGGACTGGTTTTTGACCGGGTGACGGTGAACGGCGTGCCTGTATTGCAGGCTGACGATTTGCTGGCAGACCTGTGAAGACCAGATACTCGAGAGGCAACAACATGAGCACGAACCTGCTTGATCCTGACCGCTTGTTTTCGTCGGACCCGGTTCAACGGGACATTGCGCGCGGTCTGTACGAGGGCATCAATAGGCTGCCGATCATCAGCCCACACGGCCACACGGACCCGGCCTGGTTTGCCGAAAACAGCTGTTTCTCAGATGCGACCAGCCTGCTGCTGGTCCCGGACCACTATGTGTTCCGCATGCTGTATTCCCAGGGCATAGCTATGGAAAGCCTTGGTGTGCCGCGCGTTGACGGCGGCTGGGTCGAGACCGACATGCGCAAAATCTGGCATGTGTTTGCGGCCAATTACTACCTGTTTCGCGGAACGCCATCAGCCATCTGGATGGATCACGTCTTTTACGAAGTCTTTGGGCTGACAGAACGATTTTCACCCGCCACGGCCGATACTCATTACGATCACATCACGGCGGAGCTGCAAACAGACGCCTATCGTCCCCGCGCCCTGTTGGACCGCTTCAACATCGAATTGATCGCGACCACCGAAGGCGCGGTGGATGAATTGCCTCACCACCGGTCTCTTGCCGGCACGCCCTGGGCCAGGCGCGTGATCACCACCTTCCGCCCGGACGACGCCGTTGACCCAGAGCGGGAAGACTTCGCGGAGAATGTTGCGCGGCTGGGTGCGATGACCGGAGAAGACACCGGCAATTGGGCCGGCTACCTGGCGGCGATGCGGGCACGGCGCGCGACCTACCGTGAATTCGGCGCCACTGCCACGGATCATGGCCATCCAACCGCCGCCACCGCGGATCTGGGCATGGCCGAGTGCGAAGCGCTGTTCAGCCGCTGCCTTTCAGGACAGGCTTCTGCGGCAGAAGCAGAACTGTTCCGCGCCCAAATGCTGACCGAAATGGCCGGCATGAGCCTCGAGGACGGCATGGTCATGCAGATCCACGCCGGCGCCCGCCGCAATATCAACGCCCAGGTCTTTGCCAGGTTTGGCCGCGACAAGGGCGCTGATGTTCCGTCCGCCACCAACTACCTGGACGGGCTGCAACCGCTGCTCAACAAGTACGGCAACGAGCCATCGCTGAAAATCATATTGTTCACGCTGGACGAGACCACCTATTCGCGCGAATTGGCGCCGCTTGCGGGCCACTACCCCTGCCTCAAACTCGGGCCACCCTGGTGGTTCCACGACAGCCCGGAAGGCATGCTGCGCTTCCGCCAGCAGATCACTGAGACTGCCGGTTTTTACAACACGGTCGGATTTAACGACGACACGCGGGCATTCCTGTCCATACCGGCGCGCCACGATGTGGCCCGGCGCATGGATTGCCGTTTCCTGGCCACGCTGGTGGCTGAAGGGCGCCTCCGTCTTGCCGAGGCGGAAGAGCTGTCACATGACCTGGCCTATAACCTGGCCAAGCGGGGATATAATTTGCAGCCATGACAGACGTTGATATCGCCAGGATCCTGGAAAGTACGCCCGTGGTCCCGCTGGTGCAGGCGGATGACCCGGAAACGGCCATTCGGATTTCACGCGCACTGGCCAAGGGTGGCCTGAGGGTGGCCGAGATCGTTTTTCGCACGGATGCCGCGCTGGAATGCCTGGCCGCTGTCGCCACCGAGGTGCCGGAAATGATCGCGGGCGCCGGTACCGTGCTGAACCGGGCACAGGCCGAACTGGCCATCGGCGCTGGTGCGAAATTCGTCGTTGCTCCTGGGTTGGACGAGGACAGTGTGCGGCTGTGCCAATCAAAATCCATTCCGATATATCCCGGCACCATGACACCGTCGGAGGTGATGGCGGCATGCAACATGGGTCTGCGTGAGCTGAAATTCTTCCCCGCTTCCGTGGCGGGAGGGATTCCCATGCTGAAGGCGCTGGGCTCGGTGTTTCGGGGGGTGCGTTTCATGCCAACTGGTGGTGTCTCGATAACCAACCTGGCCGAATTCCTTGCGGTTCCCTGCGTGCTGGCCTGCGGCGGCAGTTGGTTGACGCCGGCAGCGGCCATTGCGGCCGGCAACGACGATGAAATAACGAAACTGGCCGCGCAGGCAGTGGCCATTGCCAAACAGGTGAGAGGTTAGTCCCGATGTCAAAATTCATGACCCTTGGAGAGATCATGCTGCGGCTGAAGGCCCGGGGCCACGAGCGTTTCTTTCAATCGCCCGGTTTTGAGGCCACGTTCGGTGGCGGTGAGGCCAACGTCGCGGTCGCTTTGGCCAACTACGGTCTCGATGCCGGATTCGTGACGGCCCTGCCAGATACCGATATCGCTGATGCCTGCATCCGGGAATTGCGCGGCTTCGGCGTGGATGTCTCCAAAATACGCCGCAGCGGTGAGCGCATGGGCATCTATTTCCTGGAAGCCGGCGCCAACCAACGGCCATCCAAGGTTATTTATGACCGTGCCGGTTCGTCCATCTGCGAGGCAGGCCCGGACGATTTTGACTGGGACGATGTCTTTGCCGGCTGCAAGTGGTTTCACATTACGGGCATCACGCCGGCGCTGAGCCCGTCGGCAGCGGCCATGTCCCTCGCCGCCGTCACAGCAGCCAAGCGTTTGGGCGTGACGGTTTCATGCGACTTCAATTACCGGGGCAAGCTGTGGAAGTACGGCAAGACGGCGCCCGAGGTGATGACCGAACTGGTGAAGTACGTCGATGTCGGGATCGCCAACGAAGAGGACTGTCAAAAATCGCTGGGCATCACGGTTGACGTTGATGTGAAGAGTGGCGAGCTGGATACCTCCAAATACGAAGCACTGTCCGCCAGGATGATGGAGGTTTTTCCAAATCTGACACACATGGCCATTACCTTGCGCGAGAGCAAGAGTGCTGACCAAAACGGTTGGTCGGCCTGTCTGCGGGACGGCGACGGTTTCAAACTGTCCAGGCGCTACGAAATTACGGACATCGTCGACCGGGTAGGCGGCGGCGACAGTTTTGCCTCCGGCCTGATTGCAGGATTGAACCTGTTCACTGATGCGCAGCAAGCGCTGGAATTTGCAGTCGCGGCCAGTTGCCTGAAGCATTCCATCCTGGGTGACTTCAACCGGGTAAGCGTGGATGAAGTGAGCAAATTGATGGGCGGTGACGGATCGGGCCGGGTTCAGAGGTAGATGCGACGACGTGACATTCTGTTAGGTGCGATGGCGGCCGGTCTGAGTATTGCCGGCGAAGCACAGACGCCTGCAGCCAGGACCACGGCAACCTTTCCGGGCGCGTTGCCGCAGCCAGCGGAAACCATCGATCTCTGGCCGGGCGACGCACCGGGTATGCCCCCGCAACCATTGACTGAGACCGTTGTTGAACGGAGCATCGATGCACAATGGATGGATCGGGCTATCACCGGTATCAGTCGACCGCGAATGACCGTGTTTCGGCCGCGCACACCCAACGGCGCAGCCGTGCTGGTCACCCCGGGCGGTGGTTACCAGAGGGTGGTAATCGACAAAGAAGGTTTCGAGCTGGGTCACTGGTTCGCCGAACGCGGGTGCACGGTGTTCGTGCTGTTCTATCGATTGCCTGGCGAAGGATGGGCGGCCGGTCCGAACGTCGCGCTGTCCGACGCACAGCGGGCGATGCGTTTGATTCGAAATCGTGCCGGCGACTATGGCGTTGATCCGGAACGAGTCGCCGCCGTGGGGTTCTCGGCGGGCGGTCACCTGTGTGCCGATCTCGCGACGCGATTTGCTGCGAGCACTTATGACCCGGTCGACCACGCAGATATGTTTTCTGCACGGCCCATGCTCGCAGCGCCGATCTATCCGGTGATTTCCATGACGCTCCCGATCGCGCATGCCGGATCACGTGAATTGCTAATCGGCAAGGATGCCGACCCGGACCTCGAGCGCGCACACTCTCCGCAGCGCAATGTCCCATCAGACGCGCCACCCTTTTTTCTGGTGCATGCCGAGGACGATGACAGCGTGGTTGTCGAGAACACGCTCGAGTTTCGTGCGGCGCTGCGTGCGCAAGGCATCCCGGTAGAGACGCACCTGTTCACGCACGGCGGTCACGGCTTCGGCTTGCGCAATACGGTCGGCAAGCCGGTTGGTGTTTGGCCCGAACTGCTCCTCAGCTGGTCGCATTCGATGGGTTTAATTTGAGGGTTCAACCTTGGAAACCATGAAAAGCTGCCTTGTTTCACTTCTGATAGTGGCTGCGGCCCTCGGCCTTTGCCAAAGCTCGTCGGCCGCCGATAAACCACGCATCCTTGTCCTGACCGACATTGAGAACGAGCCCGACGACGCCATGTCACTGGTCAGATTCCTGACTTACAGCAATCAATGGGACGTGGAAGGCCTGGTGGCGACCACCTCGATTCATCAACAGCAAGAGACGGCGGCTTGGCGCATTCGTGAGATCGTGGAAGCTTACGGCGAGGTGCGGGACAATCTCGAGTTACATGAGCCCGGCTACCCGACAGCGGACTATCTCCTGTCCGTGGTCCGCGAAGGTCGCTCGGACTATGGCATGGACGCGGTGGGGAAGGGCATGGACTCACCCGGGTCGCAATTGCTGATCCAGGTCGTTGATCGTGACGATCCGCGGCCCGTTTGGGTCCCCGTATGGGGTGGCCCCAATGTGCTCGCCCAGGCGCTCTGGAAAGTCCGGGCGACGCGATCGGCAGCAGAGGTTGAAAAATTTGTCTCGCGGCTCCGCGTTTACACCATTTCCGATCAGGACGACAGCGGACCGTGGATTCGGAAGACGTTCCCGCATCTCTTTTATATCGCCAGCCCTGGATTCAGCTCAGGCGGCGCGTATCATTTGGCCACCTGGAGCGGGATCAGCGGTGACAACTTTCATGGCCGGTTTGTCGGCGCGGATTTTACGATTGTCGATAACCCCTGGCTCGATCAACACATCCGCAGCAAGGGGCCGCTTGGGGCACAGTATCCATTCATGAAGTACCTGATGGAAGGAGACACCCCGAGCTTCCTGAATCTCATCAACAATGGCCTCAGCGATCCGGAGCGCCCCGACTGGGGAGGATGGGGCGGGCGTTATGAGTTCTACACGCCACGCTGGCATAAGCGGCTCATTGAACCCGAAACCCGGCCATTCTGGACCGACGCGGAAGACGAAGTCCTCGGCGTGGATGGCAAATGGCACACAGGCAATCACGAAACCATCTGGCGCTGGCGCTCAGCCTATCAAAATGACTTCGCCGCGCGTATGGACTGGACCATCAAGCCGTACGCCGAAGCGAATCATCCGCCCGTTCCCATGCTCGGCCACTCGAACCGGCTAACCGCAAAGCCCGGTGAGCGCGTCAATCTCAGCGCCGCAGGCAGCACCGACCCGGATGGCGACGAGTTATCCTACGAATGGTTCTACTACGACGAGCCGGGCACCTTCACGATCTCCCTCAGCCGGACCGGCCAACCGGTGACGATCGAGGACGCCAATAAGCAAAATGCCTGGTTCACCGTCCCCACCGAGCGTGTGCTCCGCAATGGCACGGGCACGATGCACATCATCCTGGCTATTACCGATCAAGGCTCTCCGCCGCTCACCCGCTACCAGCGGGTGATCGTTGATGTTCAGCCTTGACCGCGGGCATCACGGTTGGCCTCACCAGATCTCCTTTTCTTCAAGGGCTGTGAGGTCGGGGCGACTCGCGGCTATCGCCAGGCTTTCCTGCCAAAGTGCCTGAAAGTCAGGCAATTGCAGGGAGCTGCCCTGCTTCAGGAACACCGGTATTTTGTACAAGGGCACGGGCACTTCCAGCTGCTGTCCACCTGCGTGAATCTCTCCGGTCCACAGATCAGTCCACTGTTCGCCCGCGGGCAAATAAACGCTGTGCCGTGTTTTACCGGTTTCCCATACCGCGCTGACCAGCAAGTCGTTGCCGTAGAGGTAGGTTTCCCACTGCTGCCAGGCCTGGGGCTGATCGGGATATTGCAGGTACAGGGGTTTCGCGATTGGCGTGCCGAGTTGGTTTGCTTCCAGCGCGGCTGCATGACTGTAACCGATCAGGGCCGTCTTTATTTTTGAGTAGAAGCGCCAGGCGGCGATGACTTCGGGGTTGTAGTGTGGCTCATCTGGCAGATCCCAAATCCCGCGATCAACGGTCGGGCCTACCTCCATGATGGGCGAGAACGCACTGAAGCCCAGCCAGCGGGTGAAGACCTTTTGATCAAAGTCCTGCGCGTGATAGCCGCCGGTGTCCGATCCCCACACCGGGTATCCCATCAATGAGCAGCGCAACAGGGCGACAACAGCCGATCGCAGCCCCCACTCGCTACCGCCCGTATCGCCGGCCCACATCGCCCCATAGCGCGAACTGCCCGTGTACTGCGCGCGTGGAAACAGCACAAAATCATCGCCCAGAATCGGCTGCACTGCATCGTAGGCAGCCTTGACATACTGGCGCGGGTAATCGTTGTAATTTTCGCGGTAGCTGCGCTTATCCGCGGTGTAGAGGTCGGGATCATCGCGCAGCTTCTCACCATCCGCCCGGTCCATCTTGAAACCCTTGATGCCCTGTCGCGCCAATTTGGCGGGACCATTTTCACCCCACCAGCGGCTGGCCTCCTCGTTGCTGAAATCCATCAATACCTGGCGCGAGTTATTCCACCAGGGCTTGCTTTCCAAATGGTAGCTGTGTTGTTCGGCGTAATCAGCCATTTTGTCCATCACAAAAGGCGCAATCCACAACATCAGCGCGATGTCTTTCCGACCCAGCCAATCGATCATTCCCTGCGCTTCGGGAAAGCGTTCGGGGTCCCAGTCAAAATTGTCATAGCCGCGGCTGCCCGGCCCCCAGGGCCGGTCGATCCAATAAGCGCTCAGCGGAATGTCGTAGGCCCGCATCAACAGGATGTCTTCCACCAGGCTCGTGTTGTAAGGGGTATGTGCCGCCGTACCGTCAAAATAATTGGGATTATTATGGTTTTCGTCGCGCCAGCGCCAGGGTCCGAATGCCCATCTTGGCGGAACATGAGCGGGCCCCGCCAGCAGGCTGTGCGTCTGCACGATACGCATCGGAGATCCGCTGATAAACCGGAAACCAAGGGAAGGCCCTTCAAATTGGATGGCGAGTCTGTTTTTGTCCGTTTTGCCGAAATCGAAAACGCCGGGCCAGGTTCCTTGAAAATACAGCCCATAGCTTTCTGAAGACAGGAAAAAAGGCGCATAAGCCGAAACGGTGTAGTTGACTTTCATTTCGACCCGCTCGCCATTCAGGTTCATCGCGGTTGTCACGCCGGGCCTCCAACTTTCCTCTTGTGGACCATCCACGACGCGCTCGAATACACCGCTGATGTATTCCAGCTCAACCAGCGGCAGTTCAAAACCCCAGCCATCAATATTTGGAATCGTATCCGAAAGTGATGCCCCGGAACTGCTCTGCAGGCTGAACTGCAACTGCAGATCCTGATCCTTCAAGGGTTGAATTTCGAGCTGGATCCGGCCTCGTTCTGTGCGCCAGCTAATGGTGCGTTTGCCTGCGGAGTCAGCAAACTCGGGGTCTT
>Ga0316188_10000066_pt1 | contig 31129 bp, 41 predicted proteins | sample Phiworburrow1_MG_FD_204933 | JGI IMG/M metagenome (GOLD analysis project Ga0316188, IMG submission 204933) | Coastal sediment microbial communities from Maine, United States - Phippsburg worm burrow 1 | ecosystem: Environmental > Aquatic > Marine > Coastal > Sediment | place: USA: Maine... | reverse complement strand
CACTGGCAACAGTGCACATACGCTCTTCGACTATGTGCAGTCGGTCCTTCGTATGTTTATCACCATGAGTTTACTGCTCGTTGTCTTTGGCGTGCGCTGGGCATTGTGGGGGATGTGGTTCAGTATCAGCGGGCTTGTGGCAACGCAGTATTGGGCGCATTTCGGGAATTTGCCCGTCGATTTCACCGAAGGTAGGCACCCGCTCTCGTACCTTAAGGGTTTCATTTTCCCGACAATCATTACCTTGGCGTTCCACTCTTCAAGCCGGCTCGGCGATTCAAATGCAGACGTATAACAATTCATTCAAGCCGACGCCACTCCGCTGCGCCGCTTAGCTCAAACGTTATGCCGCATTCATAATCTGATCTCTTGACATACCAATATTGGTATATATACTAAATAACGTATGTGGCAGATCTACGAACATCGTAGCCTTCAGCAGTGCTTCAAAAGGCTTCCTGTAGATATATTGAAGCGATACGAGAAGTGGAAGGATATTGTTGAATTCTCAGGTCCGGCCGGTCTGAAGCTTATTCGAGGCTTTAATGATGAATCCCTGCGGGGAGAATGGAAAGGTCATCGTTCATCCAGACTGGGTGGACAGTATAGGGTTATATACCGGTTTGGAAAAACAAGGCTTTTCGTGATGGTTGTTGAGCTGACAGCTCATGACTATCGAAGGAAATAGAGATGAAAGATTTTAAACGTGCGAAAAAGTCTATCGAGGTATCACCGGGAGAATCGGTACGAATTCTTCGAGAATTGCAGGAATTGAGTCAAAACGAGTTGGCGGCGATTTGCGGAATACCTCAGTCGACGATTTCAGCGATTGAGAACGATCGGGTTCAACTCGGTGTTGAAAGGGCCAAAGTCCTGGCTAGAGCTTTAAAGTGTCATCCAGCCGTATTGTTGTTCCCCGGATGGAATGTCGAGATTGAATCAGTCGCCTAACAAATCGCCGCAACGAGCCCCGGGCGGTGCCTGCCCCGCTTCTTGTGAGACTCAAATGAACCACGTATCAATCAGCGATGAGGCAATCCTGGGCAGCGGGACGGTAGATCGTCTGGCTTCAGATGGATTCGTTTTGTTGGATCGGCTATGTGACATTGAGTTGGTGGAATCGATGCTGGAGGTAGCCCGTCACAGGGCGCGCGTGTTGCGTGAGGCGCTGGGTGGCAGGGATATCGGGATCGGGAGCGCGGCGGGATACCTTGAGATCGTGCAACGTTCATCGGGCAGGTGGGACGTGCCAATCTCACTACAAACGTTCGGGCTTGAGAACGAACGGATGCCCTGGTGGCCGCTGGTTGCAGCGGTGCTGGGAGAGGATGCTGAACATTCCTTTAGCGGCGTTGTGTCTTCGGACCCCGGTAGCCCGGCGCAATGTTGGCACACGGATTCTCCCCACCTGCATCCCGAGCACCATCAGGCACACGCACTTAACGTACTCTTGGCGCTCCATGACGTGCCAATGGAAATGGGGCCCACCGAGTGCGCCCGCGGATCGCACTTTCTCACCAACCACCTGCGCAATCCTTCCCTGGTACTTGATGAGTTGATATACCAGCACCCGGGTACGTCGCCCGAGCTGCTGGTGAGTGGCACACAGTTCCCAGTGCCCGAAAGTTTTGCCAGTTCCCTGGCTGCCGGCTCCTGCCTGGTGTTTGACGACCGGATACTGCACCGTGGACTGGCTAACCGATCGAACAGCATTCGGCATGTGGCCTATATTTCATACCGCCGAAGCGGCTATTCTGCCAATACCCACTTTGAGTCACAAAAATCGGTGTTTGACGAAAGAAAATAGGGGTCGAACCGCAAATATCAATTGAATCCTGGATAAGAGCGAATATGAAACCAATTTGGGTCGTGCCGAGCTTAATGCTGTCCCAAGAAATGCCGACTGATCCCATTTTTCATTTTGGTGAATGACATGTCAGCGAAGACGGTCAGCAAAGAGGCATCTCATGCGGCATCCCGTCGCCAGTGGATCAGATTAGTCGTCGTGTATCTCCTGGTCCCGCTGATTCTATTGTGGTGTGGCGGGGACCCGGGGTGGTGGCAGGCGTGGCTCTATTCCCTGCTATTCCTTGCCGCGGCGATAGGCGGTCGTCTGTGGGCGGAACAGCGACATCCTGGGTTGACGGCCGAGCGACAAAATATTGAAAGTGTCCAGGATGCAAAAGCCTGGGACAAAGTGCTGGCTCCACTGATGGCGGTAAGTGTCGTGTTTCCGCTGGTCATAGTAGCGGGGCTGGATCACCGCTATAACTGGTCCCCCGAATTTCCGCCATGGCTCATGGTAATTGGCTTTGTCTTGATCGCGGTCGGATACACCTTCGGTGCATGGGCATTGGCAGAGAACCGCTTTTTCTCCAGCGTGGTGCGCATCCAGATTGAACGAGGGCATGTGGTGTGTGACACCGGCCCGTACCGGTTCGTGCGGCATCCCGGTTATGCCGGAAGTATTCTTCCGCTGCTCGGTATCGTGCTTGCCCTGGGCTCGGTTTGGACACTGATTCCCGCGGCGGTGGCATTGGTCATCACGGCGATTAGAACCGTACTTGAAGACAAAACATTGCAGGAAGAGTTGCCGGGCTATCGAGACTATGCACGGCGCGTGCGGTTTCGCTTGATTCCAGGGGTATACTGAGAAGCCCGGAAAACAGGGCTCGAACCGGAGTCTTTAAGTGCCAGGAAAAGATTTAACCTGTGGCTCCCCCGGCTATCGAACCTTGACTGCCCAATATGAAAACGCGGATTGGTGTAAATTAGTTCAGGTTCCATTTAGCTGTCAGGCTAGGGAGGTCGGCATGAAATTCTTCGCAGTTGTCGCATTGGGCGCAAGCCTGCTTATGGGGAGTGTGGTCCAGGCGCAAGATGCCGATCTCATGGCAGAGGCGCAATCTGCGGCTGAGCAGTGGCTCGCGCTGACAGACTCGGCTGACTACGCGGTCGGTTGGGAGCAAGCGTCGGGGCTTTTCAAGGCAGCGATCAGCAAGGAAGACTGGGAGAAGGCAATTCAGGCTGTTCGGGCTCCACTTGGCGCGGTCAAGTCAAGGAAGCTGAAGTTATCCCAGTACGCAACGTCTTTGCCTGGCGCTCCGGATGGCGAGTATGTCGTCATCCAGTTCGAGACCGAGTTCGAGAACAAAGCCAGCGCGATTGAGACGGTAACGCCATTAAAAGACAAGGATGGCTCGTGGCGTGTTTCCGGCTATTTCGTTAAGTAGCAGGAAATTGGGGTTGAACCGCAATTACCATTCCGAGTCTGAAAGGCCGAATCCTAAATAATTAGTCCTCTTACTATGCGCTATAAAGGTCGTATCAAAACCTGGAATGATGGCAAAGGCTTCGGGTTCATCACTCCAATGCTTGCTGGTGAGGATGTCTTCGTTCACATTAGTTCCTTTTCTAATAGGAAGCGTCGTCCCGAAGGAAGTGAGCTCGTAACTTACGAGCTCAAGCACGACAACAAGGGCAGGGCGCAGGCAAAGACGGTGGTGTTTTCCGGGGAGACGGCTGTTTCACGTGCCCGGTCTGGTCTTTCGAGGATTCCCCCGATATTTGCTTTTTGCTTTATGGTATTCGTCATTGCCGTGGTTATTGCCGGGCGCCTGCCGGTGGCGATCCTTGGGCTGTATTTTGTTGCAAGCATCGTGACCTTCATTGCCTACGCGTGGGATAAGAATGCGGCTAAAGGGGGTCACTGGCGAACCCAGGAAAGCACCTTGCATTTGTTCGCGCTGCTTGGTGGCTGGCCTGGCGCACTGGCTGCCCAACGAGTGTTTCGGCATAAGTCAGTGAAGGAGGAGTATCAGTTCGCCTTCTGGGGTACGGTTGTTCTTAATTGCGGAGCGCTGGGCTGGTTGCTTTCTCCGTATGGCTCGGACACGCTAGGGTTTATTCTGAGTGCCTTGTGAGAGTTGGGAGTGGGTGCCACTCGTCAAGGGTCGCTCGATGCTCGAGTTCGAGGAAGGAGGTATCGAGTTCAAGGGGGGATTCACAGAAAATGAGGTCTGACCCCATTTCTATCATTACAGACGGGAAGATCTGAATGAGGACATCCAGTTGGATGAAAAGGCAGCCATGGTTTTGGCCGCTAAAGCTATTCTTCAAACGTGTTAGTGGTAAAGAGCTGTGGCTCAAGGCTGAGGTTAAGTTTGATACCGTCAAGGCTTCCGGATGGGCGTTCATCGCCGAAAATCTGGATAGAAATTCTGTCATCTACTCACGCGGAGTAGGCGATAGTATTGAGTTTGATCTCGATCTGATTGATCGGTTCGGCGTGACTGTTTATGCGTTCGATCCAACCCCATATGCCAAGCAGTGGGTAGCTAATCAGAACCTGCCTGAGCATTTTATTTTCAAACCTTGGGCCGCATCAGGCGCAGATGGAATTTTGCGACTGTATCGTCGTGTCAACCGGAGTGGTAAGCCAGCCAAGGCCATGTGGACCGCGGAAGGTGGAGCCGGGGATTCGAGCGATTTTATTGATGCCCCAGCCTACACCGTTCACACGATCATGGAAAAACTGCAACATCAGAGGGTGGATTTGTTGAAGATGGATGTCGAAGGTGCGGAGTATGGCATTTTGGAAGGGCTGCAAAGTGCCGACCATTTGCCAAAACAGTTGCTGGTAGAGTTTCATCATCGCTTCCCGGGAGTCGGCAAACAGCGTACAGCAGCGTGCATAAGGATGCTCAAAGCTCTTGGCTACAAAATTTTCGATGTTTCAGAAACCGGCCGTGAAATTGGATTCACTCTGGTTGGCGAGTAGTCGAAATGATGACCTCCATGCTTACAACACGGTTCTTTAGTATCGCGCGCCAAATGGCGGGCTACCTGGTCTCTGGTCTGGTTGGCTGTCTGCTGGTCGCTGTCATTGCACTGGTGATGGTGCTCAATGGTCGACCCGATTTGTCGGTATGGCACCTGGTCGACCTGGACGAGGAGTTTACCGAAGACTCTGAGGTCACCAGTTTCGAACAATACCTGGCGCTGGAAGATCGCTTGTTCAGACAACTGGACGAGTTGGTTTATGCGAAAGTGCCGGGAGGGCCGGAAAACCGCATTAACCGTTACAGTCAGCGCAGCCTGTCTGATCCGGCGATATGGCCGGTTAACTGGAACCGAACTTTTGTCCTGCCACAGGAGGAGCCGAAGATTGGTGTTCTGCTGTTGCATGGCCTGTCTGACTCCCCGTATAGCCTGAGAGCCCTGGGTGAGCGCCTGCACGGGCAGGGCGCCATGGTTCTGGGGCTACGTATACCCGGTCACGGCACGGCCCCGTCAGGGTTGGTGGAGACCAGCTGGCAGGACATGGCTGCTGCGGTCAGGTTGGCGACTGGACACATGCGCGAGGCCATCGGCGACAAGCCTCTTTACCTGGTCGGTTATTCCAATGGTGGCGCACTCGCCGTGGAGTACACCTTGGCTTCTCTTGGGGATGCTTCCTTGCCAAAGGTCTCGGGTGTGATCTTGCTCTCCCCGGAGATCGGTATTTCAGGCGCCGCTGCCCTGGCCGTGTGGCAGGGACGTCTTGGGCATCTGCTGGGGCTGGAGAAATTGGCCTGGAACAGTATTCTTCCCGAGTACGACCCGTTCAAGTACAACTCCTTTACGGTGAACGCCGGTGACCTGGCGCATCGCATTACGGTGCATATCCAGGGCCAGTTGGATCGTCTTAAAGGTAGCGATGAGTTCACGGCAATGCCGCCGATCCTGGCCTTTCAATCTGGCGTCGATGCAACTGTCACTGGCTCCGCCCTGGTGAAAAACCTTTTGGACCGACTGCCTCCGGCGAAACATGAACTGGTGATGTTCGATATCAACCGCCGGGTGGAAATCGGTGCCTTGTTGAAGCAGGACCCCCGGGACGTATTCGAGCCACTGTTGAAGGATAAGGATCGCAACCTGGATGTCACGGTAGTGACCAACGAGGACGGGAGCGCCAGCCGCGCTGTCGCCCGGACGACGTTACGTGGAGAGATTGTTCCATCTCGCTCGACCTACGTCGGTGAGTGGCCGGCCGAGGTGTACTCGCTTTCGCATATCGCACTGCCATTCTCGCCTGAAGATCCCGTATACGGTGGTCCGGATGCGGGCAGCAGTCCGGGCATCCAGTTGGGGAATGTCGCCCTGCGAGGCGAACGCGGCGTCTTGATGGTCTCCGGGACGGATGTGATGCGATTGCACTGGAACCCCTTCTACGATTATGTGGAGGAGCGTGTGCTGCGATTCACCGGGTTGAAAGATTAGTTATGGTCTTGGGGCCGAACCGGGGTTTCAACAAGCCCGGTGTCGGCGGAGATTTTCAACACACTAAAAAGAGTGGGAAGTGATGGTAGTAGGAAAGGGCGAAAAACTACATGTCATGTATCGGTCGTTTTATGAAAAGTCGGCGAGGAGGCATTTCGTCGGGGAGGTCATCGAGGTCGTAGGCGCGATTTGCAGGTTGGAAGGGTACGCCTTTATTTTTGACGATCGCAAGGGCGAGTTCTCCAGGAAGCCGGAAAAACGCATCACGATTATTAATGTTGCGGAAAGCGGATATGTCTCAAACGTAATCAGTCCGAATGTGGTTATCAGCGATGTCCGATACCGCTATATTCAGGATGTGGGGCTGGTCGCGACGGACGGAAAAGAGTTTACGCTGAATATCAACGAATTCGGCGCGAGAGGCTAGCCTCAGATTTAGCGGCCGACCCGGAGGTTTAACCAGCCCGGGACTTGCGATGGTTTGGTGCGCTATGGGTTAAAAAAATCAGGAGACGCTGTGAGTCGTCAGAGTAGATGTAGTTCGAAACCTGGGCTGTACCGATACCTGTCTGGATTGTTTGCCGCAGTGTGTGCCTTATCGGCCTGGGGGGCACCCGGGGGCCTGCCCGATCCGCTGGCGGCGGGGTGGAACGGTAAGCCTGTGTGCGAGCGATTGCACGAGGATGCCACCCAGCGCGTCCTGCGATGCACCTTTGCGCCGGGTGTGGGCCACGAGCGCCATTTCCACGATGCACATTTTGGTTATGCCTTAGCGGGCGGCCGAATGCGTATCGAAGACGAAAACGGTGTTCGGGAGGTGGATGTGCCGACCGGGTCGAGCTTCACCAGCCAGGGGGTGTCCTGGCACGAAGTATTGAATGTCGGCGATACAAGCTCGGTGTTTCTGATTGTGGAAGCGAAATAGCCGCGACGGCGCCGCTGGCGGTTTTTACGAGGAATAGTTGATGCATACCGGTTCATGTCTTTGTGGGGCCATCACGTTCGAGGCGGACGCTGAACTTCCTGCCCCCGATGCCTGTCATTGCTCCCAATGCCGCAAGCAGTCCGGTCATTACTGGGTATCTGCCGATGTGCCCAAAGATTCCCTGACGGTCCAGGGCGCAGAACACCTCACCTGGTATCGTTCCTCTGAAAAGGTCCAGCGGGGGTTTTGTTCGCGCTGTGGATCATCCCTGTTTTTCGAGCCATTTCATAAGGACTGGATGGGTGTGGCCATGGGGGCTTTTGATAAGCCCACCGGTACCCAACTGGGCATTCATATTTTCGTGGCAGAGAAGGGCGACTATTACGAAATTACCGACGGTCTGCCGCAGAACCCGCATTAATCTCGGGTCCGCTGAGACCGCGTTTTTTCTATCGCCTGGTGGTCGATGATCATCAGACACTACATGACGTAAGTAGGGGTGAACTGTGAACAGCTATAGAGATTCCTTTGGCGTGCTGGTCGGGTTGTTTGCCTGCCTGGTTGCGGCAGGTTGCAGTGCGACGGCTCTGGGTAACTCCCCCGAGGTGGAGCTTGATGTGGTCTGCCAGGACCCCCGGCCCCAGATCTGCACTATGGACTACACACCGGTATGCGGGCTGCGTGATACCGGTGTCCGCTGTGTGACCACCCCGTGCCCGTCCACCGAGTGGGCAACCTATTCCAACGGTTGCACCGCTTGCAGCGATACCCGGGTCTTCGGCTATGTCGCAGGTGAGTGCCCGGCTACTGACACGACTTCCCATGACATCGATAAGCAGGTCTGGGCCGTGATCAGCCGGACTGTGCAGGAAGACGATATCCAGGGTATGGCCGCGGTGTATCACCCGGACGCGGTGCTGGTGTCGGAAAACGGGACGGTTCCAATCGCTGAGCAGTTGGGCAAGTGGGAACGGGACATGGAGGCGCAGAAGCTGGCTGGAACTTCTGCCAGTGCGGAATTCAAGTTCGATGTTCGACAGGATGGCCCGACAACCGCATTCGAGACCGGGGTATTCAGATACGCGACCCAGGGGAAATCGGAGCCGGAACAGGCGGTTTATGTGAGGTTCGAGACTTTGTTAACCAAGCAGGAAGGTAAGTGGCTGATCTTGATGGAGAGGCAGCTTGGGCTTGTTGACGAGGCGGACTGGGCGGCACGGTAGTCAAAACTTTGCTACGGTTGTTGGGTCAGGCACCTGGGACACAGTTTTTGATTGGAGATCGGCATGAGCAGCGCAGCGATTGGCGCAGTAGTGGTAGTTTTTATTGTCGTGGTGATTGCCGCGGTGTCCTCTGCGCGCAGCAAAAAGAACAAATCAGGCTCTTCTGAGAACATTGGCTGATAAAGTCGGCGAGGAGTTCTTGCGAGAACCCTATGCCCAGGAAAGTGATCTACAGAGGTTGTCCCAATTGTTTCTCGAGGTCCGTGCCTCTTTCCAGCCTGTTGTTCTCTCGCGCTGTCTGCCTGGACTGCAAGGCGACCATCGGGTCAGGCTCCACTTTCCCAATTCAAGCCTCGTCCTGAAAGATCTCCTCGATTGTCAGGTTGAACAGCCGGGCTGCCTTGAACGCCAGGGGCAAACTGGGATCGAACTTGCCGGTCTCGATCGCATTGACTGTTTGTCGCGAAACTTCCAGCGCATTGGCTAACCGGGCCTGTGTCCAGTCGCGTTCGGCACGCAGTACCTTGAGGCGGTTTTTCATTTGTAGCGCCTGTTGCCGATGATGGTTGCGGCGAGGTACGTCACACTGGTCAGCATCACCAGATAGGCAATCTCTGCATCCTTGGAAATCAGGCCGGTGATATCCAGCAATGAATAGCTCAGACCGAATACCAGGGTGACCCCAAGGGCCAGGGCCGCGGCCTCCAGGGTGACCTTTTTCTGCAACTCATCCAGGCCCTGGATGTGTCGCTTGTTGGCCAGGATCATGCCTATGCCTGTGGCCAGGTTCAGGCCGATGGCCAGGGCTGTCAGCAGCGTGTCCTCGCTCCAGAGAAATTTAGGCCCAAAGGTAGCCAGGGCCATGGTGGATACCCAGGCGGCGGTCCAATAGGCAAGCAGGCGGGTGTTCTTACAGGTGCGGGCGTTCCAGTCGCTCGTCTCGGTGGCTGAATCGTTCATAAGTAGAGTTTCCTTGTCCTTGTGTAAAGCAAGCTTGACCAAACAATAGCTGTCTCGACTTGATGTGTCAAGTTTAGTTGACAATAAGGAAGGTTATAGCGACTTCCATAGCGTCAAAGCGGATCCTGCCAGGTGCGCTCTCCGGAGGCGTCAGGTTGACCGCACCGCCGCCACGCGGCGACTATGGGTACCAGAAGTCGATCCTTGCGAATAAATAATTGATCACGGGGCCCTTGGATGGCGAGGGTCGTGAAGCCCTGGCCGGCATGGAGGAGAGGCACATGAAACAACCCCTGCGCTATACCTTGGCGATCGTGGCGGGCATTGTGACCGCAATGTTACTGGTGGCATTTATCGAGGGAATCGGACACAGCGCGTATCCACCGCCGCCCGGCCTGGATTTTGCCGACCAGGAGGCCATGAAGCTGCATGTTGAGACGCTGCCCATGGGTGCGCTGGCCTATGTTTTGGGGGCCTGGCTGATTGGGACCTTTGGCGGGGGCGTGGTGGCTGGCGTGATTGCCGGCTCGGGGTCGAGACTGTTCCCGGGAACTGTCGGGGCGGTGATGCTGGCGGCGGTGATTGCCAACCTCATCATGATTCCTCATCCGGTCTGGTTTGCGCTGGTGGGCGTATTCGGCACAATTGTCGCGGCGTTCATGGCCGGAGATACTTCCCGGCGCTTTCTTGGCAAGCCAGAGTGACCATTTTTTTATGCGGGTTACATGGCCTCATTCAAGACGGCAGTGCTTCTCGGATTAGCCAATCTATGGGGCGTTAGTGATAGTGGCGGTCGATTACAGACTTTTTCTGGCGAATTTCGTACTCTGAAACACTGCCCGCTGGTCCAGGATCGTCAGCCGGGCACATTTTAAGAACGCAGGAGCAGATCATGGCGGGTGGTTGGGCCCACGACGGGGCCGTACAAGAACAGATAGACGCGAGCGTGGAGGACGGAGTTCGTCGTGCCCGCAGCAAACTCCCCCAGGGCGAGAGCCTGACTCGTTGTGAAGATTGCGATGAGGCGATTCCCGAGGCAAGGCGGGTTGCCATTCCCGGCGTTCGACGTTGCGTTGGCTGCCAGGAATCCCATGACAGCGCAGAGCGCGCCAGCAGCGGTTACAACCGCCGCGGCAGCAAGGACAGCCAACTCAGGTAGTTACACGGGACAGCTTAAGTGATGGTGCGGCAAGGGAATGAGGGAAAACTGATCCTGTCTTTGAAACTCCCACTGAACAGTCTGCCAACTCACATTGCGCCTTTGCCAATTATTCCTGTGGAGTTTCGCTAATGCCGCTCGCGGTTAAGGTCCGAAACGTATTGTTTTCGTTACTGGGTGCGGCGGGCCTGGTGTTCAAGCCGCTGTACACAGGACCCTTTCAGGAACTTGTCCTGTCCCATGGCGGCAATTTCTCGGTGTCCTTCGCGCTGTACTTCGCGGCCATCAATGCCACCGTGAGCACCCCCTATCCCAGGACCCTCGCGGCGGGGTTGATCCTGGTGGCGGTACAGGCCTTCGAATTGCTGGATGGATTCGGGTTTATGGCGAATGTTTATGACCCCATAGACCTGCTTGCCAATTTTGCGGGAGTGGGTTTTGCGGTATTAGTGGACCGTGCCACATCGGCAGTGGTGGCTGGTTCTCCCGGGCAGGGACAACAGCAATAGGGATTCTGGAAATACCTGTCCACATCGAAGGCTGAAAAATAGCTGACTTTAGCTCCCCAAACCGTAAGCCACCCGGGGCGCAACCGGGCCTTTTGTTATATGGTGTAAGTCTGGTCGGAATGTTCGACGAATTTGATAGAGGATGACGCTATGCCTTGGTGGGGATGGATAATTGTCGGGGCCCTGTTGTTCGGCTCAGAGCTCATGCTGGTGGACGCTGCGTTCTACCTGGTCTTCCTCGGCGCTGCCGCCATCATTACCGGATTGACGGTGATGGCAGGGCTCGGGTTGGAGTTGTGGGCGCAGTGGTTGCTGTTTGCAGCCTTATCGATAATCTCGATGGTCTTGTTCCGCGAACGCATCTATCAGAAGCTCCGGGCGGTTAAGACCGATTATCCCTCTGGTCTTTCGGGCGAGACTATTCGCCTTGAGGAAGATCTTGCCCCTGGGGAAAGCTGCCGTCATAACTATCGCGGTACTACCTGGACCGTATTGAACCGCGGTTCCGAGGCGATCGAAAAAGGCAAGGATATACAGATCCAGAATGTAAGCGGATTGACGCTGGTTGTCGGTCAATCTCAAAAACCAGTTTGAAAACGGGGTAGTCCAGCATGTTTCAAAATGAACTTTTTTTCGTCACGGTAGTTATCGCGATTATCGTCATCGTAGTCTTGGCCAAGACCGCGGTAATTGTGCCCCAGCAAAGTGCGTTTGTTGTGGAAAACCTGGGTAAGTACAGCCGCACCCTGAGGGCGGGCTTTCATATTCTTGTTCCGTTTATCGAGAGGGCGGCCTACAAGCACAGCCTGAAAGAACTGGCCATCGATATTGCCGAGCAGATTTGTATTACCAAGGATAATGTCCAGGTGGGCGTGGACGGGGTGCTGTATATGCAGGTGCTGGATCCGGAGCGGGCCTCCTACGGAATCACAGACTACAGCTTCGCCATCTCCCAGTTGGCCCAGACAACCCTGCGCAGCGAGATCGGCAAGATCGATCTTGACCGTACTTTTGAGGAGCGCGGGTCGATCAACGGCAATGTGGTATCCGAATTGGATAAGGCATCTGATCCCTGGGGTGTGAAGGTTCTGCGCTACGAGATCAAGAACATCAATCCGCCCCGAGATGTCCTGAGCGCCATGGAAAAGCAGATGCGCGCCGAGCGTGAAAAGCGTGCGGTGGTGCTGACCTCCGAAGGCGAGCGCGACGCCCGGATCAACGAGGCCGAAGGTCAGAAGCAGCGCGTGATCAAAGAGTCCGAAGCGGTCAAGCAAAAACAAATTAACGAGGCTGACGGTGAGGCCCAGGCGATTCTTGCGATTGCCACCGCCACCGCCGAGGGCCTGCGCCAGGTTGCGTCCGCATTGAATGAAGAGGGCGGTGAGGCGGCCATGAAGTTGCGTGTTGCCGAGGACTACGTGGAGCAATTTGGCAAGCTGGCCAAGGAAGCCAACACCCTGGTAGTGCCGGCCAATCTTGGGGATATCGCCTCCATGATCGCGCTGGCTACCAATATCGTTAAGAAGGGCTAGGAAAATTATTTCCCGGGGTGGTGACGGCTGAACAGCCCTACGGGAAGAGACAGCTTGGAAAAGGGGGAGGGGTTTTGACCAGACACGCCGGATTGTTGCCCATACTTGGGCTGATGGTGTCCTTCGCGGCCTGTTCTCCGGAGCTCCAGGCCCGGGAAGAAGGCACGCTGGCGGACCTGTCATGGTTGTCCGGGTGTTGGGCGGGTGTTGGCGGCGAAATCGGCTCGGTGGAACAGTGGATGACGCCTGCCGGCGGAACCATGTTGGGAATGAGTCGAACAGTTCGCGACTCACAAACCGTTGCCTACGAGTACATGCAAATCCGCCAGTCCGATGACGGCCGTATTGAGTACACCGCATTGCCATCTGGCCAGCCGGCGGCCACCTTTGCGATGGTTGGCTTGAGCGAGTCAGAAGTGATATTCGAGAACCTGGAGCATGACTTTCCCCAGCGCATTATCTACCGTCTGCAAAAGGACGGAAATATTGAGGCAAGCATCGAGGGTGAGGTGAACGGGCAGGCCAGGACGGTAGCCTTTCCGATGAGGAGCATACCCTGCGTGCCCCTGTCCTCGAAAACAGACGCCGCGTCTTGATTCAAATCTGAATCAGTTGGCAACTTGAACTATCTACCCGGAGCCATAGGAGTCGTGCCATGAAAGCTTATCGCTGGATTCTGATTTCTGTTTTGCTTGTATCTGCAGGCTGCCAGTACGATTCACCTCTTACCGGGGAACACAGTATTCCGATTGACCCGACCTTGCTCGGCGTGTGGGAGGAGATGCCAGATGAGGGAGACTCTCTCCCTGAAGCGCCAAGGATGATCATTCTGAAATTCTCCGAGACTGAGTACCTGGTTCACTATCCGGTTGGAAAAGATGGTGGGTATTATCGAGCCTATTCCTTTAGCCTGGGGGGAGTGGATGGCGTTCAACTGGAGGTTGTAGGATCGGAAAATGGCCCGATCGACTCAACTGAAGAAGATATTTTCCTCGTGGCCTCTTACGCGATGATCAACGGTGAGCTTGAAGTGAAATTGCTGAATGAGGAGCTGGTGGATGATGTTCTGACCGGAAGTGCGGCGATTCGAGAAGCATTTCTTAAAAACAAGGATTCGAAAGACTTGTTTACTGACCCGGGTAAATTCAGGCGGGTAGAAAAGCACTACTGACCATATAAAATACAGAACACAACGGCGCGTGGAGTCGGGACGGATTACTACGCTTTTACACCGTGGACTTTGGGGCCTTTGTCACAAAGGCCTGGGGGGAATTGTTCGCCCGGCAAGCGTGGTTGTCGGTAAACTGTAATTTTTCAAGGGAAGATGGATCTTATGATTACGGGCAAAGAAGCGTTTGAGCGACTGCGGGAAGGCAATAAGCGTTTTGTATCCAATGTTGGTGGCAGCCAGGTCCAGTTACATTCAACCCGGCCGGCCGAGTTAAACCAGCCCCACCAACCCCTGGCCATCGTACTGGGTTGTTCTGACGCCCGGGTCCCGGCGGAAATCGTATTCGACCAGGGGCTTGGGGACTTGTTTGTGATTCGGGTGGCCGGCAATATCGTTGCGCCGTCCCAGGTGGGCAGTATTGAATTTGCGGCTTCCAGGTTTGGCACCCGGTTGGTGGTGGTGCTTGGGCATACCCAGTGCGGAGCCATCCAGGCCACCATCGAAGAATTGCAGCAACCCATGGAAAACCAGTCGCGTAATTTACGGGCCATAGTTGATCGGGTTCGTCCGTCTGTCGAAGGCCTGTTGAAGACCGACCTTCGTCATGACATGGCTGCATTGTCGATGCAGGCCGAGAGAGACAATGTCCGCGCATCGGCTGACAAGTTAAGACATGGCTCCGCCATTCTCGAGCAACTGATCCGTGATGAAGGCCTGCTGATTGTGGGCGCCGAGTACTCCGTGGAAACCGGGCGGGTTGAGTTTTTTGACGGCCTGGAAACCGTCTAGTCTTGTTCGAGATTATCCACGCCGACAAGCCAGGCTCCCTGGCGCCAACAGCCGATTGAATCGATAACCCCTAATCCAGTCGGTCGTGCTCGTCGAGACCGCGCGGCCGTCGGATGGGAAGAAGGAGGCTTGGGTGTTATGCCCCGCTGGTCAGGGTCTCGTCTCATGGTTGTACTGGAGAGGTCTGAGCGTCAGGTCATGTTGTGGCGCATCAATTAGATTCATTCCAAGTTATTGATAATATAAGACTTATTCTGTTTAATAATAAGAGTCCGTATAAGCTATAAAGAATAATCAGAACAGAAGAAAGACTAGGGGGCCTAAATGGAATACTTCAATTACTTTACTGACGCGGTGTCCAGGTACACGGAGTTCAAAGGCCGCGCTACCCGCACCCAATTCTGGATGTACGCGCTGATTTACGTGATCATCGGTGCGGTCCTGGGGCTGATCAGTGGATGGTTGGCTTTTATCTTCGACCTGGCCTTGCTGTCTCCGACCCTGGCCATTGGCGCACGGCGGCTGCACGATATCGATCGGCCCGGATTATGGCAGTTGCTTTGGCTCGTTCCGGTGATTGGCTGGATCGTGCTGCTCATATTCTTCGTCCAGCCCAGTGGCGGAGATAACGACTACGGTCCCGCGCCTCAAGCCAGCTAAGCGGGGACCACTAATCGCTGATTGTTTCAACCGGGGTGTGGCGTACACCCCGTAGTCACACCCATTGTCGCGACTGCGTAATGCCGCTGGTTGAGGAGTACAATTCCAGTTGTGAACTCCAATGAACTGTTCCACAACCAAGGACGGAGGAAGGGGACATGTTGCACAGAGAACGGCATCGCACACAGCATATTGGTTGGCTCAGGGCTGCTGTCCTTGGGGCCAACGACGGTATCGTGTCCACCGCCAGCCTGGTGGTTGGCGTTGCAGCCGCCAACGCGGGGTATTCCGAGGTGATGTTGGCAGGCGTTGCCGGCCTGGTGGCGGGGTCAATGTCCATGGCGGCGGGGGAGTATGTTTCCGTCAGTTCCCAGTCTGATACCGAAAAGGCGGATGTGGCCCGGGAGCGACGGGAATTGGAAGCGGACCCGGTGCACGAACACCAGGAGCTGACCGCCATCTACGTTCAACGCGGTCTTACCCAGGAACTCGCTGACCAGGTGGCGACTCAGTTGGCGGCCAAGGATGCCCTGGGCGCTCACGTTCGGGACGAGTTGGGAATTTCCGAGACAGTCACGGCCCGGCCTATCCAGGCGGCCTTGGTATCCGCGTGTACCTTTGCCGTGGGTGCATCGTTGCCCTTGCTGGTGGTGGTTCTGGTTCCTATGGAACGCCTGGAGCTGTTAGTGTCAGCGTCCTCCCTGGTATGTCTTGCCGGCCTGGGGGCCCTGTCTGCCTCTACTGGTGGAGCGCCAGTTTGGACCGGCACCTTGCGTGTGACATTCTGGGGTGCCCTGGCGATGGCCCTGACTGCAGTGGTGGGCCGCCTGTTTGGCGCGGTGGTGTAGAGCCTCGGGTGCAGGGGCAGGTCGTTAAGAAGAGAGTGAGGCTTAGATGGATTTTCTGGTCGGAATCACGGTGCTGCTTTGTTACCAACTGATCGGAGAGGTCCTGGTTTTGCTATCCGGAATTCCGGTTCCCGGTCCGGTGGTGGGAATGGTCCTGTTGCTACTGACGCTATTGGCCAGGGGCAAAAGCGCAGAGTCGCTGGATGGCGCTTCCACATCCCTGTTGAGTCACCTTTCCTTGTTGTTTGTCCCGGCAGGGGTTGGCGCCATGCTGCACTTCCAGCGCATCGGCAGCGAGTGGTTGCCGATTAGTGTTGCACTGGTGGTGAGTACATTGCTCACCCTGGTAATCACCGCCCTGGTGATGCGATCACTGCTGAGTTTGCGCGCCAGGGGAGGGTCGGCGAGTGACTGAGACAGGCCTTTCCACGCTCTGGGTGTATTTGTCGGCATCGCCACTGCTGGGCTTGATTATTACCTTGCTGGCTTACATCCTGTCCTATCACCTGTATGAGGCAGCCAACCGTAATCCGCTATTGAATCCCGTTGCCCTGGCCATGCTGATTTTGATGGCGCTGTTGTTTGTAACAGATACCCCGTACAGCACGTATTTTGAAGGCGCACAGTTTGTTCATTTCCTTCTCGGGCCGGCCACCGTTGCACTGGCGGTTCCCCTGTACCAGCAGTTCTCTAAATTGCGCGCCCTGTGGCCGGTTATCCTGGCGTCCATCCTGACTGGTGTTTTTGTGGCGACCTTGAGCGCCGTGGGAATAGCGTGGTTGCTCGGGGGGACCCCGGAAACGCTACTGTCCCTGGCACCGAAATCTGTAACCACGCCGGTCGCTATGGGTATCTCCGAGACGATTGGAGGGCTGCCTTCCCTGACCGCGGTAATGGTGGTGGTCACCGGTATTCTGGGCGCTGTGTTTGGCACCCGAATTTTCGATGCCATGGGGATTGAGCGGGACGATGTACGCGGTCTTGCCATGGGCGTCGCTGCTCACGGAATTGGCACGGCCAGGGCATTCCAGGTGAGTCACCAGATGGGCGCCTTCTCGGGTCTGGCCATGGCGCTGAGTGCGATGGCCACAGCGCTGCTGCTGCCCTGGTTGCTGGGCATGCTGGGACTGGTCTCCTGAACAGCCTCCGGCTCACGCGTTGGAAGTTTTCCCACATACCCGGATAATGGGTTCCATCTACAAGAACATCCGCTTGACCTCTAACGAAGAGCAGGTGGAATGCCGCCAGGGCAAGTCCACAATTGTGCTGAAGACCTGCTTTTTGAAGAAGGTCTAGCAGAAACGGTGGCTTCACTTCCCAAGGGTGCCTGATGAAGAAAATTCTTCCCCTGATTGTTGCATTGCTGATCGCTTACCTGGCATACCAACAGCTTCCCCAGACATCGAATGCACCGGTCACCGGCTCCCAGGGTCAGCTTAGCCACGCCCCGGCCAACCGGGCGCTGTTTTCTGCCATGGAGAACCGGCGCAGCGATGTCCAGTTGGAGGCGGTGGGAACCGTGGTGAAGATCCTGGCAGATGACAATGATGGCAGCCGCCACCAGCGTTTTCTCATTAGCGCCGGTTCGGGCCGCACGGTCCTGGTTGCTCACAATATTGACCTTGCTCCCAGGGTGGCCGGCCTGGCCGCCGGGGATAAAGTCACAATTTACGGTGAGTATGAATGGAATTCCAAGGGTGGGGTTCTCCACTGGACTCATCACGATCCGGCCGGCCGCCATGTGGCTGGCTGGATCAAGCACGAAGGTCAAACTTACCAGTAGACCGGCGCCACCATCGGCCGGGCTAATAGAAGGAGCCTGCTGGGTTCATGAATAGCCGTCTTGAATTACGTGCTCCGTTTCGAGAGGACCTGGAACTTTTTTTCGAGTTCCAGAGAGATCCTGTCGCGATAAAAATGGCGGGATTTCGTCCTCGTAGTCTCGAGGCCTTCATGGAGCACTGGGGGAAAATTCTGGTAGATCCAAAGGTCATGAAAACTACCATTGTCTGGGACGGTCGGGTCGCGGGAAACATCGTTTGCTTTGATGTGGATGAGAAGCGAACCGTGGGGTATTGGCTAGGCAGCGACTACTGGGGAAAAGGCATTGCCACGGATGCGTTGAAAAAGTTTGTCAGACGGGTGCCGGAAAGGCCTTTGTATGCGTATCTGGCAGCACATAATCACGCCTCGCGCCGCGTCCTGGAAAAATGCGGATTCATCATGCAAGGCAGTGTGAGAACGCCCGACGGGCTGAGCCCACTGGATGGCGAAGAGCTGTTAATGAAGCTGGATGATGAACAGGTCTGAGGCCTGGGTTACCTGATTTGCGCCATCGGATACAGTTTTTTACCGGGGGGCAATGGCACAGTGCCAGAGCTTCCAGTAGTCTTGGTCAATCTTCTGGATCTTTGCAGGGTCGCCGGCGCAGCGCCCCCGACTGACAAAATAAGGGTGATTATCATCATGAATGTTCTTCGCCTGTTGCCTGTCATTCTCAGCTTGTTGCTACTCGCTGCACATTTTTACCGTGCAGGGATAGTGCCGCTGGCAGGCTTGTGCCTGGTGTTGCCGGCACTACTGTTTGTCCGACAGCGCTGGGTGCCATGGGTGATGCAGGGAGCGCTAGTCCTGGGTTCCCTGGAGTGGCTTTTATCTTTGTATCGCTTTGCTTCCGTGCGTATTGCCCTGGAGCAGCCATGGACTCGCCTGGCCATTATTCTTGGCGCAGTGGCCCTGCTCACGGCGCTCTCGGCACTGGTATTCAGAAGCAGGGCAGTGAAGCAGCGTTATTCCCCCAGCACTGACTACATCGCCTGAGTCTGACCGGATAAGCAGGGAACATCGCAATTGAACACTCCATTCACACTGCAAACCGACCGCTTGCTGCTGGAGCATTTCAGTTTGGAAGACTGCGGGTTTATTTTACGTCTTCTTAACGAACCCTCGTTCATTGAAAATATTGGTGACAAGGGTGTTCGGGACCTGCAAGGAGCCCGTGCCTACCTGCGTGACGGACCCGTGGCCAGTTACGCGGCCAACGGGTTTGGACTGTTCCGGGTAAGCCTGAAACAATCCGGTGACTGCATCGGCATGTGCGGTCTGATTTCCCGGAAAATACTGGATGACGTGGATATTGGTTACGGGTTCCTGCCGGAGTTCTGGGGGCAGGGCTATGCGATTGAATCGGCCAGGGCGGTGATGGACTACGCCCGCCAGCAGTTAGGCCTTCAACGTATTGTTGCCGTCGTGTCGCCAGGAAACGCCCCGTCGGTGAAGTTGCTGGAAAAACTTGGAATGCAGCATTCCGGCAAGATTCGCATGGCCGAAAACGAACCAGAAATAGACTTTTTTGCCTGATTTCCAGTGTCTCGCGCCCCGACCTTAATGCAGGAAGTCCCCTATAGGTTATAGTTTGTCCAGAGTTTGAAAGGAGATTGAAGATGATTACAGCAGGCATCGCAGTCGCCGCCCCGGTGGTGTTGGACAAAACAAAGACCATTGAGAAAGCCGTTGGCATTATTCACGAGGCCGCGGGTAAGGGTGTGAACCTGCTGGTTTTCCCAGAAACATTTATTCCGGCTTACCCGGCATGGGCCTGGCGCCTGCGTCCTGGTGGCGATTTCGGATTGTGCGAAGAGCTTCACGCCCGACTGTTCGATAACTCGGTGGACCTGGAGAGCGATGATCTGGATCCGCTCAGGGCTGCAGCGGCCGAGCACGCCATGACCATCGTCATGGGGATGAATGAGCGTGAGGGGCGTTTCAGTCGAGGTACCTTGTATAACGCCTTCGTCATTATTGGTCCCGATGGCAGCATTCTTAACCATCATCGTAAACTCATGCCCACCAATCCTGAGCGCACTGTCCATGGCATCGGTGACGCGCGGGGGCTGAAAGTGGTGGATACCCCTTGCGGCCGCCTGGGCGGATTGATTTGCTGGGAGAACTTCATGCCCCTGGCTCGCTATGGACTGTATGCACAGGGCGTTGAAGTGTATGTCGCGCCTACCTACGACCAGGGTGATGGTTGGGTAGGTTCCATGCAGCATATTGCACGGGAAGGACGCTGCTGGGTGCTTTCGGCAGGCACCTTGCTTCGGGGCAGTGATTTCCCTGCAGATTTCCCGGGAAAGGCCCAGCTATTCCCGGATGAGGATGAGTGGGTAAATCCCGGTGGCTCTGTGGTGGTGGCGCCGGGTGGCGAAATTGTCGCCGGACCCCATTTCCGTGAAGAAGGTATTCTTACCTGCGACCTGGACCCCTCACGAAGCGGCCATGCCAAGCGCTCTTTGGATGTTGCCGGTCACTACGCCCGGCCGGATTTGTTCGAGTTGGAAATAGACCGTGATCCCCAGGAGCCTTTTGAGTGGGATTGAACTGGCCCCAGGCCTTGATCGTGTGGTGCCTTATTGGAGCCAGGTTTTGATGTCGCGTAAAGAAAACTTTCAGTCGTCACGCGGCTACCGGCCACTGGCTTTGCCAGGGCAATCTGCCTGATGAAGACCGATATCGGGCAGGACGATGAACCCCTTCCGCGTCAATTCTCTGTGGTCGCACTTTGGCTGTTGGTAATTAACGGGATCATCGGTGCCGGTATTTTCGGCGTACCCTCCAGGGCGGCTGAGCTGCTTGGTGCGTACAGTCCGATTGCCTTCGTGCTCTGCGGATTGTTGATGCTGCCGGTCATGTTGTGTTTCGGCGAGGTCTCCAGTTATTTCCGGGGCACCGGTGGGCCGATCCTTTACACCCGCGCGGCATTCGGCTCGATAGTCGGATTCCAGACAGGCTGGACATTCTACGTGGCCCGCATGATGGCCTTTGCCGCCAACATTAATTTGCTGGTGAGCACGCTGGGGTATTTCGTACCCGGTATAGACCAGGGCGCAAGCCGACTGGCTATCCTGTTCCTGATTTGTGCTTCCCTGGTCTGGGTGAACGTTATCGGGGCTCGCCAGGCCATGCGCTCCCTGGGTGTGCTGACAGTATTGAAAATGCTGCCCCTGGTGGTGTTGGTGACGGTGGGTATCTGGAATGTTCCCCCGGAATTTTTGCCCGACCCCCAGGTGCTCACTCCTGGTATGTCTGAATGGGGTACGGCGTTGATTATCCTGGTGTATGCATTCGTGGGTTTCGAATCGGGACTGGTGCCGGCAGCCGAGGCCCGGGATCCACAGCGTGATATGCCGCGAGCGCTTATCTGGGCGCTGATCGTTGCCACCGTGTTATACGGGCTGGTCCAGGCGCTTTCGGTGGCTGTGCTGCCGGACCTGGCAAGCTCAAAGCGACCCCTGGTGGATGTTGCGGCGGTATTGATGGGCCCGGCAGGCGCGGCCCTGGTGATGGCCGGGATTATCGCCTCGGTGGGAGGTAACGTTGCCGGTGCGATGCTATCCACACCCCGGGCCAGTTACATGCTTGCCCGTGAGGGAACCCTTCCCCAGTGGTTTGCAGGGGTGCATCCGAGATACAAGACGCCCAGCCAGTCGGTGATATTTTTCGGGGTCGCCTGCTTTGTCCTGGCGGCCTACGGTTCGTTTGTCTGGCTGGCGAGCATGAGTGTGTTGTCGCGCCTGCTGATCTACCTGCTTTGTATTGCGGCGATCCCGCGATTACGTAGCAAGTTTGGGGAGGATAAAGCACGCTTTCACCTGCCCGGTGGATACCTGATACCGCTTTGTGGCGCCGCAGTGTGCGTGTGGCTGTTGAGCCAGGTGTCACTGGATGCGGTGTTGTCCACGGCCTTGTTCCTGGCGGTTGGGACGGTGCTGTATTTGATGGCGCGGCGTGAACAGGCCGGGGATAGCTAGAGAATATTTTTTAAGGTTGTATCACCGATAGGCGAGGCCTTTTCGTTACCGGTACGATCGATACAAACAAAGGTGATGGAGGAATTGTCGTGATTGGATATGTAATTGTGGGTACCAATGATTTGCCGCGGGCCGCGGGTTTTTATGATGCCCTGCTAGGACAAATGGGCGCCCGGCGGTTCATGGCTTCCGACCGGTTTATTGCCTGGGGAGTGGACCCGGCCAAGCCGATGTTTTCGATAGCCAAGCCCTACGATGGCAATCCAGCCACCCATGGCAACGGCAGCATGAATGCCTTCGCCGTGGATAGTTCCGACAAGGTAGATGCCCTGTACAGCAAAGCCATGGAACTGGGAGCAACCGATGAGGGCGCCCCGGGTGAGCGGATGAAAGGCTTCTACGCGGGTTACTTCCGTGACCTGGACGGTAACAAACTTAATTTTTACTTTATGAACCCTGCTGAAATGGGTAAGTAAAGTCGGAAACTTTGTCCTGGGCTGGTATGTAGATGTCTGGATAGTGATATGCAATATACCGGGTAGAATAGCGTTAGTTATTGAGATTCACGGATACCGTGATCGCTGGGAGGTTCTATGAATTCTGAGATGTCATACCCTGTACTTTTTCTGGTATTGACTGTTACAGCGTTTATCAGCGCCTGGTTCGCGGTGCTGGGAGGGAAACGATCGGCGGCATTTGAAGCGCCCTACTGGGTCGCCTTCTCGGCAACCATGCTGTCCTACGTGCTGGTCATCATCCTGGGCCTGCTGTTGCACCTCAGTGGTCTGACGGCACAAATTGGTCAGGGCGGCCTGATCGTCGCCTTGCCGGTGGTGTTATTGGTCGTCACAGCTGTGTGTCACGGCTTCCTGTTGCGCTATCCCCGGGGGGAAGGGGCGGTAGGGCTACCCGTGGGTGCTCGTATCGCGATCTATCAACTTGGCCTGACCGCGATTGCGGGAATGCTGGTGGTTGCCGGATTCATGTATTTACCTGATCTGCTCGGATCGTAAGGTGTAAGTGTCGAAATGAAAAAAATAACCCTGTTGCTCCTGTTGAGCGCCTACCTGCTTGTCGCCTGTCAGCCGGAAGTTGGCAGTCCTGCGTGGTGCGAGAAGATGGAGGGGACCCCCAAGGGGGATTGGACAGCTAACGAGGCTGCCGATTATTTGAAGTACTGCGTCCTGGATCAGGAACGGGACTAAGGGATATCGCGGGTGAGAAGACAGGCCCACCCAGGCGATGTTGAGGCGGTAAATGCCCTGCGTCTTCGGGTTCGGGAAAACATCTTGTCACGGCCTGACTGGCTAACGCCGGAGCGCACCCTGGAGGCCATAACCGAAACCGGTCGTGGATGGGTTTGGGAAGAAGACGGCGTAATCCTCGGTTTCAGCGTGGCCAACGCCCGGGAGCGGAATATCTGGGCGCTGTTTATTGAACCTGGGCATGAGGGCCGGGGTATCGGTCGCGACCTGCTTGAGGCCGCAGTGGAATGGTTGTGGAGCCAGTCATCCAGGAAGATCTGGTTGACCACCGATCACAGCACTCGCGCCGAGGGCTTCTACCGGGCGGCGGGCTGGCAGGAGACCGCCCGTTTGAAAAATGGTGAGATTCGATTTGAACTTTCGATTCATCTCCAGGTGGATGTGCCTGATTGATATTGAGTGGCTTGAACTGAATTGAAAATACCGCCGGGTATTTGCCTGGCCAATAATGGGACAGGGTAAATGAAAGAGACTATTTTCCGGCACAGTGCACCGATTAACGAACCGATTCGCAATTACGCCCCCGGCAGCCCAGAGCGAGCCTCTATCAAGGCCAGGCTGGAGGTGCTCGCTTCGGAGCGAATCAACATTCCCTGCATCATCAATGGGCAAGAGGTGGAAACCGGCAAGATGGGCACGTTGGTCATGCCTCATGACCATCAGCATGTGCTGGGGGATTTTCACCTGGCGGGCGAGCAGGAACTTGAGGCCGCTGTCAGCGCGGCCCGGGGCGCCAAGGCGGATTGGGAGAATGCATCCTGGGATGAGCGTGCCGCAGTGTTCCTGCGTGCCGCGGATTTGCTTGCCGGTCCTTACCGGGACCTGCTCAATGGCGCCACCATGCTGGGCCAGTCGAAGAGTGTGTTCCAGGCTGAAATTGATTCGGCCTGTGAGCTGATAGATTTCTTGCGCTTCAATGTGAGCTTCTACCAGCAGATTCTTGCCCAGCAGCCTTATTCCTCTCCCGGTATTAAAAACTGGATGGAATACCGTCCGCTTGAAGGGTTCGTCCTGGCCATCACGCCGTTTAATTTCACGGCCATCGCCGGTAACCTGCCCACCGCTCCTGCGTTGCTTGGTAATACGGTGATCTGGAAGCCCTCCCATACCCAGATGTACTCGGCTCATTACCTCATGAAGCTCTTCGAGGAGGCCGGTCTGCCGCCCGGCGTGATTAATATGGTCGGTGCCGAGGGCCGCAAGGCCGGTCCGGCATTGCTGGCCCAGCGGGACCTGGCCGGCGTGCATTTCACCGGATCTACTGCAACCTTTGAGTCAATATACCGGCAAGTGGGGGAGAACATCTCCAGCTACGACTCCTATCCCCGGATCGTCGGAGAGACCGGCGGCAAGGATTTCGTGTTTGCCCATCCGTCTGCCGACGAGCACGCCCTGGCTATTGCGCTTATTCGGGGTGCATTCGAATACCAGGGGCAGAAATGCTCAGCCGCTTCCCGGGCCTATATTCCCAGCAGTCTTTGGCCCCAGGTGAAGCAACGCCTGGTCGACGAGATCAGCACCATCAAGATGGGAGACGTCAGGGACTTTGGTAACTTCATGAATGCAGTGATTGATGATCGCTCATTCAAGAAAATCGTTGGCTATATTGATCATGCCCGCAGTCATCCCGATGCCAGCATCCTGGTGGGCGGTGGACATGATGACAGCACCGGCTATTTCATTGAGCCCACGGTGATTGTGGCCAGCGACCCCGGCTATCGAAGCATGCGGGAAGAAATCTTCGGCCCCGTGCTGACTATCTTTGTCTACGAGGACAAGGACCTTGAGGACACCATCGAGATTTGCAACCGCGGATCAGCGTATGCGCTGACAGGTTGTGTGTTCGCACGGGACAGGCTTGCCGCCGAGGACATATCCGGCAAGCTGCGCCACGCGGCGGGCAATTTCTATATTAATGACAAGCCCACCGGTGCGGTGGTGGGTCAGCAGCCCTTTGGTGGTGGTCGCAAGTCAGGAACCAATGACAAGGCCGGCAGTTTGTTGAACCTGAATCGCTGGCTCTCGCCGCGTACGGTGAAAGAAACTTACGTGCCGCCCAAGGCCTATGGATATCCGTTTATGGATTAGCGAGGCGACTGCCTTCACCTGAAACGAAAAGGGCCGCATCGCGGGCCCTTTGTTTATTCGCCAGGTCTTACTGGCCGGCTTTTTCCCGGGCCACTGCCCGGTGACCGATATCCTTCCGGCAGTACATATCTTCCCAGTCGATGTCCGCGACCAGGCGATAGGCGCTGGCCTGTGCATGGGTGACATCCTGTCCCAGTGCGACAGCGCACAGGACGCGACCACCACTGGTCAGGACCTTGCCGTCTTCAAGGCGGGTGCCTGCGTGAAATATCTTTTGCTGGGTCTCGTCGGTCTTGTGCAGGCCGCTGATTACCTTGCCCTTGGCATAGGCTGCCGGATAGCCGCCGGCCGCAAGCACGACACCCAGTGCGGGCCGCGGATCGAACTGGATTTCATACTCATCCAGTTTTCCGTCCAGCCCCGCCAGGCAGAGCTTCACCAGGTCGGACTGCATGCGCATCATGATGGGCTGGGTTTCCGGATCACCGAAACGGCAATTGAATTCCAGCACCTTTGGCGTGCCGCTTTCATCAATCATTACGCCGGCATAAAGAAAACCGGTATAGGGCATTCCATCGGCGGCCAGGCCGGCGACGGTGGGTTCCATGACCTCTTCCATGATTCGATGATGGATTTTGCTGGTGACTACCGGTGCCGGCGAGTAGGCGCCCATGCCTCCGGTGTTGGGTCCGGTATCGCCATCGTCCCTGGCCTTGTGGTCCTGGGAGGTGGCGAATGCCAGGATGTTACGTCCATCTACCATGGCGATGAAGCTGGCTTCCTCGCCGTACAGGAATTCTTCGACAACGATGCGGGCGCCGGCCGAACCGAAGGCTCCGCCCTGGAGCATGTCCCGGGCTGCTTGTTCGGCTTCCTCTACCGTTTGGGCAACCACCACGCCCTTGCCGGCGGCCAGGCCGTCTGCCTTGACCACGATGGGCGCGCCATGTTCCCGGATATAGGCCAGCGCAGGTTCCAGGCTGTCAAAATTGCCGTAGCCGGCAGTGGGAATCCTGTGTCGGGCCAGGAAGTCCTTGGAGAAGGCCTTGGAGCCTTCCAGTTGCGCTGCGGCAGCTGAGGGACCAAAACACTTAAGGCCACGGCTGGCGAACAGGTCGGTGACGCCCGCTACCAGGGGGCCCTCGGGGCCAACGATGGTGAGGCCGATGTCTTCTTTCTCGGCGAACTCAGCGAGGGCCTGGATATCTTCGGCCGGGATATCGATATTTTCGATATTCGGTTCCAGGGCCGTGCCGGCATTGCCCGGCGCAACGTAAACCATGTCAGCCATGGGGGACTGAGCTGCTTTCCAGGCCAGGGCATGTTCCCGGCCGCCGCCACCTATCACCAGAATTTTCATGAAGTCTTTTTCTCCCGGCGAGATCCGTTTTCGTTACTGTTCCCGATCCATGGCATCAGATCAATGCCTGAAATGCCGCATCCCTGTGAACACCATGGCCAGGTCGTGCTCGTTGGCCGCCTGGATGACTTCTTCGTCACGCATTGAGCCGCCGGGCTGAATCACGGCAGTGATCCCATGCTCGGCCGCGGCATCAATGCCGTCCCGGAAGGGGAAGAAGGCATCGGAGGCCATCACAGAGCCTTCCACCTGCAGGTCCACATCGGCCGCCTTGATGGCGGCGATGCGGGTGCTGTACACCCGGCTCATCTGGCCTGCGCCTACACCAATGGTCATCTTGTCCTTGCAGAACACGATCGCATTGGATTTGACGAACTTGGCCACGCGCCAGGCGAACATCATGTCGGTCAGTTCCTGTTCGCCGGGCTGGCGAGCCGATACCACCTTGATCTGCTCCCGGGTTACCAGGGCCAGGTCACGGTCCTGAACCAGCAAGCCGCCATTGACTCGCTTGTAGTCCAGTCCGGCCAGTGGCGCGTCCACGTCCCATTGACCGGTAAGCAGCACCCGGACGTTGGCCTTGGTGGAGACAACTTCCAGGGCATCTGCATCGGCGTCCGGTGCAATGATGACTTCAACGAACTGGCGCTCGACGATCATGGCGGCGGTTGCAGCATCCAGGTTTCGGTTAAAGGCGATGATTCCGCCAAACGCCGAGGTAGGGTCTGTCTGGTAGGCCCGCTGGTAAGCTTCACCTATGGTCGCGTTGACCGCGACGCCACAGGGGTTGGCGTGCTTGACGATGACGCAGGCCGGTTCCTTGAACTGCTTGACGCATTCCAGGGCCGCATCGGCATCGGCTATATTGTTGTAGGACAGTTCCTTGCCCTGCTTCTGTATCGCGGTGGCCAGGGAGGCCTCGCGGGCGCCGGGCTCAACGTAAAACGCTGCCCGCTGGTGGGGATTTTCGCCGTAGCGCAGTGTCTGCTTGCGATCCAGGGCCAGGTCGAACTTTTCACCCATCTGCTCGGCATCGGCGCTTTCCAGGTGGGTGGAAAGGTAGCGACTGATGGCGGTGTCATAGTGGGCGGTGTGTGAGTAGGCTTTTACCGCCAGGGCAAAGCGGGTCTTGTACTCAAGACACGAATCGTTGCTGCGCAATTCTTCAAGCAGCGAGGCATAGTCGTCGGGGTTGACCACTACCGCAACACCGGCATGATTTTTTGCTGCGGCACGCAGCATCGCGGGTCCGCCGATATCGATATTCTCGATAGCCTCGTCCAGGGTGCAGTCGGGACGGGCAATGGTCTGTTCGAAGGGGTAGAGATTTACCACCAGCAGATCAATCGGGGCAATGTCATGCTCTTCCATGACCGCTTCATCTATGCCACGGCGCCCCAGCAGGCCGCCGTGAATCTTCGGGTGAAGGGTCTTGACTCGTCCTGCCATGATTTCAGGAAAGCCGGTGTGATCCGAGACGTCCTTCACCGGAAGGCCCGCGTCGCGAATCAGCGCGGCAGTGCCGCCGGTGGAGAGAAGTTCTATACCCAGGTCCACGAGGGAGCGAGCCAGTTCGGCGACCCCGGATTTGTCGGAGACGCTGATCAGAGCGCGTCGAATTTGAGTCATTGTGAGCCTCAGTTAGTCAATCAGGTGATAGCTGCGTAATTTTTTTCGCAGGGTCCCGCGATTGATGCCAAGTATGTCTGCAGCACGGCTTTGATTGCCGCCGGTGAATTCCAGAACAGCCTTGAATAAAGGTTGTTCAACCTCGCTCATTACCAGCGTATACAAGTCACCCGGCCGATGGCCATTGAGGTTCTTGAAATACGCATTCAGAGCATCGTGTGTGAGGTCCCTTAAGGGTTTTTGTCCGCCTGATTCTGCCGAAAGATTGTTATAGCCGTCTTGAATTGCCACCGTTCCGTATTCCTCAATCTGACTTCTATGCAGCCTGTTGAATCAACTGCTTAAAATAGTTTTTTGTTGCTTGAAGCTGTTTGCCTGAATGCTCGACCCGGGCTACGTTTTCCCAAAACAAAACTGAGCCGGGTTGATCTTTGCAATACCATCCCAAATGTTTTCTCGCCACGCGGACACCCGTGTACTCGCCATAGAAATGGTACAGGTTCTCAAGGTGGTCGAGCATAATATCACGGACTTCCTCCCACGAGGGCGGTGGAAGTTTCTCTCCTGTAGCCAGGAAGTGATTTATTTCGCGGAAGATCCATGGGCGCCCCTGGGCGGCCCGGCCGATCATCAGTCCATCAGCCCCGGTCATGGCCAGTACTTCTCGAGCTTTTTCGGGGGAAGTGATGTCGCCATTGGCGATTACGGGGATGCTGACACTGCGCTTTATCTCGGCGATGGTCTCGTACTCAGCCTGGCCCTTGTACATGCAATTTCTTGTACGGCCGTGTACTGCGATGGCCTGAATTCCCGCAGCTTCCGCAATACTCGCGATTTCGGGTCCGTTTCGAGATTCACTGGACCACCCGGTGCGCGTTTTCAAGGTGACCGGCACCTGGACTGAATCTACTGCGGCCTCGAGTATCGCCTTGACCAGTGATACGTCTTTTAACAAGGCTGAACCGGCCGCCTTGTTGCAGACTTTCTTTGCCGGACAACCAAGATTGATATCAATGATGTGGGCGCCGCGTTCCACGTTCAGTCGGGCCGCGTTGGCAATCATCTGGGGGTCACCGCCCGCGATCTGCACGATCCTCGGGAAGGATTCGCCTTCATGGTCGAGGCGGCGACGGGATTTGGTGGTGTGCCACAGGCGCGTATCAGAGGTCACCATCTCAGAGGGGGCGAAGCCCGCTCCCAGGCGTTTGCACAAATTCCTGAACGGCAAATCGGTCACCCCGGCCATTGGTGCCAGGGCAACAGTATTGTCGAATGTGATATTGCCGATTCGCATGGAGTGGTTAAGATTTCGCCAGTGGATCGAGCATCATAACGATTGAATTGGTACTGGCAAGACCCGTCTTTGGTAGGGGGGTTCGAATCAGAGCTTGTTGGCGCAGTTCAGGGTGCCGTTTTCATTGGGCATACAGGCGTCAATCTGGAAATTTGTCGCGCTGGCACCCTCGGGTTCGATGACCGCAATGTCGGTTTTAATCATCTGACCTGCGCGCATCATGGCGCCAGGTTTCGCATCTTCGGCCAGGTAGTCCGCAGGGTTGAGATCGCTCTTGGCAATTCTTTCGCCCCAACGATCTTCCAGTACCAGTCTGATAATCGGATAGGGCTGGCTGCGGCTGGCCTGATTGCGGATGCTGATACCGATGATTAGTACTCCCGGTCGGGCGGGATCCTGCACGCCTCCCAGTTGGCGAACATCGTAGCGATCCAGTTCCCATTCCGCAGGCAGTGCTACGCCAAGCCTCTGGTAGGCTTGTTTCAGAACCGGTCCCACCGTGGGGTGAGGCAGCAGGCTTTCCCGGTAGTAGTGGACTACCTGGGCGCCAAGTCCCAGGGTGAGGATCAGTGCCAGCAATCCTGATGCCACTCGGGCGGCGCCACTGCGTCGCTTTCTGACCACCTGGTCAAAATTTTCGCCCGCCCCGGATTCCTTGTGTTCTTCCGGGGCAAGCCTTGGCTCTGATTGAACCAGCTTGGCCAACCCTTCCAGTTCAGCCTGCACCCGGGAAATGTCCATCTTTGAGGGGTCGCCAGCTGAGCTCTCCGGAATCGCATCTGGCTCGGGACCAGGTTGTTCCCCGGTGGGCTCAGCCGTTGTGCCGCGGCTGTCTTCCAACAAGCAGGTTTCGGCCAACTCATCCAGGCTCTCCTTCCGGGTGTCCGGTTCCAGTTCCGGTTCCGAATCCAGTTCCGTATCCAGTTCCGTATCCAGTTCCGTATCCAGTTCCGTATCCAGTTCCGTATCCAGTTCCGTATCCAGTTCCAGGCTCGCCTGGGCCTGGTTAACCCCGGTTTCCTCATCCGCATCTGTAGTCAGCCAGGTGGATGGTTGCTCTGTTTCCGCTTCGTTCAGGGGGATGCCGTGTTCGTCATCGAAGGCCATCTCGTCCCAGCTATCGTCCCAGCTGAGAGGCAGTTTCTCTTGCGCCGAATTTTCCGGCTCGGGGGTCGGCTCTTCGTCAAATCCGAAGTCCGGGTGTTCTACCAGGCCCGGAATAGCCGGCATGGTATGGGTGTTAAGTAGTTCCTCGTCCAGGTCTCCGTAGCTGAGAGCGTGCAACTCCAATGCATCCGCGCTCACCTCAGGCTCGCTGGTGATCCAGGCGTCACCCGTCTCACCGGGCGCGCCCGGGTTCTCGGGGTTGGCAGCATCCTCGGGTTCGACACTGGTCCAGGCTTTGCCAATGTCCTGGTAATGGCCGATGTCTTCGTGCGCGGTAATGCCCTGGGCCTGGCCGATGTCTTCGTGCGCGGTAATGCCCTGGGGCTGGCCGATGTCTTCGAGCGCGGTAATGTCCTGGGGCTGGCCGATGTCTTCGAGCGCGGTAATGTCCTGGGGCTGGCCGATGTCTTCGAGCGCGGTAATGCCCTGGGGCTGGCCGATGTCTTCGTGCGCGGTAATGTCCTGGGGCTGGCCGATGT
>Ga0316188_10000065_pt1 | contig 31137 bp, 28 predicted proteins | sample Phiworburrow1_MG_FD_204933 | JGI IMG/M metagenome (GOLD analysis project Ga0316188, IMG submission 204933) | Coastal sediment microbial communities from Maine, United States - Phippsburg worm burrow 1 | ecosystem: Environmental > Aquatic > Marine > Coastal > Sediment | place: USA: Maine... | reverse complement strand
TATTTAGCTTTCAGGAGTGAAAAAATTTCAGACTATAACCAGGAGAATAAAATTGATAAGACCCTGCTTCTGAATGGTAAAAACCTGACGAATATTGGTGTTTTCCGTAAATATATTGAGTCTTTTCTTAAAAATCACAGTGCTTTGAACAGGAACATGACTATGATGATAAGACAACTGGAACCAACGCCTCAAGGGATTCCTATGGAGATATATGCTTTCAGCAGTGACAAACGATGGGAAAATTATGAGTATATCATTTCAGATATTTTTGATCATTTGTTAGCCGCTGTCTCCTACTTTGATCTCGAAATCTATGAATTACCCACTTCACTTCATAAAGTAAGCAAATGAAGGAATTGAAATACACTAAGTTTTGTAACATTAAAAGTTCCCAAATCTGGTTATTCAATTCCCAATAGGCATTAATATTTGTTTATCTTGTATATCCAAAAAATATAATGTGTATAAAAAAATAGTATTCCTGGGCTTGCTGCTTGCTGTAGCATATGGCCATACTCAGCAAAAGGAGATAGAAATAATTGCGGAAGATATCCCTAATAGGATTGCATTTTATGCCATAAATGTGAATGAACAGGACCTGGATGTGATGTTTACTCTAACCGGAACCAATTTTAGGCAAAGCAGTGCAAGACCAAGATATATAAGGGTTCCTGCCACATCCAGGGTGCATATGAAAACCATTGTCCTCATGAGAGGTAAGACTCCTTCTTATACTTACGACATAAAAGTGACTGACAGTCTTTCAACGAGGTCATTGATCAAGGAATATGAGCAAATCAAGATTAAACCTCCCAAACAAATTACAGTTTATATTCCCGAGAACTGTTTACAATGTGATAGTCTTGTAACCCCATTGAATGAAAGTAAGTACATGTTTGATCTTGTTAAACTCGATGAAAACCCCAAATTACAGGAACAACTGCAACTTGTATTTGGGGCAGAAACATCTATAGATTCCTTAAATGCTCCAATCGTAAATCTGGAGGGAAAACTCTATACCAATTTGATTAATTATGAGCTGTTAATTGAGCAGATGAGCAAAGATTAAATCTTTACAACATTCCGATTAAAATCAGATTTGTTTAATCGATTAAAAGAGAACTATTAAATTTCCGGCCTTCCTTTAAGGCGTTTTTCCAGCTTTTTCTTTAAGATTGTCAGACTCTTCATTAATTCCATCAATGTTGCATCCTTGGATTGCTTATATAGTTCATTTAATCCCAGTATCAGTGATTTTGCTTCCCTGGAAGCAACTATTCGGTCATTAGTTGTGAGCTTGTTCCATTTACGTTGTTCAAATAAACGTGCTTTGTGAATTATATCCATAATAAATTTTATTGCTCTTTATTAGAAGGAAAAGATGGTTATTCCTTACATTATTAAAAACTTTTTTTGATGCCAAATAATCTCCTAAACCTTACAGAATACCAACGGTTATAGTAGTTAAGAGGTAGTTTTTTAATGGCACCTAGCCTTGAAAAATATTTTTCAAGCCTAAATTTATAAATTCTATTACATTGTTTAATACGTTTAACATATGTTTAAACATTTTTTTATGATTTCTGAATGCCATTGTTTAACATATTTAATGAGTAATTTGAAAAATACTCAAAAATAGGACATAAAGAAGTTTCGCCCATTTACAGACATTATCCTGGCTATTATTTCATCTGCTTTTAATATATTTTTACTATTCTTCAGATTATGCGATAACATATAATTATACGCATGCCGTTCAAGAAAGTCCGCCAAATAGGGTAATTCTTCTGCAGTCCAAAAACCGTTTAGCGAATCAATTATCCCGTCAAAGTCTGAACCAATTACCATACAGTCCCAGGCAAAAAGGCCTTCCATGTCCAGAACTTCTGCAATATGCTGTATCTGGTTCCATAATAATTCCGAACGGTAGTGCATTATTTTGTTTCGTTTTAACGAATGCTTGGTGTTTTTGAGGGTTTTTTTATTTACAATTCTACGCTCATCCAACTGCAATCCTATTATCCCTTTGCTCTTTGCTATTCGAATAAGCTCTTCATCGAATAAATTTATGTTAGCAGGATTAAGCTTATTGGCCGTACCGGGAAGTGCCGCATGCGGATCATCAAAAGACTTTAGGCCATTACATGCAGCATGGCTTGCTATAACAGGTATGTCCCGGAAAATTGGTTTTCCCGAATCCAGCATCTGATAGTATTCTTTTCTTGCCAGTACACTCATGTGTTTAATGTCGGGTATAATACGTTTATCATTGGTGTTGTCCAGCAAACGTTCCAGCACTTTCCTGCCCAATATGGTAAAGCCGCTACCAAGTCCTTCAGACTGGTCTGCAAATTTCAAGATGATTCCTGTCAGACTTTCGGAATGACCACATAATTGATTCCAAAAGTGGTGTGCAATAGTCACGAAAAAAGGCCGAAATTCCCAGTTTTTTATCTTCTCCAGATTAGCCAGCACCTCAATTTCATTAAATGGTTGCCTTAGTCCTGTATTCAGTACATGCAGTCCTTCAATACTCAATACTACGCATATAGTATGAGTTTTTCCTCCTGAGGCATTTTCCTTCTTTATTGCCTCAATTTCCGAATAATTCCTAACCAGTTTATAACGAAACTTACCTTCGGGGAGTTTTACGATCTTTCCATCCAATTGCTTGTAAAAATCATACTGATCCTCAAGATCCTTAAAATAATCTGTTATCCCCTGAATATAATCAATTCGTTTAGCCCCTATTCCCAATGCGAAATTTGAGGCAAGATCCAGCAACAGTTCGTTATTCATTTTGTTTCTCACAAACCACTTTTCCAGGGGATAAAGTGATACGCAAACAATTCCAACACCCCCTCTGACCAGACTTGTAAAGTTTGACTGGGTAAACTTGGTGAGTCCGGTTGTATAGTTTAATAATTTATCAAAAATTGAAGGAGGATCATAATGCCAAATGCTTCGCTTGCTGTTCCGATGGCTAATATGAACCCCAGCCGGAGAGTAATTGAAGCTTTTTCCAAATGGTTTCAAGGATGGATGGCAATGAAAATCAATATACTCATCATTAAAATGCATAATTACCTGGAATTAAATTTCTTCAATCAAAACTTTCAGAAAATTACTACATTTTATTTTAGGGTAAAATAGTAATGTATTAATGGTTGAACAGGATGTATATCTTGCGGGTAGTAGTAAACTTCCTTAGGGTTGCCGAAGAGCGGACCATATTTAAAAACCCTATTAACCAAAAAACCATACCGTATTAAATTAACAGTATGGTTTTATGAAGAAAAAATGGTTTGCTAGTTTTTAACCAGGGTGTCCTGTACATTACTGGGCACCGCTTTAAAAGCAGAAAATGCCGAATTAAATGTTGCTTTGCCCTGCGTAAGTGATCTTAAGTTTGTGGAATAGCCATAAAGCTCAGCCTGTGGTACCGTACACTTCAGAATTTGATATTGATCAATACTGTCTATACCCTGTATAATGGACCTCCTTGACTGTAAATCGGTCATTACGCTGCCGACCATTTCCTCAGGCACCTTAACAGTTAACTCTTGTATGGGTTCTAATAATTTAGGTTTCGCATTTAGAAAAGCTTCCCTAAAAGCATGGGCTCCGGCAATCTTAAAGGCAATATCATTGGAATCTACGGAGTGCATTTTGCCATCGTATACCATGACGCGTATGTCCCGGATATAAGAACCGGTCAGAGGACCAGACTCCATGACCTCCAATATGCCTTTCTTAATAGAAGGCAGGTAGCGAATATCTATAACTCCTCCAACGATACAATTATAAAATACCAATTTACCGCCCCAGACCAGGTCTACTTCTTCCTTCCCTCTTATATTAAACCCTTCGGGTTCAGGCATGCCTTCAAACCAGGGCTCTATTTTTAAATGCACCTGAGCAAACTGACCCGCGCCACCTGATTGCTTTTTATGTCTGTAATTAGCATTCGATGATCGTTGAATGGTTTCCCTATAGGCAATTTTTGGTGGTTCGAACTTTGCTTCAATGCCATAAACATTAGTTAATATCCAATTTATGGTTGCTAAATGTAATTCTCCCTGGCATCCTAAAATTAGTTGCTTTAATTCCTTGGAAAACTCAATTACAACTGTGGGATCCTGACTATGAATCTTCTTTAAAGCTTCGCTGAGTTTCTCTTCCTCATTCTTTTTTACTGCAGAGACAGACTTGCGTGTTCTTGAATCCGGGTACTTTATAGGTTTTATAGTAATTGACTTCCCAGCTTCATGAAGCGTATCATTTGTTTCTGTATTTTTAAGTTTTAAGGTGGCACCAATATCCCCAACTTCCAATTTTGATACTGCTTCCCTTTTCTTACCATCCATTATATAAAGGTGGTTAAGTATTTCCGTTTCACCGTTTCTGGAATTTACCAATTTATCGTTTACCTTAACTTCACCTGATTTTACCTTGAAAAAGGAAATCTGCCCTAAGCTGGGTTGATAAACCGTTTTAAAAATAAACAAGGCCGTAGGGGCTTCTTTTTTTCGAACCAGTACTTCACCTTCAAGTGTTTGTTCTGGTTTTAAATCGGAAGCAGCCGGTGCTACATTATCAATAAAACCCATCAATCTGCCAGTGCCCATGTCATTTAATGCTGAAACACAGAAAACCGGAAACAGCTCATGATTTAGCATTCCTGCTTTAATACCTACCCGCATTTCATCTTCATTAAGGGTTCCTTTCTCGAAAAACAGCTCCAATAATTCTTCATCATTCTCTGCGGCTTTTTCAACAAGTTCATTGTGCAATTTAGTTGCGCGTTCCTTTTGATCATGAGGAATTGGTAATTTTTCAGGTTTTCCACCTTCCGGCGAAAACTTATAACACTTCATCTTAAGCACATCAATGATACACTGTGCGCCATTTATTTTCAGTGGATATTGGATGATTACCGCATGATTGCCCACAAGCGACTTAATACCCTTAAATGCATTTTCAAAATTGGCGTTCATATGATCTATCTGGTTGATCACAAACAATGTAGGTTTAGAATAGGTGGTAATATAGTTCCAGATGATTTCCGTACCAATTTCAACCCCATGCTGAGCATTTAGAACTGTGACTATAGTATCTGCAACGCGAATTGACGAAATAATTTCCCCTACAAAATCGTCCAGCCCGGGAGTGTCTATTATATTGATTTTGTAGTTGCGCCATTCAGTATGTAAAGGGGTGGCAAAAACAGATGTGCCTCTTTCATGTTCAATTTCATGATAATCCGAAACCGTGTTCTGGGTCTCCACTGTTCCCCTCCTGTTAATAAGACCAGCCTCGAAAAGCATGGTTTCTGAAAGAGTAGTTTTGCCACTATTATGAGCCCCTACGAATACTACATTTTTAATGTGTTTGTCATCATATATTTTCATATGTCCTTGTTTTTGGGAGTAAAAACCATAAATCTAATATGGATATAAAATATAGCATATGACTTTTGTTAGGTTTTGACAAGACTGGTACCTACAATATAAGTTTTAATTGCATTTTATCCTCGTTTTTTTAGATTTTTTCCAATGCGAACACGTAAAACTATATTTTTAAACAATTACGTTATTTTCTTTTATATTTTATATAATGCTGTATGTCAGAATATTAAATAAGTTATCCTAAGTGATTACAGGGCTTAATATGTTAAAAATTGCATAAAACAGTACTGTTTTATACATAGTACTGTAACAATTGAAAGTGTTTCTCGTCTATTAATTGTAAGTCTTTAAGATTTGCAGTTTATAAAGAATAAAAACAATATTAATTTAAAATAAAAAACGATGAGAAATTTTAGCAATCAGTCACCAACAGCATCAAGAAGGTATTCATTCTTTTCTAATTTCAAAGACAGCAAAAGAGTGCGTTGGTCAGAAGCCAGGAATTACACCAATTAAATAACATCAAAAAACGAACAAATCATGAGATATTTCATCAAACAAACACCGACAGAATCCAGGAGGCATACATTCTTTTCTACTTTTAAAAACAGCAAAAGAGTGCGTTGGGCAGAAGTAAGACACTATACCATCTAAAGGTTTAGATTAAAAACTATTGAACATTTAATAACATAAAAAAATATAAATAATGAGAAATTTAATGCAACATTCACCAACAGAATCAAGAAGGTTTTCATACTTTTCAAATCTAAAGGATAGCAAACGAGTTCGTTGGACTGAAAGCAGAAATTATGTACGATAAGAGTAAGCTAAAAACCGGGTTGATAAAATCGGAAGAGATTTAAACAAGGAGGTAACAGAAATTAGCCTCCTTTTTTTATGACCAATATTCACCTCAATTATTAGGTCTTACAAGAGGAACAAATCTGACGGCCATAACTTCCTTGGTTTTGATCTTTCCTGATTTTTTGCTGATTAAAATTAATTGACGGATTCCATTGTGGGGTCCTACAGGAATAATCATCCTCCCTCCTTCCCTGAGTTGGTTTTGCAGTGGTTCAGGCACTTCCTCGGCTCCGGCAGTGACGATAATCGCATCAAAGGGTCCTTTTTCCGGCCAGCCTATATATCCATCGCCTGTTTTCAGAACAATATTCTCATACCCTAATGCTCTTAACGTATTTTTTGCTTTAAGAGAAAGTTCCGGAATAATTTCAATGGTATAAACAGAATCTACTAATTGTCCTAATATGGCTGCCTGATACCCGGATCCAGTGCCTACTTCTAAAACTCTGTCCCGTTTTTGTAAATTTAAGACTTGTGTCATATATGCGACAATATAGGGCTGAGATATGGTCTGCCCCATTCCAATGCTCAAAGGGCCATCTGAATACGAATAGGGCTTCATCTCTGGTGGTACAAATTCATGCCTGGGTACCAGTTGCATGGCTTTTAGAGTCGCCGGGTCATATATATCTCTTGCCATCAACTGCTCCTTTACCATATTCTCCCTTAATTGTGTAAAGTTTATCTGGCAGTAAACGGATGCTGACCACAAGGAAATTGCGCCCATTACGACCGATTTAAATACGAATCTATTTTTAAAAGAAATCAGCATGGTGCTCTTTTATAAATTGTGCAACAGTTAAGAATTGTTAAGCTAAAAGCTACTAAAGGATTAATTATTAGTTCCCTCTTTTATGGGCAATAAATAGCCACTATAACTTATGTTATCCCGTGAACTGCTTATAACCTTTACATCTGTCCGCCCGCTACTGCTCACAATAAGGCTAATATCATGGTATTCTGTACTGCTACGAACGCCGATTTTAATGATAGAGCGTCTTTTCTTGTCAACATACTCAACACTATATTTTTCCGGAATTCCCTTAAAGGTTATTCCCGGATTTCTATTGTATCCGGCGGATCTTACTACACCAAAATAGGGTAGATTTACCTCTACCTCGGAGTTTTTAACTGTAATACCATTTTGCATGTGATTTAGGGATATTCCTCCCATACTGCGCGCAGTAACCCTCTCAGCATCAAAAATATAGCTTCCTGATTCAATGAGTTTTTTGGTAGCCTCATATGCCACATTCTTTTGTTCGAGTTTTTTTTCTTGCTTCTCTTTTTTGCTCTGTGCCATCAAACTACCAGAAGCCAATAACATTATCAATATTCCAAATAGGCTGTTTTTCATAATAAACTATTTTATTGTGCACAAATGAGTCTGTTTTAAGCGTGTAATCCCTTGAATTATCACGGTGTAAGAACGCCGACCATCACCCATATTTTTTTATCAGGGTCTTCTTCCCAATAGCCCAGATCCTTTCTCAATAGCGTAACTACGAAACCAGCAGCCTTTAATTCCCTTTCAACATATTCTGGTGAAATAGTATGCGCCTTTGTTTGCTCCTCTCTTGATTTACCTATCATATGGCTTTTAAGTTTTTCCAGGATCAAAATGCGACCGTTGGGTTTTAAAGCCTTTTTTACATGTCGCAGGATTTCACTGTATTCCAACATTTCATGGTAAGCATCTATAATGAATACAGCATCCATGGTATTTTCTGGTAATTTAGGATCATCATAGTCTCCCAAAATGGTCTGGATATTTTTTAGGCCACTTTTTGCCGCAATCTCATTTAGCTCGTTTAAACGATCTTCGCGTACATCTACGGAATACACTTTTCCGTTCTCATAAATAAAACGGGCAAGACGGACGCTCATATACCCCTCATGACATCCTAAATCCGCCACATTATTACCGGTTTGTATACCGGCCATTTGGAATATTTCGGTGACTTGCATCCATTTATCCCTATCCTTCCAATCACTTTCAACATATTGGCTGTTTACGTCGGGTATGGTCAGTAAAATAGCAAGAAAACTAATGGTAATTACTCTGGAAAACATATCAAAAAGATAATGTTTTCAAACCCAAATGGCCCTTAAAAATATCATAAATTCCGGATGCACTATTTTTTTATCACTGGCAGTCTGATTTGAGATGGATATTGTTTTGAATGATATACACTATTGTGAGCCACTACCCCTGTTTTTTCGTCGTAGTTTTTTCCACCAGTATTCAAATTTCTAGCGAATCTGGGAAAATTACTGCTGGAGACTTCGATGCGAATGCTGTGTCCTTTTTCAAAGAAGTTGCTGGTTGCCATTGGTGTCAGGTCAATTTTATACACCTTGTCTTTTTCCATGAATACTTCCTTGTCATAGCCTTCCCTGTAACGAACGCGTTGTATGGTTTCATCAAGGTTATATGCCCGTCCGTCCGGGTATACATCAATTATTTTGATGGTAAAATCGGTGTCCTTAGCGTCTGATGAAATGTATAATGTACTTTCAATAAACCCTGTAATTTCAATACCTTCCTTGAGTGGATCGGTGGTATAAACAAGAATGTCCTGCCTGGTTTCCATACCTTGCTGATCGTATGCCCCTCCCTTTACGGCATTTCCTGTACAACAAACATTTCCCCCGTAAGAATTAACAGGATTCATGGGGTTGTAATAGAAGCTATCCGGAACACTTTTACTCCCAGGGCTATTCATTGTTAGTATTCCATCCCCGTAAAGGCTATTGGCTTTGCCATTACCGGATAAATAAAAAGTTGTCATTTCATAGTTTTCCGGTGGCCATACATCCGAAGACTGCCAAACATTACTACCCATTGTATAATATTGAACTCTTGGAGTGCCTTCCTTGAAATTGTTGTTCTCTTCTTTTAACCAAAGATCAAACCAGGAATATATCTGCTCGTTATAATTCAGCCTTGCATCTCCCATATTTCTTTCACCAACTATAGTATTCTCGGTAGCCCTGGTATACCTGCAGTGTAAAGTGGGTGCTATGACCAAATACTGATTCTCCCTGATAAATTGGTCCTTACTATTGTTTCTGACATGATTATACAATGCCAGGTTAGGGCTTATGGATACGTCATACCATGAGGCGAACCAAAAACCGGGGACTCCTATTTCCATATCATCGTGATAAAGGCCTCCTTTATACCAATCCTGATGATCGGGATTTCGGATCACCATTTTATCAAATACTTCTCGTTTTCCATGAATATTCTGCAGAATATCCTGAATGGGCAAATGTGCCAAAGCTACAGACATATCCACCTCTGGATTCTCCGGCGCCAGATCATAGAATCGGGAAATCCGGATAAGGTCTTCCTGAGTGGCGCCTTTTGGAATCCGGGGTTTATACTTATCATGCTCCACGCCATATAGCCATGCGAAGAAAAGCATTTGTTCTGCTCCGCCCCTATACCAGTTCCCTTGTTCATAGTAGTTGCCAACCCTGCCTACTCCTGCTCCAAAACTTTGAGGCACCATAGCCGCATGTGACGGATGATCCAAAGCAGCCACAGCCATTTGCCATTCTGCAGTGGATGAGCATCCTAAGGTTCCAATTCTTCCATTTGACCAGGTTTGTTCCTTCATCCAGCTAAATGCATCGTAACCATCGGTCAGGGGAGTGCCTAAAATATCCCATTCGCCTTCTGAGTAATATCTTCCGCGTTCATTTTGCACGACGTAGGCATAACCCTGTTGCACTACTTCGTATGCCTTTTCCGCTGTTCTTGTTTTTTGTTCCCCATCGCCCCAGGAATTAAAATTATAAGGGGTTCTGGAAAATATGACAGGCACTTTTTTATCTGTTTTTGGTCTGTAAATGTCTGTCGCCAAGCGAATTCCATCGCGCATGGGAACCATTACTTTCTGATCTACTATTGCAATTCTGTCTAACTCCTCAAAAATATCGACCTGCGCATTAACCTGGTTTAGAGCTATTAAAAAGGTGAAAATCACCAATAATGTGGTCTTTAAAAATGTTTTCATTATGTAATTATTTAATTAGGTTATTTTAAAATTATGGATAAAAAACACTTTGTGAGGTATTAGCCATAAATTCTAAAAACAGTATTGTAGAAAATGTACTAAATAGACCTTTGTGATTAAAATTTTCGGTATTTCAGACGTCGCATCTTATTGGCGCTGTTGTTTCCTTTAAATTTTTCGGTATCAGGATTCCATTCAAGGGTTTCACCAAGGTCATAGGCAATATTAGCTATATTACATATACTGGCGGAACGATGTCCGGTTTCCACATCACAGATAGGCTGGGTTCTGTTTTTAATGGCATCCATCCAATCCTGATAATGATCTTTTTCGACTTTGTACAAGCGGGTATCCGAATCTTTAAGTTCAGTGGTTAAGATACCGGCAGGGTCAGTTTCGAGATAACTTCGGCTTACATCCATCTTTCCCTCAGTACCAATAAAGCGAACACCCCATCCACGCTCAAAATCTTCATGGATGACTTCTACGCCATTTGCATAATACATCTTTAATCCCCTAACTGCATTTCTATCAGCAGGCGGTATATATTTAACTGGTCCCGTTCTGTCCATACCCAGAGCCCACTGAACGATATCAAACATATGAGCCCCCCAGTCGCATAAAATACCACCCCCGGTTTCCTGGTATAAACGCCAATCCGGCCAGAAATCAACATCATTATTCGAAGGTGCAAGCCTGTGGTTATATCCTAAAAGGGGGGCAGGACCACACCAGTTATTCCAGTTGACTTCCATAGGCAAAGTCTCGGCCTGCAAGTCATAAGGCCTTGCGGGGTCACCTACGTTTACCAAAACTTTTTGAATATCCCCTAAATACCCGTTTCTTACCAGTTCACAGGCTTTTCTAAAATTATCCCATGAACGCTGCATACTACCAGTCTGGACAATTTTGCCTGTTTTTTTAGCCCATTTAACCATTTCTGAACCTTCCTTTAGCGTATGTGTCAAAGGCTTTTCACAATAAACATCCTTACCGGCTTTCATGGCATCAATGGACTGTAAGGCATGCCAATGGTCCGGGGTGGCAACAACAACAGCATCTATTTCCCTTTGGTCAAGAAGTTCTTTATATTCCAGAAAAGTCTTAACACTATTGTAGTTTGATTGATTTCTATGTTCTGCATAAACCTTTTCCACATGCTCCTTAAACCAGGTATTTTTAGTAGTCCAAACATCACAACTGGCTATTATTTGAGCATTCGTATTTTCAACAAATCGTGCTGCAAGGCCCCTGCTCTGCTTTCCAAGACCAATAAATCCAAGATTAACCTTATCACTGGGGGCAACAAAACCTCTACCTAAAACATGCCGTGGTATAATGGAAATGGCTCCTAATGTGAAGGCAGTATTTCTAATAAATATCCTTCGTGAAAGATTTAATTCATTGTTTTCCCGCTTTGCATTGGAGTTCGTTTTTTTTGGTTTCATGGTCAGTTTTTTAGTGTTAATGACGGAGATGAATTCACCTATTAATTTACGAGATATTTTTAATTTTCCAGCAAAAAACTTTGCTAATTATTGGTTTGGGAACGATTGATTCAGGCGGACTTAACATTAAAATTATTTATTAAACCAATAGGTAAGTTTTAGCGTAATGGACCAAATTCTTCCATCAAATGGCTCCAATAATTCATTGTTGGTGTAGACAAGGAACAAATCTGACGCTGGCTTATAGCGCCATTGAAGCCTTGAGTTTAAATTAAAATTTTTTGATTGTTCATTATATTGAAATAAGGTGGCGAAAAATAATTTGTTGGTAAACGTAATATCTACTTTTGACCCTATTAGCCAAAATTCTGTAGTATTCCAGGGATCCGGTAATTTGATATTATTATAACTTACGTTCGAGCTAAGACTTACATAGGGCTGAAAACGATATCCAAGTTCGTTAGTCAGACTCAATAGTTTACCATCCTCATAGTAACCCCCATATCTTCCACCTAGGGAATAGGTAAACATACTTTGAGGCCTGGAAATATATTCAGATTTTATGGCATTCCAGTGATGTTTTGTTCCTGTGGCCAGTGAATCTTTACCGGTACCTGTTGGATCAAATGGCGCCAATAGTTCTACATATTCGTTGAGCCCTTCCACGCTAAAACTGCTTCGGTTGCGAAAATTTAAGAGATACTTAAACGAATTTTGATGATCTGTCTCTTTGATTTGCTCATCAAAATAATAATTTAATTTACCGACAGGTCCATGGCTTATAACCAAACCGGCTTTTGGAAAAAAAAGGTACCCCAAAAAAGCACTGGAATTAAAATATCCTTTTCTTGGTATATAGCCAACCTCGGCCGTATATTCACTATCCACATATTCCTCTTTAATACCCCAATTCCATTTTCTACTTTTGTATTCTATATTAGCAGCTTGTGTAATCCCGTTCCCCGCTTTATCGGGCGTAAAAGATTTTAGAAAAAAAGCTTTTCCGTTCCATAAATTATCTGAAGATGCCAAATTGTATTCCAGCCCGAAATTGCGATTAAATTTTGGGTAAATTGTGCGCAAAGAGTCATTATCCTGCGGATAGTCCAAAGATTCCTTATTTACAAAAAGGAGGCCTATTGTGGATCTGCTAAATACTTGTCGCTGCAAGCTAAGAACACCAAAGTTCTGACTGGGCAGCCCTGTTGCTTCGTCTTTTGCTGTTTGAATATCCATAACCCCTAAACGCCATTTTTCACCCATGTTACCACTTAGTCTTATACCTGCATTTATAGGAATGCCAAGGCCAATTCGCCTGGAAAAGAAAGGCCTGATAGTCTCATAACCAAAGCTGGCAAATAAATCAGCATTTTCCAGGAAGAATTGCCTTCTTTCAGGAAAGAAGAGTTCAAACCTATCAAGATTCGTGACTTGTCTGTCTACCTCTACTTGTGAAAAATCAGGATTAATGGTAAGGTCAAGGTTTAAGGAAGAAGACAGACTTATTTTGGCATCGCCTCCTACTTTTGCCTCATAATCCGTGGCATCATCCGAATCATAGGTTGTCCTGCCTAAAACATAAGGGATTAAGGAATAATTAAAACGAGGGGTTGGAGGTGGTTCATCCCAAACCAATACCCCGGCATATGCAAGTGTAGATGTTGAGAACTGCCTTGGTACAGGGGCCCAACTGGATTTTTCACTCGAGGCTAAATGCAGTCTGCTAAAATTAATACCCCATTCTTTAACCCCATCTTCATACCTGATGGACTTAAAAGGAAGCGCCATTTCAAAAACCCATTTTTTGTCGTCCCGGGTTACCGCAGATATCCATTTGCTATCCCAATTGAGATCAACACTGCTTCCGCCAAACATAGTACCGTCCCATTGTGCCCCTGCGGCATTTGAACCAAATGTAAACCCGGATGTCTGATTGTTAAAGGTATCCAGGAATAATAGGAAATTGTCATTCTTTCCAAATGTAAAATCACGCCTCAAAGACTCCACAAAATAGCGTCCGGGGACACTGTTATAAAAAATTGCGACCAAATAAATATTAGAGTCGTCATAGGTCATTCGAATTTCTGACTGATCGGATGCCTTATCAATATCCATTGGCAGTACCATAAAAAAGTCTTTGGCTACATCCGCATCCTTCCACGCTTCATCATCTGCTATTCCATCAATGTTTACGGGCAAATTGGTTTTTCGAATATGTAGGCGAAAATCTTCATTCTTTTTTTGTGCCTGAAGTTGCCCTACCATTATTAAAAGGAATATTGTGAAGGTGAATTTTTTCATACTGCTTTCTAACGAGTCGGCCCGTACTCATTTCTAACTGGCGGTTGCGCCTGCTAAAATTGCCGTTTAATAAAGTGTAAGGTCGTCGTTAGTTTGTTTTAAAACTATGATAAAATTCAGTAAAACTTTAAAAGAATCTGAAATTAAACACTGTTATTCTCATCAACTAAAAAAGGCCTCGCTATACGAGGCCTGATATACTGAGTAGAACATTAAAAATTTATGTTTCTAATTCCTTCAGAATATTTTCAGCAGAATTTGTAATGTTCCTGTAGCACTTATAAGCCCATCTGGTAAAAAAGAACAGGAAGATAGCCATCACTGGGATATATACCAATAAGGTCTTGCCTTGCAGAAAAAGATCTTTGTCATTCATGATTTTACTGAATACAGGTAAGGAAGTAAACATTAAAACAAAACTCAAATAAATCCCTACTTTTTGCATCAAGAGCAATTGATTCTTTGTCTTAGTATAAACTACAATAGTCTCTTTAAAACTATTCTTCACAATGTTCATATGGCTTATTTTACCTAGTAAGCCAAGCGTAATAATCGGTAATATTACTAAGAAAACAACTGTAAATATACCGCAGGCCAGAAGATACCAGGTGTCCAGCTTGCCCATGTTAACTATTAAATACAGGGCCATAATGAAACATACAACAGCTCCAATTGTTTCAAAAAATGTAATTTTATCAAACTTATTCTTATATCTTTCCTGTGTCATTTGCATGATTACTTTATCGGTTAGTTTTTTTTGTTTTTCTAATTGATCAGTCATATCTGACCAAACCTTTTGGATTTCATCTAAGTCCATAATTTACTTTTTCAATATTCTTGATTTTAATTTTTGCTTAATTCTGGAGATGCGGGTGCCTACATTCGTTTCACTTAATCCGGTGATTTCTGCAATCTCCTCATACTTTTTGCCATCCAATAAGAGGAGCATTAATCCTTTATCGAGTATGTTTAACTGATGAATTTGTTCGTATACCATTTTCAGGCGATTTTCAAATTCAGCGTCATAATTTTCTGTATGCCTCAGGATAACCTGATCTATGGAAGTTGTATGAGTCTGTTTTTTATTTTTTTTTAATTGACCTATCGCTGTATTTAAAGCTATGCGATACATCCATGTACTAATTTTTGACTCATTCCGAAATGAATCAAAGGACTTCCATAATTGATAGACAATTTCCTGGTATAAATCTTTTTGGTCCTGTTCGTTTTGGGTATAGAATGTAGTGATCTTGAAAATCACACCTTCATTCTCTTTAATTATTCCGGTAAATGCCTCTTCTTTACCCATATTTTTTTGCTACTTCTGTTTAGTTAGTAGACCTATGTCCAAAATAATCACACTTTCCTTAAAATATTTACTACAGGAAAGGTATTTGGCAATTTATGAAGAAATGTCAAATAGGGATTTGTTATCAAAAGAGTATTGAAGTGTCTTTATTAAAAGTGATCTTATCTATTCGAGACAAGATACTTATACAACCAACCCAATTAGTTGTCAAACAAGCTTTGATCCAGTCCGGGAAGTAATTTCATGGCATTTTTATAGTATACCTTTCTCAGTACCTCGTCCGGAAGATCTAAGCCATACATAGCCCAGAATGCATGATATTTCTTATAATATGGAAAGTATTCATCGTCAGTTTCCAAAACCCTGAAATAGGTTGGGAACTCATCGGGCTGATAGCTGTCTTTACCGAATAGAATTCGATCCTGATAGGTAATAAAGAAATTTCGTGCATTTCGGGGTTGTCTTCCAAGTTCTGCGATTACTGCACCAATACCTACATACATATTTGGCATCTCCTCCAAAAGCTCAGCCAGCTTTTGCAGATTATTGGCATACCATCCCATATGTGCGTTGATGAATTTAGTTTCCGGATGCTTATGAATCATATTATGTTGCTCAGCTATTATTTGTTCCCATGGAGCCGGGTCATCTGCAGATCGCTTTCTCCTGGGCCTGGTTTTTAATTCCAGCCACCGTTCATTATTACTATCCATGGGATCCCAGAACGACTTGGGGTCTGCGGCATGTATGAGTACCGGAATACCCAATTCCCCGCATTTATCCCAAATAGGGTCTAAACGACTGTCATCAATTGGTATTCGATTTCCATTGATGTCATTATTTCTTAGCCCCAGGCTTTTATAAATTTTTAACCCTTTAGCTCCATTTTTTACATCCTGCTCCAACTGATTTACTGCATTAACTGCCCAATCCGGATTACCTACCCCCTCAAAATTTACATTGGCAAAGACCACAAACCTATTTGGATAATTCCGGTTTACGTTATCCAGCATATTTTTAAGACCTTCACCGGATCCACCGCTCAGATTAACCATTACGGCCATATTCATATTATCCATAGAGGCAATCAACTCGGATAGGTCCTGTGTAGCCATTTTAAACTGATGACTGTGAATATCAATAAATGGATATTTGGCTTTTTGTACAATATTTTCTTCAACTACAAGTGTGGATTTTGGATTGTATTCCTCAAAACTCATTTCCTGAGCAAATGAGGAAGCCGAAATTAACAAAATTAAAGCAAACAGAGAGTTTATAGTATTGAAAGACATTGTTTTACAAGTTATATATTAATAATCACTTTAATAATTTTAAGGCGTTATGATAATCATCCATGGTGTCCATATCCTGAGCTTTACCCTCTGAATTGAGGAGAATCACCTCTTTTTCATACTTCTTAAGTAAATCCCTGGCGCCATAATCTGCATTCAGATTTTCTAATTCGGGGAAATAGATTTTATCAAAAATAGCAGGCACCCCTGCCCTGTTAAAATAGTTCGTGGCAATGATCCCTTTATCGTGGTTAAGGTAGTTATTAATCAGTAAATTTAAATAGGAAGTATCAATGAAAGGTTGATCCACAAGTAATATGAGTACCGCTTCATATTCAATATTGTTTTTTGTTAATGCCTTAATTCCACTGGAAATAGAAGTACCCAAGCCGGATGCCCAGTTTTCATTGTATACTATTTGCACCTCTTCGTCGCGGATTTTCTTTTGAATTACATCGGCGTGACAACCCAGCACAACTGTGACCGTTTTACAAGGTAGCCGTTTAGCGCAAGCTATGGCATTACCCAGCAGTGTGGTATCGCCCCATGGCAATAATTGTTTTATAGCGGATCCCATTCGGGTTGATGCCCCGGCACTCAATATCAGTATCCCTATTTTATTTTTTGAATGGGTCATCAATGGAGGAAAATTAAAAAGAATAGCAGTCTGTCGTTTCTACACGGTCTTTCCCATGTATTGCGACGGATTTTTATCAAAACTAACTTTGCAGCCATCGCAACAGAAATATACTTTTTCTCCCTGATATTCCACAATATGTTTCGGATTCTTTTTTGAAACGGGCACCTGGCAAACAGGATTAATATAATATTCTTCAGAAAACTTATCCTGATCGCCGATTGCAGATGTCTGTTCCGATACTACGGTATCACAGCAGCCTGTGTCAGACTTATTTTCCTTCCTGAAATGATCAATAACTTCGGCCAATATACTAATAGCGACCTCGCTGGCAAGTTTCGCATTAATATCAAGACCGACAGGACTCCTTAACTGGTTTATCCGTTCCTGTGAAATGCCTTCTTTGGCCAGATACTCTCTAATATCTTCAGATTTTTTGATGCTTGCCACAAACCCTACATATTTTGCACTGCTTAAGAGCGCTTTCTTTACCGAAAGTTCATCGTCTTCGCCTTGAGTGGTAACAATGATATATGTGTTGGAAGAAGGAATTATTGAATCGAAATCAATAACATCGGATATTGTACTGACCGTTGAAAACATTAGCTGATCAAAATCCCTTGCTACTACCGAAACTTTAAAATCCGCAACAGTTGCCAGGGCTGCAAGTTTTCGTGCAATATTCGACTTACCAACAATAATCAGTTCCGGCTGGGGTAATACGGGTTCAATGAGTACTTCAACGGTACCACGACTTTGACATGACATAACGTATTCTTTAAAATGATTTGATTCCCGAGAGCCTCCTTCAGGAGAGATACGGATTCTTCTGTAACGCTTCGTTTTTATAACCTCCAGAGATTCTTTAATTATTATTCCTCTGATACAGCCTCCGCCTATCCAGCCAATTAATTCGCCCGTTTCCAATATTATTGCTTTGTCCCCTATTTTTCCGGAACTCGGGGCCTCACGATCAATGACCTGGGCTATGGCAAAGTTGGATCCTTTGGAATAATATTCCTGTATTTTTAGTGCTATTTCGTTAAACATCCATCAACAATTTTTCCAATTTCATTAAACTATCCAGATTATGTGCAGACTCAAATGCATCTAAATGCGGCATCACATTCACCATTCCTTTTTGAATGGGCTGATAGCCATCCATTCCTTTCAACGGATTCAGCCAAACTAAGGTCTTGCATTTTCTGCGTATGGTTCTTACGGCTTCCCTAAGCACTGTTACACTACCGGTTTCGAGTCCGTCGCTGAGTATCACTACAATATGTTTTTGGCTCAAAAATTTACTTCCATACTCAGAGAGAAATTCCGTGAGCGACTCCCCTATCTTGGTACCACTCGACCAAGAATGTACATTCTTGCCAATCTGTTTTAAAACTTCCTGTTCATTGTTTTGTCGAAGCATTGGCGTAACATGAGTCAGGGTTGTACTAAAGGTAAAAAATTCCAGACTCTTAAAATACTTCTTTAACACTATTACGTATCGCAAAAGATAATAGCTATACGTATCCATTGAACCACTCACATCGAGAATAAAAACCACTTTGCGCTTTTCTTTGCGTTTTCTTTTATAGGACAAGTCTAACATTATTCCCCCTTTAGACACTCCGTGACGAATCGTATTTCGAATATCGATGCTCCCCTTGTTCGCATTCTCAAGTCTACGTTTAAAACGCATACTCATTTGATGAAATAGCTCTTCGGCCAGTTCTTCCAGTTTTTCCTTATCATTAACATTTACCTTAGAAAAATCAGTCCGTCTAAGGCGTATACTTTCATTTGCCCCAACAGTTTCTTTAGCCTCTTGTTCTTTAACTTCCTTTTTTGGGACTTTGAATTCCGTTCCCAAAAATATAACCGTGGCAGTGTCTTTTTCCTTTTTAAGTAGCTTGACTTGCTTTTTGCGTTGTTCTAATTTCTCTTCGTAATAACGACTCCAAAAACGATCGAACATTTCATCAAAACGGTCAAAATGCTCTTTGCGTTTACAATAAATAGCCTTTAAGCTATACTGAAATAGTTTACGATCTAATACCCAACCACGCTTTGCAACTTCAAAAGCATCACTTGTTTCTTGCGGGCCCAAAACAAACTGCCGCTCCCGACAATACATGGTAAAGTCGATGAGGCGTTCTTTGAAAGTATTTTCTACAGCTTGCACGGATTATTGAAATTTTGCTTTTAAAAATGAACTTGAAATTGAGGTTTTTTATATAGTTGCCGTCCTACGGTTCATTCGGCTTAGGATAATATTCTAGTCAATAGGATATAAAAATTCTTGAACGGACTTGTTCCGCACAAATTCTACATCATCTTTATGTTTCAGAACACTACCTATGGTAGTTTTTACAATCTCATCGGTGATATTCTTTTGATTCATCAACAACAAGGTTTTTGCCCAATCTAGAGATTCTGCAATACCCGGTGGTTTGTGTAAACTTGACTTTCTCAAATTGTGAATAAAAGTAACCACCTGCGTAGCCAATGCTTCATCAATATTCGGAAGTTTTTTTGCAATGATATTAATCTCACCCATCTTTGATGGAAAGTCAACCCAATGATACAAACATCGTCGTCGTAAAGCATCACTGAGCTCTCTAGTTCGATTGGAAGTCAAAATCACCAAAGGTTTTGATTTTGCTTTTATTGTTCCCAATTCAGGAATACTGATTTGAAAATCAGAAAGTAGTTCTAATAGATATGCTTCAAATTCTTCATCAGCCCTATCAATTTCATCAATCAAGAGCACCACAGGTTTATCAGCGCTTATTGATTGTAACAAAGGGCGTTGAAGGACATAATCCATTCCAAAAATCTGATTTTGGAGCGCCAGCTTATCCTCGTCTTGTTCAAAAAGTTTGATATGGAGCAGCTGCTTTTGGTAATTCCATTCGTAAATGGTAGTGCTTACATCCAAACCTTCGTAACATTGCAAACGAATTAAATTCGTTCCTAAATGTTCCGCTAAGGTTTTGGCTAGCATAGTTTTACCAACTCCAGGGTTACCCTCCAATAATAACGGTTTTTCCAAATTCTTTAAAAGGAATATGGAAGTCGCCAATGCTTCGTTGAGAATGTAGTCGTGCTCATAAAAGTCTTTTATCAGCGCGTCGATTTCTTTATTCAATAGCTAAAATTTTAAAAAGCCATGCTTGGGGAGCATAGCTTCTGATTATAGATTCCGGGAATATCTAAGCCGATGTCGTTGCTTCTGCTGCAGCAAGTTTCTTTGAAAAATTGGAAACGAACTGTTTGAACAATTGATTGGAAACCGTAGTAATTAAACGAGAACCGAATTGGGCTATTTTTCCATTTACGGTAACATCCATAATGGCATCTAACTTTACCCCACCTTCAGCACGTTCAATAAGGTCAATGGTCATCATCATTTCTGCATTTCCATTACCTTTGGAATCAACACCTTCTCCTGTAATAATAATTTTTCGATTCGCTTTATCAATTTCATTATAATGGATGTCTGCATCGTATTTTACCCCCATAGGACCGAATTTCATACCAACTTTTCCCTTGTAGTGATTATCACCCACCTTTTCATCTATAGTGACTCCAGGTACGCAATCCATTATTTTTTCTGGGTCGATTAGGTGTTCCCAGACTAAATCTGTGCCTTGCGGCACTTCAAATGATTTATCTAATTGTGTTTTCATAAAATGGAATTTTATTTCATTCCCACAACGGTGGAAATCTATTTGTTTTTACTAAAAGTTTTATTCATGTGAAGAGCTTTCTGAGCTAAAAACTATCTAACCGTATGGCTGGCTTTAAATCCTTCGATCCAGCAAAGTTGGACACCTCCCAACGTCTGGAGGGAGGAGCCACTTTATTTTACCTTAGTACTTTGTACTTGATACTTTTAACCAATTACTTTATTACTCTACACTTTCGCTTTTGCTACTTGAATCGCATCCCAAACCTTATCGGGTGTAATTGGAATATCCAAATGCTTGATTCCTAATGGATATAAGGCATCAATAATCGCGTTGGCAATTGCCGGTGGCGCACCTACCGTTGGTGATTCCGCAACACCTTTGGCACCTAATGGATGGTGAGGTGATGGCGTAATCGTATGACCGGTTTCCCAATGTGGTGATTCTACCGCCGTAGGCACTAGATAATCCATTAGCGTTCCGTTCAGTACATTTCCTTCATCATCATATACAATACCCTCGTACATTGCAGGAGCGATACCTTGAGTTAATCCGCCATGTACTTGTCCTTCTACAATCATAGGGTTGATAATGTTTCCACAATCATCGATGGCCACAAAACGTTTTACATCGATTGCACCTGTTTCTTCATCTACCTCAACAACGCAGATATAGGCACCGTTAGGGAAGGTTAAATTTGGTGGGTCATAGTAATGAGTTGCCTCAAAACCGGGCTCCATTCCTTGTGGGAAATTCGTGTATGCGGCAAAGGCAACGTCCTGTATCGTTTTAGATTTTTCGGGAGCTCCTTTTACAAAATACTTTCCTACTTCCCATTCAATATCCTCTTCACTCACCTCCAATAAATGGGCTGCGATTTTCTTTCCTTTGTCACGTAATTTACGTGAAGCGATTGCAGCTGCTGCTCCGGCGGTAGGAGTACTTCTACTGGCATAAGTACCTAAACCGTAGGGAGCGGTATCGGTATCCCCTTCATCAATTTCAATATCAGTATATGGAATTCCCAATTCTTCTGCTAGAATCTGGGCATAGGTAGTTTCATGACCCTGGCCTTGTGACTTGGTTCCAAAACGGGCCAGTACCTTTCCTGTTGGATGTACCCGAATCTCTGCACTATCGAACATCTTAATGCCCAAAATATCAAAATCTTTAGATGGCCCTGCCCCTACTACCTCCGTAAAGGTGCAAATTCCGATGCCCATCAATTTTCCTTGTGCTCGTTTTTCAGCCTGTTCCTTCTTGTAATCAGCATAGCCAACCATATCCAAAGCTTTTTGAAGGGTTTGTTCATAATCCCCGCTATCGTAACTCCATCCCAAGGGAGAGGCGTATGGAAATTGATCTTTCTTGATAAAGTTTTCCATTCTCAGTAAGGCAGGGTCTTTTCCTATTTTGGCGGCCAGCATATCAACCATACGTTCTATGGCATGCACGGCTTCCGTCACGCGGAAAGAACAGCGATAAGCAACTCCGCCAGGGGCTTTGTTGGTATAGACTGCATCTAACTCAGCGAAAGCATGTTCATAGTCATAAGAACCCGTACAAATGGAGAACATTCCCGTTGGATATTTTGAGGGGTTCGCAGAAGAATCGGTATATCCATGATCCGCTAAGGTCGAAACTTTAAAGGCTTGAATTTTACCGTCTTTAGTTGCCGCCAATTCACAATCCATATGATAATCACGCGCAAATCCGTTGACCAAATTCTCGGAGCGGTCTTCAATCCATTTAACTGGTTTTCCAATTAAGAAAGAAGCTGCAATTGCAATTACATATCCTGGATAAACAGGAACTTTTCCTCCAAATCCACCTCCAATATCCGGAGCGATAATTCGAATTTTTTCTTCGGATAAGCCAACATGACCTGCGACCAAAGCTAAAATCGTTCGAATTGCATGCGGCGCTTGAGATGTTAAATAAATCAACATTTTCTCCGTATCCTTGTCATAAGACGCGACCACACCACATGTTTCAATTGAAGCAACATGAATTCTAGGTAGGTGAATACGCTGTTTTACCACCACGTCAGCAGCAGCAATTGCCGCATCCGTTTTTTCGCGTTCACCACGTTCCCAATGATAGATATGATTGTCTTTTTGACCTTCTTTGTCTGGTCGTAATAAAGGAGCATCTTCATCGCGAGCTTTAAAAGGATCGACTATTGCTTTCATTGGCTCATATTGCACATCAACTGCTTCCGCCCCATCAACAGCGATATATCTATCGGTTGCAATAACCGCACAAACTTCTTGCGACTGGTGCATCACGGTATCCGTAGGCAAAACCATTTGCGAATCCGAAAGTAAAGTGGGCATCCAATGCAAATTGTATTGTGCCAAATCTTCACCAGTAATAACTGCTAAAACGCCATCAATAGCTAAGGCTTTTTCTTTATTGATACTTAATATTTTGGCATAGGCGTAAGGACTGCGCACAATAACCATATGTAGCATACCCGGTAGTTTGACATCATCGGTATAATTACCTTTGCCGTGCAAAAATCGAGCATCTTCTTTTCGTTTTACCGAGTGGCCCATTCCGCCTACCTCTGGTGTTGTTTTACATGAGAACATAATTTCTTTGTTTAGAGGTTAGACTGAAGCTTCTTTTTCTTTGGACATTTCTTCTGCGGCCTGTTGAACAGATTTAACAATATTGTTGTATCCTGTACAGCGACATAAATTTCCTGAAATACCCCAACGAATTTCTTTCTCTGTGGGATTTGGGTTTGTCTCTAACATATCTATAGCCCTCATTATCATACCTGGAGTACAGAACCCGCAGTGAAGACCATGTTGATCGTGAAATGCTTTTTGCAAAGGATGATTGGTACCATCAGCAGCAATACCTTCTATTGTAGTGATATTAGCACCATCTGCTCTAACCGTTAAATACGTACAAGATTTTACTGATTTACCATCAATTAAAATGGTACAAGCACCACAACTAGATGTATCACATCCAATATGGGTACCTGTCATATCTAAATTTTCTCTAATAAAGTGAACTAAGAGCAGGCGAGAATCAACTTCCGCAGAAACGCTTTCGCCATTAATTGTCATTGTTACATTGTGTTTTCCCATAGCGATTTCTATTGTCTTGCTCTTTCTAAAGCCTTATTTAACATTCGTTTTGTAATTGTATTCAGTATTGACCTTTTGTAGGCTTCAGAGCCTCTTAAATCAGATTCAGGTTCGGCATCTTCCCCAGCAATAACGCCCACTTGTTCTATCAATTCATCGGTCACCTTTTTTCCTCTTAAAATTTCTTCACCGCGTTCCAAACGCATAGGCACCGCACTTACATTAGTTAGGCCAATACCAATTTCTTGGCAAACGCCATCATCATCCAGTTCGATATGTACAGCAACTCCTGCAGTAGCATAATCTCCAACTTTACGTTCCACTTTATGATATGCGCCTCCGCTATTCTTTTTTGATTTCGGGATTTGAATTTCAGTCAAAATATCACCTGGTTCCAAAGCAGTCATATAAAAACCATGGAAAAATTCATCTATCGGTATGGTTTTTTTACCATCAGCGCTTTCTGCAATAATAGTTGCACGAAGTGCAAGCATCAAAGCCGGCTGATCATTTGCAGCATCTCCGTGCGCAATGTTACCACCAATAGTTCCAAAATTTCTTACAGAAGGGTCGGCAGTTAACCATACCGCATCACCGAAAATTGGATATTTTGATTTTAAAATCGCATTATGTTCTAATTCAGTCTGGGTTGTTAAGGCCCCAATTTTCAAAAAATCTCCATCTTCCTTTATATAAGATAGTCCTTCGATTTTACTGATATCGATAATGTGCTCGGGTGTGGCAAAACGAAGTTTCATCATCGGCAACAGACTATGCCCGCCCGACATGTATTTTGCTTCTTCACCAAGTTCCGCAGACAAAGCAAATGCTTCTTTCAAAGAAGATGCCTTGTGATAGTTAAAATTAGCTGGAATCATAATTATTTATAAGTTAAATTAACAAGTAACTAATATATTAAGTAATATCTCATTAAAATAACAATTTAAGTGGACTTTAACTAATAAGTTCACATGTTTAATAAGGAATATTTATGCTGATATATTCATCGCTTATAGTGAGCTGATAATTCTATAGATATTTTCATATTTTTATAGGGATTTTAAACCCTAAAGACAGTAATGAATTACCCATTATATTTTGATTATAATGCAACTACACCATGTGATAAGATGGTGTTAGAAAGTATGCTCCCTTTTTTTTCAGTGGATTTTGGTAATGCATCCAGTGAACATCATCCATATGGCTGGCTGGCAAAAGAGGCAATTGATAGCGCAACGCAGCAGATTGCATCTCTTTTAAAAATAGACGAAAAAGAAATTATTTATACTTCCGGTTCTACCGAGAGCATTAATGCAATCTTAAAAGGTGTATACCGCAAATTAAGTCATAAAGGGAATCATATTTTGACGGTAAAAACGGAACATAAAGCTACTTTGGATGTATGTGAATATCTTCAGGAAGAGGGTGCCGATATTACTTATTTAGATGTTGATGGAAATGGGCTTATTGATCTGAATGCACTGGAACTCGCAATTTCAGATAATACCCTTATCGTTGCGGTGATGTATGCAAATAATGAAACCGGAGTTATTCAGCCTTTGGAGGCCATTTCAAAGATATGTAAACAAAAAAACACCTTTCTTTTCTCTGATGCCACACAGGCTATGGGTAAAATACCGTTAGGCCATTTCTTTTCCTGGGTAGATTTTGCTTGCTTTTCTGCCCATAAAATTTATGGCCCAAAAGGAATTGGGTTTACTTTTTCAAAGTTGGAAAGCCAGACAAGTATGCAAAGTTTTATTCAAGGGGGCGGACAACAACGAAAATTACGTGGGGGAACCTATAATACTCCTGCTATCGTAGGAATGGCTAAAGCAATAGAACTTGGAATCCAAAACCTGGAGGTTGAGAGGGTCAGATTGTCTAAACTTAGAAATCAATTGGAAGAAGGACTGTCTTTAATAGAAGAGGCTGCCATAAATGGCAAAAAATCAGATCGACTACCAAATACCCTCAATATATCTTTTAATTACGTTGATGGTCAACAATTGCTTACTGCACTCAGTCGTAATCTGGCCGTTTCCAATGGCTCGGCCTGCAACTCTGCCGCGATAAACCCCTCTCATGTACTAACTGCCATGGGTATTGGCAGGAGCCTGGCCTTTTCAACCCTGCGTTTCAGTTTGGGCAAACACACAACCGAAGAAGATGTCCAAAGGGCAATCTCTATCATTAAAAAAGAAGTAGCGACACAGCGTGAGAACAATTTGCTTTGGGATAGGCGTTAATTCAGGTATTCCTCTCGTGTATCGGGCCTGACTTATCGCGCAACATCCCCCCCTTTTTGCCTGTAAAAACTGCCAGTATTTCCGCAAAAATACTTATTGCAATTTCTTCCGGCGTATTAGCCCCTAATTCGAGGCCACAAGGGGCATAAATTCTTTCAAGAGATGCCTTTGAGAGTGGTTTGCCATGTTCCTGGAATTCATTTTCCATTTTAATAAAACGTTTTTTGGGACCTAGTGATGCAATATAAACAGCATCACTTTTCAATGCCTGCTCCAAATTCCGTGTATCTGTTTTAAAATCATGAGCCATTAATATAATCGCAGTCCGGTCATCTATTAGTGGTGATGTTTTATCCTCTTTATTGTAAATATGTTTGACTGAAGTCAGTTTCTCCTTTTTTAGCTTCTGTATATTTCCTACCAGGCTGACTTCCCAATCCATGACTTTGGCTAAATCCAACATGGGATAAACATCATAATTGTCACCGTAGATAACAAGGTGAAACTGGGGTGGAATTAATTCTATAAATGCACTAATCGATCCGTCCGATAACTTATAATTGTAAATCCCTGATTTTTTATTAGTTAAAACTTCAGAAATATCCTTTAAAAGCATTTCTTTTAATTCAGGATCTAAGTTACCCTCCAAAATATTCGAGCTGGTATCGAAATAATAGGTAGTTCCCAGCAACTCCGGATTATCCGGACATGCAGTCAGGGTTATCAGAACATGAGATTGTCGGGAAGAAATACATTTTTCCAGTACCGGTATGGTGGATAACGTATCGGTAATGGGAGAAATTAACACATCAATCACTCCATTGCAGCCAAGTCCAACTCCTATTTGGTTTTCATCATCCCTTGAAGTATCATAGGTAACTATGGATGGTTTCTCTTTAAAAATTGCCATCTGTGATCTTTTTAAAGCATCTCCCTCAAGGCAACCTCCGCTAATGCCACCTTCAAAAACCCCCGATTCAAAAACAAGCATCCTTGCCCCTTCCCTCCGGTAAGATGATTCTTCTACCCTTACGACCTGCGCAATAGCCGCTTTTTCATTTGAAGACTTCAATTTATTATATAGAGATAAAATGGATTTAATTTCCTTCATCATTTGTTATTTTATTAATTTCATTAATTATTGCAGTGATATCATTTTTATTAACAGATAATTCACATGACTGTAATTATTTTTTGTTGTATTTTTAACACTGAACCTTGAACAATATTAATTTTTTTTTAGGTTTTCATCTCCAAAATTTAGGTTAAATATTCAGGTCAGTTTAATTTTTTAATAATTCATTTTTATACATGCAGCTTAAAGACAGTTTTGACAGAACAATAGACTATGTAAGAATTGCCGTTACGGATCGCTGCAACCTCAGATGCTTTTATTGCATGCCCATGGAAGGCATTACATATGAACCTAAGGCCCATTTACTTACTTATGAAGAAATAACCCGACTCCTGTCTGTCCTTGGCAATATCGGGTTTAGAAAAGTTCGGTTTACCGGTGGGGAGCCTTTTTTGAGAAAAGACTTTGTGAAGTTACTTGAAAGCACACATGGGTTAAATATGTATGACTCAATTCATATTACTTCCAATGGTACTTTATTAACAAAGCATATACCTAAACTAAAACAACTGGGGATAAAAAACATTAATTTAAGTTTAGATTCTCTGGATGAAGAACGATTTAAAAAAATTACGCGTAGAAATGATTTTACCAAGGTAATTCATGCCTTAAACAGCTTAATGGACGAGGGCTTTAATATTAAAATAAATGCCGTGGTGATGTTCGGCATAAATACCCAGGATATACTCCCTCTGGTAGAATTTGCAAAAACACATACGGTGAATATCCGGTTTATAGAAGAGATGCCCTTTAATGGAGGTTATAAGGAAAACGACCAAATATTTAAAGCGAATGATATCTACCGTATTATTAAAAACGAATATCCCAGTTTCTCTGCCCGGCCTGGTTTGCATGGTGAAACTGCCACCAATTACACAATAAATGACTTCAAGGGCGATATTGGTATAATCCCTGCCTTTTCCCGTACTTTTTGTAATACCTGCAACAGATTGCGCATTACTGCGAAAGGTGAGATAAAAACCTGTCTCTATGACGGAGGCATATTTAGTATTAGGGACTTTATGCGCAGTGGTGTTTCAGATGAACAATTGACGGCCAAGTTTGTAGAACTAATCAAATTAAAACCTAAGAACGGCTTTGAAGCAGAAAAATACAGGGAAAATTCTTTAGGCAGGGAGGAAAGTATGAGTTCAATAGGAGGTTAACCGGGGTGGAAAAAACATTTATAACATATGAGGAAGCATTAAGCATTCTGGAACAGAATAAAAATAATTTTGAGACTATTAAAGTTCCTTTAAAGGATTGCGGAGGATATGTGCTGGCAGAAGATTTAACTGCAGATCGTGATCTGCCGCCTTATGATCGCATAACAATGGATGGTATTGCTATTGATTATGCCGCATTTAAAAATGGGCAACGTGAGTTTCCTATTACGGGAGTAGCTCCTGCAGGGTCTGCACAGCAAACACTTGAAGATAAACGTTCCTGCATAGAGGTAATGACCGGTGCTATTTTACCAAATAATACGGATACGGTAATCAGATATGAAGACCTTACCATTGCTGATGGAAAAGCCAGTATTGATGTAACAGAAATTGAGCACCGTCAAAACATCCATTTTAAGGGATCGGATATTGCTAAAGACTCTTTAATCACTAAAGCAGGGAGTCTGATTTCAAGTGCAGAAATTAATGTCGCTGCCGCCATTGGAAAATTTAATGTAGCGATTAAGAAAATGCCCAGAGCAGTCATAATTTCTACAGGCGATGAACTTGTTGATGTACATGAAACACCCCTTACCCACCAGATTCGGAGATCTAATGTTTATGGTATTCAAAATACTTTAAAAGAATGGGGGATTCCGGTAGAGCTTCGGCATTTACCGGATGATAAGGGGAAAATGAAAACTATTATTGCCCAATTACTTCAGGAATTTGATATACTTGTAATTACAGGCGGGGTATCTAAAGGGAAGTTCGATTATTTACCTGATGTATTAACCTCACTTGAGGTAGTAAAACATTTTCATAAAATACAGCAACGTCCGGGGAAACCATTTTGGTTTGGGACAAGTAAAAACAATAAACGGGTTTTTGCGCTTCCGGGTAACCCGGTATCCTCTTATGTATGTGTATATATCTACCTAAGGTTTTGGCTAATTAAATCACTGGGTATAGAAGAAACAGTGTTTTATGCCAGGTTGAACGAAGATGTCCATTTTAAGCCTGACTTAATTTATTTTTTAGAAGCAAAATTAGAAAGTAAAAACGATGGATGTTTGATTGCTGCCCCGCTAAAAGGCAATGGTTCTGGAGATTTTGCGAATTTGGTAAAAGCAGATGGTTTTTTGATTCTGCCACAAAATAAAACAGTATTTAAGAAAGGGGAAGTATATCCTTTTGTACCTTATAGACATAATCTTTAAAAAAGATGGAAACCGCAAAATCATCCTGTTGTAAAAAAATCCATAGCCCAGGTAAAACTGGAAGTGGCTCAAAAGGATATATTTCTTTTCTATCTACTTTATTGTTGATACTGCTGCCAAAATGCCCTTTTTGTGTGGTGGCATATACAGGAGCAATCCTTATGTTCTTTGATATAGACAATTCCCAATTGGCCCCTTTTCTATTACATGCAAAACCAATACTGGGAGTCATTATTGTTTTCATGATTCTACTAAATAATAGAGGCCGGAAAACATTAATTGCCGCTGTAATTTCTGTGATTGCGCTGTTGCTGTTAATATTGAGCGCATACATGCATATTGAAATTATTCCCGAATGGGCGTTATATACCAGTTTTGTATTTGCAATTTGGTATAATGGTAACTTTGAATATTTCTTTCGCTATTTAAAAATGAAGAAGGAATAACGGATTTATTTTCTTTTATAGTGTGCGTCATTATTTTTAATGAGCGCCTTATTGTTTTTTTTAATTTAAATTATCCTTCTTGTTGGGATAAAAGGCACAGATTCTCCTTTCTGATATAGTTTTTTGGAAGGGGAAAGGAGAATAAAACCATCTATATTTGACATACCAATCAAGTCACCAGGTCCATTAATAGCTACAGTCGAGGCAAAAACACAGCCATTTTCCCATTTTATTTGAACCCCTAGAAATTGAGTCAACTCGCCTAAAATCTCCATAGAATGAGCCAAGAGCACATTTTTTTTATAAAATGATAGCCCAAGGGATTTATACAACCAATCTCTGAAGTAAACATGAAAGTTTGCAAAGGTGGAAACCGGGTTACCCGGGAAAGAAAAAACCACTGTATTCGCATTCTTATGAGTGCCAAACCAAAATCGTTTGCCCGGATGCTGGACAATCTGGTTAAACAATTTTTCCACACCTAAATCCCTCAATACTTCAGGGATAAAATCAAATTTTCCAACTGATACACCACCGCTTAAAAGCAACACGTCCATAGCCTCAATAGCATAGCTCAACTTCTGGCGCATCAAATCCTTATCATCTTCTAAATGCAACAGCATTGGACTAATGCCCATTTCGCTGAGTGCTCCAGATAATAAATAATTATTTGCTCCTCTTATCTGATGCAGTAATGGTTGATCTTCTATTTTCACCAACTCGTTTCCTGTGGCTATGACCGCGACTTTAGGCAGCTTTTTCACGAATACATTATTTTGCCCAATACTGGACAATATCCCCATTTCAGAGGCCGAGAGCAGTGTGTTCTTTTTTAATAACCTTG
>Ga0316188_10000064_pt1 | contig 31469 bp, 33 predicted proteins | sample Phiworburrow1_MG_FD_204933 | JGI IMG/M metagenome (GOLD analysis project Ga0316188, IMG submission 204933) | Coastal sediment microbial communities from Maine, United States - Phippsburg worm burrow 1 | ecosystem: Environmental > Aquatic > Marine > Coastal > Sediment | place: USA: Maine... | reverse complement strand
CCAGAGAGCACAGGCCACAACCGTCTGCCGTGTCTCCCACCTAAGTGACCTTGTCAGCACTATTTGTTTCTGGAGGGTAACCACGCATTGGTGAATGCAACGTTGCTGGAATTCACAGCTAGGATTGCTTAAACAACACCGCTTATCAGTGTTTCATCTGCTCTCAAATCCAGCCACCGGCAGGCAGGGCCGATCGTTCCGGGTGTGAACTTTTGCCCGCCGGGCAGCGCGTTGATCGCGCTCGATGGGCCACCCAGCATCATGGTGCCATTCCTGCTGGTTTCAAATACCTGGTGGACATGACCCCAGACCACCGCTTTTACACCCGCGTAACGATCAAGCAGTTGCAACAGGGCCTGCGCATCGAGCAATCGGTACTTGTCTATCCATGGGCTGCCGATGGCAATCGGTTGGTGGTGCAAGCTAATGAGTTGCGGGGTTTGTCCGTGCCGCTCCAAAAAGTCTTCAAGATCCGCCAGTGTCTTTTCGCTTAGACGGCCTTCCGGTTTACCCGGCAGGCAGGAATTCAGACGAATAAGCTGCCAGGGGCCATGCTCTGAAACACCGATGGTATCAACCGGGCTGCCTGGAAACATTTCCGCGAGCAGGTGTGCGTTATCATGATTACCCGGTAATGCGAGGACAGGAACCCCCAGCGGCCTGAAGTATTCTTGCAGGGCCCGGTAGGAGGCCCTGCTGCCGTCCTCGCTGAGGTCACCAGTGGCTAGCAACAGGTCAGGCTTCATCGCCCTGACTTTCATTAGCAGGGTCCTAAGATTCTTGTGCGGGTTGATCCCGCGGTAGGTCTGCTGCGGATCCGCAGGCAGGTGACAGTCTGTGATCTGCGCTATCAGGATACCGTTTGGCCCAGACCTGCTCCCCGAAAGGCTCACGCTCTCACCTTCTCTCATCGGATAAAAACCCTCCGTGCCAACTACTCAGTCTATATCGAGCTTCAAACGGTCGCCCATTGTGACGCCCAGTGAGGCCGCGGCACCGGCATTGAGCTCAAGTACATATTTGGCCGGTTTGACACTGGGGTAGGAAGGACAGCGGCTGACCCTGCATGGAGGTGTGTCTGCGGAGATACTGACCAGTTTCAGGTCCTTATCGAAATACATGATATCCAGTGGAATGCGGGTGTTTTTCATCCAGAAGCTGCGCGGGGCCTCATCCGGAAAGATAAATATCATACCCTCGTCAGCCGCCATGCTATCCCTGAACATGAGTCCCAGGGCCTGTTTTTCACGCGTGTCTGCAACTTCAACACTGAAGGTCTTACCACCTAACTCGACACTGGGCTCACCCGAAGCACAGGCCGCGCAGGCAGTTAACATCAATAAACACAGCAAAATTCGCATCTGGATAATCCGCTAATTGGCAAAAGCGGATAATAGCAGCCAATGGCGATGATTTTGCGGGAATTAATTTACGGCGACTACCTGTACTTCCGGTACATCGTCGACATCCAGGGCGGCCATCACGTCGCCGAAGTGCTCGGGAGCGATATCCCCCATGACATTGACAACCACGACTTCCTCATCGTCTGCGGAAACGATGGCCAGCCCTTGTATACCGCTGGCAGAGGATTTGGAAAACATTTGCACGAGTTCACCGTCCTCATGGACCAGCATCACCGGCTCCCAGCCATCGTTGCCCAACTTGGCGCCCATCCGTTCAAAGTTCTGCTCGATGCGGCCAGTGTCGCCATTCACCTCGTAGATACGGACACGCACACCGTCCAGACTCCTGAGCAATGACTGTGTTTCCGGATCATCGTCGAGGAAACGGGCGGCGAACCGCAGTGTCGTCCTGCCCAGCGATAGTGACAGGGTGCGGTCGGTGTCGCTCACACCGGGTGAATCCAGGTTGGCGTAGCCCTCGTTTCCACGCGGTGCGGTAATACCACAGGAAGAAACTAGAAATGCTGCCAAAGCCAGGACCAGTAACAGTACCAAGTCTATGCCATGGTTATTTTCCAGGGCCCTCATCAGCTCAGTCCATGCCCAGATCAACATTCACATCAAATCTTTCCATCACCCTGGCCAGTTCAGTAGGATTTAGCTGGCCGATGACATTCACAAAAACAGCCTCTTCATCATCCACAATCATGACGGTCATACCTTCCATGTGGCCATCTATCGCCTTCATATAAACCAGGACCTGCTCATTGTCTTCATTGACCTGGACAATGGGCTCCCAACCGGATGACTTCAGCGAGCTCTTGGTCTTGCCAAACTGGCTCTTGGCGGCATCGGTGTTTTGATCCATTGAATAGATCTGCACCCGGATACCCTTGAGCTTGGAAATGAGTTCCGATGTTTCCGGGTTTTCCGATGAGCTCATCATGCTGACAAAGTTGAGCATGGTTCCACCCAGGTTGATGGTGATTTTCGGCTCGCCGTAAGTGGCTGACAGGTCACCGAAGTCCACGTACCCGGCCAGGCCCTTGAGCTCGTCCTCCTGTGCCATGACGGGCAGTGCAAGCAATGTGCAAAATAATCCAATAACAAACTTATTCAATAAACGTTTCATGTTTCTTTCTCCTGGGAGTTCAATGTCTGTGATTTGATGGCCTGATTGACCGAATCGGTCACTGCATCTGCCATCGTTTGACCAACGGTTTCTTCAATTTGGTGACCGGTTATGACACCGGCCTTGTCGAGATAGGCGAAGGCAAGTGCCATATCCTGGCGGGCCTGGGCGATCTCGCTGGCCGACGGTGTATCCGGGCGCATCAGGCTGACCGTGATAATCACCAACGGTATGGCCGCGAGCGCCATCGCCCAGCGCGGCTGCAATAAACTGAAAACGGGTCCGGAACGGTGTGTCCGGGGTATCGCCCGCAGCCGTTTTCTGAGACTGTCCGGTGCACGCTCTACGCGGATCGCATCCATTGCCTGTTGAAGCTGGTAAGCCTCGATGATGGCGCGCGCCAGCTCGCGATCATCCGATGCCTGAGCTTTGAGCAGCTCCGCATCGCTTGGGCTCAACTCACCATCGATCAGTGCATTGATCCGGTCTTCCCATTTTTCATCATATTCATTCATGGTCTTACCTCGGCCAGTCGCTCCCGCAACTGCTTTCTCGCACGGTGCAGGTAGGTTTTTACCTGCGCTAAATTCAATTCCAGCATTCCGGCTACTTCCTCGTAGCTGTGCTGGTTAACATCCCGTAAAACGACCAGGGAGCGGTACGGTTCTTTCAATCCCGCTATGGCCTGCTTCAACCAGGCACCGGTCTCGGTGGCTTCAGCATCCTGCATGGGTCCACTGACCTCCCCGGCCATATAGCTTTCGTCAAACTCCACGTTATCCCGCCTGCGTCTGAGGCGATCAAGACAACCATTGCGGGTTACCTTCATCAGCCACGCCCGGACACGATCGGGATCGACGTTGTCACGGTTGTCCCAGAGTTTCACAAACGCCTCCTGGGTGGCATCCTCGGCCTCCTCGGCGTCTTTCAATATATAGCGCGCCACCGTCCAGGCCTGATCCTGATAATCCTTTACCCATTGACGATATTTTCTACTCATCTCATCAGAATAAACGCATGCGGGAGGAAATGGTTACAGACTTTGCTAAAATGTATCAGGATTTACCCCGCCCAACCCAGTCACGCCCTACGAGGATAGCCGATGGCCCTGTCAGAAACCGACCTGCAACAATTCAAATCACAATTGATAAAACAGAGGATCGAGGTAATCAAGGCCGTTGAAACCGGTCTGCAGTCTGAAGAAACTGTTGAGTTGGATCAGGCCCGGGTGGGCCGGTTATCGCGTATGGACGCCATGCAGGCACAGGCCATGTCACGGGAAACGGGCCGCAGGCTTCGAAAACATCTGGTAGAAATCGATACTGCACTCAAGAGAATCATGGACGGTGGCTACGGTGATTGTTTCGAGTGTGGTGAACCCATCAAGCCCGGACGTCTCGCAGCAAACCCGGCCACCAGGCTATGTATTGCCTGTGCCGAGGAACTGGAATAGCGTTAATTAACTCCCACCGCCACGCAGTTCCCAGGCTGCAATAATTCGGCCGCAAAAAAAACAAAACCAGAAACCCTTGAAAAGAACTCGTTATAGCCCCAACTCTGCATGCAGGCTGCGGACTACACGTCTGGTTAGGTCCACAGGCAACAAACAGTCCGCAACGGTTTGACCGTTGCGGTTTAATGTTCAATTAATTGACTTAAATTTAGGGAGAAATTCCGATGAAACTCCGTCCTCTACATGATCGTGTGATTGTGAAACGAATGGAAGAAGAACGCATGTCCTCTGGAGGCATCGTTATTCCTGACTCAGCTACAGAAAAACCGGTTCGCGGCCAGGTGCTTGCGGTAGGTAATGGCAAAATTCTCGAAAACGGCGATAAGCGTGCGCTTGATATAAAGGTGGGAGACACCATCCTGTTCGGCAAATATGCGGGAACAGAGGTAAAGGTGGATGGCGAAGAACTACTCGTCATGCGCGAAGAAGACATTATGGCGGTTATCGAAAAGTAATAACGGCTTTCAAGTTATTGAACGAATTGAGGAATAGACAATGAGTGCAAAAGATGTACGTTTTGGCGAAGACGCCCGCAGCAAGATGATGCGCGGTGTTAACGTTCTGGCCGATGCGGTCAAGATAACACTGGGCCCCAAGGGTCGTAACGTGGTGCTGGAAAAGAGCTTCGGTTCTCCGACCGTCACCAAAGATGGTGTTTCCGTGGCTAAAGAAATCGAGCTGGAAAATAAGTTTGAAAACATGGGTGCACAGATGGTCAAGGAAGTTGCTTCCAAGACCTCTGATGTCGCCGGTGACGGCACCACCACCGCAACCGTACTGGCCCAGGCCATGTTGCGTGAAGGTTTGAAAGCTGTAGCAGCGGGTATGAACCCGATGGATCTGAAGCGCGGCCTGGATAAAGCCGTTGCTGCTGCCGTCATCAAGCTGCATGAGCTCTCCACACCGTGTACGGATAACAAGGCGATTGCCCAGGTTGGCTCGATTTCAGCCAATTCCGATACTGAAATCGGTGAGTTGATTGCAGAGGCCATGAATAAGGTCGGCAAAGAAGGTGTTATCACCGTTGAAGACGCTTCCGGCCTGTCCAATGAACTGGACGTGGTTGAAGGTATGCAGTTTGACCGTGGTTACCTGTCACCTTACTTTATCAATGACCAGTCAACCATGAGCGTTGAGCTGGAAAACCCCTACATCCTGCTGCATGACAAGAAAATCAGCAATGTCCGTGAACTGCTTCCGGTGCTCGAAGCCGTTGCCAAGTCCGGCAACCCTTTGCTGATCGTTGCTGAAGATGTCGAGGGCGAAGCCCTGGCTACGCTGGTGGTTAACTCCATCCGCGGCATCGTCAAGGTTTGCGCAGTCAAGGCACCTGGCTTCGGCGACCGCCGCAAAGCCATGCTGGAAGATATCGCCGTGCTGACCGGTGCTACCGTGATCGCTGAGGAAGTGGGTCTTTCACTCGAAAAAGCCACCCTGCAGGAACTGGGCTCTGCCAAGAAAATTCAGATCACCAAGGAAAACACGACGATTATTGACGGCGCTGGCAGCAGCGAAGCCATTTCCAGCCGTGTAAACCAGGTACGCGCCCAGATCGAGGAAGCCACTTCCGACTACGATCGTGAAAAACTGCAGGAACGCGTTGCCAAGCTGGCGGGCGGTGTTGCCGTTATCAAGGTGGGTGCGGCAACTGAAGTCGAAATGAAAGAAAAGAAAGCCCGCGTTGAAGATGCCTTGCACGCGACCCGTGCAGCGGTTGAAGAAGGTGTGGTGCCGGGCGGCGGTGTTGCCCTGGTTCGCGCACTGGAGTCCATCAAGGGTATGCAGGGTGACAACGACGATCAAAACGTCGGTATCACCATCGCCTGCCGTGCAATGGAAGAACCATTACGCCAGATCGTCCACAACGCCGGCGCCGAAGGCTCCGTTGTACTGAACAACGTAAAACTGGGTAAAGGCAACTACGGCTACAATGCTGCAACCGGTGAGTACACCGATATGATCGAGGCCGGTATTCTGGACCCGACCAAGGTGACCCGCTCCGCGCTGCAAAACGCGGCATCTATTGCCGGTCTGATGATCACCACCGAAGCCATGGTCGCTGACGCGCCCAAGGATGACGCACCAGATATGGGTGGCGGTATGGGTGGCGGTATGGGCGGTATGGGTGGTATGGGCGGCATGATGTAATCATGTAGTTCAAACCCGAGCCAAACAAAGACCCCGCCTGTTGGCGGGGTTTTTTTTGGCCGGTCACTTCACCCTGGCATCCCATGAAACGCGGCCTTTCGTTATGGATGCTTTTGAATTAATGTACGCGTCCGGATACGTTTAAAGAGACCACCCCGATATGTCGAGCCTTCGGCCCAATAAAGTCACCCTGGAAAATTTCAGGGGCGATCTTTATGGCGGTCTGACCGCAGCGATCGTCGCCCTGCCACTGGCCCTGGCGTTCGGTGTCGCTTCGGGGATCGGACCGATTGCCGGTCTCTATGGCGCCATTTTTGTGGGACTTTTCGCCTCACTGTTCGGTGGCACTCCGAGCCAGATTTCAGGACCCACCGGTCCAATGACCATTATCTCGGCGTCCATATTTACGCAGTTTTCCAGTGAGCCGGCGATTGGCTTTACCGTGCTGATAATGGCTGGCGGTTTCCAGGTGTTATTCGGTTATCTGAAGCTCGGACGCTATGTAAACCTGATGCCCTATCCAGTTATTTCGGGTTTCATGACCGGCATCGGCTGCATCCTGATCATCATGCAGTTGGATCCCCTGCTCGGCTACGAAAGTCAGCAAAACGTGATCAATGCGCTCACCGTTCTGCCGGATTACGTTCACAACCCCAATGTCCACGCGGTCATCATCGGGGTTATTGCGATTGCCATCGTCATGCGTACACCTGCCCGGCTGGCGCGTATCGTGCCTTCACCCTTGCTGGCGCTGGTTGTCTGTTCGGTTCTGGCACTGCTGCTTACCGGAGCACCCCGGCTGGGGGAGGTACCCACCGGGCTACCCGGCTTGATCGTACCGCAGATCAGTTTCAGCTTGCTAAATCAGATGCTTGTATCAGCCGCGGTGTTAGCGGCGCTTGGCTCAATCGACAGTTTGTTAACCTCGCTGGTCGCCGATAACCTCACCCGGACATTTCATGATTCGGATAAGGAACTTGTTGGCCAGGGCCTGGGTAACATGGTCGCAGGACTGACCGGGTCGCTTCCCGGTGCCGGCGCTTCCATACGCACGATAACCAATATCAAGGCCGGCGGGCGCACGGCACTGTCCGGCATACTGCATTCCGTCGTACTCTTTATCGTCGTCATGGGTCTCGGCCCGCTGGTGGCCATCATTCCGAACGCCGCGCTCGCGGGTATATTGATCAAGGTGGGTTTGGACGTCATAGACTGGCGCTTCCTGCGCAGAATTCACCGCGCGCCGCGAGTGGATTTTATCCTGATGATCGTGGTGCTCGCTTTGACAGTTTTTGTGAATATCATCACCGCGGTGGCGGTCGGGGTCATGCTGGCCAGCCTGGCTTTTGTAAAAGAGATGGCCGAGTTGCAGGTGGAGAACATCAAGACCGTTTCACACCCGGATGAAGAACAGCTTTTTGACGCGGAAGGAACAGCGCTTTTTGCACAGTGTGAACGCCGCGCCATGATATTACACCTGTCCGGTTTGATCAGTTTTGGCGCAGCCACTGAGTTAACCCGAAAATTCGCCAGCGTAGGCAGTTATGACCTTCTGATCATTGATCTGCAGGACGTACCAAGGGTGGATGGGAGCGCCGCGCTGGCGCTGGAGCAGATCATCCAGATGGCTACCGAAGGCCACAAGCACGTCTTCGTGGTTGGACTGACAATGCACGTCGCCCGTGTGCTGGGCAAGATCGGTGTCCTGAGCCTGATCAAGGACACCAGCCGCTTTAATACCCGTAATGAGGCTCTGCATGCAGCGGTTGAACTTCTGAAAGACAATCCATCATGATGGACTGCCGTTTTAAAATTTGAGTGTGTTTCGCAATCGCGTGCGTTTAGAATACGCCGGAATTGTAAAGCCGATATTTTCCATAGGCACCACTGGGGATTGCCCAGGCTAACATTGAAGAGGTTTGCAGCGTGGCAGAGCCCCTTGTGATGAACGATGCGATGCTTGTTTCAGGCATTGTACTCATTGCGACATTTATCGGTATTTTCACTGAAAACCTGCATGGTTATCACCGCGCAAAATTTGCCATGCTGGGCGGACTCAGCATGATCATGGTGGGTCAGTATTACGGTTTCTATAACCCGTCCCTGGCAGTTAACGCGGTGGACTGGAACGTCGTGTTCCTGTTGGGCTGCATGATGTCCATCGTCTCGATCATGATACCAACCGGGGGCTTCCATGCCATGGCCGCCTACATGGCGCGGGTCAGTAAAGGCCGTCTGTTCCTGTTGCTCGTCCTGCTGGGCACGGCGGTGACCGTACTCTCCCTGTTGCTGGACAACGTGACCACGGTGGTCATTTTCGGGCCACTCATTATTCTCGTAGCAAGATCAATGAAGGTCTCACCGATTCCCTTTCTGTTGGCGGCGGCCCTGTTATCCGATACCGGCGGTGTAGCAACCCTGATCGGTGATCCACCCAACCTGATGATAGGCTCGGCCAAGGATATCAGTTTTAATACCTTTATCTACCACATGGGCGGTATTGTTTTTTTCGCCTGGATAAGCATCCTGCTGGCGCTGAAGTTCCTGTTTCGCAAGGAACTGGCTGTAAAACCGGAACTGACGGTCGCACCGGCGGCAGAATTTGCCGACAAGGCCCACTATATTGACCGCAAGCTCTGGCACCAGAGTTTGGCGGTGCTGGGCGTCATGGTGGTGTTATTTATCATTCACCACCAGATCCACTGGGAGCCCTGGATGGTCTCGCTCACAGGCCTGACCCTGCTGTTGTTCCTCGCACGGCGGGTTGAAATGGATAGCGCAATGGAGGACGTTGAGATCACGCTTCTGATCTTCTTTATCTCCCTGTTCATCGTGGTTGGCGGTGTAGAACATAGTGGGTTTTTGCGTTACCTGGGTCACTTCATCATCCCCTTCATTCAGCATGACCTATTGACCGCGACACTGGTGCTGTTGTGGTTCGCTGCGATTCTATCGGCCGCCATTGATAACATCCCATTCACCGCCGCGATGATACCGATCCTGCTTGGAATGGAGCAGCAGGGCATCAACGTGACACCGTTGTGGTGGGCGTTGGCCGTTGGCGTGGGTATGGGTGGTAACGGCACGCATATCGGTTCCACTGCCAATGTTTATATTGTTACGATTTCAGAAAGACTGGCAAAACAGGAAAATGATCCATCGTTGGCCATCACCCCCGGTCTCTGGTTCCGCAAGGGCACTCCAGCGATGCTGGTGACATTGATCATGTCCAGCCTGATATTTTATTTCTTTTTCGATTTCTTCAACCAGCCAATGACGGGCGGCTAAATCGTCTCATCAACACGGCTATACTCTACCCATGTCTTCAAGCCGCCAAAGCCATGTTCTAGAGTTCAGTCCTTTTCTGAATCAGTTGGTCAACCGTCACCCCGGTTGGCTGGAAGACTTGCAAGCTTCCGGCCGAATGGAACACACCAGTCCGCCCAACGCCGATCAACTGGCTTCAGGGATTGAAGAAAAAGGGCTTGAACCTGCCCTGCGGCAGTTCCGAAACCGTGAAATGATGCGCCTGATCTGGCGTGATCTGAACAATCTTACCCCCGTGGATGAAATCCTTTCTGATCTGAGCATACTTGCGGACCTTTGCCTGCAGGCCGCGGTTGACTTTCATAGCCTGACGCACGAGGAAAAACACGGTATACCAAGAAGTCCGGATGGTCAGCCCCAAAAGATCATTATCATTGGTCTGGGTAAGCTCGGTGGCTATGAGCTCAACCTGTCGTCCGACATCGATATTATTTTCTGTTATCCGGAACAGGGTGTGTGCGATGGTCGCCGCGGCCTGGCCAATGAGCAGTTTTTTACCCGCCTGGCGCGTAGCATCATACGCAGCTTGTCTGAAATAACCGCCGATGGCTTTTGTTTTCGGGTGGATACGCGTTTAAGGCCATTTGGGGACTCCGGACCCCTGGTCAGCAGTTTTTCTGCACTTGAACAATATTATCAACGCGAGGGACGTGACTGGGAACGGTATGCTTTGATCAAGGCGCGTGCGGTTGCGGGAGATACTGTTTCCGGCAATCAGTTGCTGGGTATATTGAAACCTTTTGTTTACCGTCGTTACATTGATTTCGGCGCCATTGAAGCCTTGCGGGTCATGCATGCAAACGTCCGCGAAGACGCATTGCGGAAAGACCGCCTGGATGACATCAAGCGCGGCCCGGGTGGTATACGCGAGATCGAATTCCTGGTGCAGACCTTCCAGTTACTGCGTGGCGGACGCGAACCCGATTTACAAACACCCGAAATTTTCAGGGCCGCGGCCAGCTTGCACAAGCTGAAGATTCTGCCGGAGGAGACAATTACGGAACTACTGGCCGCTTACCGTTTTTTGCGCAGAACAGAAAACCGTATCCAGGCCTTACACGATCAGCAAACCCACCGGGTGCCGGCGGGTGAAGACGGTTTGAGGGTCGCGCGGGCCATGGGTTTTGCGAATATGGCGGATTTCCAGATCGCGCTTGAACAGGTGCAAACCAGGGTACAGACTTTGTTTGAAAGAAGCCTGCCTCAACCTGCCGAATCCGTCGATGAAACAAGTCCGTGGAATGCGCGTTGGCAGGGAATGCGAAATACCACTCGCGAGATAGACCCGGATATCGCCAACCGGGAACCCCTGTCTGGTTTCGTAAAACGGCTGAATCGGCTTTCACTCAGCCAGCGCGCATCCCAGCGTCTCGACCAGTTTATGCCATTGTTGCTGGAGCAGTTCGATGCCATGTCGGCGAACGATGCCATCGTCAACCGTGTCCTCGACCTCGTTTCTTCGATTTGCAGACGCAGTGCATATCTATCGCTGCTTGTACAGAACCCGGATGCCAGCAAGCGTATGCTGGAACTGTTCGCGGCCAGCAAACGCGTCGCCGAGGCCGTGACCCGCTACCCGGCATTGCTGGATGAATTGATAGACCCCAGCCTTGGTGCCTATCCACCCACCAAAAAGGATATCCAGGCGGGTGTGCAACGGGTTTTGAATAGCTTTGAGGATACCGAAACAAGCTTGCAGGATCTTAACTACGTTAAACAGATGATCGGTCTTCGAATTGCGGTAGCGGTACTGAAGTCAACGATATCGGCGTTCGAGGCCAGCGCGGTACTGAGCCAGCTTGCCGAAAGCCTGGTGCAGGCGGTCTTGTTTTTATCACAACACGAAATGGAAGCCCGCCATGGCGCCTTACCGGGCCCCGGACTCGCCGTCATTGCCTATGGCAGTCTCGGCGCCTGCGCACTGGGCTTTGATTCCGACCTGGATCTTATATTTTTATACCAGCCCGTTGCTGGAGTATCCGATGGCGCACGGCCGCTCTCCGCCGAGCGGTACCACACCAATGTCGCACGCCGTATGCTCAGCTTTATGTCGGCGACCACCCCGTCCGGACGGCTTTACAGCACCGATGCCAGGTTACGACCCAACGGCAGGGCCGGTTTGCTGGTTTCCAGCGTGGATGCCTTCAAGCGTTACCAGCAGGAAGAGGCCTGGGTATGGGAGTTACAGGCGCTCACACGCGCCAGGCCGGTTGCCGGTGATGCGCAAACCGCTGATGATTTTTCGGCCGTCCGGCAAGACGTACTGACCACGGCACGGGACAGGACCGTGATTGAAACCGAGGTGTGCAACATGCGTGGGCGGATACGTGCCGAGCATGGCGAAACCAGCCCTCTCAAGCACGGTCGCGGGGGCTTGCTGGATATCGAGTTCGTGGTGCAACTGGGTTTATTGCTCAACGCGGAAAAACACCCCGAGGTGATAGCGTCTACACAGCTTGTTTTCCAATTGAAGGCGCTGCACGATTGCGGCTGGATAGACGCCGGTTCTTTCAAAATACTGGACAGCGCCTACGCACAGCTTATGCACGCACGACTGCAAGCAACCCTGGTCGATGGTGGCCCCGAGCTTGAAACATTGCCATTACTCGTTAGCACGCAGGCATTATGTGAAGAGATATTGAGGTAGAATACACTTTCTTTTTTTGTGGAGATGACAGTGACTCATCGCACCGACGCTCAGGACGACAGCCTGGAATATGCAAATACACAAAAACGGGTTGAAGTAAGCCGCGCTGACCTGCCGCTTTCCTGCCCACAATCCAATCAGAAACTCTGGAACGCTCACCCGCGTGTTTACCTGCCCATCGAGGATGGCGGTGAAGCCTCTTGCCCGTATTGCGGTACACATTACGCATTGATCGACTAAGTCGCCTGTCTTCATGCACGTAGTACAGGCGCTGGTGTCTCTCGATATAGGCGGATCGGAAATGGTCGCCGTCGAGGCCACCGAATTCCTGCGTGCGGCCGGCCACCGGGTTACGGTCGTGGCGGCAAACGGGCCGTTGCTGGAGCGGGTAAAAACAGCCGGGGCGGAGTGGCTGGACTGGCCCATCGGCCGCAAGCGTCTTGCTACCCTGTCTTACATTCGCCGATTACGCGCCTGGATTCTGCAAAACCAGCCGGACATTGTTCATGTGCACTCCCGTCTGCCGGCCTGGATTTGCCACCTTGCGATACGAAAATTACCTGCCGGCAAACGGCCGGTGTTTATAACCTCCATGCATGGACAATATTCCGTCAGCAGCTACAGTGCCATCATGGCCCGTGGCGACCAGGTGATCGCTGTTTCCAATCATATCCGTAATTACACCCTGAAAAATTACCTGCCTGCCCACAGCCCGCAATTGCATACAATTTATGGCGGCACCAGCCGTGAGGATTTCCCGTACGGATACCAACCCTCAGATGCGTGGCGGCAAAGGACCTACGCGGAATTTCCCCAGCTGAAAAACAGGAGAATCCTGCTGCTGCCCGGCCGCCTGTCCCGTTACAAGGGTCATGCAAACTTCATCGAGTTACTGGCTGTGCTGCATACGGAGTTCGATGATATCCACGCCGTAATCCTGGGCCGAGCCAAACCGGGATCACGCTATATTAATGAGCTAGAAGGTCTTGCTGAACGCCATAAGCTTGGGGATAAACTGACGTTCTGCGGTGTGAGAACGGATATGCGCGACTGGATGACCGCTTCAAGCCTGGTATTTAATCTTTGCAGCGACCCACCGGAAGCATTTGGCCGAATCGTACCGGAAGCCCTTTCACTGGGTGTACCGGTCATTGCATGGGACCATGGCGGTGTTCATGAGGTACTCCGGGAAATGTTTCCGGAAGGCGCCGTTGAGCCGGACAACCTGCCCGCCCTGATACAGAAAACACGTGATTTTTTGCAGCAGGTGCCCACGGTTAGAAAAAGCGATGCTTTTTCCTTACAGGCCTCCATGAACCAGACCATGGCCTTGTATCAATCTGCATTGGGTGAGGAGCACCGATGAAATTATTGCTCAGGCGATTGCAGGATGACTGGCCCTCGTGGCTGGCCGTGTCATTTTTTGCGCTACTGCCATTTGGCAGATTGGCAGAAATTCCGTTGTCGGCGTTTGCCCTGTGTTTGCCGTTTTTGGCCCGTTCAGCAGAAAACCGTCAACGTATCCGGCGTGTTGCCGTCATTGTTGTACCCATTTTCCTGTGTTTCTGGCTGCCCATGGTGGCATCGAGCCTTGATTCCTACCTGCCGCAAAAAAGCTGGACCAGTTCTGTGGCGGCGCTACGGTTCCTAGCCGCAGTGCTCAGCATGGCCGTCTTGTTGCGTGCTGATTCGGCTCGCTGGCGCGTGATCCGGTGGACCTCCTACCTGCTTGTTTTTTGGGCGGTGGATGGTTTTGTACAATTGATTTTTGGTGCTGATCTGTTCGGTATTGCAATGAATCCAGACCGGCTGAATGCCCTGTTCGTACAAAAATACCAGTTTTTCGGTCCGACGCTTGCGATGCTTTCCCCATTATTGCTGGAACACGCACGCAGACACTGGCCGGCCTGGGCCTGGGTGGCTGGGTTCACATTGACTCTCGGTGCGGTTCTGATTGCAGGCATGCGCGCCGGTTGGCTGATCATGGGCCTGGTACTCCTGGTTTATATATGGTTGATGACGCGGCGTGAAAACCGTGATCTGAGAAAGGTTTCCTTGTCGATTCCGGTGTTTGTTTTCACCGCGATTATCGGAAGCTACCTGGTTTCACCTTTGTTCCAGGCGCGGCTCGAACATTCGCTGGTCATTACACAGGGCACCGGTAAGGCGGTCAGTGACGCGAGTAATCTGCGGATGCCCATTTTCTCGACCAGCCTGGCCATGTTCAAGGCACACCCGGTTAACGGCGTGGGTGTGCGGGCCTTCCCCAGGGCCTACATGGATTACGCTGCTCCGGACGACGTTCATATTCAGAATTCGGGTGGTAAATCCGGTGCCACGCATGCGCATAACCTGGTGCTCGAAGTCATGGCTGACACCGGCAGCATCGGATTGCTCTGCTTATTGGCGGGTTTTGCGCTGGTATTACGTTTCTGGCGCAGGATGACCACCGCGCGGCGAAATGAGGCCTTTCCTTTTGCCCTGGCCCTGGCCTTGGTGCTGTTTCCGCTCAACTCCCATTTCGCGCTTTACGGTACTTATATGTCATCGTTAATCTGGATCCTGTTTGGGCTTTGGGCAGCCTGTATCGAGAACCATCCGGCCTGAGCCATGCGGTTTTTCTATTCTTTACTCGTCGTCCTCGCTACACCCTTTGTCCTGGGGTACTTTGCTTTTCGCGGGCTGCGCGACCGCGCGTATGTTAGCCGCTGGCATGAACGGTTTGGTTTTATACCGGTTCACGGCCAGCGCGGTGGTATATGGTTGCACGCCGCATCGGTTGGTGAATTCAACGCTGCCAGCCCCCTGATCAAAGCCCTGCTTAAGACCTATCCCGATATACCGCTGACCATAAGCACGCTGACCCCCACCGGTTCGGAACGGGTTAAGCACGACCTCGGCGACAGGGTTTCGCACAGCTATATTCCACTCGATCTGCCCGGTACGGTCAGGCGGTTTCTGGTCCGTCTGCAACCCCGCCTGATCATCGTGATGGAAACCGAAATCTGGCCCAACCTGTACCTGCAGGCACACCGTTTGAATATACCCTTGTTGATGGCCAATGCGCGGCTTTCGAAGCGCTCGGTCAAACGCTTTAAGTATCTGCCTGGATTTGTAGGCGGGATTCTGCAAACCGTGGCCTGGATAGGCGCGCAAAGCGAGGCTGATGCAGAGCGCCTGGTCAGTTGCGGCGCACGGCTCCAGCATGTCGATATGACCGGTAATCTCAAGTTTGATTTGAGCGTTCCCGCCAGTCTCGAAGAAAGGGCTCGCGCCTTACGTTTACGCTGGGGCCCGCAAAGACCGGTGCTTGTTGCCGGCAGTACGCATGAAGCGGATGAAAACGTCATCATTCCTGCTTTCGTGGAATTGCTGGAAAACCTGCCGGATGCCTTGCTGGTACTGGTGCCGCGCTACCCGGAGCGCTTCACCCACGCAACGCAGCTCGCACGCGCTGCCGGGTTGCGCACAGAACTGCGTAGCCAGGGAGAGGTTTGCTCCGCCCAGGCCCAGTGCTTCGTTATTGATACCATTGGTGAGTTGATGCGCTATTACGCCTGCGCCGATGCCGCGTTTGTCGGCGGTAGCATGGGTGAACAGGGTGGGCATAACGCGCTTGAGCCGGCCGCGCTCGGTAAACCGGTTCTGCTCGGACCGAATATGGATAACGCCAGGGAAATCGCCGCGCAGCTTCTGGCGTGCAACGCGGCACGGCGCATCACCAACCAGCGGGAGTTTCAACAAGCGGCGGAACAATTACTGACGGACGGCGCGCTACGCGACCGCATGGGACAGGCCGGCCGGGAACTGGTTGAGAAAAACAGGGGCGCCCTGGGTTTAACCCTGGCAGCGATCAAAAACCTTCTTTCATTATAAAAAACAAGCCCGCGTATGCGGGCCTGATTTTATCCGGAGCTGTTCTTTGCATTACTGCAGGATGGCGTTTACCTTCTGCAGGTCTTGTTCTGCCAGTACACCCGCCGCGGCTTTCAGGCGCAGGTGATCAACGATATAGGTATGACGTGCAAGCGAGTTATCCCGCTGGGCCTGGAAATAGCGTTGCTGGGCGATCAATACATCCACGATGGTACGGGTACCGACCTCAAACCCGGCCTGGGTTGCCTCGAGCGCACTTTCAGCTGAAATCATCGCCTGGCCAAAGGCACCAACCTGCTCAATACCGGCAATTACTGCGCGATAGGCATTTTTCGTATTTCTTACGACCGCCCTTTGCCGCTGGTCGAGGTCTTCATTGACCGCATTGAGCAAGTAGCGGGCCTGCCGTGTCCTGGATGTGATCACACCGCCCTGGTAGATGGGCACGTAAAGTTGCAGGCCAATCTGATTGTCATCACTTCCGATTTCAGTCGTAGCGATATTTTCACCGGTAAGATTTGTAAATGCCCGCTTGTTGTTTGTGAAGCGATTTAAACTTCCAACCAGGTCGAGCGTTGGATAGTGACCGGACCGTTGTAATCGTATGTTGGCATCAGCGATCTCGACACCCATGTGAGCGGAGATCACGGTCGGGTTGTACTGCATGGCGATATCAACCCACTCCTCCGGGCTTTCCGGCAACGGTGCGACCAGCGGCAAGACTTCCTGTAATGGATCATAGTCATCGAAATACTGACCGGTGAGTTCAACCAGCGCTTCTTTTGTATCGGCAAGGCTGTTCCTGGATACGATGGCGCGGGCACGGGCGTTGTCATAACTGGCACGGGCTTCATGGACGTCCGTGACGGCAGTCAGACCCACTTCAAAACGTTGTTCCGCCTGCTCAAACTGTCTTTGCAGGGCTTTTTCTTCAGCCTCGGCAAAAATTACACCATCCTGCGCCGTCAATACACTGAAATATCCGCCCGCAACCCTTACCAGGAAGTCCTGGTAAGCAATATTGTAGGTCGCTTCCGCCTGGCTGACCTGCCCGCGGGCGATATCCAGGTTCTCGTAATTGCTCTGCGCATAAAGAGACTGACGCAAATCAAAACTGTAGAACTCGGTATCGATATCACTGTTTTGTTTTGACTTTGGTTGAACCGTACCATCTCCAAATTGAACTTCACCGATTTTTGTTGTGGCACTACCCCAATTGCGGCCGGCACTGCCACTTAATGAAGGCAACAGGTTTGCCCAGGCCTGGCGTGTATTTTCGCCTGTGGCATCCTTGCGATATGCAGCAGCCTGCAATTGCGGGTCGTTCTTGATTGCCAGGTCATGAATACCTACAAGATCAACAGCAAATACCGGTGTCGAGATTAAAAAAACAGCCGCTATCAAAAGCTTTCGATTATTGATATCGAACTTCATAACCAACTCCTAAATACCTTAAAATTGAAATTCCGGTGCTTTTTCAGCATCTATCAGTCTTGCCAGGTCCGTTTCAAACAGGCTTTCTTCACGCCACTCGGTTGCATTCAGTTTTGTATAGAGTTTTGCTTCCATTGCGGGTGATTCACCACAAACGACAAATATACGACCGCTCGGATTGACCCAGCCACGGAAGTGGTCCGGAACACCCGGTACGGAACCGGTCACGACCAGTACGTCATGGGCCTGCTCTGGCTGCCATCCGGTCATTACATTGCCGGTTTCAAGTTCCACGTTGTCGATACCTTTATCTTTTAACTTGGCCGCGACCTCGTTTGAAAACTGTTCATGAATATCAACGCTGACAACGTGCTTGGCCATTTGTGCCAGGCAGGCCGTTATAAATCCGCTTCCGGTTCCTATCTCCAGAACCGTTTCATCAGGTTTCAATTCCAGCGCCTGCAATAAACGGCCTTCCACCACGGGTTTCATCATGGTCTGGCCATGATCCAGCGGGATCGCCATATCGGCAAATGCCATCTTCCGGTATCGCACCGGTACAAAATCTTCGCGATGGGTTTTTTCCAGCAATTCAAGAACGCGTTCATCCAGAACCTCCCAGGTTCTGACTTGCTGTTCTACCATGTTGAATCTGGCTTGTTCGAAATTCATACTCATCCTCTTTTACTCCCACCGGAACATACTGTCGTGTAACTGGTCAATCGAGTAGCCTAATGCGACTTATCCGCGGTGAGATCACGCACAGACTGCTGTTTTAAGGTCAGTGCTCAAAGTGCCATTAGTCACAACGGGGTTTATTAAAAATTAATCTACTGGTTCAAATAGACGTTCCGAGCGTCAGTTAGGTTTCAATTTAAACAGGCGCTATTATCCCACATAGGGCGGCGAATGCTTAATAAAGGTTAAAAATAATTGCATCTGAGTGAAATAAACTCTTATAAACTCCGGTCATGACAACTGACACGGAAAGAACTCATCGTTTCAATGAGCTCGCCGAGGCTTATTCGACGGATTTGTACCGCTATGCCCTATGGATATGCGGCAACGATGCGCTGGCCAAAGACCTGGTGCAGGAGACCTTTCTAAGGGCCTGGCGTGCACTTGACAGTCTGAATGATGTGGCGGCGGCTAAAAGCTGGTTAATTACGATATTGCGACGTGAGTTCGCACGTACATTTGAACGTAAGGTGCCCGTGTTTACCGACCTTGAAAAGGTCTTAATCGTTGATGATGAAGAGTTAGAGCCCGATGACCAGGCAGAAAGGAATTTGCTTCGTAAGGGTATTTTGAAGCTGGAGCCAAAATACCGGGATCCTTTACTGTTACAAACAGTATTCGGATATAGCTGTACGGAGATTTCTGAACAGCTCGGAATCACCAAGAGCGCGGTGATGACACAGTTGTTCAGAGCCAGGGAAAAACTGAAGACTCAACTACAAAAGGATGGAGTAACGGGTAATGTCCATGAACTTTTCTGAGTTCAAAAAGTTGATGGGTGCCGATCCTCGAAACCGGGATGCGGAAACTTTACGAGCACGTGACTCTGCACCTGAGTTTGAAGCTGTGGCGGCCGAGGCCGAAGCATTTGAACAGAGGCTGGAGCACGCCTTGCACATACAGGTTCCCGATGAACTGCTCGACCGGATAAAGGTTATAAGCCAGCAACCCGTCCGGCAACGTAACTGGATACCCCTGGCTCTGGCAGCCAGTTTCCTGGTTTTCGTGGGCGCCGCCGGCCTGGTGTGGAAACAGTCCCACCAATGGGACAGTGTTGAAGCCTATGTCGTGGATCATTATTCGCATGATGGCAGCCGTGTAATTGATCAGATCAAAGGAGGTATAACCCAACAGGCTATCTCCAAAATACTGGCCAGACTGGACGCCAGTGCCGATCATCCTCTTTCCGACCATATCAGGTTCATCAAGTTTTGCCCGACGCCCGATGGACGTGGTGCACACATCGTCGTCAGTACGGAGCAGGGGCCGGTGACCGTTATTTACATGCCCAACACCCAGGTTGCTGATGGCGAAACGGTCAGGTTTGACCGGATGCATGCCCTGCTGGTAAACCTTGAACACGGTTCCGCAGCCATTATTGGTGAACAGGAACAAAACATCGAAAACATGGTCGTTATGGTCAGGAATTCTCTTAAAACAGGGCTCGTTGACACCTGATTTAAAGCTGCTTTGGGCGCCTTCTTTTGAGCCTGTCTCAAACAGGTAACTTTCGGCACTCGCATCTGGCTGAAAATCTGGTATCTTCACGACTATGAATCAAAAAATCTGGATTGCTGTTCCTGCCGTATTGCTGATTATCTGCGCGGGAATGATGTTCTGGTTCAACGACGAGCCGGCTTTGTTCGACCCCGTTGAGCGTGCCCAATTCCATGCCGGCACACATAACCACGCCATTGTAACCGGCACCACCACGACCTCTTCTTTAATCGAAGTCGTCAACGTCATGCTCAACAAACGCGGTGGCTACATGTCAAATGACATCATGCCACCGTGGGTTTTTCTCGATAATGTACCCAATTGGGAGTTCGGTGTGCTAACCCAGGTTCGCGACCTGGCCCGCGTTATGCGAAACGATTTCAGCCGCTCTCAAACCCAATCGACCGAGGACCCCGACCTGTCCGAGGCAGATCCGCTTTTCAATTACGCCAATGACCGCTGGTTTCCGCCCGATACGGAAGGCCGCTACGAAAAAGGCATGGTGTCTCTCGAGGCTTACCTGACACGTCTGTCAGATCCTGCTCAGCCGAATGCCCAGTTTTACGCGCGCGCTGACAACCTCGCCGCATGGCTGGGGCTGGTCGAAAAACGCCTGGGCTCCTTGTCCCAGCGCCTCTCAGCCAGTGTTGGCCAGGAGCGCCTGAACACCGACCTGGCGGGTGATTCCGCTGCGACTCAATCGACCACGTCACCGGACAGGATGGATGTAAAAACATCCTGGTTTAAGATTGACGACGTGTTTTATGAAACCCGTGGCAGCACCTGGGCACTGATCCATTTTCTAAAGGCCATGGAGATCGATTTTAACGATGTATTGCGTAAGAAAAACGCGCTGATCAGCTACCGTCAGATTATCCGTGAACTGGAATCGACCCAGGATGCCCTGCACGCACCGATGATCCTGAACGGTGACAAGTTTGGCGCATTTGCCAACCATTCACTGGTCATGGCCAATTACATATCAAGGGCCAATGCCGCCATCATCGATCTTCGATTTCTATTAACACAGGGTTAGGGCCTGTTAACACTGAAGGAATGACCCATGCGTGTTTTTGTTTTTCTGATCGGCCTGACGATTCTTTGCGGTTGTGTAACGAATGACTCTGTTGAAGATCGGGTATATGGCCAGCAACTTGTTTGCCACAAAGGTCACACCCAGGCCGTGTCTACAGCTGATTCCTTTGTTCACCAGAATCATGGGGACAAGCTTGGCCCATGTCCCGAAGAGCAATGAGCCTGGAAATTCGTCAGCGCCCTTTACCCTATGTAAAACGCCTGGAGAACCGCGGCGTTGAAGACATTGACCTGGTTGTAATCCATTGTACCGAGCTGCCAGACCTGGCCATGGCGCGTGTTTACGGTGAGAAGGAACATTACCCCGAGACCCGAACCGGCAACAGCGGCCATTTTTATATTGACCGTGATGGCAGTATTGAGCAATGGGTGCCGCTCGACCGTGTCGCTCACCATGTCAGGGGTTTTAATCCGCACAGTATCGGCATAGAACTGGTGAACAAAGGACGTTACCCCCACTGGTTCCACTGCGGTCATCAGCAGATGTCAGAACCCTATTCCGATCTGCAGCTCGGGGCGCTGGTGGCCCTGCTTAAGCACCTGCAGAAACAGCTACCCGGGCTTGAGAAAGTCGCCGGGCACGAGGATCTGGATACCAGGATGATAGCCTCGGAAGACGCGCCCGACATGATGATCCGGCGAAAACTCGATCCCGGCGTGCTCTTTCCGTGGCCAGGGATAATGAAAGAAACAGCGCTCCGGCGTGTTAAGGCGAACAGCTCGTGAAGATCAAAAAAATCTGTGTGTACTGCGGTTCCAGCGCCGGAAAAAACCCGGCTTACTCACACGCTGCAAAGGCCCTGGCCAGGGCCATGTGTGAGCGTGGTATCGGTCTTGTATATGGTGGGGCTGCCATCGGTGTCATGGGTGCGATTGCAAACGCCGTGCTGGACGGCGGTGGTGAGGCCATCGGTGTAATTCCGAGCAGCCTTGCGGTCAAAGAGGTCGCTCACAGCAATCTCACGGAGCTTCACGTTGTTGCTTCCATGCATGAACGTAAAGCCATGATGGCTGAACTTGCCGACGGCTTTATTGCCATGCCAGGTGGTTGGGGCACGCTGGAGGAGATTTTCGAGATTCTTACCTGGGCGCAACTGGGGTTCCACAACAAACCCTGCGGTCTGCTGAACATCGAGGGTTATTACGACGGTTTGATCGGATTTCTCGACAATGCCTTTGAGCAGCAATTCGTTAATGAGCTTTGTCGCCCAATGTTAATGAAAGATTCTGAACCGACCGCATTACTGGATCAATTCGCAGAATATCGTGCACCCAGGGTGCGTAAATGGGTGGGCGAGGCCGAACTCTAGGCAGGGCCGCGATCCATTCAGGCCTCAAAAACGGTTTTACCACCGACGATCGTCATCAACACCGGAATATTCTTGATTTCATCTTCTGCAGTGTCATGCGGGTCGGAAGCCAACATGACCAAATCTGCCAGTTTTCCGGGTGTGATACTGCCCTTGGTGTTTTCCTCCATCGAAGCATAAGCGCCGTTGACCGTACAAATCTTCATGGCCTGGCTCACCGTGATGCGTTGATTCGGACCCCATACACGGCCCTTGAAATCCTTGCGGGTTACCATGCTTTGAATGGCCATTAATGGTTCGAAGGGCCCAGGTGTGTAATCCGATGCCGGCGCGACGGGAATGCCGTAATCAAGGAAAGACTTGTGCGCGAACATCCACTGCATTTTTTCAGCGCCGTAATCCAGCCATTTATTTCCATGGTAGTGAGCATAGGTATAAAACGGTGTTGGAATTGAACCGGTTGCCTTTATCCTGGTGAGTAATTCCGGGTTAACCAGGGAACAGTGCTCCAGGCGAAACCTGGGGTTTGGCCCCTGCCACCCGGCCAAGGCCTTTTCATACGCATTTAGCGCCATTCCAATCGTCACGTCGCCGTTGGTATGGATACCGATACGCCATCCATTTTGCACCGCATCATCGACCGCAGCGTCAATTTCCGCCTGGCTCATGGTCAGGATACCGTAGTCATCCGGGCGCCCCTCGAACGGTGTGCTCATACGCATGGTGCGCTCTGAGGCGGAGCCGTCGGCCCAGTATTTCACCGCGCCAAAACGAATCCACTCGTCACCAAAACCACTGCGGATACCCGCAGATTTCAGATGTCCGTAAAGCGGTGATGGACCATAGGGCATGAAGGACAGGCGATTTAGCAATTCACCGGCCTCCCGCGCATCCTGGTAGGCAACCAGGCTTTCAACCGAACCGGCCGCATCGGTCGTTGAAGTCAGACCGGCAGCCACCATCGCCCGTGACATATAAGCAACACCCTGTTGCCGCACCTGCCGCGTTATTTCAGGCCATTCGCCGGCCTGATCCACAAGTTCAAGTGCTTTTTCAGCTACAAAACCTGTCAACTCGCCGTTCTCACGGCCATAGGTTCCGCCCTCAGGGTCCGGTGTGCTTGCCGTGATACCGGCGACTTCGAGCCCACGTGAATTGAGCACGGCAGTATGCCCTCCACGGTGCCGGATAATCGCCGGCTGAAGGGGGACGGCCTCATCCAGATCGCGCCGGTTGACGGGTCTTTCCTCGCTCAGCTTGGTGTCGTCATACTTGTTGCCTATAACCCACTGCCCGGGTGGCGTCTTACCCGCCTCGGCATGCATGACCGCTTTGATCTCCTTGATGCTTCGCAGGTTGACATCAGCACCCGTGACCTCATTGGAACCATCGGGGTGGCTGTGGGCATCGATAAACCCGGGTGTAACGGTTGCATTGCCTGCATCGATGACCCTGGTAGCCGGGCCCTGCAGCGTATCGATGTCGCTATTTGATCCAACCGCCAGAATCCGGTCGCCCATGATGGCCACCGCTTCTGCCCGTGGCTGCGCTTCATCCATTGTATAGACGCGGGCATTCTTGATAATCACATCGGCACGCACCGCACCACTGCCGGCCTGGGCATGAAGATCTGTTACCGGTATCAATGTGGCGGCCGCGCCAAGCAGGCTGGATTGGGCAATGAAGTTACGTCTTTTCATGATGATCCTTTTTAGATTGGTTTTTGGCGCTGATCAGTATGGCTGATATTGCTAACGATAACCGTTAGCATCAACCCTACAACAAAGCCGGGGATTACTTCCAGCAAGTCATAAAAGTGAGGTTTGAACCAAAGCACCCACACCACCGTGGTAATAAAGCCCCCGAGCATGCCTGCCACCGCGCCGGCGAGGTTGGTGCGCGGATACCAGAGAGCACATAACAGGACCGGTCCGAAGGCCGCGCCGAGACCTGACCAGGCAAACAATACAAACCAGAATATCAAGGGCGTCTGGTTAAGGGCAAAGGCCACCCCGATCACGCCGATGACCAACGTAAACAGTTTGCCACGTTGGGCCAGGGCACGGTCACTCATTGCAGACCCGCGAATTTTTTGCAGGTAATCACGGACGATGGCGGATGACGCAAGTATCAGCAGGCTGTCGACGGTCGACATGATTGCAGCCAGCACCACCACCATCATGATGCCACCCAGCACGGGGTGAAGCAGTGTGGTGGAAATCAACGGCAGGATGGTCTCGGGATCTGAAAGGCCTGGAAAAAGGGCGCGTCCGGCCATCCCTGTCAGAACCGCGCCGAGATCAAATAAAAGGATAACCACCACAGATATTGCCATCGCGGGGACCAGGCTTTTTTCCGAACGTGCCGACATGAAGCGCACCATCAGTTGCGGCACGCCCATGAACGGCAGTCCGACAGCTAAAAAGCTGAGCACTCCGACCATGGCCGCTGTACTTTTCCCTTCAGGTCCCCAGGGTGACAGCAGACCGGCGTCCTGACCACTTAGATTGGCGGTTACCGCACTCCATCCACCCGCAGCATCTATCGCAACAAGCGGCACAATAATCAGCCCCAGGAGCATCAATATCCCCTGGAAAAGATCTGTCCAGGCGACTGCCTTGTAACCACCAACCAGTGTATAGAGGATGATGACAGCGGCACCCAGCACGACACCCGTCGAATAGTTCAGGTCAGTAAACCCTGCAAATGCCTTACCGGTTGCCACCATCTGGGCCGCAACATAAGCGCCCACCATGACTACGATAATGAGTACGCTTATTTTTCTTATCACGTTGGCACGGTCATTGAATCTGGCCACCAGTAGATCGGGCACGGTGATTGAGTCTGATTCATCAGATAACCGTTTGATACGCCTCGCTAAAAGCAGCCACGCGAGGGCGATACCTGTAACCTCTCCGGCGACCACCCAGAAGGCCTGGGCGCCAACCGCGTAACCCATACCGGTGAGACCCAACAACAACCAGCCGCTTTCACCAGTCGCATTTGTGCTGAATGCCACCACCCAGGGTGGTAGCTTTTTTCCCGCTATGAAATAACCACTCATCGTGTGTGTTTCATCCCGGCTCCAAAGCGCCAGACCGACGAGAATGGCCAGGTAAACGATAAAAACAATGGTTATTATTGTCATGTGCGTTTTCTTGTTGGCTACTGGAATTGTAGTACAAGATCCGTTGTTCAGCGGTCCGGGTACCCAAAGTTTGCCAGCAGTTGGGACAAGACGACTTGTAAGTGGTGGGGTAAGATAGATACATCAAACCAGGAGGTTGACGATGAAAAATATACAGGTTCTATTATTCGTTCTGTTGGTCTCGATACTGATCAGTCCAGCACTGGCAAATGAGTCGCGCGAAGAGAAACAGGCCAAACTGGATGCAGCCTGTGAGACTGCACGACAACAGAAACTTGCTCCGATTCGGCAACAGGTCATAGATGAGTGTGTGACCAATAAAGAGCTGCCCAACCGGGTAGAATGTGAACAATTCTATGCAGATTATGGTGAGCGAACCGGCCGGAAAGCCGCATTGTTTTACGACCTGCCCGAATGCGTTACTGCATTTAATTTTAACCAGGGAAACTCAGATTAGGATTAACGGTTTATTGATCCAGTCCGCGGTGAAGATAAATTTTTACTTCGACCCTTCACCGCTATGAACTCAAAAAACACCCCCGTATTACTCAGCTACGCATTCCGACCATTCTTTCTTATGAGTGGTATTTTTGCCATGTTGATCATATTCCTGTGGGTCATGACACTGCATGGCGTCGGCCTGCCCGGCGCAACACCACTTTGGCACAGCCACGAAATGTTGATCGGCTTTGCCATGGCAGCGGTCGCCGGTTTCACACTGACAGCAGTGGCCAACTGGACCGGAAGACCCGCTGTACACGGAACGCCGATGGCCCTGCTGGTGATGAGCTGGCTGGCTGGCAGGTTGGCGATGTCGCTTTCTGCCTGGTTACCGGACAACCTTGTTTTCTTGCTGGATATGCTTTTCCCGATCTTGCTGGGCTGCTTGCTTGGACGGGAAATCATCAGCAGCCGCAACCGGCGTAATTATCCCCTGGTTGCCATTATTTTCGTGGCAGCTGGTCTGAATGCCCTCTACCACCTCGGTGCCGGCCACTGGCTGCCCGGCAGCGACCGCCTGGCTGTTTACCTGTTGATACACACCCTCCTGCTACTGGTCACCATTATTGCAGGACGTATCGTGCCAAGCTTCACCGGCAACTGGTTACGTCAGCAGGGTCAGGATCAGGTGCCTGTCAGCAGCGATGGCGTCAACACTGCCGCGTTGGCGCTTACCCTGCTGGTCGGCCTGACCGCCAGTTTCATGCCCACGCATCCGTTAACCGGTGTGCTGGCTTTTGCCGCCGCCCTTGTGCATGGTTTGAGGCTCAGCCGCTGGAAAGGTTTTGCAACGATATCCAACCCGATATTGTTTGTCCTGCATGCCGCGTACCTGTGGTTGCCGGTCGGTTATGCCTTGTTGGGCTGCGCCGTTTTCGGCTGGCTGTTTACACCAACCGCGGCCCTGCATGCGCTGACCATGGGTGCCATCGGCTGCATGGTCCTCGCGGTAACAACGCGGGTGGCACTGGGACATACCGGCAGACCATTACAGGCCGCGAGGCTTACGGTATTCGCTTACTGGATACTGATGTTTGCCGTACTGGCGCGTGTACTGGGGCCATTGAACGGGGCGGTTTATATGCGGATGATCGATCTCTCTGCAATGGGGTGGATATTGTCATTTGCGATTTTTACCTGGGTGTACTGGCCGATATTAACCCGCCCAAGGGAGAGTTGATCAGATAGTTCAGACATTTTCCTTACCGACATGGCTTCAGCGTACTGCGGCTATTCCAAGATTCAAAATCACCCCTTAACTAAGTGAGATTGATACTTTTGTTGATGAGGTCAGCATTACTTACGTTCCCGAAGCACTTCCTTCTAACATACCCAGCCTTTCATTCTGGGGGGCTGAGCTTGATGTTCATGCCGCTGTTGCTGGATAAAAAGCGGTCATAAGAATTATCCACCCTGACCTGGTGACAGTTTTTGGCTGGCCACAACGATACCGTTTTCATCAGCATAGAGATACTGACCGGGTTCGAAACTGACGCCTGCAAACCTCGTAGTTACATTGAGCTGGCCCTCACCCCGTTTATTGGATTTGAGCGGATAACAATTGAGCGCGCGCACGCCGAGATCCATACCCTTCAGAATTTCCACATCACGGACACAACCGTTAACAAGCACACCTTGCCAGCCATTTTGTACCGCCATGGCCCCAAGTAAATCACCAAGCAGCGCACACCTTAGCGAACCCGCTCCATCCACCACCAGGACCTTGCCATGACCGGCGGTGCCCAGGGTTTGTTTGACCAGGGAATTATCTTCGAAACACTTGACGGTGACGATCTCACCACTGAATTTTTCTTTACCTCCAAATTCAGTGAACAAGGGTTCAAGCACTTGCAGATGGTCTAAAACATCGTCGCAAATATCGGGTGTGGTGAATGTCATGGTGTTTCTCTCAACTCTTTGGCGATTTGATTTTATCGTTTCCTAATCTTTAGCTTCAACCAACAGCGCAGCCCTGACGGGCGCGGGGTGTCTTTCAACAGTCAGCGACGGGTCTTTTTCATCCAGGCATTCGCAAAGCGACTCAAAGCGCATCCATTCGGTACTGCGTTGCTCATCGGTGCTGGTTTTACTCACATCCAGTACCTGCGCGTCTGGCAGACCCGCCTGATCCAGCCATTCACGCAGGACCGCCAGGCTTGGAATTGCGTGAACATTGCGCATCCGCGCATAGCGACCCACCGGTTTCAGTATTGTACTGCCCTCGCCCTCGAGAACCAGTGTCTCGAGTACGATCCGGCCACCGGGCAGGGTGAGCTTTTTTAACTGTTCGAGGTGCTCAACCGGTTTGCGCCGATGGTACAAAACACCCATCGAAAACACGCTGTCAAATCCTGGGGTGTCGACCGGCAGGTCTTCGATACCCAGTGGCAGCACAAAATTATTCATACCGGGGCTGAGCTTTTGCATCGCAAGCCACTGCATGACAAAAACCAGTGTCGGATCAATACCCACCACCAGTTGTGCGCCTTCGGCCAGCATCCGAAGACCGAAATAGCCGTTGCCGCAGCCTATATCCAGAACGCGCTGTCCGCTGAGATCCAAATGCGGTTTTAGACGTTGCCATTTCCAGTCGGAGCGCCATTCGGTATCTATCCTGACACCAGCCAATTCCAATGGCCCCTTGCGCCATGGGTGTAATTTCAGCAGCTTACGACGCAACGCCGCTGGATTACCCACCGGACGGCCTAACAAGGGTGCATCACGATCCAACTGCATGAACCCATCACCCCCGGGCAGGGATTCAATGGTTTCAAGCCAGGCCGGCAAATCACCGTGGGTGCTGTTTTTAAGCGTTTGCCAAGCAAGTTCCGCGAGTTCCGGCCAATGGGAGCCCTGCAGCTGAAGATAAGGGTTTTTCACTTGAAGGCGACATAGCTGGCAAAATTGAAACACTGAAACCAACGGTAGTACCTGACAAAACCAGCCTTGTGCATACGCTCGAAGTGTGAAATCTCCGTTTCCGGCCGCAATACGTCTTCAAGTGCGTTGCGTTTCTGAGCAATCTCGAGTTCTGAATAACCTTGTGAGCGTTTGAAGTCGTGGTGCCATGCTGTCTGATCCGCCTGCTCCAGGTCATCCTCAAAGCAGATTTTTTCAGAGATGATCAATACGCCACCCGTGCGCATTCCTGCGGAAATCCGGTTGATCAATGACTGGCGCTGATCCCGGTCAAGGAACTGCAGTGTGAAATTAAGCACTACGACCGAAGCATCTTCGATCGGTGTTTCCAGCATGTTTTGCAGGCGGACGTCGATTGGCACGGCGCCGCATATTTCGTCCAGCTTGCTTCTGCAACGAACAACCATGGCCTCGGAGTTGTCCACCGCAATGATCCGGGTTCCGCTGGCGCGTACCGCGAGACTCATGGCCAGGCTGGCAGCGCCGAGGGAACAACCCAGGTCATAAATCTGTGAATCGGGCTGTGCGTAACGTCGCGCCAGCATACCGATCATGGGCACCACCAGCTCATAACCCGGCACCGAGCGGGCGATCATGTCCGGGAACACCCTGACCACCTGCTCGTCGAAGCGGAACCCCGAGGTCAATGCCCGGCTTTTGGCAAACAGCGTGTCTTGTTCATCACTCATATTCATGCCTGTCGTGTCTTTGCCAGTGACTTATGGCGCATCCTGAGCCAGCAGGGTTCTGATATTCTTTTCATCGGAGAGGGCGCGGTTCATTATGATGAGTTACCCATACCTGCTTCAAGCTTAAAAAGAGGGTCTGAAATGTTAGAAAACGCATTGCTTACTACGGTCATTCTGGTATTTCTTGCTGTTATCATCATTCGCAAGGCGGTCATTATTGTCCGGCAGGGTTACGAATACACGATAGAGCGTTTCGGTAAATACAACACCACCTTTCGTCCCGGCTTTAATTTTATGATTCCGTTTGTTAACCGTGTAGGGCAACGCATTAACATGATGGAACAGGTCCTGGATGTGCCATCGCAGGAAGTTATCTCCAAGGATAATGCGGTCTTGACCGTGGATGGCGTGGTGTTTTTCCAGGTATTGGATGCCGCCAAGGCCGCCTATGAAGTCCATCGCCTTGAGCATGCCATTCTTAACCTGGTCGTAACCAACATCCGTACGGTGCTTGGCTCCATGGACCTGGACGACGCCTTGTCAAAGCGCGATACCATCAACGCACAGCTCCTGAATGTAGTTGATGAAGCCACGACACCGTGGGGGCTTAAAGTTACGCGTATCGAGATCAAGGACATCACACCACCCATGGACCTGGTCAATGCGATGGCCAGGCAGATGAAAGCCGAGCGTGAAAAGCGCGCCAATATTCTCGAGGCAGAAGGTTTCCGCCAGGCGGAAATCCTGAAAGCCGAAGGCCAGAAACAGGCCATCGTCCTGGATGCCGAAGGCCGCAAAGAAGCTGCTTTCAGGGATGCAGAAGCGCGTGAACGCCTGGCTGAGGCCGAAGCCAAAGCCACCACCATGGTTTCAGAAGCGATCGCCGCGGGCGATATGCAAGCGATCAATTACTTCGTTGCGCAAAAATATGTTGATGCACTGAAAACCTTTGCCAACAGCCCGAACCAGAAAACCCTTTTGTTACCAATGGAAACCACCGGTATCCTTGGCAGCCTGGCGGGTATCACCGAAATTGCCAAGTCCGTGATCAGCGATAGACCAAGCAGAGGGGCCTGACCATGATGGGGTTGCTTGAGCATGTTGTTTTCTGGCACTGGTGGATACTCGCCGGCCTGCTTTTAATCCTGGAACTCACGGCCCCCGCATTCTTCTTTCTGTGGCTGGGTATCGCCGCTGCCGCCGTTGGCTTGATATTGCTGGTTTTCCCTTCCATTGATATTGAGACCCAGCTGATACTGTATGCAATTACCTCCATCGTGGCCGTTCTCGCCTGGAGGAAATACCGTGAAACCCGCCCGGTAACCACCGACCAGCCCAACCTGAACCGTCGCGGTCAGCAATATATCGGGCGGATTTTTTCTCTCACCGCCCCGATAAGCAATGGTGTCGGCAAGGTGACCGTGGACGACTCCACCTGGAAGGTTAAAGGCCCGGATTTACCCGCGGGTACGCATGTCAAGGTGATGGGTGTCGAGGGCGTTGTTTTCAAAGTTGAGGCTGTGGAATAGCCCGCCAGGACAAAAGCCTCAGACTTCACCTTCGGATCACACTTGGCTTAAGGCGTGATTGCGCGTCAATTCAGTAAATTTTTGCAACACCGAACTCGCTTCCGCCGTATCCGTAATATTACCGAGCAATTGCATAGGGTTCAGACCTTCATCGCGTAAGGCATCCGCCCTGCAGCGAATATAGTCCGCAGCCACCGGGGCCAAAAACTCCGGGTGAAACTGGACACCCCAGGCGTTTTTCGCAAATCGAATGGCGAAATTATCGTCCAGTGGACTGGTCGCCAGGCGGCGGGCACCGGGCGGCAGTTGCAGCACGGCTTCAGAGTGTGAGGTTTGCGCTGAAAATGTCCTTGGCAAATGACCTAGCAGCGGATCATCTTCAATATTATCAATGAGTTGTGCGACCACCGTTCCGATTTGCCGGCCGGCGGGGTTAGGCCCGGCGACACCACCCAGTGCATGGGCCAGCAGTTGGTGGCCATAACATACGCCGAGTACCGGTATACCCGTCTGTACGGCCTGTCGGAGCCATTGGGCCGTGTGTTCGCTCCAGTCCAGTTTTG
>Ga0316188_10000063_pt1 | contig 31766 bp, 24 predicted proteins | sample Phiworburrow1_MG_FD_204933 | JGI IMG/M metagenome (GOLD analysis project Ga0316188, IMG submission 204933) | Coastal sediment microbial communities from Maine, United States - Phippsburg worm burrow 1 | ecosystem: Environmental > Aquatic > Marine > Coastal > Sediment | place: USA: Maine... | reverse complement strand
CTAGTTATACACCCTAAAAAGAGAAACAGATATGTTTTGAGGATTATCATCTTATTTTAATTGATATGACTGCTAACAAAGGGATATCATCAATGATCATATCCTACTTATGTTTACTAAGATATTAAATCTTTGTTGTCCCTAAAGGAACTGTCCTCAAAATGGATATAAATTTCAGTTGTCTTCGCAGAATTGTGCCCGTGGAGTAATTAATCTGTTCTATTCTCTAAAAGAAGGGATTGATTTATTTATAGAAAATTTTACGGGACTTTTCACAGATGATGATAGTACTAAACGGTAACTAATAAATTATGGTATGGTATTACTTATTTGGAAAGTCTAATTGAATACAAATTATTGGAATAAAATATTTCAGTACCTTGTTAAGGTAACCACCAACCAATACTACACATGATCAACTTCTTTAGAAAAATCCGTAAAAAACTGGCTGATGACAACAAGCCTTTAAAATACATGAGGTATGCTATTGGGGAAATTTTGTTAGTGGTTATAGGTATTTTAATTGCTTTGCAGATCAATAACTGGAATCAAAATAGAATCACCTCCGCCAGGGAAAGTCTATTGCTTAAAGAAATTAATACTGAATTCAAATTCAATAAAGAAGAGTTGGAAAGCACTGTCAGAGCTTATGTTCAAATTCGAGAACAGTGCAACTATTTATTAAAATCACTACCTATAATCCTAAGTGAAATAGATAAAGACTCTTTATCAAGAGCATTGAGTCAGATTCGAAACCTCCCTACGGCCGATCTATCGATGGGATCTATTTCAGCTTTAATCAATACCTCGTCATTTGAAATTATTACAAATACGGAACTTCGATCTTTACTAATTCAATGGGATGATTTGATAGCTGACTATTTCGAAAGAGAGGGGCAAGCAATAAATTATACCCGGCAAACTATAATTCCATATTTGGCAAAAAAAATACCCCGGCCTTATATTGAAGGTATTAATGATGAACGGGTAGATTTATCTTTTATGAATTCGATAGAATTTGAAAATTTAATTATTGATCGAAGTGGAGATGCGAGAACTTTGTTAAATGTTGTAGAGGATGAAGAAGATAAAATTAGAAAAGCGTTAAATCGAATAATATTTCTAACTAATAGTAATAAGGAATAATGAAATGATTAATTTTTTCAGACGCATACGCAAGAATCTAGCTGACGATAACAAGCCTTTAAAATACATGAGGTATGCTACTGGGGAGATTGTGTTGGTAGTACTTGGGATTTTAATTGCGCTGCAGATTAATAATTGGAATGAACTTAGAAAGATTCACCTTCAAAATATTGAGTTTCTGAACAATTTGAAAGTTGAATTGTCAGTAGATATATCTGCACTGAGGGAAAGAAAATCTCATTATCAGAGAATTAATGATAACATAAAAAATACTATAAAGTTGTTTGATGGGGGTGTTCAAAGTCTTACTCATGATGAACATCAGGAAATCGTTTCGGCTCTGTCTGATTTTCAAATACTTACTCCGATTAATAAAAACATCAATCGAAATGATTTAGTAATTGCGCAAGGTACGATTGATAGAATTGATAAAGAATTGAATCGCAAATTCTTAACCTACCTTCAAGAAACCCAATCCATTAATGCTGCTATTACAAAACTGGGTGAAACATTACAACAACTTGAAATACTTTACATTCATCCAAATGTCGATTACAATGAAATAAATCCTGCAGCTGATAAGGTTTATTTCGATTTTAAAGAAATTTTTAATAACAGAGGAGTCAGAAATGCACTGCAAAAATCATTCAGGTATCGCAGAGCATACATTGGTGATATGTCTCTTAAAATAGCAGACGCTGAAAACCTGATCAATCTCATTGATAACCAATTAGCCAGATCGGATTGAAAAATAACGAAAGGCAAACAATATATATAAACCATTAAAAGGATCCAAATAAGAGACCGTTAGCGGTTATTATGATACAAAATTTAAAATAATGGAAAAAGCATATAAAAATTTGGGGTTCCTTTTGATACTATTAATTCCATTTACATTTCTGGGCTTTTACAAAACCTATTTTAATCAGTTTCCAACATTTGAAGAGACTAATACCTATATTCATATACATGCCACCATTGCCTCAATATGGGTTTTGATGCTTATAGCCCAACCCCTATTAATAAGAAAAAAGAAATATAAATTACACAAGCAGATAGGGAAAATTTCATACCTGGTATTTCCACTGCTTATTCTATCTTTTATTCCGGGAATGGTAAGGATAGCCAATTCAGATGCCCCGGCCATTTTATTTTTTCCATTGTCAGATGTTATCATGTTGATTATTCTGTATTCACTGGCAATTTATCACAGGAAGAGTACGCCAAAGCACATGAGATATATGATTGGTATTGTATTGGTATTTCTTGATCCTACTTTAGGGAGAATAGGTATTTTTTGGCTAGAGCTTTCAGATAAAGTAAATCAGAATGTTCTTTGCATGGTGATATATCTTATCCTAATAGGGTTAATATTTCTCGATAGAAAAAATTACAGGAATTATAAACCATATTTGTTGATCATCTCGCTATGGTTGATCCATCAAATTACGTTCAATTTGCTATTCTGACCTTTCAATTGCCAAAGGCAAGTTCCTGGATATTGTGATAGATGGAAATACAAAGTACGTCCTTTATGCTATAAATATGTTCTTTGTTGAGGTTATATGGGACAATAAAAAGGATGAGATAATAGGCAATGGAGTATTCAAGGAAGGAGATAGTCTAGATAAGTATAGTAATGTTCCTAAGGAGATTTGAGGATTAAATCAAACATCTTTCGTGTGTGAAAAACTAACCTCGATTTAATTAATAGAGTATTTTACAGCACTTCCCACAGAGGTAGCTAAACCTGTCATTTTCGCTGTCATTTCGCTGCTATCGCATCCTGGATAGATGCCTGGCCCCAGCCGGGAGTATATACCTGACATATGTGCCAGTTTGTTTTAAGTAAGCATGGGAAGCTTTTAAATTGAACACTTAGAATTTATTATAATTCTTTCAATGTTGGGAACATCACTTCATTTTTAGCTCTATTATTTAGTATCTTTCCCTTACTAAAAACAAAAACCAAATAAAAATGGAAAATCAATCGGACCATCTATTAGACGGCACATCCATGACATATGACTATGAGAACGGAAGCGGTGTGGAAGTCCAATTCGTTAAGGGTAAATTTCATTTTAAATGGCTCTCAGGCCCTTTTAAAGATCTTGAAGGCGCAGAGGATTACAAATCAAGGAAATTGGGGGACAAAATTTATGTGGTGAATTTTTTTATGGCCAATAAAACATTTGTTACAATCATCTTTAATTTTAATACAAAAACTATGTGCACCTCTGCTTTGTTTACACCTTGTACCGAAGAGGAAATGGTCTTGTTTGAGGGTGGAATTATAAAACACCTGGAATTAAAAGAAAACTAAAATTTCAGGGATTAGCGAGCTTAGATTAAGCTAACTGCTAATGGAATGAGGTATTAATGTGATAAAGCGGGTAACTGGACTAAAAACTTTAGCCTTAAATGTAAATACTGCTCCCGGAAACAACAACTGCTCTTATATCAGACGCCAGGCATTTGTATATATTTAGTATTTTAAAACTTTTATTGAGTTACACTTATGAAATATCTTAAGTTCACAATTTCTCTCCTTTTTACAGCATTGATCTTTTATGGTCTAAATACCAAATTTGGTTCCATTCCCCCTATTGGGAAATTTCTAAATCCGTATACCGGTATTTGGCAAAACGAAACCGATGAAAACATTACCGGGACAGTTTCCCTTGATGGACTTAAAGGAAAAGTCACCGTGCATTATGATGCACAGTTAATCCCACACGTCTTTGCGGAAAACGAAATGGACTTATACAAGGCACAGGGTTATATCACTGCGAAGCACCGACTTTGGCAAATGGAATTTCAAACCTATGCCTCTGCCGGAAGGTTATCGGAAATTATTGGCGAAGCAGCCTTAAATTTTGATCGCCAACAACGTAGAAAAGGAATGGGGTTTGGAGCAGACCAGGCAATTCAAAAGATCAAAGAAGATCCCGAAACCATTGCATTTGTTCAAGCTTATGCAGATGGCGTAAATAGTTACATCTCCCAGTTGAGTCCTAAAGATTTTCCAGTAGAATACAAACTACTGGATTACCAGCCCGAAGCATGGACCGTTAAAAAAACAGCACTTCTATTGATGTACATGACCAAAGATCTGGCCGGTTATGATTCCGATTTGGAATACACCAATGCTTTGCGAATGTTTGGGAAAGAACGTTTCGATTTGTTGTATCCGGACTTCTATGATGTTATTGACCCAATTATTCCGGAAGAAACGGATTGGAGTTTTATTGACGTGCCCATTGAGGAATCACCGGAAAGTGAGATGCCACTGGACTCTATTGCAAAGACTTTAGATAAGCCAAACAGGGATAACGGAAGTAATAACTGGGCCGTTTCCGGCAAAAAATCGTATTCGGGAAATCCCATTTTAGCCAATGATCCACATTTAGGCTTAAACCTGCCCTCTATTTGGTTTGTGATGCAATTGAGCACACCGGACCACAATGTTTTTGGTGCAACATTACCCGGAGCACTTGGAGTGATTTCCGGGTTTAACAATTATATTTCCTGGGGAGAAACCAACGCCACAAGAGATGTGCTGGATTGGTACAAAATTACATTTAAGGATGATACAAGAAAACAATACAAGTATGGGAATCAATGGAGGGATGTCAGTTTTAGGGTTGAAGAAATAAAAATCAAGGGTAAGGCTACCTTTATAGATTCCGTGCTCTATACCCATCATGGCCCTGTTTCCTATGACAAAAATTTTATGGGAAATAATAAACGTGCCGGATATGCCATGAAATGGGCCGGCCATATTGGCGGCAACAACCAAAAGACGTTTTTGGAACTTAACAAGAGTAAGGATTATGATGATTACCTGAATGCGATCAAATATTTTACAGCACCCGCACAGAACTTTGTCTTTGCTTCAACAGAAGGTGACATCGCCATTTGGGTCCAGGGCAAACTCCCCAACAAATGGAAGGGTCAGGGAAAATTTTTATTGGATGGCAGCAACCCTCAGCACGACTGGCAGAGTTTTATTCCGCAATTGTATAATGCGCATACCAAAAACCCGGAGCGTGGCTTTGTGAGTTCGGCCAACCAGCATCCTGTAGATAAATCTTACCCGTTTTATGTATTTAATGATGGTTATGAAACCTATAGAAACCGGGTAATCAATAATTTTCTTAATTCCAGGGATACATTCAATATTCAGGATTTTAAGGATTTACATAATAACAATTACAACTTAAAGGCTGCAGAACTCCTGCCCTACATTTACGAAACTATAGATACTACCCGGCTTACCGAAGAAGAATTGGCCATTTTTAATACATTAAAATCATGGAACTTTAACAATGATATAGACGAAGTGGGTCCAAGTATTTGGATTAACTGGTGGGAAAAACTCTATAATCTGGTCTGGGATGAATACAAAGTTGATGATGTTGCACTGAATACACCTTTTACCTACCAAACCATTCACTTGCTGAAAACCAAGGGTGACGATCCATTTATGGACATTGTAGGTACACCTGAAATTGAAACCGCCAAAGACTTGTTTTTAATCAGTTTTAAGGAAGCAGCAAAATCAATGACAGATTGGAAAGATGAAAATGGGGATTACAACTGGAATGCATATAAGAGCACTTACATTGGTCATTTATTGCAAGCCTTACCTGCTTTTTCAAGGTTTAATGTCCCCATTGGTGGTGGCAGTAATATTGTAAACGCCACCTCTAAAAATCATGGCCCTTCCTGGCGTATGATTGTAGAGATGAGCTCCCCGCCAACCGCTTTTGGGATATATCCGGGCGGTCAATCAGGAAATCCTGGCAGTAAATATTACGATGATTTTATAGATGATTGGGCAGCCGGCAATTACCATAGTTTAAATTTTATGCAGTCTGACGCCAAAACGAGTTCCGTCATTGGAACCCTAACTTTAATCTCAAATTGATGAAAACCAAAATCCTGAATTTTATAACCACGCTTGTATTGGCCATGGTCTTTTCACTTTTCCTGCCCTGGTGGTCAGTTATGCTTGCTGCGTTTATTACGGCAGTTTTAATGTCCTTAAAAGGAGCGGCTGTGTTCTTTATTCCATTCCTGTCCGTCTTTGCATTTTGGACAGGCTATGCATTTATTAAGACCAGCGCAAATGATTTTACCCTGGCAAAGAAAATAGCTGTTTTATTACCGCTGGATGGCAATGTTTATTTATTGATCCTGGTTACAGGTATTGTTGGAGGTCTGGCAGCAGGTGTTGCCGGTATTTTTGGAAAGCAATCCCGGCTGTTGGCAAAAATGTGACGCATAAATTATTTGGGAAAATAGATTAAATTAGGAAGTTTAAATTTTCAACTAATCAACGATTATTATGAAATGGCAGGGTAAAAGACAAAGTTCAAACGTTGAGGATCGCAGGGGGCAGCAAGGCCCGCGGATGGGTGGCAAAGGCTTTAACCCAATGCTGATAGGCCCATTGTTAAAACTCCTTTTTTCAAAAACCGGATTAATCATTGCAGGCCTGTTTATTTTCTTTTCGTTGGTAACAGGTAATAATCCGTTGAAACTAATCGGTCAGTTTTTTACAGGAGGTGATAGCCAAACAGCAACTTCAGCACCCTATCAGGGCAGCGCAAGAGAAAATGAAATGGCTGTTTTTAGTGCAACCATTCTGGCAAATACCGAGGACGTCTGGAATGATCTATTGAAAGATTACCGGGAGCCAACGCTTGTGCTTTTTAATGGATCTGTGTCGTCTGCCTGTGGAATGGCTTCCAGTGCTACAGGGCCTTTTTATTGTCCGGGTGATGAAAAATTGTATCTCGATGTGAGTTTCTTTGATGAAATGGAACGACAGCTAAATGCACCGGGAGACTTTGCCCAGGCCTATGTTATTGCACATGAAGTTGGGCACCATGTTCAGAATCTTATGGGAATCAGCGATAAAGTTCAAAGACTTCGGGGGCAAATGTCACAGACAGAATACAATAAATACTCCGTTCGAATGGAGTTGCAGGCCGATTTTTTTGCAGGTGTCTGGGCACATCACTCCCAGCAAATGACACAAATGATGGAAACCGGCGACCTTCAGGAGGCCCTTAATGCAGCCTATGCTATAGGGGATGATCGTTTGCAAAAGCAGCAATCAGGGAGGGTTGTTCCTGATTCATTCACACATGGGACTTCTGAGCAGCGTATGCGGTGGTTCAAAAAGGGGTTTGATACCGGGGATATACAACAAGGGGATACCTTTAACGCCAACCCACTTTAAAATATAAAATCTTAAACCGGAATCCCCTCCTGTTTATAGATCTTTTGTAATCTGTTATCCGGTAAAACACTAATTTCTAATATAATATCCCAGTCAATTTTTTAAATATGATCAGGTGGATTTATAGTCTCTACTAATAAAATATTACCTTAGGAGTAACAACCAACCCTTACTTTCCTATGATTAGATTCTTCCGCAAAATTCGGCAACAACTAGCTATCGACAACAAGCCTCTAAGATACATGAGGTATGCTTTTGGTGAGGTTGTCCTGGTGGTGATTGGGATATTAATTGCCCTTCAAATCAATAATTGGAATGAAATTAAAAAAACTGAAAGCAAAATTAGAAACTCATTGGTAGCATTAAAGAGCGACCTGGTCCAGGATACCCTGTTGATAGCCGAAAAACTACCATTTATAATTGAACAATATCAATTAAATGAGTCTTTGAGGGCAAGGGTAGCAAAACCGGGCGCAACGGTTGATACACTAGTAAAAATAATGCGATATGAATTTAATCCAAATTGGAGTGCTCAAATTATTTATAACACCAACACCTATAATAGTCTTAATCAAACAGGGTTGATGGAAAACCTTTCTGATTCCTTAAAAGCAACTATTAAGAACTTTTACAATAAGAAATTATTTCTTAGGGACAGAATAGAAAAAACCACGAATGATTATAGAGAAAAGATTACCTCTTATGTAGATACCTATACTTTCGGTTCAACACCGATTCATGATCAAGGGCCATTAATAAATAGACTGGTTTGGGAGGATATCAATCCCGGTCATTTGGCAGCTACATTTCAGGGTATAAGTAATTTTAAGAGAATCCTCTTTACAGAAACCAGAGAAGAACTGAATTATTCTCTTGCCAATTCTAGAAGTTTAATAGGACAAATCAACATTTATTTAAACCAGTAATACTAAAATTCATTCGAAAATTAAGGCAACGACTTCTGATTGAAACTAAAGTCATCAGACATCTGCTTTATGCTTTTGGAGAAATCGTTCCTTTGGTTTAAATCAATAAAATACCTGATATAAATCATTGCCTTTTCAACAAACTCCACCTAAATTGAATTGATTAAGAAAATCAATTTTTACGGTCATGCAAATGATTAGTTAGAATAACTGGATCTACCCATGCAACAACATCGACTAGCGGCTATAATGTTTACTGACATTGCGGGTTATACAGCCTTGATGGGATCAGATGAGGAACATGCATTTACGGTGCTCCAGAATAACCGCAACATTCATAATTTTTTCCTCAAAAAATACCACGGAACCCTCATCAAGGAAATGGGTGATGGAATGCTAATAAGTTTTGATCTCAGCTCCGATGCAGTCCTCTGTGCTGTTGAAATTCAGATAGCATGTCGCGAAGTGAATATTCCATTGAGAATAGGCATCCATCAGGGAGAGGTGGTATTTGAAGCATCCGATGTATTTGGCGATGGAGTGAACATTGCATCACGGTTGCAGGCATCTACCAATGTGGGGTGCATAGCCATAACAGAATCTGTTTTCAGGGATGTGAAAAATAAAGCTAATATAAGTACCCGATTTATCGAAGAGAAGTCATTCAAGAATGTAAGTGAGCCGATAAGGGTCTATAACGTTAATTGTGAAAATCTTCAAGTTAAGGAAAGAACTAAGAATTGGGTAAGTAAATACAATCTATGGAAGCCTGATATTGCTCGCCTCGTTAGAATCATAACCCCCATAATTTTAACCATTGTAGTTGCTGGCATTATTTTTATAATTTATGGTAGCACGTCTATCCCTTTTAAAGAGCGGGATTGGATTGTAATAACCGATTTTGAGAATCTTACGGACGAAAATATTTTTGACAATTCTTTGAATACCGCCTTTATCCTGAGCATTAATCAATCCCGACATTTAAACGTTGTAAGTCGGCAAAGAATGAGGGAGACATTAAAGCGAATGAAGAAGGAGAAAATTACAAATATTGATGAAGAAACTGGTAAGGAAATTGCTATTCGTGAGGGAGTAGAAATATTTATTGTTCCAACTATAAGCAGAGTAGGAACTCAGTATATTCTTACAGCTAAAATCCTGGAAACCAAAACTTCAAATATTCTAAAGTCATACATTCTTTACGCCAAAAGTGAAGATGAGATTATTGATAAACTTGATCATCTAAGTAAAAATATACGTCGAAGCCTTGGTGAATCTGGTATTAAGATCTCTAACCAAAGTAAACCCTTAAAGGAAGTAACTACTCATTCCCTGGAAGCACTTAAACAGTATTCACTTGGTATTGAAAGTCATCTCCGGTTAGACTTTGAAAAAGCAAAGATCCATTATGAAAATGCTATCCGTCTTGATAGTAATTTTACTGCAGCTAAAGCTTCATTGGGAAATTTGCTTTATGAAAAATTTGATAAGAACGAGGGACGTAAATGGCTAGATGAGGCTATTATATCCATAGATAATCTTACCGACAGGGAAAAATTTGGCATTCTGGCTTTTTATGCCGTTAATGTTGAAAATGATTTGGAAAAAGGAATTACATATACTAAAAGACGAATTGGATTATATCCCGATGATCCGGCCGCACACAATAACCTAGGCTGGTATTTCCAGAAACAGGGCCAATATGATATGGCTTTGGATGAGTATAAGATTACTCTTAAGATTAATCCATATATGATGCTTACCAATAGTGGAATAATCTGGATATATCTGGAATATCTTCCCCAAATTGATTCAGCCTTGTTCTGGTCCGATCGTATGATCCAATATAATCCTGATAATCCCTGGGGGTATTTTTACCTTGGTTCAACTTATGTCGGAATGAATGACCTAGAGAAAGCTGAGTTGGCTTATCTCAAAGCAATGGATCTGTATCCTAACTTTTTGTTGAATCAATACCGACTGGCACATGTCTATCGGATTATGGGAATGTATGAAAAAGCCATTGGAGTATTGGAGGCAATACTCAGCAAAAATTCCCAGGAATCCTCCGTCCACTATGACCTTGGTATAAATTATAATTTAATGGGAGAGAGCGCAGTGGCGAGGACTCATTTTCTAGAATATAAGAAAATAGCCGAAAAATGGTTGGTTGAAAACTCGGATGATCCAAAATCATTTATTTATAATGGTATAGTGCTTACTCAGTTAGGAGAAAAAGATACCGGTTGGGAAATGGGGAAACGGGCATTGGAACTGGATTCAACCAATTATCTTGAATTTGCACAACTACTGGCTGTTCAAGGCCGAAAAAGTGAAGCACTAGACTATTTGGAAAAAGCACTTGAAAATGGGTATAGAGACATGATTTGGTTAAAACTTCAACCTGATTTACAATTATTACATAAGGAGGTCAGATTCAATAATTTATTAAATAGCTATCTTAAAAGCCCGTAATATGTGTTATAGGTGGAAAAATGTAGGTGCTTATTCGCAATATGAAGAGCTTCTTTTTTAAAAATTCTGAGGCTTAAAATAGTGTTCTGTTTTCAGCCTTTTTAAGATATCGTTTCCTTCCTTAAAGCCCCGGATCAAGCATTTAATTTACTACCTTGTAACTAAATGAAACTAACTTCCTTTTTTTGTTTCCTGTCATTCATTTTCTTTTGGACCGGAACGGCCCAGACAGATAATCCGATGCCTATTGCCAGAATTGAAGGAATTACGTTTGACGGCCGGGTAGACGAGCCCGCCTGGAATAGCATTCCTCCCCTGCCCATGGTGCAGTACGAACCCAATGCTGGGGAATCCCCCACGGAAATAACCGAAATCAGGTTAGCTTATGACGACCAATACTTCTATGTATCCATGCGCGCTTTTGACAAGGACCCAAATGGGGTCAGGGCCACTTCTCTATACAGGGACCGAATTGCTGGTTCAGACCACCTGGAGATCCTGTTGGACACTTACAACGACAACCAGACCGGCTATGTATTTACCACCACCCCTACCGGCATCCGCAACGACCTGGAAATTTCGAATGATGGTGTTGGGGGCACCATGGCCTCCGGGAACTGGCTGAACCGGGATTTCAACACCTATTGGGATGCCGAGAGTACCATCAGCAATGAAGGTTGGTTCAGCGAAATGCGAATCCCTTTTAGCAGCCTGCGCTTTCAGGATAAAGACGGAAAGGTTATTATGGGTATTACCGTGCAGCGAAAAATTGCCCGTAAACAGGAAAGACTGGTTTTCCCAGCCGTAACACCAGAATCCAATTATGCCTTTTTAAGGCCTTCCCTGGCTCAGAAAATTGTGCTGTATGGCATAAAACCCAATAAAACACTTTACGTTACCCCATATGTTCTTGTTGGTCATAACCGTTCCAATACCCTGAATGAGGCTGGTACAGCTTATGTCGCAGAAAGTGATTACCAGACTGAAGTTGGGGGTGATATCAAGTTTTCCATCACTAACAACCTTACCGCAGATTTTACGATCAATACGGATTTTGCCCAGGCAGAGGCCGATGACCAGTTAGTAAACCTCACACGCTTCTCTCTTTTCTACCCTGAAAAGAGGCAATTTTTTCAGGAACGAGCCTCAGTTTTTGATTTTCGGACAGGTGGCCTGAGCCGCTTGTTTTTCAGTCGCAGGATTGGGCTTACCGATGATGGGGAGCAAGTGCCCATCTATGGTGGAATCCGACTCATAGGGCGAACAAAAGGTTGGGATCTGGGAGTTCTGGATATGCAAACTCAAAGCCTGGATACCATACCTTCTGAAAATTTTGGGGTCTTGCGGGCCAGGAAACGGGTTTTTAACCAAAATAGCTTTATAGGTGCCATGTTTACGAGCAGGCTGGACGTCAATGGCAACAGTAACCTGGCTTATGGTCTTGATGGCCTTTTTCAGGTAAGCGGAGACGATTACCTGACCGTGCAGTGGGCCCAGACTTTTGACAACCGGAGCGAGGATAACGCTGCCAGCGATTTTAAAAGCGGCCGCCTGGCTCTGGAAATGAACCGCAGGCGACGCAGGGGCTTCGGATATACCATTGGCACGATTCTTTCGGGCCCCAATTATAATCCCGGGGTAGGTTTCGTGGACCGGAACGATTTTAAGTATGGAACCGCTGCGCTTTCCAATTCCTGGCTTAAGCAGAAAGGACCTTTTATATGGCACAAGCTCGAATTATTGGGGAATGCTTATCTGGATAACGAAAATAATGAGGTATTGTCATCGGCATATGGAACGGAATGGTCCTTTTCCCGGAGGAATCTGGATAGCGGAAGCCTTTTGATTACAAAAGTATACGAAAATATCCTGGAGAATTTTGAGCTTGCAGGAAATGTGGTCATACCCCCGGGAGCATATGACTTTTACAGGCTAACCGGAACCTATAGCATGGCGGTTGATAAGACCATCCGCACAGGCCTGATCCTGGAAACCGGCTCCTTTTACGACGGATGGCTCAATAGTCTCACCCTAACCCCTTCCTGGTACATTTCTAAATACTTTCAACTAAACCTGGAATATAATTACAATTATGGGGAGTTTAACAATAGGGGTGATTTGTTGAACTTTCACATTGCCAGGCTGCGCATTGGTACAGCTGTAAATAGAAAGATTTCCACCAATGCCCTTTTACAATACAATGGTTCTCAGGATCTTTTTGCGATGAATGTGCGTTTCCGATGGAATTTCAGGGAAGGCCAGGACCTCTGGATTGTATTTAATTCGGGCCTGAATACCAATCGCTTTTCATATACCCCTACCCCTCCGTCTACCGCGAACCAATCTATCCTGCTAAAGTATGTACATACCTTTATTTTCTGAAGATAAGGTTAGAAAAATTGCATTCCATCTTTTTGAATAAAAAATAACCAAATGAAAAAAATATTAAAAGTCACCGCCATTTTGTTTTTGATAATTATAGCCTATGTGTGCTACATATTTTACACGACCGGGTTTTTCCGCAAAATAGAAAACTCTTTTGCCGGAACTATAGAAATGCAAATTGCACTTCCGGGCGTGGAAGATATGCAGATAAGTTATCAGGATGACTTTATTTTGCTTTCATCAGATGATCGGGCAGGAAGAAGAGATGGAAACAAAGTACAGGGCCACCTATATTATATGGACCTTACCAATACAAAGTTTCAACCTGTTCAACTAACGACTGATCTTGAAATACCCTTTTATCCACATGGCATCTCCATGATTAGAATTGCAGAAAATCGCTACAGGGTCTACGCCATTAATCACGTTGACGGCAAACATTGTATAGAAGTTTTCGAATTATATAATGATAGTCTGAACCATATTCGCACCCTGCAGGACAATTCCATGATTAGCCCAAATGATATTGTGGCAATAGACAAGGAACGATTCTATTTTACCAATGATCATGGTTTTACCAGGGGATTGGGCAAATTAGGGGAAGAATATTTGGGTTGGGCAGCTTCTGGTGTGGTTTATTTTGACGGAAAGGATTATCGGGAGGTAGCAGATGGGATTGCATATGCCAATGGCATTAACCTCGACCTAAATCGAAATCTACTGTTCGTTGCCTCGCCAAGGGATTTTTTGGTGAAAGTATATCATATCAAAGATGATGGTGATTTAGATTTTATCGAGGATGTGGATTGTGGAACAGGGGTTGATAATATTGAATTTACCCCTGAGGGAAGAATGTGGATTGGATGTCATCCGTCCTTGTTGGCATTTACAGCCTATGCAAAAGGCAGCAAACCTATCTCACCTTCCGAAATTATTACAATCGATTACCGAAATAAGGGAGATTACAGCAAGGAAATTGTTTTTTTAGATAATGGCAAGCATATGTCGGCCTCTACAGTTGCCGTTGAATATAAAGACCTGATCTTTGTGGGTAATGTAATGGATAGCCACTTTTTGATTTTGAAAAAAGAACGATAGAATCCAAACCAAATTAAGTGTAGGGTGCAAAAAAAATAAGACCAATTAATTCATTTAGAGTCCTCCCCTGTTGCCGTTTGCACCTCCCTCTCGCCATGCAATCCATCATTTAATCTTCTGATTATTGCCTTCCTGGGATACTTGGGATGAAATATTAAGTAAAAACCATCGTTTTAGGTTTTATAACTATTTATAAAACAGATATTATGATTAAGAAATGTATTTTAGGGATGGCTATGTTAGCAACAATGGCTTTTGTCTTTACCAGTTGCTCCAGTGATGATGATGATGATAAGAAAGCTTGTGATACCTGTACGGTCCAAAGCGAAACAATTGAGATATGCGATAATGGAGATGACACCTATACCTTAACAGCCGGTGGCACATCTGAAACGGTTACTAAGGAAGAACTTGGCGGGCTCCCTCCTGCAGATTTTATTGGATTGATCTGTAGTCTTGGAGATATCGCGCCTTAAGTAAATAAGATTCCAATAGTATTCTTTAGCCCAACTTCTAGCAGGTTGGGCTTTTTTATTAAATGCATTTGCCAGTTTGTGCTTTCTGCACATACCTTACCGGTATCTGGTTATAGGATAGGAAGATTTTTGAAGGAGAATATGCCTTTTAGATTACGCATCCATAAGTACCTTTTGAATAAAAATTAATCGTTGAAATTGACAATATTTTCCCGAATTGGGAGTTAATATATCTTCTAAACAATGTTTAATACTAAAAAACCCACCAAAATGATTAAAAAAATTTTATTTGCAGCACTATTACTTGTTTCCATACTGGAAATAAAGGCACAAACCTTTGAGTACAGAATTGTTACCAGTATTGAATCGGTAGTTCCAATGGGACTAGGCAGGTCCAGGATCATTTCCGCCCAGGAAGACAAAGATTATAAGGAATATACTTCCTCCAGAACGGAAGAAGATAACAAACAGAATAAATCAAAAAGAGGAGATGCTAAGGTAGATGATTTTGATGAAACTAAAATTCTTAATTTCTACAGTGCCACCGGTATTAATTTTCAAAATGTAGCTTCCAATGACGCCCTACTTTCATCAAAAGTGAATACTATGTTAGAAGAAGGATGGGAATTGACATTTGTAACAAGCGGTGTTGAAAGTGACTCGGGGAAGGGTGATGGAACAGGTATTTTTATTACCCGATTTATATTTAAAAGACAAAAAGCTTAAAGTATATTTTAAACTTCATCAAACAAAAGATGGAGTAAATATTAAACTTACATCTAGGAATAAAAAAAACCGCCACAGTAGATTGTGGCGGTTTTTTATTTAGTGATCATTTCTTCGGACTATTACTATTCGCTATTCAATCATTATCTTGGCTCCCATAAAAGGTAGTTAATTTATAACTATGTCCTTTATTTATATGCCGGGATTATAGAGAGAAATCTATCAAAAACGAAAACAATTATGAGAATAAAATATGTAAATTACCTTTTCGCAGTCGGGCCTGCTGAAGGAAAAAGGAATAGCCAGCACCATTAAAACGGCTCATACACCAACCGTTACCATAAATATTAGAGAAAGATATGAATGACAAGAATATGATAGTAGGAATAATTACAGCTAAAGATCCTTGGGATAAAAGAAGCTGGTCTGGTACCTATTTTCGTATGAGCCAGCAAATCAAAAAAGAATTTGGAAATGTAGTCCTTCTCGGCCCCGTTAAATTAAGCAGATTTAATTATGTCAAAATGCAATTAGAATTGCTTGTAAGCTCAATTGCTCACATCATATTTTACCAAAAAAAATTCAATAGATTACACAATCATATAAGAAGCAGGTATCACGGTCATTTTTTTGATCATAAAATAAAAACGACAAATGTTGATGTTTTATTTGCTCCAACTGCTTCTGTTGAAATTGCTCATTTAAAAACGGACATTCCCATTTGTTACTTCTCAGACACTACCTTTAAATTAATATATAATTATTACGATTCTTTTGGTCCTTTTTCTTCAAAATCCGTCAAGATTAGCAATGAAATCGAGTTTCTTGCCATAAATAAATCAATTACCCAGGTTTATCCCTCAAGCTGGGCTCTTAATTCAGCAAAAGAAGATTATAATGCAAAGAATCCGTTCTTAGTTAAGATGGGGGCTAACATTGATGAAAACCCTAACAAAAAAGACTTAATAAAACAATATGATTCAGAGATCAACATCCTCTTTGTTGGTGTAGACTGGAAACGCAAGGGAGGCGATATAGCCCTGGAAACCATTGATTATTTGGATAAAAAAGGATACAAAGTGCATTTGACGGTTTGTGGTTGTATCCCACCCCAAACACATCCAAGAATGACTGTTATTCCATTTCTCGATAAAAATAAGCAGGAGGACATGCTGAAATTTAAAAGCTTGTTTTACGAAGCGCATTTATTTTTTATGCCAACCCGAGCTGAATGTTTTGGCATTGTTTTTTGTGAAGCAAATGCCTACGGTTTGCCAGTGATTACTACGGATACCGGAGGAACATCTTCGGTTGTTGAAGATGGCGTGAATGGATTTATTTTGCCTGAAAGTGCAACAAGCAAGGCATATGCAGATCTAATAATGAAATTAATTGATGACAAAGAACTGTTTCGTAAAATGTCAAATATGGCGCTGCAAAAATATGAGGAGGGACTGAACTGGACGCACTGGGGAAAAGAAATGAAAAAAATACTTGTGTTAACAAAGAAACTAGCTCAGTGAATATATTAATCCGGGAATTAGCATGGAAATAACTATATATAGATCTAAATTGAAAAATACTGAGTTGAAATGTCAAGACCAACATACTTCTATCCCAGTTTAGGATACAGAAGTTCCACCTATTGCAATTACAACGTATTATTCTTACTAGTATTTACACTTTAGCTACCATGCACTGCATTGTCCCTGAGATCCAATCCTTTGGGTGTCATTAATATATAGTATCTTAGTTTATAGCGGCAGGCGTACTTAAGTAAACAACCTATGAAATTCATAAAATTTGGATTGCCAATACTTTTAATGACCTTATTGACTAATTCCTGCGGCGTGAAAGGCCCAAATAAAAATGTAATCCAATCCGATGATATGATGATTAGGATTGCAGAAATCGGGATTGTTGCTGATTATCTTGATGAATACATTGCCATACTTAAAGAGGAATCGGAAGCATCCGTCAGATTAGAAACCGGAGTGATTGCCATTTATCCCATGTTCCAAAAAGATAACCCAACCGAAATCAGGATTTTAGAAATCTATGCGAATAAAGAGGCATACGAAGCACATTTGCAAACACCACATTTCAAAAAGTATAAAACCACTACGCTTCATATGGTTAAATCATTGAAACTGATTGAACTGGAAGCAATAGACCAGGAAACAATGCCCAGGATTTTTAATAAATTAAAGTAACAACATTAAAAAAGAGGGCTAAGTAACATTTAGCCGGGAACAGCAGCCCCTTTAAGTCGGGTAAGGATTTCCTGTACTAACATAAAAACCCTTTAAATTTATTTCTTACATTATGAAATACAACCAACCACCGCGATCTTCATGATTACATTATTCCATTATTGAAACAGAATCACCCCATGGCGTGATCAAATGTCCGGTGGACATTTGGTTGAGATAGCCGCTTGCGGACGTCTTGAAAATATTATTAGAAACTATGATTAATTTTTTTAGGCGAATACGTAGAAAACTAGCAGATGATAACATGCCCTTAAAATATGCCCGCTATGCCCTTGGTGAAATTGTATTAGTGGTTATCGGGATATTGATTGCTTATCCATAAACAATTGGAATGAAGAGCGGAAAGACGCACAAGAGGGTTTGAAGATTCTGGAAGAACTGGCTACTAATATTGCGTACAATATTGAAAATATGGATAAATACATTAAAAGAGCCGAGCGTTTTAATAAATACTCTTATTATGTCATTGCGGTACAGGAAGGTGCCATACCCTATTCAGATTCACTGGATAATGTTTTAAATTCTGCTTTAAATAACCTTGACAGTTTTTATTTTTCCGACGCCGCCTACGGAACTTTAAGAAACATGGGATTTGATTATGTGCTCAATGATGTTATTAAACATGCGATTGTAAAGCTTTACGATGAATCTTATCCCGAAATGTTAAAATATTTTGATTGGACAGAGACGGATTATGAAGAGCGATATATAGATCGAAATTTTCTTCCTGTCTCAGGAAATAATAGGTTGATATTAAAACCCTTCAACTTTGACGTGCAAATGCATGATAAATATTTCATGACACTGATTCACAAACGTAAAATCCAGCGAAATTTTTTTAATAATAGAATGCGGATCGTCCTTGATGAGAGTCAAATTGTTCTTCAATTAATTAAGGATGTATTACAAAATCAATAGTTGAAAATGTCATTCAATTTTAAGGAAAAGTATAGAAAGTTTTGAAATAATTCCAATGAACCGCATTAAAGAATTCCATAGCGAGAATTATTTTTAAAGACTTTCAAGGATTTTTTAATCCAAAATTTTGGTTATAACAGCGGGACAATTTGTGGATTGCCGTTAAAGGCAATTTTGGCAGCGGCCTGGTCATACACCTGTTGAATAATCCTATACAAGTCAGGGACCACTGTCTTTGCCAGCCTGGAATTATTGTTTAAAAGAACACAAATCCCCAGGTCGGCTTCCGGATAGACGGCAATTTCATTTCTGAAATCATTTACGCTTCCACCGTGGTGCCAAATGGTTTTTTCCTGATTGGTATCGTCCTCTGAAAACTTATGGATCCTCCACCCAAAACCGTAATACGATGATATATGCCCGGGCCAGCGCTGGTAATATTTGCTGTGGCCTTTAATTTCTATAAATGGATTAAAAGCCTCTTTTAAGGCAGCCTTGCTCATTATCTCCGGGTTATGCCCCAGTAAAAACCGCATCCACCTCGCCATATCAAGGGCACTGGCATTAATACCTCCGGCTGCTACGGCATTAAAATAATGGTCAGTAAGCTTTTTGGGCTTCCACCTGCTTCGCCCCCGGTAATGGGGCATAGCAACATTTTCTGTATGCAACAAGGTTTCATAATCCATTGTAGTGGAGCACATTTCCAATGGTTTAAAAAACCTGTCCTCCAATGATGTTGTGATTTCCTGCCCGGTGGCCTTGTACATCATCTCTCCGGAAAGTGCAAACAGGGCGTTCTGGTAGCTATACATTGAACCGGGATTACTTATGGGCACTACTTCATTGAAGCGTGTGGCAATATCTGTCAATGACAATCCGGCCTCAATAAGATTGGTGTAACTATGGTATGGTGCTCCTGAAGTGTGTGATAAAAGATTGGCCAGCGTAATTTTAGCCGTATTATTTTTATCTCCCATCTGGAATCCCGGAATATAATCGCTGACTTTATCGTCCCAATCCAATATGCCTTCATTTTCCAAATCAGCAGCCAAAATGCCGGTAAATCCTTTGGACAGGGATCCAAGTCTGAATACTGTCTGGCCGTCAACGCCAGCATTTGTGTTACTGTTTCTTTTACCGAAACCGCCTGAAATTAAAATCGAATCTCCTTTTACAATGCTCACCCCGGCACCCACTATTTCTCCAGATGCAATGGCTTTGTCAAAATATGCTTTTATGGCAACTTTCAATTCCTGTTGTTGCCATTTATATAGCTGTGCTTCTTTTTGATCGATTAGGGTATTCTTTGTTTTATGGGATGAAATTGCCTCTTTGGACTCCGAATTGGATACAGGATCATTGACACTTTTGGTGAGGGCAAAAAGTGCGAGAGTAAAAATTATAATGGTTACAAAGATTTTGAATCTCTGCATAGATAAATTATTGTTTCGTATGAATTTTAACAAGATGAATATAGCTTTTTATAACCTAATAACCGATTAAAGGCGTGATTATTATGTATTTCAATATTTTTTAACCCGATTTAAATTAAACCTTACAGCTCAATCGCAGTTACAACTGCTACTTTTCACAATGTAGCGGTCTTATTTCAAAATAGATGAATTAAAAGTTATTTGAGCTTATACTATTTAAACTTCAATCATTATCTTGGTTCGCATAAAAGATATATAGTTTATAACTATCTCCTATTTTTTTGAGCAATGCCATGTAAAACATACCAAGCATAAATTTTTAATTACATACCATAACTATGAAAAACCATCTTTGCACAGCCGTATTTATACTCTTTATATTAGCAACCTTCGCCCAGGAAAAATCTGAAGAAAAAGAATTACCAAAGGGGGAAATATTTTCCTCAACACATGCCGTAACAATTAATGGCAAAACAATAAGCCTGGCTGCTGAAACCGGGACAGTACAATTGCGGGATGAGAATGATAAACCCATCGCTCTGTTTGGTTTCACGCATTATAAGAAAGCAAATTCAAATGAAAACAGGCCTATTGTTTTTGCCTTTAATGGTGGGCCGTTATCCGCTTCTTTTTGGTTGCATTTTGGCGTTTTAGGACCGAAACGCGTTGCTATCAATGACCCGGACTATACAAAGCCAGCTCCCTATAAGGTTGTTAACAATGAATTTTCAATACTCGATAAAGCCGATTTGGTTATGATAGATCCAATTGGGGTTGGCTTTAGCAAACCTATTGGAGAAGCAAAATGGGAAGATTTTTGGGGAGTAGATCAGGATATAAGAAGTATAGGATTATTTATAGAGCAATTCATTATAAGGGCTGAAAAATTCAATGCGCCCAAATATTTATTAGGAGAAAGCTATGGTACCTTCAGGAATGCGGGTTTAGTGAAGTACCTCCAGGATAAAGGCATTGCAATGAATGGCGTTATTATGGTATCTGCAGTATTTGAATTACAGCATTTGTTATTTGGCCCGGGGGATGACATTTCCTATTTGGTCCATTTCCCTACCTATGCCGCTACCGCCTGGTATCATAATAAAGTAAAAGATAAGGGGGAAAACCTGGAAGCATTCCTAAAGGACGTAAGAAACTTCACTGCAAATGAATATGCCCCAAGCTTGCTCAAAGGCGACCAGTTAACGTTATCTGAAAAAGAAGCTATGGCGCAAAAATTGGCGGATTTTTCAGGTTTAACCAAATCCTATTGGCTCAAGGCTGATTTGCGTGTTACCAATTCTGAGTATTTTCAGGAATTTCTAAGGGTAGATGGACTAACCGTCGGAAGGCTTGATTCAAGGTTTACCGGTATAAATGAAGATTTGTTATCTCAGGAGGCATTAACAGACCCCCAGAGTGATGCTATATCTTCGCCTTACATTTCTGCCTACAAAGATTATTTATACAATGACTTAAAGGTTCGAAAAGATTTGAGCTATACCACCACCGCAGGTTCAAGAAAGGGCTTCAAATGGGACTGGAGTCATAGGGGCAATATTATTTGGAATGCACAGGTGGCTGTCAGCACTTTGCCCGATATGACTTCTGCAATGAAAAGAAATCCGAATCTGAAAATATTAATTCTCAATGGGTATTTCGATCTGGCTACTGTCTTTTTTGGGGTAGAATATTCAATCAATCATATGGGATTGGATTCTGAATTGAAAAAGAATATCATCATGAAATATTACGAAGCCGGACATATGATGTATACCCATATACCATCCATGGAAAAATTCAAAAAAGATGTGGATGAGTTTATTGATCAAACTTCCAATTAAGGTAATAAACATTAATTAAAGAGATATATCATATTTAAAAATCATTATATGAAAAAATTAGGCTACACCTTTCTGGCAGCAATTATACTTATAGCCGGAATACTACTGTTCAATACCCTGAAGCTCACTTCAAAGCAGGTAGCACCGGATAAGCTGGAAGCACTGCAAATTCCTGATCAGGTTTTCCGGAACTTATCCGGAGCAGTTACTTTTCCAACTATTTCGTACAGTGAAGACGCCACCCCGGATTCTACTGCATTTAATGGGTTTCACCGGTTCCTTAAGGCAACTTTCCCCCTGCTGCATGAAAAACTGAACCTGGAAAAGATCAATGAATACAGTTTGCTATATACCTGGAAAGGTTCCGATCCGTCAAAGAAGCCATTAATTTTGATGTCACACCAGGATGTTGTCCCGGTAGATCAGCCAACCATCACAAAATGGGAAGCCGGCCCTTTTGAAGGAAAAATTACCGACGACCTTATTATTGGCAGGGGAACCATGGACGACAAGAGTTCATTGATGGCGGTAATGGAAAGTGTAGAGATGTTGCTGGCAGAAAATTTTACCCCAACGCGCACTATTTACCTGGCCTTTGGGCACGATGAGGAAGTAGGCGGAAGTAAAGGGGCGGCAGGGATTGCAGCACACCTCAAGGAAAAAGGAGTACATGCTGCCATGACCCTCGATGAGGGTGGGTTTTTAGCGGAAAATATGGTCCAGGGAATTGATAATACGGTTGCCATGGTTAACCTGGCCGAAAAGGGTTTTGCATCCTTCCGGCTTATCGTGGAAACCAATGGAGGGCACAGTTCCCGGCCTCCAAGAGAAAACACCATTGGGATGCTTGCCCAGGCCATTGTGGACCTGGAAGAGAACCAGCTTCCCTATAAGCTGGTCTCTCCTATCGATTATCAGTTTGAATATATGGGGGCCGAACTCCCATTTATGGACAAAATGAAATATGCCAACCCATGGATGTTCAAGAATTCCCTTTTACATTCCATAAATGCCCATACCACTACTGCCCCCACCATTATAGAAGGGGGGGTTAAAAACAATGTAATCCCTACTGTGGCAGAAGCTACCATCAATTTCAGAATACTTCCGGGAGAGACCATTGAATCTGTAAAAACCCATATACAAAATACCATCAGCGATAAAATAAGGGTGGAAACGGTTGGTTTCCTCACCAACCCCTCCCGTGTTTCCGGTATTGATTCGGAGGCCTTCAGGGTACTTGAAAAAACGATACGTTCCGTATTTCCGGAGGCCGTAGTGGTTCCCGGACTGGTTGGTGGCGGAACAGATGCCCGCTATTTTTACGATATTTCCGATGATGTATACCGCTTTTACCCACTTAGGATTGATGCCGAAAGTTTTACCCGCTTTCATGGGATAGACGAAAAGATTTCCAAGGAAAACTATAAAGAAATCATCACGTTTACTTACCATCTGATTAAACGCTATCCCTGAACAGGCATGACTATTCCGGAAACACTCTTGCAAAGCATATATTACCAATGGCTTTGTGTGCCGTATCCAAATTTTAAAAATACCTTTCAGGCGTGGATAGATTTGACTGTACCTGGGCATGTCAAAAAATATTAACACGAATTCCTTACCTTGGAAAGCAGAACCAACCCCTCCTGTCATTAATGAACTTATTCAGAAAAATACGTCAGCAACTCTTCACCCAAAACAAGGTATCTACATACCTTTTATATGGTTTAGGGGAAATAGTCCTGGTGGTTATTGGGATTCTGATAGCGTTGCAAATAAATAATTGGAATGAAGAGAGGAAGGATAGAATAACTGAAAAAAGTGTTTTGCTTGAGTTACAGGATAACCTTGAAAGAAATATGGTTCTTATCGATAATGCCATTGCTGATATAATAGAGATAAACGAGACCACGGGGGGTATTATTGAAATTATTGAAGAAAAAAAGTCATATCCAGATACATTAATTCATCATTTTGGTCAAATGTTTAGATCTGGTTCATATATATTAGAATTAAACACAAATGGGTATGAATCTCTTAAAAATATTGGATTGGAAATACTTTCTTCAAAAGCCCTTAAAAATGAAATCCTATCTCTATTTGAAATAAGTTATCCCGGCTATAACAAACACAGCGAAGTAATTAATGCAATTTGGGGGAGTAATCCCCGGTCCTGGTATGATTATTTCTACATTCGACCATTAGAACAAGGGTTGATACCATTGGATTATAGTACTCTAAAAGAAGATAAAAAGTTTATGACCATTGTTCGGGATTTGGAATCTGGAAGAAATTCAATCCTTGAGAGAATGAAATTGTGCCAATCAGAAACCCATAGGGTCCTTCAGCTCGTCCAGGATGAATTGGTGAAATTGAGTGAATGATTAGTTTGGAGCTAACGAAAGCAAACAAACGTCCTCATCCACCACTACGTCTTAAATGGTAATGTGTACATTTAAATAAAGTACAATTTACCAGTAAATTTATAAGCACTAATCACCTTTAGGCATCCTCTATATACACTTTCTTAATTTACTGAGGAAAAGATATCATCAGCAACTATATCCCACTATTATGTAAAATTGTAAGTCTGCAACATGTGAGGTTTTCGCTCGTCCATTTATGCAATCTAATTTACATGGATTTAAAAAAATACTTTCTTTCGGTTCGTTTACTTCAATTACATTTATATCAGGCGTTTTTGGATTGGGCACCCGATTAGTAGATGATAACCAAATTTTTTAAGCTATAAGTGAGATTGGAGAAAAAGGTTGACACCTTAATTTCTTTTCGGAAATAAATTAACCCACATAGCCTTATTAAGTCTACCTTCGACAAAAAATAATGTCAATAGAGCGAAGAGTGCAATTGGTAGAAAGCCTTTTTTATCAATTAGAGCAAGAAAGCGCTCAATTTGAACAGTCGTCGGGGATTAGCTGTGTTTCTGGTTGTGGAAAATGTTGTACATACCCAAATGTAGAAGCTTCTCCTTTGGAATTTTTACCCTGGGCCTTTCATTTGTTTTTAAATGGGGAAGCAGAAAAAACACTCATTAGACTTAAGGAAACCCATAGTTTAACTTGTTTAATCTACAAACCCTTATCTATTCTTGATCAGGGTCGTTGTAGCAATTACAAATACCGGGGTTTAATTTGTAGGCTGTTTGGATTTGCGGCCAATACTGATAAATATGGGAGTTTGAGATTGACTACCTGTAAAATTATCAAAGAAGGTCAGACCAAGAACTATAATTCCGCTGCCGAAGCAATTACAAAAGGATTGTATGTACCTGTATTTACAGAATACTATATGCAATTAAATCAAATAGATTTTCACTTAGGAAACATAATATTACCGGTAAACAAAGCACTTAAAATGGCTTTGGAAGAAGTTTTACAATATTACGCGTACAGACCCTCTCCTGATTTAAAAAAAAGGTGCCTTTAAAACAAAAAGGTATTAAAATGACCATTTATTATAGTGGTTAGATCACATGCAACTAAACCTACCCCAATTGCTGGCGCAAGCATCACGATGGTGTTTTTGACTTTGAGAATGAAATTTGAAATATGAAGTTTGAAATATGAAGTTTGAAGTACGAGGTTGGAAGGGCGAAATAGGAAGTAGGAAGAAAGAGAATGGAGGTACGAGGTTGGAAGGGCGAAATGGGAAGTAGGAAGAAAGAGAATGGAGGTACGAGGTTGGAAGGGCGAAATAGGAAGTAGGAAGAAAGAGAATGGAGGTACGAGGTTGGAAGTACGAAGTTGGAAGTTGGAAGTTCTTACTTAGTATCTCGTATTCTTTAAGTGTTATTTATCTTCTTTTGGTTCTGTTTTTTCTTGCTGTTTTAATCGATGCCACAACTATCGCTAAAAGTTCATTCGCTTCTTGTATCAACAGTTTGATTTCCTTTTTACCCGGGTCCAGTACTTCTTGAAATAGCTCTAACCAATAAATAGATTCATCGGTTTCTTCTTCCACAATTTTCAGTTTATATATAAAATCCGCTGTTGATTTAGCCCGCTGGGAGGCTCTATAATTAGCACCCACAGAACTCGAACATCGTATTAACTGTCTTGTCCATGCGTCATATTCCCGTGACTTAGGAATTTTTTTGCTCAATTTCCAGCAGTCAGTAGCAAAACTTTTTGTTCTTATTTTCAAGTCTATCAAAACATCATTATTAGTCTATTGAAAGAAATACATTCCCCGTCAAGATTTCTTAAATGGTATTTAAATTTGAGATAATAAGGTCAGAAGTACGAACTAGGATGCAGGAAGTAGTAAAATCGTTTTTATAACATTGAGTGAACACCCCTTCTGAAAATTCCCATTTCCACCCTCCTACTTCCCGCCTATAATTTCATATTTTGCATCTCGTCCTTCATAATTCTTACTTCTTATTTCCAAACTTGTACTCCCACTATCCCAACCATCCCTCCCTATCTAAACTCCTGTACTGAATGGCCTCAGTGATTCACCCGAATGTGTAACTCTGAAATTCACCAATCATAGTGACGTTAAAACCTTACAATATTTCCGTACCTTGATAAGGAAACCTCCAACCACACCTTTTTATGATTAACTTCTTTAGAAAAATCCGCAAAAAACTTTTGCTGACGACAACAAGGCGCTGGAATATGCCCGTTATGCTTTTGGAATAATTGCTTAAATTAGAGAGTAAAATTGAGCGATCACTTAATTAATAGTTCTATATTTTGAAGTTTAATGACTACTTGAAAGAATTACAGCGCCGGCATGTGGTCAAGGCTGGAATTGCCTATTTAGTTGTCGCTTGGCTGCTGGTTCAGGTGCTTTCCATTTTCATTCCCGCTTTTGAATTGGGGCAGGCTTGGATGAAAACAAGCATTATCGTACTGGCGTTAGGTTTTCCGATCTGGCTTATCATCGCCTGGGTGTATGATTTTGGCCCCGACGGTATCAAGAAGACTGAGGAGGTTGTCTTTGACCCCAAGGTTTCCGACAAAAAGAACCTGCAACTCAACCGGCTTATCATTGGCGGGCTTAGTATCGCTCTTGTTTTACTGATTGTTAATCAGGTGAGAATTACTAAGACCTTAGAGGAGCAAAAAGATATTGCCCCTTTATCGCCTGAATTTAGCTCCTCTATTGCTGTGTTAGCTTTTGACGATATGAGTCCTAATAAAGACCAGGAATACTTCTCGGATGGGATCAGCGAAGAGATATTAAACCGTCTGGCGAATTATAAAGAATTGAAGGTTATTAGTCGAACCTCTTCTTTTTTCTATAAGGGTAAGGATGTCACCATTGACATTATTGGCAAAGAATTGAATGTTGCCTATGTACTGGAAGGCAGTGTGCGCAAATCCGGAGATACCTTTCGTACCACAGTTCAACTGATAGATGCACACAACGGCTCTCATATCTGGTCCGACACCTATGATCGTAAAATGGAAGATGCCTTGATTGTACAAGATGAGATTGCTAAAATTGTAGCCAAACGCTTGCAACTGACTCTGCTAAATGAGGATGTCCTTTTGCGAAAAATAAAGCCAGAGGGTTATGACTTATATCTTCAGGCGTTAAAAGAATTTAATCAGACTTCAGACAGTACATCTATTTTGGCCGATTCCCTGATTCACTTATCATTGGAATCAGACCCCGCCTTTTCGCAATCCTGGAGTCTTTTTAGTGCCATTACGCTATGGTATGGCTTGTATTATAGAAACTTAGATAAGGAGGATGCCATCTCTATTGGCCTGGATGCAGCTAAAAAGGCTATTCAATTGGATTCTACCAATGTTTACGCGATAAACTGGCTTTCGAACTGGCAATGGCATGCCCGCCAAGGTGAAAATTCTATAAATACCTTAGAAAATCTATTAAAAACTTCTACTAATTTACAAGAACCTTGTATATACGCTGCTCATGCCTATACAAGAATCGGTAAGCCCGAGAAAGCTTTAAATTATGCCAATAAAGGAATGATCTTAAATCCAAAAAATCCTGATGCATACTTCAATATTGCATTTCTTGAAAATTATTTGGAAAACTACGAGGAGGCGATACCCGCTTTAGAAGAGCGTTTTAGACTAAAAAAAGCGCAAGTAAATGAATCAATTTTTTCTGATGTCATAGCATGGGAATATGGTCATTTAGGATTGATGTATTATAATAATAATGCCCGAGAAAAGGCGTTGAAGATCATCGAGAATATAACTGTTCCCTACTATCAAAACTTGTTTAGGGCAATACTGTACCAGAAAGAGGGTCACAATACTGCGGTTGACTCACTTTTGAACGTAATTAAGGCTACCCCTACAGATGAACTAACCAGGCTTGGAACAACTCTCAACTTTGATCTTGCCACAATTTGTGCGGTAAAAGGAGATTTGGATTGTGCCTTTGAATATTTGGACAAAGGCTATGATCATGTTCTCCTCTATACTGAAGATTTATGGTTTTTTCCCTGGTTTAAGAATCTCCACAACGACCCACGCTGGGATGAGTTACTTCAGCGATTGAGTAAGGAATTTAATTATGATTATAACTCAAAAGAATAAAAAATCAGATTGAACCAAAAGTGCTAATAAACTTTTTCAGTACCCTATTGGAAGACAACCACCCCTCTTTATTAAATTCCAAAATACAATCTCCAAATTCCAATACTAGCAAGCACTATTTTCTCTTTTAGGATTTAGGGCTTGGGATTTGAGATTTGAAATTTGGTGCTTTTTATTATCCAAGCCACCCCTCCCTGTCCAAACTCCTGTATTGAATCGCTTCAGCAATATGATTTCCAAGGACCGCGTCTGACATTTCCAGGTCCGCTATGGTCCTCGCCACTTTTAAAATCCGGTCATAAGCCCTCGCAGACAGGTTGAGGCGTTCCATGGCATTTTTTAAAAGACTCAGAGATGCGGAATCCAAACTGCAATGCTCCCTGATCTGTTTGGTGTTCATCTGGGCGTTGTAGTGCACGGTTTCCAAACCTTCAAAACGCTGTGTCTGAATCTCACGTGCTGCAGTCACCCGTTTTCGAATAGTGATACTGCCCTCCCCTTTTCGTTCGTCTGAGAGCTTTTCAAAAGGAACTGGTGTCACTTCTATATGGATATCAATCCGATCCAGTAATGGACCTGAAATTTTGCCTAAGTAACGTTGCATTTCCATTGGAGAGGATGTAACCGGTGCATCCGGATCATTAAAATAGCCTGACGGGCTGGGGTTCATGCTGGCCACAAGCATAAAACTGCTGGGATAAGTGACCGTAAACCGTGCCCTTGAAATAGTTACCTCCCTGTCCTCAAGTGGTTGTCGCATCACCTCCAATACGCCTCGTTTAAACTCGGGTAGTTCGTCCAGAAACAAAACACCATTATGCGACAAAGAGATCTCTCCCGGTTGTGGGTAGGCGCCACCTCCGACCAAGGCCACATCTGAAATGGTATGGTGCGGACTTCTGAATGGGCGCTGACAGATTAATCCCATGTTCTTAACCTTGCCTACTACGCTATGGATTTTAGTGGTTTCAAGAGCCTCCTGTAAGGTCATTGGTGGCAAAATTGACGGTAATCGCTTGGCTAACATCGTTTTTCCGGAACCAGGGGGGCCAATCAGTATAATATTATGCCCGCCGGCAGCAGCAATTTCCATACAGCGTTTGATACTTTCCTGTCCTTTGACATCGGAGAAGTCATAATCAGGAAAATCCAGGTTTTGATAAAATTCACCATGCAAATCCACATGGGTTTGTTCCAGGGGTTCCCCTCTGTCAAAATAGGCAATAACTTCGGTGATTTTTTCTACCCCATAAACTTCCAGGCCTTCTACTATAGCCGCTTCCCGGGAGTTTATCTTAGGGAGAATAAATCCTTTAAATCCTTCATCCCTGGCCTTAAGGGCAATGGGCAGGGCTCCTTTTATAGGCTGCAGACTTCCATCAAGGGAGAGTTCCCCCATTATTATATATCGTTCCAGCTGCTCAGCCAAAATCTGGCCGGAAGCAGAAAGAATACCAAGGGTTAAGGTAAGGTCATATGCCGAGCCTTCTTTTCTCAAATCGGCCGGGGCCATGTTTATGGTGATTTTTTTTCCAGGGATTTTATATCCATTATTGAGCAACGCAGCGGCAATTCTGAAATTACTTTCCCGGATGGCATTATCGGGCAAACCCACCAAATGATAACCAATTCCTCTGTCCACATTCACCTCAACAGCTATGGTAGTTGCTTCAACTCCAAAAACGGCACTACCATAAACTTTTGAAAGCATTCCTCTAGATCTGTGCTATAACTCAATTCTCAACTAAGCACATAGATACATGACTTCACTGCATATTTACTGCGGGTAATTAAATAATGACCCTATAATGTTCACGGATCGGAAAATTATTTTTCTTTGGGTAAAAATTGGAGCAAAGATTTGGACGTATTTATAATTTCCTCCTTATTCATCATCATCTTCCTGAATTTCCCGTTAATAAATAGTTCTGCCTGATCTCTATAGTAAGGGCTGAAGGGGTTTCCTGACTGTCCGGTGGGTAAAATACTCATACTGTTCTCAATATCTGAAAAATCCACAATTCGCCTTGTAGACGGTCCTGCAGTCACATTGTATTTTCCTTCCTTATTATAGGAGAAGGCCATGTTGTTAATTACCTCCCTGGTGCCCGCTACAGGAAAAGGTCCAACGTTAAAAAAAGAGCGCAACAGTTCTATCTGCCCAATTGGATGTCCATGCTCCACGGTATGCACTTTGTCCCAGGTCCACTGTGAACTCCGCTCCCCGAATTCCGCTTTTAAAGATTCCAGGGCCATTATAAAGGAGTTGTGTACAATGTCGGTTTTGCTTTCTTTTATTTCTTTAGTCCGGGAGTTGTCCCACCAAACCGAAACGTCCTTTTGAGCCATTGGCGCTATCAGCCGTTTATGAAAATGGGTCGCTAAAAATTGTTGAAAAAGGTCGGGGCCCAGCTCATCTTCGAAAGTGTTTTTAAGAAAGAAATAAATCCATCGGTGAAAAATAGTAGCTTCTATACTATTTATGGGAGAATTTCCGGCCCAGCTGCTCAGTTTATCGAGCAGGTTGCTGTCTGCCTCACTTAGCTCCTTTACCCTGACAAGCTTGGCAAGGTGGCTTACAATATCAGGATTCACTGAAGAAGTATCATCGGTGATCATCTCCATCACAGCGCTTTTGTCCCAGTCATCTTTTTTATCCAATAAATGGACGATACGCCTGGCTCTGTTTTCAGGTAAATAATAGCCCGGGTATTGCATTCCTGCAATAGAATCGGGTTGGTTATTGGCCGAGTATACATAGTTCCAGGGTGGATTAACCGCAGAGGGATTTTCTTCAAAATCCAGATAACGCATCGGTTCATATGCCCCGGTACTCCCATCCATAATCAACTTGGTTTGTGCACTATCCGGCATTTGATACAGTTTAGCAGACGCCCACCAGGCTACATTTCCTTCTTTATCGCCATACATAATGTTCAGGCCGGGTGCATGTATTTTGGGTAAGGCTTTTTTAAACTCATTCATATTGCCTGCATGGCTGATTTCGTCTAGCGCATCAAGAACCTTGTTTTCTGATTTGGTATAGATCCAGGACATACTTATTGGCCTGTCCCCCGCAATTTGATTCACTATGGTATCAAGTATAGGTCCGTGATGAGTTTTTTTATAACTCCATGTTACAGCATCCTTATCTTTTATCTGAATCGTTTTTGAAATAATTTCATAATCCTGCCAACCCTCTTTTGTCTTGTATTTGCTCTTATCCCCTGGATTCGTTTCCTCGTAATAAAAATCTACATCATCATTT
>Ga0316188_10000062_pt1 | contig 31923 bp, 27 predicted proteins | sample Phiworburrow1_MG_FD_204933 | JGI IMG/M metagenome (GOLD analysis project Ga0316188, IMG submission 204933) | Coastal sediment microbial communities from Maine, United States - Phippsburg worm burrow 1 | ecosystem: Environmental > Aquatic > Marine > Coastal > Sediment | place: USA: Maine... | reverse complement strand
TCATCTGGAGTCAGCTGCCGTGAATTGCAAGTGGGTATCCCTGTAGAATTGCCGCAGTCCAAAGGAATGCACATGACCGACAAGCCAACTCGCAAACCCCTTCTGCTGATGATACTCGACGGCTGGGGTTATCGCCCTGAACGGGATGACAACGCCATCGCGCTGGCTGCTACGCCGTGCTGGGACGAGCTCTGGCGCAATGACCCACACAGCCTGATCGAGACGTCGGGGTCGGTCGTCGGTCTGCCCGAGGGCCAGATGGGAAATTCCGAAGTGGGCCACATGAATATCGGCGCCGGCCGAATTGTGTTCCAGGATTACTCGCGTATCGAAAACGCGATTCGCGACGGCAGCTTCAGAGACAACCCGCAGATTCGTACAGCCGTCGAGGCTGCCCTGAAGGCCGGCGGTCGCGTGCATGTCATGGGGCTGTTGTCGCCGGGCGGCGTGCACAGCCATGACGACCACTTCATCGAGACGGTGCGCGTAGTCGCGCAGCATGGTGCCCGGGGCATTACCGTCCACGCGTTTCTCGACGGTCGCGACACACCGCCGCGCAGCGCGGAGCCATCCATCAGGCGCATGCAGGAATTGCTCGACTCGCTGCCGGGTGCGTGCTTCGGCACCATCGGCGGCCGCTACTACGCCATGGACCGGGACAAGCGCTGGGACCGGGTGGAACGAGCCTACCAGGCCATCACGACAGCAAAGGCGGACCATCGCGCGGCGACCGCATTGGCCGGCCTGCAGGCGGCCTATGCGCGGGGGGAAGATGACGAATTCGTGCAACCCACGTTGATCGGCGAAGCGGCCGGGATCAGCGACGGCGATGCGGTGATCTTCATCAATTTCAGGGCCGATCGCGCGCGCGAACTGACCATGGCCTTTGTCAGCGATCCCTTCGATGGCTTTGCCCGGACAAGAATCCGTCTGAGCGCATTCGTCTGCATGACCGAGTACATGGCCGGCCTGCCCGTCTCCGTTGTCTTCCCGCCGGCAACCCTGCCGCGATTGTTGGGCCAGGAGCTGGCCGCGCACGGGCTGCGCCAGCTGCGCATCGCCGAAACCGAGAAATACGCGCACGTCACGTTCTTCTTCAACGGCGGTCAGGAAACGCCATTCCCGCTCGAAGAACGGATTCTGATCCCCTCGCCCAGGGTCGCCACCTACGATCTGCAGCCCGAGATGAGTCTGCCGGAATTGACCGAGCGCCTGGTCGAAGCGATACGCTCCGGGTCATTCGACGTCATTATTTGCAACGTGGCCAACCCCGACATGGTGGGTCACACGGGCAGCCTGGAAGCCGCCATCGCAGCCGTGGCGGCGGTCGACCAATGCCTCGCCAGCGTCACGGCCGCCATCGACGCCGCCGGCGGCGAAATGCTCATCACGGCGGACCACGGCAACATCGAGCAGATGTCCGACCCTCAAACCGGGCAGAAACACACGGCGCACACCACCAATAAGGTACCGCTGGTTTTTCATGGACGGTCCGCCCGGATGGAGGGTGAAGGCTCGCTGCGAGATATTGCTCCCACCATGCTGGCCCTGCTCGGACTGCCGCAGCCGGCGGAAATGACCGGCCGCCCATTGCTGGAATTCATGGGTGAGGCCGACTGACGCCTCTGCACGACGTCACCCGTGCGCAATCGTTGCGGCGATATGCCTGTCGTTTGCGCTGCCTGCGCTGGCTGTTGCTCAGGATCTGGAACGGACCGAGGCCGAGTCGCGACTCGGCCGGGTGCTCGCCGAAATCGACCGGCTCAAAACAAACCTGGAATCCTCCCGAACCGAGCAACGCAAGGAACAGACGCGGTTGCGGGATCTTGACCTGCGAATCCAGCAGGTCAACCTCGAGCTGCGGAAGCTGCAGGAGCAGAAAGCCTCGCAACAGCAGGAACTCACAACGCTGCAGCAGCAGCGCACACAGTATCTTGTGCAGCTCGAACAGCGCATGGACCTGTTGGCGGAGCAGTTGCGCTGGTCCTATCGCAGCAGCCGGCAGTCGAGAATCAAGCTTGTTCTCAACCAGGACGATCCCGCCTTATTGGGCAGGATGCTGGCTTACTACGACTATTATGCGCGGGCCCAGGCCGGACGGATTGCGCTGCTCGGTGAGACTTTGACCAGGCTCGAAGTCATGCAACAATCCATCGACCAGCAGTTGTCCCGGATCGAGCAACTCAGCGCCGAGCAGCGGACCGTGCTGGAGCAGCTCGGCGCACAGCGCGAACAGCGCCAGGCACTGTTGAGTCAACTCGCCAGTCAGATCGGCAGCGAGGCGTCCCGACTGAAGGAGCTCGAGAGGAACCGGCAAGACCTGGAGGCGCTGATCGAACGCCTGGCGGACGTACTGGCGGACATTCCGCCCGACCTGGGTAATCACGTCGGTGTCGAGAAGCAAAAGGGGCGGCTTCCCATGCCACTGCAAGGCCCGGTCAAACATGCCTATGGGCAAAGCCGCGGCGGTGGACTGAACTGGCAGGGCTGGCTGGTCGGCGCCGATGCGGGCACTGAAGTCAGCGCGATCGCGTACGGCCGCGTGGCTTTTGCCGATTGGCTGCGCGGCTATGGTCTTTTGATCATCATCGACCATGGCCAGGGCTACATGAGCCTCTATGGCCACAACGAAAGCCTGCTGCACGAGGCAGGGGCCTGGGTCGAGCCGGGCGATGTGATCAGCATCGTGGGCACCAATCCGGGGACCGAACAGGGCCTGTACTTTGAATTGAGGAAAGGCGGCAAGGCTATCGACCCCGCCGCCTGGCTGAGCCGCTGAGACCGCGACTGCGCAGATACTGGAAAAGGAGCTTTAGGCGTCATGACCAAAACCGCACACATCCCTGCGCTGGCCGCGGCGGCATTGCTGTTGATCACCACCGGACAGGCGCAGGAAGCGAGTGGACCGGCCGCAGGCGCGGCCACGGAGACACCCCGAGGCACGGCACAGTTGACGCTGGACGACCTGCGCACGTTCACGGACGTATTCAGCCAGGTGCGCAGGAACTACGTTGAGGAGGTCGATGACCATACCCTGCTCGACTCGGCCATCCGCGGCATGCTGCTGGAGCTGGACCCGCACTCAGCTTACATACCAGCACCCGACTATCAGGACTTCGAGGACAACTCCAAGGGGCGGTATAGCGGTGTCGGCATCGACGTAGAGATCAGGGGCGACCAGATCGTCGTGAGGGCAGTCATAAACGGCAGCCCGGCGGATGAGGCCGGCATCAATCCCGGCGATGAGATCAGCGCCATTGACGGTGAACCCGTGGCGAGCCGCTCGCCGCAGGACGCCATCGACGAATTGCTTGGCGAACCCGGCACCGAATTGGTCCTGGAGATCCTGCCACCTGGCGGCGAACCACGGAGCATTACGCTGGAGCGCGAATACCTGCAGATTCCGCTGCTCAGCTTCGATTTGCTGGAGCAGTCCTGGGGCTACTTCAGGATCAGCGCTTTTCACACCGGCAGCGCACGTGACCTGGAACAGTCGCTGGAGTCTATTGCCGCCGACCACATCGAGCTGCGCGGCCTGGTGATCGACCTGCGCAACAATCCCGGAGGTGTGCTCCAGGGCGCGGTTGAGATGGCCGACGGATTCCTCGACGAAGGCCTGATCGTAACTACCCGTGGGCGCAATGCCGCCATGCAGATGGAGTTCCGGGCCCAGCCGGGGCAATGGCTTCCCGATACACCGTTGCTCATCCTGGTCGATCGCGGTTCCGCTTCGGCTTCGGAGGTGCTGGCGGGGGCGCTGCAGGACCATCGTCGGGCCCTCATCGTGGGTGAGCGCACCTTTGGCAAGGGCTCGGTGCAGTCGGTACTGCCCCTCCGGAATGGCGGGGGCATCAAACTGACCACCGCGCGTTACTACACGCCCTCGGGGCGCTCGATCCAGGCGGAAGGCATCGAGCCGGATATCGTTTACGAAGGCGGCGGGAGGGCTGAATCCGGCGACCATCGGTCCCGTGAGGCCGACCTCGCACGCCACCTGGACCGTGATGTTTCAGCCGGCGAAGTCGCCACCGTGGGCAGCGCGGAAACCCGCGGAGATTTTCCCCTTGAAGAGGTCCTCAGGATACTCGAGGCCGCCGATATCCTGGACGCGCCGGACTCGAACGCAAACGAGGCAGAGGAAAACAGTTAGCCCGGCGCAGGCAGTGCGGCCAGCGCGGATCGTTTGCGCGGGCTTCAGGAAGACGAGCGATTCGGCGGGGACAGAGGGAAAGGCGTGACCTTTTCACCCGATTCGCGATCGCGAATCAGGCATTGTCCGCGTTTTTCCACTTCCTCGACGCGCAGAACACTCTGGATCGGCAGATGCAGCACCCTTGCGTCCGCGAACTCCTGGCGCATTCTTTCTTCAGTCGGGTCGACCACGAGGCCCTCGCCATTCTCAAACACGAGACCCGAGACCTCGATGAAGCCCCAGAGCCCGCTGCTGGTTACGCCCTCGCTGAAGAGTTCGTAAACCTTGCCCTGGTTGAGAAAAATGATCTTGTAGAGCCGCTTTTCTGCCATGTCGCTCTCGCGCCTGCGTTGACCGTATTATAGCCGGATAAGGGCCAGAGCCCGCGTCATCAGCGCAAAACTGAGACCGAGGGCGAAACCCGCCAGGTGTGTCCACCAGGCAACCGCGGCATTGATGGGGCCGAACGCGGTATAAAGCAACTGCAGCGTGAACCATGAACCGATGACCAGCAGCGCCGGTACCCGGGCGAACTGCAGGTAGACACCCAGTGGCAGAAACAGCCCGATCCGTTTTCTCGGGAACAGCCCGAGATAGGCACCGACGACGGCGGAAATCGCGCCGCTGGCGCCGATGATCGGCGTCTCCAGTTGAGGCAGGCGCAGGGCGACGATGACGTTGGCCAGCGCGCCCCCGAGCAAGAAAATGGCCAGCATGGCAAGCGCGCCCAGCCCCTGTTCGACCTTGATGCCGAACACCCACAGGTAGGCGAGATTACCCAGCAGATGAAGCCAACTCGCGTGTACGAACAGGGCGGTCAGGATGCTCACGGCCGTCACATCCCACCAGGAACCGAGGTTCTTTTCCAGCAGTTGCGAGATCGCGGCGGGGCGCATGCCCAGGACATCGATCATGGCCTGCTGCAACAGCGGGCTGAGCCCGGAATAGACCAGCAGGGAAAAACCACACAGCAGGCTGATGCCAATTGTAACGTAGGGCGGGATTGGTGGTCCGACCGACCAATTCGTGACGATACCGCCGTTCAAACCGTCAGCCTTTGACCAGGAAACGGTAATTCCGGTAGAGGAACACGGCACCGTCGCGCCGGATTTCATCCAGCACCACGCCTTGGTATTCGTCCTTTTCCCGCATGCGCTGGCCGCCCAACAACAGGAATCGATCTTCAGGTCGTTCCGCGTACACCAATACCGTGATGCGCAGCTCCGGCAGCGTGTCACGCACACCCTGCGGCAACTCCCAGAAGCTGATGGGCTCGGTGACGGGCGGCTGGGGCTGTGCGGGCTGGTCACTGCCAACCGCGGATTTGGCGGGAGCAGCGGCCGCTTCGGCTCCGGCCAGGTCCGGGGCCGATTGCTTTGCTTCCGTCGAAGCAGGCTGGCTTGGGACGGCCTGCTTTGGCTCGGGCTGCTCCGGGACAGACGGCTTGGCCGCTTCGAAGGCGGTGAAAGACTCGTTCACGCGAGATTTCCGCGGGTCGCCTTGCTGCGAACCGGTCGATGCCTGGATGGCAGGGCTCGGTGAATCCGCGGCGTCCGGCGGCAGCGTCTCCACCGGAGTCCGCCGAACTGCTGCGCTGCTTGCCGGGGCTTCATCGCTCTCCTGCGCCACCGGGTTGGAGACGACAGACTCAGGCGCGTCGCCGGGGGTCGATGCCGCCGCCGAGGCCATCGCCTGCCCGGGCCCGGAGGTGGGATCCGGCCGCCGGAATTTCTCCCACGCAAGCCAGGTCGCACTGAGTACAACGACCCCGACCAGGATCAACAGAATCCAGCGTCGCCGGCCTGCACCAACCATCGGCTTCGTGCCGACGGGGCTGTGAATGCCGGGCACCTCACCCAATTGGCGCTGCTCCTCGGATTTCTTCAGTGCATCCAGCAATATGGACATCGGTCTACGACCCCCCCGACGCCAGGAGGAGGCGCGGCTCGACGATCGTCGGCGCCACCAGGTACATCAAGGTCCGGGGCCCGATGATGCCGTCCGCCCTGAGGCCGTTGCGCCGCTGGAAACCCATCAACCAGGTTTCGAACTGCTCATCGAATACCCCGCTGCCTCTCCACGCCGGCTCCGCCAGGGTGGCCATGTCCATGACAATGTCCACGGCCGCGCCGGACTCACCGCGGCGGATTTCAGCGGGCCAGTCCGGCGCTTGCGGCCAGACCACGAAATATTCTCCGAGCCAGCGTTGCTCGATCACGTCATGCGTCACGCCCAAGGCCTCGTCTTCATACCCGACCAGCAACTCATCACCGGCAAACCCGCGCAGGACCAGCAAACGTGGCGGGTCGTCACGCAGCACCAGCACAACCGGCAATCCGAGCTGGCGGATCCGTGACCAGTTGCCTTGCTCCCGGATACAGGCATAGCCGGTGCGCGGCACGCCATCGCAGGCCGACTGGATCGCCCCCGCACCGTCACTGTCCTGCCACAAACCGGCCAGCGACCGCCATGCGGTCAGGTGTTGCCGGTCGAGCCAGTCCGAATCCAATCTGTTGACCGGCTCCAACCCCGGGTCGGGACCGGAAATCGCTACGGCGGTCTCCGGCGGCGGGTCGGCGACCTGAACTTGTGTATCGGACGGAGAGCCGGTGGGGCCCGCTGGTTCCGGCAAAGCGATGGGATCCGCGACGGCAACGTCAGCTGCGATGGCCGCCTCCCCGGTCTGCAGCTGAGCGCCTTGCTGCTCCGGGTCCGGTTCGCCCAGGCGGAAGCTCCAGCTCGCGGGCCCGAGGACCACGACGGCCAGGATGAACACGAACGCGACGGCGGCCGTTGCGCCAATGACTGGCCAGTGACCGGTCCGCACGCGATCTTCACTCGGCTGCACTTCATTGGCCGCAACATTAACCATGTGCGCACTGACGTAAGCGGATTCCCGCGCATACGCGCTAGCCAGCGCACGGTCGGCAACAATGTTGATCAAGCGGGGTACCCCGCCCGAACGCTGATAAAGGGCGCGCAATGCGGACTTCCGAAACGGGTTGCGCGGTGCGCCCGCCACTTTCATGCGGTGCAGCACGTAAGCCGCGGTTTCCTGTTGATTCAGCGGCAGGAGGTGATAACGCGCGGTGATCCTCTGCGCCAGCTGTCGCAGATCCTGACGCTTGAGCAGTTGCCTCAGCTCCGGCTGGCCCAGCAGGACCATCTGCAACAGCTTGTGCTTGGCCGTCTCCAGGTTGGTCAAGAGCCGCACCTGCTCCAGCGCTTCCGGGCTGAGGTTCTGGGCCTCGTCGATCACGATAACCACTCGGCGGCCATGGGCGTGCTGTTCCATCAGGTAGCCGTTGAGCGCGTCGACCATGTCCTTGTTGCTGTCCCGGATGCCGTCGGTGCCGATGCCCAGCTCCTCGCAAATGGTGGCCAGCAGTTCACGTGGCGTCATCAGGGGATTGAGCACCAGCGCTACCTGGCAGTCCTCGGGGACCTGCTCCAACAGGCAACGGCACAGGGTGGTCTTACCGGTACCCACTTCGCCGGTCAGCTGGACGAACCCACCCGAACCGCCCTGCCCGACCCCGTACATCAGGTGAGCCAGGGCGTCACGATGCGCCGCGCTCAGGTAGACGAAGGACGGGTCCGGCGTTATCGAAAATGGCGCTTCATTCAGTCCGAAGTGCTGCAGGTACAAGGGCTTCTCTCTGTTCAGTCTTCCAGTTCGAGCAGGCTCGCGTCGCCGCCCACGGCCGCGGTGTTCACGGTCAGTGTGCGCTCCGTGGCGAACCTCAGCATGTAATGTGGACCGCCAGCCTTGGGTCCGGTTCCGGAAAGCCGCTCGCCGCCGAAGGGCTGGACGCCGACGACCGCGCCGATCATGTTGCGGTTGACATAGCAATTTCCGGCCAGCACACGGCTCGCAATGTGACGCTGCGTGCGTTCGATGCGGCTGTGGACGCCAAGTGTCAGACCATAACCGGTCCCGTTGATGGCGTCGATGACCTGGTCCAGTTCACGGGCGCGATAGCGCACCACATGGAGTATGGGCCCGAACACTTCTTTCTCGAGGCTGCCGATCGAATCGATCTCGAAAGCGCACGGCGCAAGGAAAAAGCCATTCTGGTCGGGTTGCAGGGGGGCCCTGGCCAGCAGCCTGAAATTCTGCTCCATTAGCACAGCGTGGGCTTGCAACTCCTCCAGCGCACCGCCGTCGATGACCGGGCCGACATCGGTAGACAAACGGCGCGGGTCGCCCACGACCAACTCCTGCATCGCACCCGCCAGCAGACGGATGATGCGGTCCGCCACATCGGTCTGCAGGAACAGGACGCGCAATGCCGAGCAGCGCTGACCAGCGCTGTGAAACGCGCTGCGGATGACGTCCTTGACCACCTGCTCGGGCAGAGCCGAGCTATCCACCAGCATCGCGTTCTGGCCACCGGTCTCGGCAATAAATGTCGCCAACGGGGCGTCCCGCGCGGCCAGGCTGCGATTGATCAGCCGGGCGGTGTCCGTCGAACCGGTCAGCGCGACGCCATCAATGCGCGAATCCGAGGTCATCCTGGCGCCGACCACGGAACCCTTGCCGGGAATCAGCTGCAGCGCCGCGCGCGGCACGCCGGCGCGGTGCAGGGTATTGACTGTCAGCGCCGCGATCGCAGGGGTCTGGTCGGCCGGCTTCGCCAACACGCAGTTGCCTGCCGCCAGCGCTGCGCTGACCTGACCGGTGAAAATGGCCAGCGGAAAGTTCCAGGGGCTGATACAGGCGAAAGTCCCTCTGCCGTGCAGGCTCAGTTCATTGCGCTCGCCGGTGGGCCCGGGCATGACCAGCGGCGCATCGAAGTGTTTCCTGGCCTGCAGGGCGTAATAGCGCAGAAAATCCACCGCTTCGCGAACTTCCGCGATGGCATCGTGCACGGTCTTGCCCGCCTCGCGGGCACAAAGGGCCATGAACTCGGGGGTATTTTCCTCCATCAGGTCGGCCGCCTTTTCGAGCATGGCGGCCCGCTCGCTGGCAGGCGTGCGATCCCACTGTGCGTGGAAGGAACAGGCATCGGCGGTCGCCTGCTCCAGCTCCTCGAGGCTGGTCCGACGCACCTCTCCCACGACATCGGAGCGGCGGGCCGGATTGATGTTGTCGTGCCGTCCGCCGTCGTTTTTCGACAGGCCGCTGGCCAGGATGGGTTCGACGTCCCAGCGGCTCCGCGCGAATTCCTGCATGCGGGCGGCGAGGGCCAGGACGTCGGTGCCGTTGTCGAGATTGACGCCCGCCGAGTTGACGCGCTCGGATCCATACAGGTTTCGCGGCAACGGAATGGCGGGATGGGCAACCGGGTCGGCCGCCGCTACCTGCTGGATGGGGTCGCGGACGACCTCCGACACGGGCAGTTCCTCGTCGACGATGCGGTTGACGAACGAAGTGTTCGAGCCATTCTCCAGCAAGCGCCTCACCAGGTACGGCAGCAGGTCCTCATGCTCTCCGACCGGCGCATAGACCCGGCAGGCATGGTGAAAATCGGGCTGGCTCATGACAACGCCGTAAAGGTCTTCGCCCATCCCGTGGAGGCGCTGGAATTCGTAATCCAGCCGGTCGCCCGCCAGTTCGGCCACGACCGCGATCGTGTGCGCGTTATGGGTGGCGAACTGGGGATAAAAGGCCTGCCGGTTGGCCAGGACTTTCTTTGCGCAGGCAATGTAGGAAATGTCGGTATTGGCCTTGCGGGTGAACACCGGGTAGCCCGCATACCCTTCCACCTGCGCATGCTTGATCTCGCTGTCCCAATAAGCTCCCTTGACCAGGCGGACCGGGATGCGCTGTCCCGTCTGGCGCGACAGTTCAGCCAGCCATTCGATGACCGCCGAGGCACGTTTCTGATAGGTCTGCAGCGCCAGCCCGAAACCGTTCCATCCGGCCAGGTCGGCCTCCCTGAGTACGGCGTCGAACACGTCCAGCGTCAGCATCAGGCGGTCGGCCTCCTCGGTGTCGACCGTCAGGGCCATGCGGTTGGCCATGGCCAACTGCGCCAACTCCAGCAATCGCGGGGTCAGTTCACGAAGCACGCGGCGGCGCTGGCCCTGCTCGAAACGCGGATGCAGGGCAGAAAGCTTTACCGAGATGCTGGGGGCCGCAAAGATGTCGTCCGGGCGCTGACGGCTGCCGAGCGCCGTGATGGCCTCACGGTAGGCCTGCAGGTAGCGATCGGAATCCGCCCGGGTAAGCGCGGCTTCCCCGAGCATGTCGAAGGAATAACGAAAGGTTTTGTTCTTCTTGTTCAGCGAACGCTCGATCGCATCCTCGATCGTTCGGCCCATCACGTACTGGTGTCCCATGATGCGCATTGCCTGCCGTATGGCCGTGCGCACCATGGGCTCGCCGCTGCGGTTGATCAGCCGCTTCAGCGTCGTTCGGAAATTGGACTGGGTGCTGTCGGACAGCGCAATCAGCTTGCCGGTCAGCATCAGCCCCCAGGTAGACGCGTTGACCAGGACCGAGGAACTTTTCCCGAGGTGGGATTCCCAATCCGCATCCCCCAGTTTGTCGGCGATCAGTTTCTCGGCGGTATCGTCATCAGGAATGCGCAGCAACGCTTCGGCCAGGCACATCAGGACCACGCCCTCCTCCGAGGACAGGTCATACTCCTGCATGAAGGCTTCCATCAAGCCCTGTTCCGCCTTGCGGTCGCGCACGGCCTGCACCAGCGACCGGGCCCGCTGGTCGACACGGGCCTGTGCCGCCGGCTCGAGGCGTGCTTCGGACAGCAGGCTCCGCACCACTTCAGCCTCATCGGCGTGGTACAGGCGATCGATTGCGTCACGCAGGGGGTCGCGCGGTATTGAACCTGATGTCAGAAAGTCATGGACCTGCTGGTCAATCACCGAACGATACTCCCCGGCTGGCGAATCGGGCCGCGTGCAATGCCGCGCGGCTGTCGGTCTGATGCTGGATGTTCCTGCGCCGCCAGTTTAACCCCCACCCGCATCCAGTGAAACACGGCGCGAAAAATATCAGGCTTTTCTTGCCCATGCAGCGAATGCGCGGATACAATTGGCGGCTTGGCGAGTTCGCCCGGAAGCGGGCACAGGCGCGGGGAACCGATGGTCGTGGTATCACACAGTCCTGACGGCTCTGCCGAGCGCATCATGGCGAGGGGCAATTTCTCCCTGGATGCCGGCGGGCTGATCTCCCTGTTGCTGGCGCTGACTGCGGTTACCCTGGGCCTGGCGGGATTGTTGGCCTGGCAGGGCTTCTGGCCCGTGCTGCTGATCGCGGTCATCCAGCTCACGCTGGTGGTCTGGATCCTGGTCAGGGCCTGGGAACGGGCCTGGGTGTCGGAGCTTCTCACTATCGGCCCGGAGTGGATCGAAGTGACACGCCAGCGGCACAAGCGGCGGGATCATTGCCGGTTGGAGGCCGCCTGGGCCGTGGTTGAACTGGAACGGCCCGAAGTTGCCTGGTACGGACCGCGCGTGATCCTGAGATCCCGGGGCAAAAAGATCGAATTGGGGCGGTTCCTGACGATCGATGAAAAAAAGCAACTCGCTGATTGCGTGCGGATTGCCGTTCAAAAACACAGCGCCATCAAAGGTGCGTTCAATGTCTGAGGCTTGGTGAGCGAATGAAGAAACAGAATACTTTCATTGTTGGCGCAGCGGTGACAGCGGCCGTCATGGCGGCCTTCTGGCTGCTGCTGGCCGCGCCCGGCTACACCGGGAACGCGATCAACATGACACGGGGTGTTACGCCCCAGTCCCTGACCCACTACCACCTGCACATGACCATCCTGTGGATTTGCGTGGTGATTGGCGTGATCGTGTTCAGCGCCATGTTCATTTCCATCGTGCTGCACCGGAAATCACGGGGGTACGAGGCTGCCAGGTTCACCCACAGCACCAAGGCGGAAATCGCCTGGACCATCATCCCGGTGGTGATCCTGGTGGTCATGGCGGTGCCGGCCACCCGGGCCCTGATCGATATGGAGGTTGCGCCCGAAACGGAGATGACGGTGAAAATTACCGGCTTCCAGTGGCGCTGGAAATACGACTACATCGAGGACGAGGTCCGCTTCATTTCATCCCTGCACCCCGAGTCGAACGCCGCTCGCCGCCTGCAGTCGGGCACCGATCCGGCCAGCGTGGAAAACTACCTGCTGGATGTCGACAAGCCGCTGGTGTTGCCGGCGGAGACCAAGATCAAGTTCATCATCACCTCCGACGACGTGATCCACTCCTGGTGGGTGCCGGCGCTGGGCTGGAAGCGGGACGCCATTCCCGGGTTCATCAACGAGGCCTGGACGGAGATCCTGGAGCCTGGCGTGTACCGTGGCCAGTGCGCCGAGTTGTGCGGCAAGGACCACGGTTTCATGCCGATCGTGCTCAAGGTGCTGCCCAAGGCGGAATTCGCAAGCTGGATCCAGGAGCAACGCCGCGACATGGCGCATGAGCAAGCCGATGTCGAGCGCCTGTGGAGCCGCGAGGAACTGATGAGCCTGGGAGAGAGTGTCTATGCCACGCAGTGCGCCACCTGTCACCAGGCGGACGGCCAGGGGCTGGCCCCGGGCTTCCCGGCCCTGGCCGGCAGCAAAGTCGCCACCGGCCCGCTGCAGGACCATATTGAAATCGTGCTGAATGGCCGCGACGGCACGGCGATGCAGGCCTGGGGCAAGATGCTGTCCGAAGCGGACATCGCCGCGGCCCTTACCTACACGCGCAACGCCTTTGGCAACGACACCGGTGACGTGGTCCAGCCCCAGGCCATCGCCCGCATCAAAAACGGATAAACGAGCAGGAAACTGAATGATGAGCATCGAACATACTCACGGCCATGATCACGAGAGCCACGCTGCCCATGACGATCACCACGATCATAAGCCCACCGGCTTTCTGAACCGCTGGCTGTTCACGACCAATCACAAGGACATCGGCACGCTGTACCTGGTATTCGCCTTGCTGATGTTCTTCACCGGCGGCGCCATGGCCATGGTCATCCGGGCCGAGCTGTTCATGCCCGGCCTGCAGCTGGTGGAGCCGGACTTCTTCAACCAGATGACGACCATGCACGCGCTGATCATGGTGTTCGGTGCGGTCATGCCGGCCTGGGTAGGCTTCGCCAACTGGATGATCCCGATGATGATCGGGGCGCCGGACATGGCCCTGCCACGCATGAACAACTGGAGCTTCTGGATCCTGCCCTTTGCGTTCGCCATGCTGCTGAGCACGCTGTTGATGGATTCCGGTGGCCCGGCGGCCGGCTGGACCCTGTATCCGCCGCTCAGCCTGCAGGGCGGCCAAAGTTTCGCCTTCGTCGTCTTCGCGGTGCACATGATGGGCATTTCGTCGATCATGGGCTCGATCAACGTGATCGCCACAATCCTGAACATGCGGGCGCCCGGCATGTCCCTGCTCAAGATGCCGCTGTTCGTCTGGACCTGGCTGATCACGGCGTTCCTGCTGATCGCGGTGATGCCGGTGCTGGCGGGCGCGGTGACCATGCTGCTGACCGACCATTTCTTCGGCACCAGTTTCTTCAACGCGGCCGGCGGCGGCGACCCGGTCATGTTCCAGCACATCTTCTGGTTCTTCGGGCACCCCGAGGTGTACATCATGATCCTGCCGGCCTTCGGCGTGGTCTCCGAGATCATCCCGACCTTCGCGCGCAAGCCGCTGTTCGGCTACACCGCGATGGTCTACGCCACGGCCAGCATCGCTTTCCTGTCGTTCATCGTGTGGGCGCACCACATGTTCACGGTGGGCATGCCGCTGACCGGCGAGTTGTACTTCATGTACGCCACGATGCTCATAGCCGTACCCACCGGGGTCAAGGTATTCAACTGGGTCAGCACGATGTGGCAAGGCTCGATGACCTTCGAGACGCCGATGCTGTTCGCGATCGGCTTCGTTGTGCTGTTCACCATCGGCGGCCTGTCCGGCCTGATGCTGGCCATCACGGCAGCCGACCTTCAGTATCACGATACCTACTTCGTGGTCGCGCATTTCCACTACGTGCTGGTGCCCGGCTCGGTGTTCGCGCTGATGGCGGGCGCCTATTACTGGCTGCCCAAGTGGACCGGCCACATGTACTCAGAAAAGTGGGGCAAGATCCACTTCTGGATTTCGGCCATCTCGGTCAACATCCTGTTTTTCCCGCAGCACTACCTGGGGCTGGCCGGCATGCCACGACGCATCCCTGACTACTCGACGCAGTTTGCCGACTTCAACATGATCTCGTCGATCGGGGGCTTCATTTTCGGCGCCTCCCAGCTGATTTTCGTCGGCGTGATCCTGCACTGCGTGTACAAGAGCCGCGAGGCGGCTTCCGGGCGCGTGTGGGAAGGCGCCAGGGGACTCGAGTGGATCCTGTCCTCGCCGCCGCCTTACCACTCCTTCAACACGCCGCCGGTGATCGACGCGACCACGGTGGCACATGCCGGAGAGGCTCACTGAGCGAGGGCATGGAGAAGGTCGGCCGGGACGAGATCGCAGCGCGGCGCAGCCGGGCAGTCAGAACCGCCTGGGTGCTGGGCGCCGTCGCGGCCCTGATTTTCATCACCTTCATCCTGTCCGGCGTGCTGAAATCGTGAACCATGAATACTGAGCAACCACAGCCCAGGCCTGCTTCGCACACCCGGATCGTGCGCCGACTGGTACTGGTGGCCGTAGCCATGTTCGGCTTCGGCTTTGCCTTGTGGCCCCTCTACAGCGTGTTCTGCGACCTTACGGGTTTTGGCGGGCGCGGGATCCAGGTCGCCGAGAGCGGCCAGCAGCTGCAGAAGTCCGACCGGCAGGTCAAGATCCGGTTCGACGCAACCGTCAATTCCGGGCTGCCCTGGCTGTTCCAGGCGAAGCAGAAAACCGCCACCGTTTCACTGGGCGAGATGAGCGAAGCGTTTTACCTCGCGATGAACAACAGCGCCGAGCCCATGGCCGGCCGTGCGATCTACAACGTCACGCCGCCGGAAGCCAGCCTGTATTTCGTCAAGACCGAGTGCTTCTGCTTCACCGAACAGGTGTTGCAGGCGAATGAAAGCAGGGAGATGCCGGTTTACTACTTCATACAGCCGGATCTGCCCGACCACATCAAGGAAATCACCCTGTCCTATACGTTCTTCCGGGATAAGAATCAAAGCGCCGAAGCGCTGGCCGCGTTTGGCGATTCGAACCCGGCGGAAGTAAGCGGCAGCCGCTAGGAGTAACGAGGCTTAACCATGGCGCAACACACAGCAGACCAATACTACGTGCCGCACGGCACCAAGTGGCCGATCGTCGGCTCGCTGGGCATGATCACCATGCTGGGCGGCGCCGCGTTCTGGGTCAATGACTATTCACTGGCGCCGTGGGCCTTCGCGGTCGGCGCGTTGATCCTCATTTACATGATGTTCGGTTGGTTCGGACAGGTCATCCGCGAGAGCGAAGCGGGCCTGTACAACGCCCAGGTCGATACGTCGTTCCGAATGGGCATGATGTGGTTCATTTTTTCCGAAGTCATGTTCTTTGCGTGCTTTTTCGGTGCCTTGTTTTACGCCCGAATGTTCTCCGTACCGTGGCTCGGGGGAGAGGGCACCGGCGCGTCAACCAACGAGCTCTTGTGGCAGGGTTATGATGCGGTCTGGCCAACGGCGGGACCGGCGCAGCTGGGCGGGCCATTCCGCACGATCCCCGCCTTCGGCGTGCCGTTCATCAATACCCTGATCCTGCTGTCCTCCGGCGTCACTGTGACGCTTGCCCACCATGCCCTGAAGAAAGACCACCGCAAGGGACTGGTGCTGTGGCTGCTGGCGACCGTGGCGCTCGGGTTCGTTTTCGTGTTCCTGCAGGTTGAAGAGTACAAGGAAGCCTATCAGCAACTGGGGCTGACGCTCGGCTCCGGCATCTATGGCTCGACGTTCTTCATGCTCACGGGGTTCCACGGCATGCACGTGACGCTGGGCGCCATCATGCTGACCGTTATCGCGATCCGCAGCATGCGTGGCCACTTCAAGCCGGAACACCATTTCGGCTTCGAAGCGGTCGCCTGGTACTGGCACTTCGTGGACGTGGTCTGGCTGGGGTTGTTTCTGTTCGTGTACGTTTACTGACGCAGCCGGCGCACAGCCGCGCAGGGAAGCCCGCCATCCGGCGGGCTTTCCGCTATTCGGGTTTGGCCGGTTGCCCGCTTTCCTGGTCGCTTTGCGGCCAATTCACCGGGCCGCTCTTGGGTTCGATATAACCCATCTGATAGGCTGCCCAAAGACCCAGGAACAAAAGCAGGGACAGGGCGATGCGCCAGGTAAGCCGCTTGACCGTTCGATCACCCTCGCCGTGGTCCTTGACCAGGAAAATCAGGGCTGAACCCAGGCTGTAGAGGATCAGAAGCAGACCGACGATGATGAATATCTTGATGGCCATGACAGTCTCCACGAAACAGCTTCGTGCCCTTGATTATAGTCGATCGCCATCCCAAGACGTGACGCAGAGATGTCTTTCAGGCCATCATTCAAACTGAGCTTGATCCTGATCATACTGGCTGCCCTGTTTCTGCGACTCGGGATCTGGCAACTGGACCGCAAGGCTGAAAAGTCCGCCCTGTTCGAGCGCTTCGACAGCGCACCGTCGATGGGGATCGAGGAGGCACTTGCCGCGGAGCAGCAGTTTGCCCGGGTGAAGGCTTTCGGGCGCTACGACCCGGTCCGCCATGTGCTGCTCGATAACAGGATCTGGAAGGGCCGCGCCGGAGTGCACGTTCTGACACCGTTCACGCTGGCGGACGGACGGGCACTACTGGTGAACCGCGGCTGGCTGCCGCTGGCGCCGGATCGGGGCAGCCTGCCCGCAGTACCAACGGACGCTACGCCACACACCCTCCATGGACGGCTGGTTGCGCCCGTTGCCGCGGGCCCCCGGCTCGGCGAGGCCGACGTACTGGCCAGCGACCGCTGGCCACAGCTCATCACCTACTTCGACCTCGCGGGAATCAGCGCGGCACTCGGCCAACCACTGCAGCCCTGGATCGTGCAGCTCGACGCCGGCGAAGCCAGTGGCTTCGGTGACCGCCAGTGGGCGCCCGCCGTGATGGCGCCCGCCGTGCATGGCGCCTACGCGGTACAATGGCTGGCCCTGAGCATCACGGCCCTGGTCATCTGGATCACCCTGGGGCTGCGGCGCGGTGCGCGGCTGCAGCGACAGCCTGGCGGCCCGGCGAATTCCAATGCGGGAGACCAAACCGAATGAAGTCCAGACTTTCGCCCCGGGTGGTACTGTTGATCATTGCGGCATTGTTCTTTCTTCCGCTGGTACTGGCCTGGTTGATGTATACCGGGACCATCGAGTTTCGGCCACAGTCGACCCGCAACCTGGGCCAGCTCGTGCAGCCTCCCCTGCCCGTGACCTGGACAGGCGTGTATCGCGATGGCGTCATGGATACGCCGGTTGCCGACAGCTTCACGGAACACTGGCTGATCCTGCACGCCCTGCCCAATCCCTGCGCCGAAACCTGCCTGCAGGTCGTCGCGGAGCTGCGCCAGGTTCACCGGGCATCCGGGCGACAGCAGTCACGCATACAGGTGGCTCTGCTGCACGATCTCGATGGGGCTGCCGAACGGCTTGCCGTGCAGGAAATCTATGCGCCCTTCCAATTGCTGGAAAACCCTGATGAATCCCTGTGGCGCATGCTACAGGACGTGGCGGGCCGCAACCTGCCGGAAACGCCTGCCCGGGGCAGCACCTATGTGATCGATCCCCTGGGGAATATAATGCTGTTCTACGCGGCCGGGTACGATCCCAATGATCTGAAAAGCGACCTGAAACGGCTGCTGACCTGGTCGAAACTGGACGAGCAATCGTGACATCTTCCCTGCACAAGCTGGTGGTCATCGCTGCGATCGTCGCCTTCGCCGTGATCGTGCTCGGCGCCTATGTCCGCCTGTCGCATGCAGGCCTCGGCTGCCCTGATTGGCCCGGCTGCTACGGCCAGTTGACCTGGCCGGACGAACCGCACGAGGTCTCGCAGGCGGCCCGGGCCTTCCCGGAGCGCCCCGTCGAGACCCACAAGGCCTGGAAAGAAATGGTGCACCGCTACCTGGCCGGCGCGCTGGTGCTGCTGGTCGTCGCGATCAACTTCCTGAGTTGGAAGGCAGCCAACCGGGGCAAGGGGCTGCGTACGCTCGCCGCAGCGCTGCTGGTGCTGATCCTGTTCCAGGCGGCGCTCGGCATGTGGACCGTCACGCTGAAACTGCTGCCGCTTGTCGTCATGGGTCACTTGCTGGGCGGCCTGGCGACCTTCAGCCTGCTGCTCTGGCTGGCCTGGCGGAGCAGCAGCTCCGGCGCCGAGTCCGGCGGCCTGGCCCCGTTTCGGTTCGCGATCCTGGCAGGCCTGCTCGTGTTGGTGCTGCAGCTGGCGCTCGGCGGCTGGACCAGCGCCAACTATGCCGCCCTGGCCTGCCCCGACTTCCCTACCTGCCAGGGATCGATGTGGCCGGACGCCGACTTCGGGGAAGGCTTCGTGCTGTGGCGTGCGATCGGTGTCGACTACGAAGGCGGTGTGCTGGACATGTCGGCTCGGGTTGCCATCCACCTGGCTCACCGGGCAGGAGCGCTGATAACCTTTCTCGTGCTGGGCGTCCTGGCGCTGCGGCTGATCCGCGCTCGCGCGGTCCGGCAGGATGGCCTGGTGCTCGGCGCACTGCTCCTGGCGCAGGTGATCCTCGGCATTCAGAACGTCTTGCTGCAGCTGCCGCTGGTCAACGCCGTCGCGCACAATGGCATGGGCGCACTGCTGCTGGCCATGATGCTCTGGTTGACCTACCGGTCAGCGCTGCGGCCGGCAGCTCCCGGGGCGTCCAGCACCTGAACCCATGTCTTCGCTGGCCCACCGCTACCTCGAATTGTGCAAGCCGAAGGTCGTCTACCTGATCGTTTTCACAGCGGTAGTCGGGATGTTCCTCGCCGTACCCGGCTGGCCGCCCTGGAACGCCCTGATCGCCGGCACGCTGGGCATAGGACTGGCGGCCTCCTCGGCCGCGGCGATCAACCACCTGCTCGATCAGCGCATCGACGCCGTGATGGCGCGAACCCGCAACCGCCCCCTGCCCAGCGGCCAGCTGGGCGTCAACCAGGTGCTGCTGTTCGCCTTTATCCTGGCTCTGCTGTCGATGGCCCTGCTGATCATCTGGGTCAATGCGCTGACGGCAGTGTTGACCTTCCTCTCGCTGATCGGCTACGCCATCATTTACACGGTGTGGCTGAAGCGTGCGACCCCCCAGAACATCGTGATCGGCGGCGCGGCCGGGGCTGCGCCGCCGGTGCTGGGCTGGACCGCGGTTACCGGGGTCATCGACCACAACGCCCTGATCCTGTTCCTGATCATTTTCGTATGGACACCGCCTCACTTCTGGGCGCTCGCCATTCACCGCCGCAACGATTACGCCGCTGTCGACATCCCCATGCTGCCGGTGACGCACGGCGTGCAGTTCACCCGCTGGCACATCCTGTTCTACACGATCCTGCTGGTTATCGTCACCATCCTGCCCTACCTGACCGGGATGAGCGGCCTGTTTTACCTGGCCGGCGTCACCGTGCTGAACGTGGGCTTCCTGTGGTATGCGCTGCGGTTGTTGCGGGATAATGATGAACGCCTGCCGATGCAGACCTTCGGCTACTCGATCATTTACCTGATGGTGCTGTTTGCGTTTCTGCTGATCGACCACTACTTGATGATGTACCTCGGGGCACGGTGATCGACCAGGCGGAGTCGCGGCATTAATCCCGTCCGCATGATCCGGGCCGGTACTAAGCCGGGGCGATTGAACGTAGAATTAGCCCTGACCTCAACTAACCTTGACGCAGGGAGACGCCCCTGCGGAGCATGTCTGCCATGAGCCAAAAAGCCCCCGCCAGTTCTGTGAGTTCCCCCCTGCACGCACTGGAAGACCACGGCGAGTTCATCATGCGGCACATTGGGCCACGCGATGAGCAAGTGCGCCGGATGCTGACCGAGATCGGTCTGGATTCGCTGGACGAACTGATCGCGCGCACCATTCCCCGTTCGATTCACCTCGAAGAACCCCTCGACCTGGCCGAGGCCCAGACCGAGACAGCGACGCTGGCGCGGTTGCGGCGGATCGCCTCAAAAAACGTCGTTCAGCACAACATGATCGGCATGGGCTACCACGAGACCATCCTGCCGCCGGTCATCCAACGCAACGTGCTGGAGAACCCGGGTTGGTACACGGCCTACACGCCCTACCAGGCAGAGATCTCCCAGGGACGGCTGGAGGCCTTGCTGAACTTCCAGCAGATGATCAGCGACCTCACCGGCATGCCGATCGCCAATGCCTCCCTGCTGGACGAAGCGACCGCGGCAGCAGAGGCCATGACCATGCTGCAGCGGGTCAACCGCAAGTCGAAGTCCAGCCGTTTCCTGGTCGACAGCGCGGCCCTGCCCCAGACCATCGACGTGGTCATCAACCGCGCGCGCTACTTCGGCATCGAAGTGGTGGTCGGCGAACCGGGCACGGCGCTGGCGGACGGCGAGTATTTCGGGCTGCTGCTGCAGTATCCCGGCGTCGATGGCGCAGTGCGGGACGACCGCGAGGTGATCGAAAAGGCACACGCGGCGGGTGCACTGGTCGCCGTTGCCACCGACCTGATGAGCCTGGTGCTGTTGACACCACCCGGTGAAATGGGCGCGGACGCCGTGATCGGCTCGGCCCAGCGTTTCGGAGTGCCGATGGGATTTGGCGGCCCGCACGCGGCCTTTTTCGCGACGCGGGACGACTACAAGCGCTCCATTCCGGGCCGTATCATCGGGGTATCCCAGGACAGCAAGGGACGCACGGCCCTGCGCATGGCGCTGCAGACCCGCGAACAACACATCCGCCGGGACAAGGCGACCTCCAACATCTGCACGGCTCAAGCACTGCTGGCCGTCATCAGCGGGTTCTACGGCGTCTGGCACGGTCGCGAACGGCTGAAGAAGATCGCCAGGCGCATCCATCGTCTCGCCGGTGTGCTGGCCCTGGGCTTGCACAAGCTCGGCTACCCGAACCGTTCCGATAGCTGGTTCGACACGCTGAGTTACGAACTCGACGCAACCGACGCGGCGGCCATTTACCAGCGTGTGCTCGACGCCGGCATCAACCTGCGGCGCATGGGCGACACCGGGATCGGCATCAGCGTCAACGAGAGAACGGATCGCCAGCACATCACCGCTCTGCTGAGGGCTTTTGCAGGCTCGGATGAGGTAACCCCCATCGAGGCGCTCGACGCTGAGCTCGGCGACGACTGGACCGCGATACCGGCGACCCTGCGGCGGGAGAGCGACTTCCTGCAGCACCCGGTGTTCTACCAGCATCACTCCGAGACCGACATGCTGCGCTACCTGAAGCGGCTGGAAAACAAGGACCTGTCGCTGGCGCATGCGATGATCTCGCTGGGATCCTGCACCATGAAGCTCAATGCAACGACCGAGATGATCCCGGTCACCTGGCCTGAGTTCAGCGACATCCACCCCTTCGCGCCGGCCGAGCAGACTGCCGGCTATCGACAACTGTTCGAGGAACTGGAGCAGATGCTGGTCGCCTGCACCGGCTACGACGCCGTGTCGCTGCAACCCAACGCCGGCTCGCAAGGTGAGTATGCCGGCCTTTTGGCCATCAAGGCCTATCACGAGTCGCGCGGCGACGCGGAACGCGACGTGTGCCTGATCCCGTCGTCGGCCCACGGCACCAACCCGGCCAGCGCGGCCATGGCCGGCATGAAAATCATCGTCGTGAAGTGCGACGACCAGGGCAACGTGGACCTCGACGACCTGAAAGCGAAGGCGGCCGAGCACGCCGAGCGCCTGAGCGCGCTGATGATCACTTACCCTTCAACGCACGGCGTGTTCGAAGAAGACATTCGCGAAATCTGCCAGGTAGTGCACGACCATGGCGGCCAGGTCTACATGGACGGCGCCAACCTGAACGCCCTGGTAGGCATCGCCGCACCAGGCAAGTTTGGCGCCGACGTATCGCATCTGAACCTGCACAAGACGTTCTGCATTCCGCACGGCGGCGGCGGACCGGGTGTCGGGCCCATTTGCGTTGGAAAACACCTGGCGCCGTTCCTGCCCGGTCACTCGCTGGTTGCAATGGACGGGCCTCACGCCGGCAACCGTGCCGTGTCTGCCGCCCCCTGGGGCAGCGCCAGCATCCTGCCGATTTCCTGGGCTTACGTCTCGATGATGGGGCGCGAGGGCATGAAGAAGGCCTCGCAGATAGCAATACTCAGCGCGAACTACATTGCCGGCCGCCTGGCCCCGGCGTTCCCGGTGCTCTATTCCGGGCGCAACGGCCGGGTGGCGCATGAATGCATCATCGATATCCGGCCATTCAAGGAATCCTGCGGAGTGACCGAGGAGGACGTCGCCAAGCGCCTGATCGATTTCGGCTTCCACTCGCCGACCATGTCTTTCCCGGTGCCGGGCACGCTGATGATCGAACCGACGGAGAGCGAGCCGCTGTCCGAGATCGACCGCTTCTGCGAGGCGATGCTGACGATTCGCGAGGAGATCCGCGCCATCGAACAGGGTCAGTCGGATCCAACAGACAATGCGCTCAAACATGCGCCGCATACGGCGGCGGATCTCGCTGCCGAGTGGCCGCATGCCTACAGCAGGGAACAGGCCGCGTTTCCGGTCAGTGGTTTGTATCAGAACAAGTTCTGGTCATCGGTTGGCCGGGTCGACAACGTCTTCGGCGACCGCAACCTGGTCTGCGCCTGCCCGCCGCCGGAGGAATGGATCACAGAATCCGTCGACGACGAATAGCCCTCGCAAGCGGGAGCCGGCGCTCGCACTCATGGCCGGCTACTGGTCCAGCATGCTTCTCTGAGTCTTGGGCCGGTACTGCTTTGCTTCTTCCGCGGTGAGTTGGATCACCTTGATCTTCCAGTTCATCATCGAAGCATCGACCCGGAAATAGAAACGGCCGCCCTTGTCAAACAGGCGCACACCGTTGCCGGCCGTTTTCGTTTTCAGTGCAACACCTTCGTAGGCACCACTGATGGCATTGACCAGCGCGATACTGACGACCTCGTATTGGCCCGGGTCGCCGGAAACGAGCCAATCCATGACCCAGGGAGCCCTGACCTCGAATTCAGCGGTGTTGCCGCTGGAGTTTCCGGAAAACTGTCTGATTTCCTGCTCCGCAGCAACGTCATGGGCAGCGACCGCCAGCATGATGCATACGATGGTGGTCACCAAACGCTTGCTCTTCATTTCTCGATACTCCTGACATGAGAGTGGGCGAATTCAAAAATGCTCCAGCCCCTGGCAGTTTGACTGCTCATTGTGACAGGAGTTTAAATAATCACTAAGCCCTCGGCGGGATGGGTCTGCGCAGCAAGAGCAGCGGAGGAGGTCAGAGCATGACCTCCTCCGCCGGGCTCCGCCGGTTGTAGTGCGATGACATCACCCGCCCGTAGGCGCCGGTGTTGGCGATCAGGATGATGTCACCCTCCTCGCTGGCCGGCAGGAAGCGACCCTCGCCCAGCACATCCCCCGACTCGCAGATGGGGCCAACCACGCGGTAGTGCTGCTGAGCCTTTTCTTGCAGGCGGCTGAGGTTGACGATGTCGTGGTAGGCGCCGTACAGCGCCGGCCGGATCAGCGAGTTCATGCCGGTGCTGATGCCCAGGTAATGGAACTGACCCTTGCTTTTCAGCTGGGTAACACGAGACAGCAACACGCCGCATTCGGCGGCGAGATAGCGGCCCGGCTCGAGCCAGAGCTCTACGTTGCGCCCGGTCAGTGCTTCGGCCAGCAGTTTGTCGAGTCGGTCCAGGTCGAACCCCGGCTTGCCACGCCGGTCGGGCACGCCGAGACCACCGCCCAGGTCGAGAACCCGAACGTCGGGGAATTGGGGAAGTACATCGAGAAAGCGATCCAGCTGCTCGCGCCACACCTCGGAATTGATGACTCCGCTGCCGGTGTGGGCATGCAGACCCACGATTCGCCCGCCCCGTGATTCGATCGCATGCCGGACCTCGGGCAGGTGCCCGAGGGAAATGCCGAACTTGGAATCCACGCCGGAGGTGATGACCTTCTTGTGATGCCCGTAGCCCGTTTCGAGATCCACGCGCAGGAAGATGTCCCGGCCGGCGAACAGATCCGGCCACTGGTGGATGACCCAGGAATTGTCCACGGTGAGCTGAACGCCCAGTTCCAGGGCCGCTGCGTATTCGTGACGTGGGGCGAAGTTCGGTGTGAACAGAACATCGGCGGCAGCGGTTCCGGGCACACAGTCCAGCACGTGCTGTATCTCCGCGAGCGAGACGCACTCGAACGTCATCCCCTCGGCAGCCAGTGCCCGCAACAGGCCGGCGTGGTCATTGGCCTTGACGGCGTACAGCAACCGGCTCACCGACTTCAACCCGCGCAGCCGCCGTGCGGCCGCCCGGGCGGTCTCCAGGTCATATACATAGGCTGCGTCACGACCCTCCATCAGTTCGGTCAGCCGCTCCGCCTTGCCAGCCCACCAGGGCTCGGCAAGGTCCGCCGGCTTCATTTGCCGGGACAGCTCTGCCCAGCTCGGACCAAACTCGGGACGGTTCTCGGCCTGCGAGGCGATCAGCAGTTGATGCAGTTTGCGTACCAGGCTGAGGGCATGGTCGGGGTCGACCACCAGGGTCAGATTCAGGTCATTGGCGGACTGCGTCACCATGTGTACCTGCCGGTCCTGAAATACGTCGAGCGCAGCGGACAGGCGGCCGAGAATGGTGCGGATCGCGTTGCCCACGAGGCTGATCGAGACACAGCCATTGTGCACGGTGACCCGGCACAAACCTTCGAGGTCCGCCAAAAAGGCGGCCATGCGCCCGGAATCGTAATGTGCCGGGATCTGTGGATCGAGGCTGACCGTGACCGTCGCTTCCGAGGTCGAAACCAGGTCGACCGAGTAACCGTGTCGCTTGAACACCGCGAATGCATCGGCCAAAAAACCGGCCTGGTGCCACATCGCAGAGTTTTCCATCGTGATCACGGTGATGTTGTCCCTGCTGACCACCCCCTTGACCTGCGCCTCCTCGTGCGGCGAGCGCGCCGCGATCTGCGTGCCCGGCTCTGCGGGGCGGTTGGTGTCCTTGATGAAAACCGGGATACCATGGCGGCGGGCCGGCTGGATGCTGGGTGGGTGCAGTACCCGGGCCCCCATGGACGCCAGTTCCTGGGCTTCGCTGAAACTCAAGCGCCGCAGCAGGCGCGCTTCCGGCACGGCCCGTGGATCAGCGCTGAAGATGCCCGGCACATCCGTCCAGATTTCGAGTGCGCTGGCGGACAGCCTTGCTGCGAAATAGGCGGCGGAAGTGTCCGATCCGCCCCGGCCGAGCAGGCAGGTCTGTCCATCGGCCCCGCTGGCAATAAAGCCCTGCGTGATATGCACAGAACCCTCGGCAGCCAGGCGATTGGCCAGCCGCGGGTCGCTGTGGTCATCGCAGCGGGCCGCCAGGACGCTGGTGCTGGCCGAGGTGGTCTGCAACAGCTTGCGTGCGTCCTGCCAGACCGTGTCCAGGCCTTTGGCCGCCAGGACCGCCCGGCCGATGCTGCTGGAAAGCAGTTCACCATGCGCCAACAGGCAGGCCCGCTGTTCATCCTTCATTTTCGGGCCCGCATCGCCCAGGGCTGCAAGCAGGCTGTCCCAGTGGCGCCCGTATTCTGCCCATGGCTCCAGGCCCAGCGCCGTGATCAACTCCTGGTGCTGCGTGGTCAGCTCCGCGCGGATGGCCGCCTTCTCGCTCTCGTCCACACCGTCGGCCAGCCGGCTCAACAGGTTGGTTACGCCGGACAGGGCGGAAACAACGATCATTACCCGCTTGCCGGTGGCGAGGTGCCCACGAGCCTGCTCGCATATGGTGCCCCAGCAATCCACCGAGCTGACGCTGGTGCCTCCGAACTTCATCACCACCCATTCATGGGTGACATCATTGTGCATGGCTCTCCCTCCAAACGAAAACGGCCTCCGCTGGGGAGGCCGTTCGATTCTTGCCGGGCTGGTTGCGGACTCAGGCGGTGATTGACGCCCTCATCTTTCGCAACGCGTTCGCTTCCAGCTGCCGGATGCGCTCGGCCGAAATCTCGTAGCGGTCGGCCAGTTCCTGCAGGGTCATCTTGTCATCCTGCAGCCAGCGGCTGCGAATGATATCCTGGCTACGCTCGTCCAGTTCATCCAGGCCGGCGTACAGCAAATTGTTGTTGTGATCCGTCCAGTCTTCGGCTTCGAAGTCGCTTTCCGGGTCACCCGAATCGCTCTCGAGGTAGGCCACCGGCGCAACGTACGGCATGTCGTCGTCCGCGTTCGGAGGCAGATCGAAGCCGACATCCTGTCCGGACAGGCGCGATTCCATTTCCAGCACGACTTCAGGCTTTACGCCCAGGTCCTTGGCCACCGCGTGCACCTCCTCGTGGCTGAGCCAACCGAGGCGCTTCTTGGACTTGCGCAGGTTGAAGAACAGCTTGCGCTGGGCCTTGGTGGTCGCAACCTTGACGATCCGCCAGTTGCGCAGGATGAACTCGTGCATTTCCGCCCGGATCCAATGCACCGCGAAGGACACCAGGCGCACGCCGTGATCCGGGTCGAAACGCTTGACAGCCTTCATCAGGCCGATGTTGCCTTCCTGTACCAGGTCACCCAGCGCCAGGCCGTAACCCGTGTAACCTTTCGCCACGTGTACCACGAAACGCAGATGCGCCAGCACCATGCGGCGGGCCGCTTCGAGCTCACCATCGTCGCGATAGCGTCGCGCCAGATCCTGCTCTTCCTCCAGCGTGAGCACGGGAATCTTGTTTACTTCCTGGATATAGGCTTCCAGGCTTCCCGTTCCGGCGGGAACCAACAAGTGACTTGGTACCAATTCTTTGCTCATTAAATCCTCCTGGGCAGCGGACAAGTGTAGCATATTTTCGCGCGTTTAGAAGACCGCCACCCGCGCCTCGCGACCGGGCTGCCGCCACTGTCCATCCTGCCTGCAAATGCCTCAACTGGCGTTTTAGACCGGATGAGCCTGCAGGAGTTCAATGCTTATAATCTATGTAAATCAGAGTGTTATAAAGCAATACGCTTTCGAGGCAGGGCAGGAGATCCTTACTTGCCCTCCAGGCGGAATTGACGCAGATAGCGCTGTACCGAAACCCAGGCGCCCAGCAGGCCAAGCACGCCGCCTGCCAGCAGAACGAGCAGACCCGCACGCGCCTCGAGGCCCCTGAACTCAAAGGTGTTGCCATAGGCGTCCAACAATTCCTCGAGGGGCCGGGACAGGTACGCCATGCACAGGCTGAGCAACAAAAGTGCCAGCAATGCACCCAGCAGCCCATACCAGAACCCCAGGTACAGGAACGGTTGCCGGACGAAACCGTTGCTCGCGCCGACCAGGTGCATCACTTCGATTTCGTGCGCGCGATTGGCCACGTCGAGCCGGATGGTGTTTGCCACCACCACGACCACCGCCAGCGAAAACAGTACGGTAAGCACGGTGACAAAAGCGTCGCCGAGGGCCAGCAGGCCAGCCAGCCGCTGCAGCCATTTGAAATCGGCCTGGACGCTTTCCACACTGTCCTGGTCGCCCAGCCAGTCGCTCATGGCGCGGACGGCCATCTCGAGCGTTTCGCCAGCGGCCGCTTGCAAGGTGATCTGAAGCACCCAGGGCAACGGGTTCTCCTCGAACAGATCCAGCGCCTGTCCGAACCCGGAGGCTTCCTGGAATTCCTGCATCCCCTGCTCCGGCGACACCACGCTGATGATGGCCGCATGTTGCTCTTCGACCCGGGCCGCCAGCGCCAATGCCTGTGGTTTCGTCGCCCCGGCTTGCAGGAAGACGGTGATGGTGCCCCAGTTATCCTGCTGCAGGTCCAGTGACCGCAGGTTTTCCACCGTCACGAACAGTCCGAGTGGCAGCAGCATCGCGATGCCCAGGACCAGTGACGTCATCAGGGTGCTGAGTCGGTGGCTGACCAGTGCGCCCAGGCTCGAAAAGAAGCTGTAGAGTTGTCGCCGCCCCCAGGAGCGGACCCTGCGCCGCATATCGCGGGTGCTCATGCGCGCGTCCCGGCGACTTCGGCACCGGCGATGTCATCCACCAGGCGGCCCTGGGACAGCACCAGCACACGCTGACCCATCGAACGGATCAGCGACAGATCATGGCTGGCGATCAACACCGTCACACCCTGCCCGTTGAGTTGCCGAAACAATCTGAACAGGTCCTGCGAGAGTTCGGGATCTAGGTTGCCGGTCGGTTCGTCGGCGAGCAACACGGGAGGCATGCTGACAATGGCCCGGGCTATTCCTACACGCTGCTGTTCGCCGCCTGAGAGTGTCAGGGGCCAGGACTTTTCCTTGCTGAGCAGACCGACTTTGTCGAGCGCGGCGCGCACGCGCTTGCGGATATCCGGGTACCGCATTCCGGCAATCATCAGCGGCAACGCAACATTGTCAAACACCGTCTTGTCGCTGAGCAACTTGTGATCCTGGAAGATCATCCCGATCCGACGGCGAATTCGTGGAGCGAACCGGGCGGGCGTGGTTCCCAGGTTGCGCCCATCCACGATGACCTGCCCGCGCGTCGCCCGTTCCAACATCAGGATCAACCTCAGCAGCGTGCTTTTGCCCGCACCGGAGTGGCCGGTGAGGAACACCATTTCCGCCGGGTCCAGGCGAAAGCTGACGTCCTGCAGGGCGGCTATGCCGCCCGGATAGCGTTTACTTACATGCTCAAAGGTGATCATTCCCGCAACCGGAAAAACGACTGCCCGCTATTCGCTGGCGGCGGCCTTTGGCTTGCGCCGCCGGCGCTGCCGGGGCGGCCGGTCGCCAGATGCAGCCTGCCCGCCGCCAGCCGGTTTGCGCTGTCCGCCAGACCCACCCCCGCGCGAGGAGCGGCCTCTGCCACCGCCCCGGTGTTCGCGCTTGGGCGCGGGCGGCGCCCGCTTGATCTCCGGCAGCGACTCCGCATCGGCGTACTCCACCGGAATCGCGTAGCCGATGTACTGCTCGATTTCGGGCAGGTGGAAAGCGTAATTCTCGCAAGCGAAGCTGATGGCCTCGCCGCGCGCACCGAGGCGCGCCGTGCGCCCGATACGGTGGACATAATCCTCGGCGTCCTGCGGCAGGTCGAAGTTGATCACTTGAGTGACGTCGGGGATGTGCAGACCGCGCGCAGCAACGTCGGTCGCTACCAGCACCGGGATCTCGCCGTCATGAAAGCGCTTCAGCAGGGTCTGACGTTTCTTTTGCGGAACCTGGCCCGACATGGCGGCTGCGTGAATGCCGTTGGCGTTCAGGGTGCGCTCCACGCGATCGGTTGCCACGCGTGTATTGGCGAACACCATGACACGGCCCCCACCTTTGACATCCTGTTCGATGCCGCGAAGGAGCTTGACCAGCAGCGGCAGCTTTTCCTTGTTGGCCGGATAGTAGACCGACTGCTGTACGAGGTCGGCCGTGACCCGGTCGGTCTTCACCTTGAGCAATTCCGGCTCATTCATGTGCTCGTAAGCCAGTTCCAGCACGCGCTGGCCCAGGGTAGCCGAGAACATCAGGCTCTGGCGCTGATCTCGGGGCGGCAGGCGTCGCAGCACGTAGCGAATGTCCTTGATGAAGCCGAGGTCGAACATGCGGTCGGCCTCATCCAGCACCATCACGTCGATCTGCTTGAGGTTGAAGACGTTCTGTTTGAAGTAGTCGATGATGCGGCCGGGCGTTCCGATCAGGATGTCGACGCCCTGCTCGAGCTCGGTACGTTGCTTTTCGTAGTCGATTCCACCATAAGCCAAGCCAAAACGCAGGCCGGTGTCTCCGCCAAGCAGCAACGCGTCCTTGTGAATCTGCAGGGCCAATTCGCGGGTCGGCGCCAGCACCAGGGCGCGCGGGTGGCGGCCGGGTTCACCGGGCTGCTTTTCCAGCAGGCGCTGGAAAATGACCAGCAGAAAGGCCGCCGTCTTGCCGGTTCCGGTCTGTGCCTGGCCGGCCACATCCTGTCCGCGCAGGGCCAGCGGCAGAGTCAGCGCCTGGATCGGCGTACAATACGTGAAGCCGGCCTTGGCCACCCCTGCCTGCACGGCAGGCAGCAGGTCCAGTGTTTCGAAGGCAACCTCAGTCAGATGGTTGCTTGCTTGGTTTTCGGGCATATGTCCTTCACCTTGGTTGGTCCGGTTCGCATCGCCGGTTCCTGGTCATTGATTGGTCTGGTGTAAACAGGCCCTGGTTTTGAGCAGCGGGACTTGAAAATTGCTGCCTGCGCCTTGAAATCGTTGAACAGTTCAGTTGAAATGATGACCCCGACCCCAGTCTGTACCGAATCGGTCCGGCTTGCCCGGGTCAAGGGCCTTGCAAAAAGAATATATTAACCGCGCCGCTACCCTTGTTCCAGTAAGAATGCGGCGGGCCACCTGGAGATATGACAGTGAGTGACAAAATTACCCATGTAACCGACAGCAGCTTCGACCAGGAAGTACTGAGTGCCGACGGACCCGTTCTGGTCGACTATTGGGCGGAATGGTGTGGCCCCTGCAAGATGATCGCACCCATCATCGACGAAATTGCCGACGAGTATGGCGACCGTCTCAAGGTGACCAAACTGGATATCGACAGCAACATGGCGACGCCGCAGCAGTACAGCATCCGCGGCATCCCGACGCTGATGATCTTCCGCGACGGCAAGGTTCAGGCGACCAAGGTGGGCGCCATGACCAAGGGCCAGTTGAAGGCCTTTGTCGAGGAAGTTGTCTGAGCTAGTTCTGACCCGCAGTCCCCGTCTGCGCCAGCGGGCCCGGAAGCGATGACTTCCGGGCCTTTCGATTGACTGGACGCTGCCAGACAATCGTGTTAGTTTTACGTCATCTGTCACCGGGTCCCCCGCCCGGCTGAACAACTTCCCTGATTTTCGCCGGCCCAATTGGACTGCCTGGATGGACCAGAAAGCCGGCCAACCATGACAAGGTTTTAGAAGCGCGCGGCGGAACTGCCGTGTACCGCACATTGAATCCACGATCCTGGCGCCGGCCGGGTCAACCGCATCATATCGATCACCAACAAGCAACCGCTGTTAAACAACAGGCACAGGCCTTCAATCAGAGCTATTCAATGAATCTAACCGACCTCAAGCTAAAACCGATGACCGAATTGCAGGAAATCGCCGATGAAATGGGTTTGGAGGGCGTAGCACGCTCCCGCAAACAGGAAGTCATTTTTTCGATCCTCAAGGCGCACGCCAAGAATGGCGAGAGCATTTTCGGCGACGGGGTTCTCGAAATCCTGCAGGACGGCTTTGGTTTCCTGCGCGCCGCCGGCAGTTCCTATCTTGCCGGGCCGGACGATATCTACGTTTCGCCCAGCCAGATTCGCCGCTTCGCCCTGCGCACCGGCGACATGCTATCCGGCAAGATTCGGCCGCCGAAAGACAGCGAACGCTACTTCGCGCTGCTCAAAGTCCAGGAAATCAACTACGAATCGCCCGACGCTGCCAAGCGGAAAATCCTGTTCGAAAACCTGACTCCCGAATTCCCGACCGAGCAGTACACCCTCGAACGAGGCAACGGCAGCACCGAGGACATCACGGCCCGCATCATCGACCTGGTGTCTCCGATCGGCAAGGGGCAGCGCGGCCTGGTGGTCTCGCCGCCGAAAGCCGGCAAGACCATCATGCTGCAGAACATCGCGACCAGCATCCGGGCCAACTACCCCGAAAGCAAGATGATCATCCTGCTGATCGACGAGCGCCCGGAGGAAGTGACCGAGATGCAGCGCTCGGTGGACGCGGAGGTAATCTCCAGCACCTTC
>Ga0316188_10000061_pt1 | contig 32079 bp, 30 predicted proteins | sample Phiworburrow1_MG_FD_204933 | JGI IMG/M metagenome (GOLD analysis project Ga0316188, IMG submission 204933) | Coastal sediment microbial communities from Maine, United States - Phippsburg worm burrow 1 | ecosystem: Environmental > Aquatic > Marine > Coastal > Sediment | place: USA: Maine... | reverse complement strand
AATACCGTTTATCGCGAATATCTAAACCGATTTAGGTTTTATTCTGACGAGGTTGGAAGAAATTTTACCATTAGATTTTCGATGAGATTTGAAACTAAATAAATCAATCTTCAGCTTCTGAAAAATATTTGTAGAAAGCGATAATTGTCTCTATGCCAATAAAGAAATTTTTAATTCCAAAATGTTCGTTGGGGGAATGAATGGCATCGCTGTTGAGCCCAAAGCCAAGTAGAACAGATTGGAGTCCGAGTTCTTTATTGAAAAGAGATACCACCGGAATACTTCCGCCGTCACGTGTTGGAATTGGAGGCTTACCCCACACTTCTTCAAAAGCTTTGCTTGCGGCTTTGTAGGCTTTAGAGGAGGTTTGAGTCAGAGCCGGTTCTGCACCATGGTGATGAGTTACTTTTACTTTTACCGATTTTGGGACTATGGATGTTATATGTTTGGTAAACAAATCAGAAATTTCTTGTGGTTCTTGGTTAGGGACTAGGCGCATAGAAATTTTAGCATAAGCCTTAGACGGAATTACCGTCTTAGCCCCTTGACCTATATATCCGCCCCAGATGCCGTTTACATCTAAAGTGGGGCGAATGCCTGTTTGCTCAACTATGGTATAGCCATTTTCTCCTCTCAATTGCTCTACCTCTAATTCATTTTTAAATGCTTCCAAATTGAACGGAGCTTTGTTGATTTCTTTTCTTTCTTTTTCTGACAATTCAACGACTTTATCATAAAAGCCGGGAATGGTTACTCTTCCTTTTTCATTTATTAATGAGGCAATGGTTTCACATAGAACGTTAATTGGATTTGCAATTGCTCCACCGTAAACTCCGGAGTGTAAATCGCGATTTGGACCTGTAACCTCTACTTCTAGGTAACTCAATCCCCGCAAACCGGTAGTAATGGAAGGTTGATCTAATGAAATCAAAGCGGTGTCGGAAATTAAAATAATATCTGCTTTTAGCATTTCTTTATTCTCTTTAACGAATGTGGCCAAGTTTTTTGACCCTACTTCTTCTTCCCCTTCAATCAAGAACTTGACATTGCAAGAAAGCAATTCGGTTTTCAACATTGCTTCCAATGCTTTGATGTGCATAAAAAACTGACCTTTGTCGTCGCAGGCACCACGAGCATAGATTTTTTCATCCCTTATGGTAGGTTCAAATGGTGGTGTCTCCCACAATTTGATTGGGTCGGGAGGTTGAACATCATAATGTCCATATACAAGAACCGTAGGTTTATTTTCATCGACAATTTTTTCGCCGTAAACAATAGGATGACCAAAAGTTTCAATTACAACAGCCTTGTCGGAGCCTGCATCTTTGATTAAGTCACAAACATATTCGGCTGCCTTTCTAATATCTTTTTTGTATTTTGTATCTGCACTTATTGAGGGTATTTGCAGAAGAGCAAAAAGTTCTTTCAAAAATCGTAATCTGTGGTCGGAAATGTATTCTTTCATATTTTAATATATTTATAGGTGAAATAAAAATTACTTGGAAGTAAGAAAGACGTGCCCTTACTTCAAACAACCGGTTTCTTTACTTTTACTTTGGGTTCCTATAGTAAAGTTTAAAAAACTCAGTTAGTAACAAAGGTATGAAATTGGCTACATTTTATTGGCTAGAAATGAATAACGATTTTATATATTGTATTTGGTTGCCTCAAGACCACCATGAAAAACCAAAAAATCTTTTCTAAGCTTTCGCAAATTTAAAGTTTATAGTTTTGATGATGTTTTTTTACACTTAGGTGGGTCACAAAAAATTTCTCTTAATTGTTTGGAGTAAATTGCAAAACCATCAATTGGCAAAGATATAATTTTAACCCGCTAGCCTTTTTAAACATTAAATATATTTTCCATCCTATTGACTAACAAAAACTTAACTCATATTTTTGATTTAACCTAAAAATTATCTTTAATTCGGGCAATATTTGTGGGAGTATTCATTTTATAACAATAAATTTATACATTTAGGGTCATTCAGCTAACTTAATTTACTATAAAGAATTAATATTGCGTTACTAAAACTCAAAACTAACTATGAAAAAAATTATCCTTACTCTGCTTTGCTTTTTGCTTGCTACTTTCACAATAGCACAGCACTCTCTAATCCCTGCTCCTGTGAGCTATGAATCAATAAAAGGTTCATTCGTTTTAGATAAAACAGTATCAATTGACATTAAAACCGATAATGAACAGGTAAAAAACTACTTTTCAGTATTTCAAGCCCGATTGAAGAACTTAAAAATTGAATTGGTAGCCGGTTCGGTCAATAGCAAAAAAGCCCGCTCCATAGTATTAACTTTATTGGACAAGAGGGTTGATGAGATTGGAGAAGAAGGGTACATGTTGGAAATAAATACAGATAATGTGATAATAAAATCAAACAATCCGAATGGTATTTTTAATGGATTGCAAACCTTAGAACAATTAATTATAGATAAATATGTTAAGAACAAAACTGCCACTTCTTGGGAATTAAGTGGATGCAAGATTATTGACTATCCTCGTTTTGGTTGGCGTGGACTGATGCTTGATGTAAGTCGTCATTTCTTTAGTGTAGAAGATGTTAAGGCATATATTGATTTGATGTCATTATATAAATTCAATGTTTTTCATTGGCATCTTTCCGATGACGAAGGTTGGAGAATTGAGATTAAGTCATTACCTCGGCTAACTGAAGTAGGGGCGTGGAGAGTGCCAAGATTTGGTAGGTTTGGTGAAGGGAGGTCATATCCTAAGCGAGGAGAGCCGGCAACTTACGGTGGTTTTTACACCCAACAGCAAGTAAAAGAAATTGTTCAATACGCAACTGATAGAAACATAACTATCGTTCCTGAGATAGACATGCCAGGTCATAGCATGGCCATACTGGCTGCATACCCTGAGCTGTCGACTAAAAAAGAACCCAAATTTGTGAACCCCGGAGCCAAATTCGCTAACTGGGGCGATGACAAATTTGAAATGCTCATTGAAAATACTTTAGACCCTACAAATGAGGAAGTTTACAATTTCGCTGATAAAGTATTTACCGAAATTGCCAATTTATTTCCCGGAAAATACATTCACATGGGCGGAGATGAATGTTATCATGGGTATTGGGAAAAATTTCCCTCCGTACAGAGTTTTATGAAAGAAAAAAATATTAAAAACACCGAAGAACTTCAAAATTACTTTGTGACTAGAATGAACGGCATCATCAACAGTAAAGGAAAAAAAATGATTGGCTGGGATGAAATATTGGAGGGAGATTTGACCGACGGTGTGGCAATAATGAGTTGGCGTGGCATGGCTGGTGGCATTAATGCCGCTAAAAAGGGGCATGAGGTGGTAATGAGCCCGACTACATTTTGCTATCTCGATTACACACAAGGCGACCATAGTGTAGAAAACCCTATTTATAGCGATTTGAGTCTGGAAAAAAGTTATAGCTTCGAACCGGTTCCCGACGGAGTTAACCCTAAATTAATATTGGGTGGGCAAGGAAATCTATGGACAGAGGTAATTCCAAATTTGCAGTTTGCTTTTTACATGACTTATCCAAGAGCATTTGCTATTTCCGAATCTCTGTGGAGTCCCAATAAGCTGAAGGAATGGAATAATTTCATTAGTAGAACTGAATCACAAATGAATTTCTTTGATATGGAAAACATTAATATCTCCAGAGCAGTTTTTGAGCCAATTGTCAATGTGTATAAAGAAAATGGCAATTTAATGTGTGCACTAAAAAATTCAGTTCCAAAGACCGTTATTTATTATTCAATAGATAATACTTATCCGGTAAAATTTGGGAAGCTATACTCCGGTCCGTTTGTTATTCCGGAAGGTGGAAAGCTTTCGCTCAGAACTCAAACCTATAGGGACAACTTACCATTAGGTAGGGAACTGATTATTCCTAGAAGTGACCTTGAAAAGAGAGTCAAAGACAAGGAATAGAATATATTTCTGCCTATCTTCTTAGATTTTTTTTGATGCAAGATTAAAATATTGATTTAATCCGAGAAATATAAATGCGCTCACACATAAAGACCCGCAAACAAAAAAAGTAAGCCATATTCTTGGAATTTGATTTTGATATATAAATCCCGAAATAACTGCTCCTGCGCCTATTCCAAACTCCATAAACATATATAGAGAAGCTATTCCACGTCCTTTGTGTTCAGTAGGGCTTAATTCTGATGCCCATGCCAACAGTGTGGGAGAGGTAGCACCATGAGCGAGACCGTATAAAAAGACCCCAATAATAAAAAAATCTTTGCTAATTGAAAATGACATCCAAAACATAGAGAAAGCCATCATTAAGGTCGATATTTTCAGAACATTGGCTCTGCCGTAAAGGTCGGAGGCACGACCTGCTAACAACCTAATTAATAGTGATGATACGGTAAAATAAGTAAACAATAAACCTTTGTTTTTTATTTCTAACGACTCTGTCCAATCGGGAATAATAGTAAGAAAATTGCCGAATGCGAAGCTACAAAGAGCCATTATGACGCAAGGAACCAATACTTTAGGTTCAAATAAATCTTGTTTTCTAATTTTGAATATTTTAATACCTAAGGAATATTTTTCAGTCATAGTTTCCTTTATTCCCAACATAATAAAAATTGAAATCAAGGCGCAAGCCGACGAGCAATAAAACATAGCTTGAGTTGAGTAAGTTTCACTTATCAAACCTCCTATTGCCGGTCCACCCGCCATTCCTAAAGTCCCTGCTGTTCCCAAAAAGCCCATTGCCTCTCCTCGACGGTCGTGGGGGATAATATCGGATATGTAGGCTGTTTGGCCTGTTGGCGTGAAGCCGGTAGAGAATCCGTGAAAAAAGCGGAGTAAGAGAAAACCAAAGACCGTTGTCATAATTGGATATAGCATACTACAAACGAAACAAAATACTGAACCCGATATTATTACCGGGACGCGACCAATTTTATCCGCTATTTTACCACTGAAAGGGCGCGATATTAAAGCACTGATTGTGAACAGAGATATGATAAGTCCTTTTTGGTAGAATCCACCCAAACTGGTAAGAAAATTTGGTAATTCCGGAATAATCATGTTGAAGCTAGCGAAGAATAGCAAAGAACTTAAACATAAGAGCCAAAATTGGGGTGTATAGATTTTGATAGCCTAAGATTTACAAATTATTGTTGACCTAAATTATTATCTACTTCTAACTGTTGATTTCCAAGCAAATAAGCTTTAATAAAGTCATTGATATCTCCATTTAGAACATTTTGAACATCGGTGCGTTCCACATTTGTGCGAACATCTTTAACCAATTTATAGGGGTGAAGCACGTAATTTCTAATTTGTGAACCAAAATCAATTTTCATTTTCCCGGCCTCAATCTTATCACGCGCAGCATTTCGCTTTTCCATTTCTTGTTGATATAATTTTGATTTTAGCATCTGCATAGCTTTCTCTCTGTTGGCTAGTTGTGAACGTTCAATTTGGCACACAATTACTATTCCGCTTGGTTTATGGGTAAGTTGAACTTTTGTTTCAACCTTATTGACATTTTGACCTCCGGCCCCTCCGGATCTTGAGGTATGCAATTCAACATCTGCCGGGTTAATCTCAATATTAATAGTATCGTCAACTACGGGATATACAAAAACAGAAGCAAATGAAGTATGTCTGCGGGCATTCGAGTCGAAAGGGGAAATCCGTACCAATCGGTGAACCCCTGATTCGCCCTTTAGTTTTCCATAAGCAAAAGCCCCCGACACCTCTAGTGTTGCCGTTTTTATTCCAGCCACCTCACCTGCTTGATAGTCAACTTGTTTAGTGATAAAATCATTTTTTTCTGCCCACATAAGATACATCCTATGCAACATATCAGCCCAATCGTGACTTTCAGTGCCACCCGCCCCCGGATTAATTTCAATCAAAGCACTGAGTTGATCCTCTTCCCGTCCAAGCATCTTTTTGAATTCCAATTCCTCCAATGCTTCTTGAGCCTTTTTATATTCCAATTCAAGATTGGCTTCGGCAATTTCTCCGGCATGATAAAACTCTAGCAACACTTCCAAGTCGTCCAATTGACTATTGACCTTTTCAAATGTATCTATCCAAAATTTCTTAGCATTAAGTTTTCTTATATGGGTCTGAGCTTCACTCGAGTCGTTCCAAAAATCAGGTTGATGAGAAATTCTCTCTTCGTCTTCGATTTCCTTTTTCTTGCGATCGTAGTCAAAGAAACCCCCTCAAGGCATTGCTACGAACCTTTAAATCCTTCAATTGTTCTATTGTCATGATTATATTTATTCAAAGGTAATAAAAGCATTAATATAGAATCAAGATTATTGGTTTAATGAGACTAAAAAACCGAAATTTTCCTCCACCGTCCTACTTTAAAATATCTATTATTGGGGCTTACTAATTTTATAGTTATTCCGACCGCTATCAAAACGTAAGGCACGTATGAATCATGGATATTTAGCTTAGAATTGCGATTATAATTTATCCAATTGGCCAGTAAATATACGACACCTGAGGCAATAAAGGTTGTCCCGAGTAATTGCGCTAAGGAACGATACTTAATTTTACCTTTTAAATCTACTTTTTTGAATCGGTATATGTTAATTGAGTCCTGATTAACTTTTATATAACCATCGTGAATGCCAATAATTGTTCCACTATTAAATTGTTTTTCATATTTTTTTACAAAACGAATGCGTTCGCCTTCCATATAGCTAGTAATCACGTCGTTACGATGTATGAGAACTAACCTTTTTTGTGAAAACCCGTGAAAACAGGAAAACAGCAATAAGCCGGTTAATCCAATTGTTTTAAAGTCTGAGGAGTGCCTTATAATCATTTACTTAAACTAAGGTTAATAGGATGGAAGGTAACAATTATTTAATAATCAGAGATTACCAAATATACTAAAAATAAATTGATTAAACCAAATATCTGAGTAGTGTTTTCTCTCAAGTTATAGTGCAAATAAAAAATTACATGCTACTACATTTAGATACAGGTGTTTTCAATTTAGTTCGGTTTCCAATATGGTAATGTTGGAGTCAATTTTTTCTCCATGTTGCGAAAAGTCGTTTCCAACATCTTTTTCGGCTTCCGATACTTTCATGGGAGAAAAAAAATCGGTAATTTTTAAAATTAGAAACGAGCCGACAAAAGTGTAAAGAATGGTGACTGCCGCCCCAATCAATTGAACCGAAATAAGATGAAATTCCCCAAAAATTAAACCGTTTCCGGTAGTATTGCCGGCATTAACAGCCATACTTGCCAATAGACCGGTCATAATAATTCCTACCAGGCCTCCAACTCCATGGCAAGGAAAAACGTCGAGTGTGTCTTCCAATGAAGTTCGGGTTGTCGACCAATGGGCTACTACGTTGCTACTAAAGCCTGCCACTGTTCCAATCAACAAACTAGAAGGTATAGAAACGAAGCCGGCGGCAGGGGTGATGGCCACTAACCCCACTACAGCCCCAATACAAAATCCAAGCGCAGATGGTTTTTTGCCTTTAACGGAATCAAATAATACCCATGATAACCCTGCGGCAGCAGAGGCAGTGTTGGTGGTAGCAAAAGCTGTTGCCGCTAACATACCCGCCGACATGGCACTGCCGGCATTAAATCCAAACCACCCAAACCAAAGTAGCCCTGTGCCCAAAAGCACGTAAGGGATATTTGCCGGTGATAATTTGGGCTTCACAGTGTTACGATCTCGCAAAAATATTGAAGCTGCTAGTGCTGCAAAACCCGCCGATATATGAACTACCGACCCGCCGGCAAAGTCAATAACTCCCATTTTATATAAAAATCCGCTTGGATGCCAAGTCCAATGTGCCAATGGACAGTATATTAACAAAGAAAAAAGAACAAGAAATATTAGATAAGATTTAAACCGGACCCTTTCAGCAAAAGTCCCGCTTATAAGTGCCGGAGCAATGATTGCAAACTTCAACTGAAAAAAGGCAAATAAGACCAATGGAATAGTAGGTGCTGACGGCCATGCCTTCGCGTCTAACACATGTTGAAACATAAAAAAGGAAGTAGGATTTCCAATTATCCCACCAAGGGAGTCACCAAAAGAAAGGCTAAAACCAAGTACAATCCAAATTACACTAACCACTCCCATAGCTATAAAACTCTGAAGCATTGTAGAAATAACATTTTTCGAATCTATCATTCCACCATAAAAGTAGGCCAACCCCGGTGTCATTAACAACACTAGGGCAGTAGCCGCCAAAATCCAACTTACGTCACCGGAATCATATTTTGCCGACTGTACCGGACCATTCCCCATCGACATAACCACTCCTAATATTGATACGGCCACTAAAAGCAGGAAAAAGACAGCAGATTTTTTCATTACTTGTTTATTATTGCACTTTCGCGCAAATATAATACTAAGGGGCGAATTTTAGCTACTTATCGCTAATTTTAAGAATAAATCCCCAACTAAGGGTCAAAATTTAAGGCAGTTTAACAAAAATATCGTATTTTATTAATTGACAGGGTCAAAAAATAACCATTGCCAAATTTGAATAACTAATTAAGGCACAAATATTTTTTGGGTGGGAGGTAAAATCATAGTTTGGTATTGGCTACTTTAATTTAGCAGACCGTTTGTTGGTGGGTATAAATATCTAAAAAATTAATTATTAAAATCTTTTTAAGAATACGGCTCCAAAATTCCATTTTTCAATACCGGCAATACATTGTATTTATCTACAGTGAGGCAAAATTGAACGTCCTGCTTGATGTTAAGATTTGACAGCCTTTTGAAATGGGATGAACTACTCAGAAACAGAGCCATGTCTGCCTTTGCTAAGTTATACAAATGCTGTGCGAGTATGGGTGCATCACAATCGGGCTCAATATATTCTTTGAGACTCTCCACTAGAGCTCCGGCGAATATCGTGTCTTCTAAACTCACTTTTCCTTTCCATCCGGCACACACTATTAAAATATTGTTTTCATTAAGAAGGAGGTACTTGACTAATGTTGAAAGATTTAGAAATGAGCCTATAATAACTTCTTTGGCTGTTTTGGATTTTTCGATTGCCAAGGTGCCGTTAGTGGTAGTAAATGCAATTTTTTTTCCTTTCAAAGTTTTATCCATATACTCGAATGGCGAATTCCCTTTATCAAAGCCATTCAATATTTTTCCGTCCCTTTCACCACTGGTGATGTAGCCCTTTCGCTTCATTGACAAGCAATTAGCTGCATTCGAAAACGGAGTAATGCTGTCCACTCCATGGGCAATAGCGGTAACCATACATGATGTTGCTCTAAGAATATCTACCACAACCACAGTTCTATCTTCCACATTATACAGATGCATCAATTCAGGACTAAGGCATACGTCGATAGTCTTCATTTTATTATTGGGTTAATTATATAATTCTCCTCTATAAGACTTCAAAGTTAAGGGTATGTTTTTAATTATTCTGAAAAGGATATTTTTTCTGTCTTCAAAAAAAAGAGTTTTTTGCGTTCAGTTCAGGATGTCACCAACTTAACCAAATAATATATTGATTATTAAGTCATTGAAACAGTTTGAGCTAGGATTGTAATTCGGGTGCAAATATCACCTTCTTATTTCTTTCCTGTCTCTACCATTGGCAATTTACAGACCATTGCCTTAAAATGTTTGGATCTAATATTAATAAAAATTATCGTCCCCACTGCTGAAAAATCTATTGAAACATAGCCCAAGCCAATCCCAATGCCTAAAACCGGTGACTGTGAACCTGAGGTTACCTTACCTATAACCATACCAAACTTATCGCAGATATCGTAATCATGGCGTGGTATTCCATTATCAATCATTTTGAAGCCAACCAACTTTCTTTTTATCCCTGTCTCTTTTTGTTTTTTTAGGTTACCGGAGTTGGTAAATTCTTTCGTGAATTTAGTAATCCACCCTAAGCCGGCTTCTAAAGGTGAAGTGCTTTCGTCAATATCATTTCCGTATAGACAATACCCCATTTCTAGTCTTAACGTGTCGCGGGCACCCAGTCCAATGGGTTTGGCTCCCGCCGATTTTCCTGTTTCTAAAATTGCGTTCCAAATTGTGACCCCATGCTCAAGAGGGCAAAAAATCTCAAATCCGCCCGACCCTGTATAACCGGTGTGGCTTAGAATGATGTTCTTAACTCCTGCAAACTCATCAATGATAAAATGATAGTAAGGAACTTTGCTCAGTTCCACCGTTGTCAATTTTTGCAACACCTCTACAGACTTTGGCCCTTGAACTGCGAAAAGGCACGTCTCGTCAGAAATATTTTCTATACTAGCCCCTATTTGGTTGTGCTTTGAAATCCAATCCCAATCTTTTTCAATATTTGAGGCATTCACGACCAATAAGTAATTGTTAGCCATGATTTTGTATACTATAAGGTCGTCAACGATACCTCCTGATTCATTGGGTAAAACTGCATATTGTGCCTGACCGTCAACTAGTTGTGAGGCATCGTTACTAATCAGGCTCTGAATAAGGGTTAAAGCATCAGGTCCTTTTACGGTAAACTCGCCCATGTGCGAAACATCAAAAACCCCGACTGCATTTCTTACTGTAAGGTGTTCTTCTAGGGTCGAAGAATAGCGAACAGGCATATTAAATCCGGCAAAAGGTACCATCTTAGCACCTAGTTTTTCATGTATATCATTTAGCGGAATGTTTTTTAAGGTCATATCAAAATATTTCAAAGGTGTTGAGTTATCAAATAACAAATATTAATAATGTGTTCCTAAACTTTAGTTAGGTTAGTTCATAATTTCCTTACTCTTATTATATAATGAGTTAAACTCTTTGAAGTCAGAGACAGAAATCAAACCACGCAGAGTTAGTAATGCACTGTCGGCAAACCGGTCTAGTCCAACTTTTGGAGCAACCATTATATAGGCCTTTAATATTTTAATCGATTTAGGATTTGCCAATAATGCCTGTGCAAGAATGTCGTATGCAAGAGAGATTGAATCTTGGTTTTGAAAGAAATTAGCCGACGCCACCACGCCTTCATCAAAGTAGGGATTGTTTTTGCCAAGCCATGAAAAATTTCGCTCTGCCAGCACAGTGTCTCCTGAGTGCAGGTACTGAAAGGCTTCAAAGTAGATTTTTTCACTTCTACCGCATAATTGAGACAATTCTCCAATCTCACTAATTTGTTGTAGGACAGCATCCCAAGCTCCTTCCGAGGCAAGTAATTTCAACTCAAAATATCTGATTTTATCAAAAATCCCTAAATCGTTAAGATGAAGGTTTTGAATTTTGTTGAAGGCCAACCGTGCTTTCACAATTTCATCAATTTGAAACCACTTTTTTGCTTGCCACAAATAAGATTTTGCCTGCAAATTTTCATCCTTCAACCCTTCTATTAATTCATTCAAAGTTTTAGAATCTCTGAAAGGAATTCTAAATCGGATATATTGATATTTTTCTTTTTCCGAAAAAGAACTATACTCTGACTTTGGTGCTTTTAGTATCCGAATTATTTCTTCGGCGGATTTATTTGTTGTTTCTGTTTTTTGTTTACTAACCTCTTTCCAGGCCTCAATGGCCTCTTCTGTCTGACCCGCTTCTGTCAAAGCTATTGCATATAGCAATGGTGCTTGGTCAAAACCCTGATTTTGAGAATATTTAATTTTTTCTAATGCCATTTCAGGCCTCTCTAAATCTAAAAAAAACAAAGCAAATTCTGCATTTAATTTCCCTTCCTGCTCACCCTCAGCTATTAGTTCAGTATATAGTTCAAATGCCTTTGTAATCTGTCCGGCTTCAAAAAAGGCTTTAGCTACCGGAGTCAAAATTATGTTTTTATATAAACTGTTTTTTTTAATTTCGGCGTAGGATATGCATTTGGTCAAAAAAGCAGTGTCAATTTGAGTATGATGATTTGTTATAAAATTGCCAATAAGAGTGGCTGAAAATAAATTTAAGGTAGAGTCAGTTAAAAAATCGTAAGATAAATTGACCTTATTATTCATTCTATTTCCTAGTGCTAAAATATTGGTTTTTAGAGCAATAGAAGATTTATCAATAAGGCTGTAGATAGAATCGGGATTAATTTGTAAATTATTTTCGGCAAGCATTCCAACAATATTTAAACTAGCTGTTTTTCCCACTTCATCATTGCTTTTGCATTCGGCAAAGTATTTCATTGCCGAATCTTGAAGTTGCAATTTTGCAAAGGCTAAGCCCAAATTATTTTTTAATTTATTGCCACTGGGTATTTTTTTTATACCATCTTTGAGGACAAGTATTTCTTTTAGTATTTGCCCATTTTGTGCGTGCCAGTTGGCCTCATTTACGATTGTAAATTCAGTGGGACGAAACAGGTTTGCTTCTTGCAGATATTGTCCCTCACTTATGATGTTGCCATTATTTGCGCTCAGAGTGGCAATTTTTGTCGCTGAATGATGGTTGTATGGAGCAAAGTCAACCGATTTTTTATAATATCCGAATGCAAGCAAACCCTCTTTAGATTTTTCAAAAACATCTGCCTTTGCTGCGTTGAATCCGGACATCATTCGGTTTGTTGTTCCTTGCCACCTATTGTAGGCAAGAAAAAATATTGTTACTATTAACCCTGCTAGTCTATAAGTAAAATATGGCATGGAGTTAGGTTTATATATTATTTTAAATATTGGAATCCCTTTATCAAAAACACCTAAAAAATTGGAAATAATATAAACTATAAACATCATTCCGTATCCTAGATGTGAGTACAGAATTAAATCATTGATGCCAATCAAAGTTGGATTATTGGCTGTTGCTAAAAAATATCCAACGGTTGAAGTGGCAATAATGCTTAAACCGATAAAATAGAAATAGTGTAGAGTGTTGTTTGGAAAATAATTTTCAAATAAAATTTCCTTGCTTCGTAAATTCCATAGTGCCAGAACAAGGGATACACTAAACAATATCACAAAAGGGAAAGTGGCATTCCAATTTAGCCAGCCAATTTTACTCCAATACGCTAACCATAGATTGAGAAGATAAATTCCGCTGATCAAAAAGAAATGTTTGGCAACACTTGATTGTCTGCCACCCTTACTGGAAATAAACAGAAAAGAAGCTATTATCTCATGCGCTACCAATATTGTGAAGACAACAAATATGATCATCGCAATTGGGAGAGTATTGGTAGCAAATTGTAACAGCGACAGCGGTATTAGTGCAAATTGAAATATTATAAATAATAATATGAGTAGAGCAAGAGTTGATGCAATCAGTCGTTTGAAAAAAGAGGCATTTTTATCTATAAAGTGAAAGTAGAAAACAGGAACTAAAGTGGTGATAATGAATATAATAGTAAAAATTTTGTTTTCAAATCCAAAAATCTTCAGCTCTTCAAATTGAAAAAATGAGGCTATAAAAATCCATAAACTACAGCACACGTAAAAAGAAAAGGTTGGAAGAACAGAAACTAGCGACAACAGTATTATAAGTCCTATTGTAAAAAATAAAAAGTACACCTTGAGTGCTACTATATTTGTATTCAATTCATTTGGCAACCAATGCTCATATATAATATAGTTTTCAGAATTATGAGTTAGTTGAAATCCACCTACATCGAAAGTATGAACCGGTATTTCTTTAGTTTTTAATTCTTGCAGGTGTTGCCAACTAAACGCCGGTGCCGGGTTTCTGGCAAGGGCAACAAGCATGACAATCAAAGATACCAAAAGTGTGGTAAAAAAAAATTGAAACAGACGCTTGTGAACTCTAGACCATGAATTCCAAAACACTAAATTCATTATTGATTTGAATTAATTGATATGATAAAAATCCAGTACTTACGTTTTCATAACGTCGGGAACAAGAAAATAATTATCGTCTTTTTTTGGAGAATTTGACAGCACCTCTTTTTGCGACAAATGTGGTTCAATTTTATCTTCATTGAGCACGTTTGTTTCTTGACTCATTGTTGAGAGAGGCACAACTCCTTCGGTGTCTACTTCTTTAAGTTTTTCTACCCATGTTATTATTGAACTCATGTCGGTCATCAACTTTTCCACTTCTTTTTCGTCAAATTCAAGTCTGGCAAGGGTGGCTATTTTGTCAAATGTTTCTCTGCTTATTTCCATCTTATTTGAACTATCGTAATCTGTAAAATTATTTATTCCTACTTTGGCAAAGGTATATAGAATATCTTTGATTCTCTTCTAAATAGTAGCCTTGTCTGATTTTTCAAAGACCGCCTTCTATTATTTGGAAAGTTTTTTGCTTTAATGCTTCAACGTCTTCTTCCTTTAATTGATTAGTATCAATTTTTTCATGTATAATTAAATGAACCTTTCCACAATGGAGTAAAAATTTATTGGGAGGCATTATTTTCCACGTATTCTTAATTGAAACCGGAACAATTGGGATTTTCTTTTCAATAGCCAAGCGAAATGCTCCGTCTTTAAAACTCATCAGTTTTGGGGGAATGTCACAAACAATACCACCTTCGGGAAAAATCGCCAAACTCTTCCCTTCGTCGATAGCGTTTTTTGATTTTAGGTAAGAACTATACTTACTTCTGAGCTTTTTTCGATTCACGGTAATGTGTAACTTTGAATACATCCATCCGAAAAGCGGAATTCTATTGAGCGAAGTTTTCCCGACAAAAATGGTATTAAATGGGTTTAATCCCATAGCCACAATATCGAAGTATGAAAAATGGTTGGAGCAAAAAATATATTGTTGATTTTTACTCAAACTTGTTTTGCATTCAACTTTATAAGGTAAAAACACCATAATACACAATAGTTTTGCCCAAATTCGGTTTAACTTTCCTACCCAATTATGTTTTTTGGCGAAGAATATTGGAATCAGAAAAGGAACAAGTAGCAACAGGAAGAGGATGGAAAAAATGACGACCCCATACACCGTGTGAATTTTTCTAATCCACTTCATAATTCATAATTATTCATTTCCGAAATAGATATTTTTTCCTGCTATTATTTTGTTTTAACATTTAGGATATTAATTTTAGATTAACATTGGTCTTGCAAAGGTTGTGGTATAAAACAATCATATTCTATAAATTCGCAAATTATTTATCAACAAACCACATTTCAAAATTATACTTTCAAAAAGTTAAATGTAACCCCTCAATTTGAAAATCAACTTAAGTCCTTAAAAATAGCTTGTACTATTTGTCTATAAAATATTTATTTGCGAAAATGAGTGCTTTTGGGGACCGAAAAGTGGTTAATTTTAAACAATATTTTTGATTTATAGAAATAATTGTCAAAAATCTTGGAAATAGCATAAAAATGTTTACATTTGCACCCATTAAATATTTACCTTAATACATTTATAATATGAAAACCCTAATCGGATTATTTTTAGTTTGTTCATTCGCATTAGCATTTGTTGCTTGCGATGGTGGAAAGAAAGCAAAAGAAGAAGCAGCGAAACGCGTAGCGGATTCTACAAGAATTGCGGACTCTTTGGCTAGCATTGCAGCGGAGCAACGTATGATGTTTGTGGAAGATTCTACAAGAGTAGCTGATTCTTTGGCACAAATTAAACAGTAAGAAAATTTTCGATTTAAAAAAGGCTTTATTTGCTAGAGCCTTTTTTAAATTGGAAACCTAATAGTTGTACTAAAGCACTCCTTGTTGCTTTTTGTTGTTTTAGACCTAAAGCAATTCCAGCTTCGCAAACGGAAGTTGGTTGTTTTCCCCTCTAATTTACTTAAAAATGAAACGCCTTGTTTGGTGTTATTACCAAGTCTAGGATTACGTCATTTTCGTTCACGTCGTAAATTCTTTTTTCTGGAGTGAAGAACGATAGCCCGATTTTTTTGCAGTCGCTACGACAGGAACTCAATAATCGGTCGTAAAATCCTTTGCCATAGCCCACTCTATTCCCTCGTTCATCGAAAGCTAAAAGAGGTACTACTGCCACTTGAATATTCTCTGAATCGACCACATTACCAAAAGTAGGTTCATATATATTCCAAGCATTCAACCTCAGTTGGTGCAGACCCTCGAAAACTACATTTTCCAGACCGTTCGGTTTTTTTATTCTAGGAACAAGAATTTGTATGTGCGGAAATTCTATTCTCAACCTGTTGATAATGAGCCAAGTATTTGGTTCAAATTTATTTTGAACCGGAAGGTAGATGTGAATAAAATTTATTGCCGAAATATCCACTAATTCAAAAAAATGCTCACACAATAATGAATTAAAGTTTGAATATTGATGTTTAGTTAACTGATTTCTTTTTTTTAGATATTCTTTTCTAAGCAAGGTTTTAGTTATCATAAATCAATACGTTAAACTTCAAATCCAAAGGGTCAAGGCTTTCTAAAAGATTATTAATTAAGGATTTATCTTGTTGATAGAAATTCAAAAAGTTATCCACCCGCTCTTGTAAATTTCCATTTGGAAAAAGCTCCTCTTTTATAGCAGATATTTGACGCAACTTGTCAATGTGCAATCTTTTTTCTGAACGTAGCATTTTCTTTTCAATTTTTTCCAATATCTTTTCAATTCTATGAGCATCTGCCTTTACCATCAAATTTAAAGTAGAATCAATATCCGTACACCTTTTATGTATTTCTTTGAAGTAGTGATTAAACTGTTTTTTGTACTCGTCTAGTGAAAGATTGATATGAGTGTTCTCTTTTATCCATTGATTTTTCAAACTGTTCAAATCTAAAAACCAATTTTCTAGCGGTATTCCTGTCTTTTGAATTTTATCTGATTGTAACTTATTGATAATCAATCCAAAATTGCGCGGGGTCAAAATTGGAAATGGTATTTTTATTGCCTCAAAAATATCTTTCAGCTGGAGCCAATAAGTTATTTCTGAAGGACCGCCTATGTATGCCAAATTGGGTAATATAAGTTCTTGATAAATTGGTCTCAGAATAACATTGGGACTAAATTTTTGATATTGAGTCGATATTTGCTTCTCAATATCTGCTTTAGAAAATACGATATCTGTGTCAATTACTATATATTGGTCATTTCTTTTTTCGATTCGACATCGTAAGTTTTTATCTAAATAAAAAAAATTGATTTCTCTAGGGTTAATAGGGGGTTCAATTCCTTTTTCCTTTAAGCCGGCATTGGTTTTACTAACAATTTGAAATGGTTTTTGTTGAAAAATATCCATCTCCATAATCGGGATAAGTGACTTTTTTAATGCCGGAGTATCGGCGTCGATGACCACTAATCCTTGGTCACCGAACAAGGCATTGACGTATTTCCTTCCTGCCTCGGCTAACGTTTGGCTTGTTGAATAGGCTTTGGCGAAAATTGAGATATCTCCCGGTATCATTGAAAGCAATTGTGGCATATCTTTTAAATGGAATTTCCCCACTGCGCCACTCTGAGCAGTTTCCCAACTATACGTTTTTTCGTAAAGACGAAATGCCTTTATCTCTTCATAATCGTGGTCTTCAGAAGCCATCCAGTAGATAGGGACAAAATCCATTTCAGGATGATGCTTTTTAAGTTGCTTTGCAAGATTGATGACGGTAACAATTTTATAGATGAAATATAGAGGACCGGTGAAAATATTCAATTGGTGACCTGTAGTAATGGTAAAAGTATTGTTGTTGCCTAACAATTCAATATTTTTTGTGACACTAGTGGCATTCTCCTCTATTCCGGCATACTGCCTTTTTAGCTCATCAACTAATATGTTTCTGCTTGACTGAGGAAATCCCTTTTTATCAAGTATTTGATTTTGAAAATTTTCAATTTTCGGAAATCGGTTAAAAAATGCTTGGATTTCTCCACTTTCTTCAACGTATTTAAGAAAAAACTCATCAAAAACTTGGGTTTTACGAAAAGGAATTTTAAGGTTTTGCATCAATTATCCTGTTTTAGCTTTAGTTTATGCAATGTAGTAAAAGATTTATTTACCTATTTCAAAATTTGCCCAACCAAATCAAACTCCGAGGCGGAGGTTATATTGACTTGCACAAAATCACCAACCTTAATATTTTCATCATTGACTATTATAACTTCGTTGTCAATTTCAGGAGAATCAAATTCTGTTCTTCCTATATGGTACTCGCCTTCCTTTCTATCGACAATAACTTTATATGTGTTGCCTATTTTTAGTTGGTTTAATTCAAAAGAAATTCCCTGTTGTAATTCCATTAAAGCGTCAAACCGCTTTTGTTTTTTCGACTCTGTAATGTCGTCCGGCATTGAGAAAGAGTGAGTGTTCTCTTCATGTGAATATTTGAATACTCCTAACCTGTCAAAGCGTTGTTGTTCAACAAATTCCATCATTTCTTGAAAACATTCCTCTGTTTCACCGGGATGACCAACAATTAAGGAAGTTCGGATGCTAATATTTTCAACTTTCTCTCTGATGGTAGAGAGCAATTCCACCGTCTTTTCTTTTGTAATTCCACGCCTCATCAATTTGAGCATTTTAGATGAACAATGTTGGATAGGCATATCAATATACTTGCAAATATTTTTTCTTTCTTCCATAACCTCAAGAATATCTAATGGCATACCGGTAGGGAACAAATAATGCAACCTAATCCACTCAATTCCATCAACTTCTGACAAATTTCTCAACAAGGTGGCAAGGTTTCTTTTTCCGTAAATATCCAACCCATAATAGGTTGTGTCTTGCCCGATTAGAATTATTTCTTTACTACCATTGTCTGCTAAATTTTTAGCCTCTTTAATTAATTCCTCTATCGGTCTGGATATGTGCTTACCTCTCATCAGCGGTATTGCACAAAATGAACAGGGTCTATCACATCCTTCCGATATTTTCATGTATGCATAGTGGCTTGGATTTGTAACTATCCGTTCTCCAACCAATTCATGTTTATAATTTGCGTTGAGTTGCTTTAGCAATCTTGACAGGTCTCTAGTTCCAAACCAGGCATCCACAAGAGGGATTTCTTTTTCAAGTTCTTGCTTATAACGTTGCGAAAGGCACCCGGTAACATAAACTTTTTCTATAAGCCCTTCTTCTTTTGCTGTTACGTATCGCAATATGGTGTCTATTGATTCCTGCTTGGCATTGTCAATAAAACCGCAAGTGTTTATTACAACAATATTTGAATCATTCTTATCACTTTGATGATTAGCCTCAATTGAGTTTCCTCTAAGTTGCTTGAGTAGCACTTCGGAGTCGACTTGGTTTTTAGAACATCCGAGGGTTACAATATTAATTTTGGTATGTATATTTCTTTTTGTTCTCACTAACTAATGTTTTTTCATAACGGGAATATTTGGTTGACTTCACAACCATTATATTTGGGAAATAAATGGTGTTGTAAAGGTAATGAACATCTTTTTAAAAGTATTTTTTAATAATTCCGTATTTTTGGGATAAAGTTAGCAATGAAGTTTTTTTTTCCTCTCCTTTTGATAGTGATTCTGAGTGCCTGTCTAGATGCCCCTGACTGCTTACGGGTAGCATCAAGCTATGTAAATGTATCTTTTAAAACCCTCAAACCTAATAGTATTAAGTACAACGATACAACCATTTATATAGACAGCATAATTGTAAGGGGAAGCATAGCTGAAAAGAAATTTAAGTTTTACGAAGGCGTAAAAGTAGCTAAGGTATCTGTTCCGGTCAACTCTCAAAAAAATACTTCCACCTTTCTGTTTTATCGTGGCAAAGATAAAAATAAAATTACTATTATTGATTCATTAGAAGTTAGCTACAATATCCAAAAAATTATTATTAACCCCAAATGCCCTAGTTTTGCGTTCTATTCTAATTTAGCTATAACACTATCCACATTTCCTAACAATGTCTTAATAAATTCAACTCTTGGAACCAATTCCCCAACAAATATTGAAATTCGCTTTTAGCTTACTTATCTTTTTGTCATTCGAAAACTCATTTTCTCAAACTTTAAAACAAGATAGTGTTTCGGGTTTAAGTGACACCACTCGAACTGCGATTACTAAAAAGAAACCTGACAGTTTAAAAATAAAATTCTATCCTCGAGGTATTCGCTTCGGCACCGATATAGTTGCTATAATTAAATCATCAGTAGTACCCAATTATTATGGTTGGGAGGTAAACGCAGATATTGATTTCGGCAAATTCTACTTTTCCGTTGACTACGGCTTTGGCGGTCGAACCGATAAATTAGCTTTAGATGGAATGTATAAAAACCAAGGAAGTTATTGGCGAGCGGGGTGGGACGCTAATATATTATTAAAAGATCCGGACAAGAATATGTTATATTTTGGATTTCGCTATTGCCGTTCCTACTTCAAGGAGTCTGCCTTCCTATCTATTTCAGATTCTATTTATGGTGATTTTACACAATCACTTAATAATGACAAGGTAAGGGCACGTTGGTTTGAGCTCGTGGCAGGATTAAAGGTAAAAGTGTGGTCTCATCTTTGGATAGGTTACACATGCAGGTTGAAAATAGCACCAAAAGCCTCAGGGTATGGAGAATTGAAAAGCTACGATATTCCCGGTTTTGGCTTGTTTGCAAAAACTTTTTATTGGGGGTTCAATTACCAAATTTTTTGGCAGATTCCCTTTCCGAAAAAAAATAAGTTAAAACCCAAGACCTAGCAAAATGGAATTTTTTTAGTCTTTGCGAAATAAGGAGTCAACAAACTCAACTTTATCAAACTCAAGAAGGTCATCAATCTTTTCGCCCACACCTATATATTTGACCGGAATTTTGAATTCATCAGCAATTCCAATCACTACCCCTCCTTTTGCTGTACCGTCCAATTTTGTGACTGTGATAGTGGTAATATTTGTGGCTTTTGTAAACTCCCGAGCTTGAATTATTGCATTTTGTCCCGTGCTACCATCTAAAACAAGCATTACTTCATGAGGTGCGTTTGGAATTACTTTTTGAATTACCCTTTCTATTTTTGATAATTCCGCCATTAAATTCACTTTCGTGTGTAGCCTGCCGGCAGTATCAATGATAATCACATCAACCTCTTGTTTGAGACCCTCTTTTACAGTCTCGAAAGCAACGGAAGAGGGGTCAGCATTGGTGGTTTTAGATATAACCGGTACCCCCACCCGTTGACCATGCAACTTCAATTGTTCTACGGCAGCAGCCCTAAAAGTATCGGCAGCGCCTAAAATCACTTTTTTGTTTTGTTTACAATATTTGGCAGCCAATTTCCCTATCGTTGTTGTTTTTCCAACACCATTAACACCAACAACTAAAATTACAAACGGCTTATCTTGATGAGTTTCTAAATCTGAAACCTGCGACGGTTTGGCTATAAGTTCGGCAATTTCCTCCCTTAGAATTACATCTAATTCTTCTGTATTCAAATACTTGTCTTTAGCCACACGCTTTTCCAGACGTTCAATGATTTTAATGGTAGTGCCTACTCCTACATCAGACTCAATTAATGCTTCCTCAATCTGGTCGAGTACTTCATCATCGACAACGGATTTTCCAATCAGGGTTTTATTCAGTCTCGAGAAAAAACCATCTTTCGATTTTTTTAATCCCTTATCCAGTGATTTCTTATTCTCTTTTGAAAATAACTTGCCTAGGAAAGACATCTTATAATATTAATGAGTAGAACCAAAACCCCTAAAAAGTGGGTTTCAGTACAAAAAAAATAAATGAAGAAATAAATTAAGCTTTTTTGGCCAAGAAATCTTTGACCAATTCGACAGGCATAATCTCTTCACGGAAGGCATAGGCACCTGTTTTTTCTGACTTTACCGTCCGAATAACTTTTGCGTAATTCTTTCCTTTCAAATTTTTGAGTGCAGCTACAACTTTCTTTGCCATTTTTATTTAATTTCTTTATGTAATGTATATTTTTTCAATATAGGATTGTATTTCCTAAGTTCGATACGCTCGGTTGTATTTTTACGATTCTTAGTTGTTATGTGCCGACTCATTCCCGGCAAACCGGTAGATTTGTGCTCTGTGCATTCCAAAATTACCTGTGTTCGATTTCCTTTTTTTGCCATAATTAGTTTTTTTTATACTGTCATCCCATTTTGTCGCGCTTCTTTCAACACTTTGGTAATTCCCTTGCTGTTGATGGTCTTAATGACTTTCGCTGATACTTTCAACCTTATCCATTTACCTTCTTCAGGAACAAAAAATCTTTTTGTTTGGAGGTTAGGATAAAACTTTCGCTTTGTTTTGTTGTTTGCATGAGAAACCTTATTTCCCACACGAGTACGTTTTCCTGATATTTCGCAAACTCTTGCCATGGTTGATTGTATTTAATTCTTTCCGTAAAAATTGAACGCAAATATCGCAAAAATCGCCCTACTTTTCCAAGTACATTAAGAAAATAAAATAAATAGTGTCTGTTTTAGGCATTTTAAACCTGAAAATATCATTTTTGAAAGATAAAATTACTTAATGACTCGGGGGTTAAACTGTCAAAATTATCGATTATCAAATCGCAATCCTGTAATTCATACCTTGAATGTGTGGTAGTAATACCCACTACTTTACATCCAGCCGAGCTAGCTGCAGTAATTCCGGAAATGGAGTCTTCAAAAACGACACAGTCGGCCGGAGATTTTCCTAAAGCCAAACAGGTTTTTTGATATATTTCAGGATGAGGCTTACTGTTCTTAATCCGTGTATCATCAAAAATAACTTTAAAAAAATGCTTTATTCTTAGATTATCAAGAGTAAAAACTACATTCGAGGGCGGTGCCGAGGTGGCAATAGCTTTTTGAATATTACCCTCTTCCAATTTTTCAAGAAAACTAATTAGGCCTTTTACCGGCTTTATCTTTGCCCCGTAAATTTCTCTATACAAGCATTCTTTTTCCTCTACGTATTCATTCAATTTCTCCGGTGGCAGCTTGCCAAAAAGGTTTGTTATCCATTCTTTATTAGTGCGCCCGTATACTTTTTCTCTTAACTCTTGATCTGAGAGTTCGAAGCCATATTTCTTAGCAAATTGAACCAGTGCAATCTTATGGGATGGATTACTATCTACAATCACACCGTCCATATCAAAAATGACAGCAAAATTATTTTTCACAATTTATTGATTGTCAAATTCTAGATTGTGATAATCTCTGTTTCTTTACTCTTCATCAATTCATCTATTTTTCCAATGAAGTTATTTGTCAATTTCTGGACTTCTTCTTCTCCATTTTTTATGTCGTCCTCAGATAAGCCAGCAGTCTTTTTTATCTCTTCATTGGTTTCTTTTCTCACAATTCTAATACTTATTTTGCCGTTTTCGCACTCCGACTTCACTTGCTTTACCAATTGGATTCTGCGCTCTTCGGTGAGCATTGGAATATTTATAATTACTTGATGACCATCATTTTGCGGGGTCAATCCCAAATTTGCAGTCATAATTGCTTTTTCAATTTCCTGTATATAACTTTTTTCCCACGGCACAATAATTAAAGTTCGAGGATCCGGTGAAGTAATCGACGATATTTGATTTAACGGACTCATAGTACCGTAATAACTTACTAGTATATTGTCTAGTAATGAAGGGTTAGATTTGCCGGCCCGTATTTTTGAGAGTTCACTACTTACGTGGTTGACGGTCTTATTCATTTTTTCTATAGCATCTTCCAATAAAAGTTCTATTTCTTCCATATTTGTTTATTTTATAAGTGTTCCTGCATTTTCACCGTTAATAATCTTCCACAAGTTGCCCTTTTTATTCATATCAAATACAATAATTGGCAAATTATTTTCCATGCAAAGTGTAAAGGCAGTCATATCCATAATATTTAGATTCTTTTTGTAAGCCTCTTGAAAGGAAAGCTGGGTATAGCGTATAGCATCTTTAGATTTTTTTGGGTCTTTTGAGTAAACTCCATCTACACGAGTTCCTTTAAGTACAACGTCGGCTTGAATTTCTATGGCCCTTAGACTGGCAGTAGAATCGGTTGTGAAATAAGGATTTCCAATACCGGCTCCAAAAATCACCACCCTTCCCTTTTCTAAATGACGTACTGCTCTCCGACGAATAAAAGGCTCGCACACTTGTTCCATTTTGATTCCGGCCATTAATCTTGTAAACATCCCATTGCTCTCCAAAGCACTTTGAAGTGCCATCGCATTTATTACTGTCCCCAACATACCCATATAATCTCCTTGAACCCGATCAATCCCAAACTCTTCGGCTTGACCACCACGAAAGATATTGCCCCCGCCAATAACTATAGCCAACTCTAGCCCCATATCAACAACTTTTTTAATCTCTTTGGCATATTGTTTGAGGACTCCGGAGTCAATACTAGTGTTGGTAGCTTTTCCGAGTAGTGCTTCGCCACTTAGTTTTAGAAGAACACGTTTATATTTCATCTTTGATATAGAGGTTTTGAATCAGCAAGAATAGCAGATTATTAGTTTTCATTCAACTTTTTATGCCATCTTATTGACTAAAATTTCAAATTTAAATACATAAATGAAGATTTGAGAAGATTAAAATTAAAATCTTAGCTTTTTCTTTTATCTTTGAGTTTAAATAATATTTTATGATTGAGTTAGTTACATCCCCTTTGGAAGCGATAGAGTTAGAAGAAAAATTTGGTGCACATAACTACAGCCCTCTTCCGGTTGTTTTGTGCAGAGGCGAAGGAGTTTTTTTATGGGATCTTGAAGGAAAACGATATTTTGATTTTTTATCGGCCTATAGTGCTATTAATCAAGGACATTGTCATCCAAGATTAATTCAAAAATTAATTTCACAAGCTAAAGAGTTAACCTTGACCTCAAGAGCATTCTACAACGACAAATTAGGAATAGCTGAAAAGTATCTCTGTGAGACTTTCAACTATCAAAAGGCTCTTTTAATGAATAGCGGTGCAGAAGCCAACGAAACTGCGATAAAACTAGCCCGTAAATGGGGTTATACTAAGAAAAACATCCCTGTTAATAGTGCTGAAATAATAGTAGTTAGAGGAAATTTTCACGGTCGTACCACAGGCGTCATATCAGCTTCGGTTGACCCAAAGTCTATTGAAGGATTTGGACCCTTAATGCCCGGATTTAAAGTTATTGAATATGACAATGAAGAAGAATTGGAAAACGAAATCCATAATCCAAATGTTTGTGGAGTGTGGATAGAGCCTATTCAGGGAGAAGCAGGAATTTACGTTCCAAAAGATGGATACTTGAAAAGGGTTGAAACTCTATGCCATCAATACAATGTACTGCTTATGATGGATGAAATCCAAACAGGATTAGGACGTACAGGGAAAATGCTAGCTTCTGATTATGAAAATGTTAGACCGGATATATTAATATTGGGTAAGGCCTTGTCGGGCGGAGTCCTTCCGGTTTCTTGTGTACTTGCCGATGACATGATTATGTTAGTCATAAAACCAGGTGAGCATGGCTCTACCTTTGGCGGAAATCCCTTGGCCGCTACAATATGTATGGAGGCTATTCAGATAATTATTGACGAAAGATTGATTGATAATGCATTTCATCTTGGGAAAATGTTCCGTGAAAGAATGAACTCATTGAAGAAAAAATCGGAATTTATTTCAAACGTTAGGGGGAAGGGATTGCTAAATGCACTTACCATAAGTGAGACGCCCGGAAGCAAGACTGCCAATGACCTATGCGTTTCTTTAGCAAAAAATGGGCTACTTTGTAAGCCAACCCATGGGAATATTGTTAGGATGGCTCCACCATTGGTGATTACTGAGGAACAGATGGATGAGTGTTGCTCAATAATTGAACGTTGTGTTTTGGAATTGTCTTAGCTTTAACTAAAGGAGAAAAATTACTTAATTTAATTGCTGTGTTTCTATTGTAGTATGTGTGACTATTTGTTATGTCACAAATGCCACAAAGTATTCATAATGGAAAAAATTAAAAGTACTTTAGCTTTTCAACAAAAGGTCTGAGGTGTTTTTTGATTATCAATAACCATTAAATGAAGGTAATTGTCTTTAAATCAAAATGTTAAGAAAAAAGAAATAGCTCTTTATATAATATTATTAACCCAATTGAGAGGGTGAGCCATCCAAAAATTCTTTTCATTTTCAAGACTGATAAATATTCAGATAATTTGTTGCCAATAATTATTCCAACGATAGCTAATAAGGTTATGGAAATTAGAAATGGCCAGTTTATAGTGTAGTTGAGGACATCTCCGACAAACCCTAACAGGGTATTAATGCTTATTATAAATAGTGAAGTTCCTACAGCTGTTTTGAAAGAAAGACCTAACAGCAACACCAAGGTGGGCACAATCAGAAATCCACCGCCTGCACCCACCATTCCGGTGAGCAATCCTATTAGGCATCCGGCTATAATTACAAATGCCTTTGGGAATTTTATATCTTTTGATAATATCCTATCTCTTCCCCGAATCATTGGTATTGAGGCAAAGACCATTAGAACTGCAAAAAGCCCAAGCAGTAAAATCCTGCGACCAAAAACAAAATTACCGGACACAAAAATTACTTCGGGTATATTGGGTACCAGCCATTTCCGAGTGGCGAATATAAAAATGATTGAAGGTATTCCGAATAGAAAACCCGTTTTAAAGTTTACTGCAAGTTGTTGATGCTTTTTGATAACCCCTATAACACTTGTTGTCCCTACTATAAACAGTGAATAAGCAGTGGCAATAACAGGGTCTATTTTAAACAGATAAACTAAAATTGGAACCCCTAATATAGAACCCCCACCGCCAATTAAGCCAAGTATTAATCCAATAAAAACAGATGCAAAATAACCGAAATACTCCATTGGGGATAAAAAAATTATGCTGAAAGCAAATATTAAACTCAAAATTACTTGATTGAGAGCGAATATTCATTTTGAAAAGCAATTCAGAGCATAATATAAACAAAAAAGTTGTTCAAAGTCGGAATTTATTGCTTATATTTTGGATGGTAAATTCATGTAGAGTAAATTTGAACAAGAAAAAAAATATCAAATATGAAGTGGTTCATCGAATTATTCTCCGGTACTCTGGGTCGAAAACTGATTATGGCAATAACCGGAGTTTTTTTGATTTTATTCCTAATCGTTCACTTGATTGGGAACTTTCAATTGTTAAAAGATGATGCCGGAATAGCTTTTAATAACTATGCTGCCTTTATGACCCACAATCCTATTATTAAGACTATTTCATATACGTTGTATGCCTCCATTTTAATTCATGTTTTGTGGAGTATTATCCTTACCATCTTCAATTCCAAAGCTAGGGGAGGAGAAAGTTATAAAGTCACCAAAACTTCTGCTCTTTGGTCTTCCAGAAACATGGGAATATTAGGAACCTTAATTTTGATATTTATTGTTATTCACCTTAAAGATTTTTGGGCCGAGATGCATTGGGGAAATATCCCAACGCAAGATTATGACGGTCACGAGGTTAAAGACCTTTATTCATTGGTGGCTTTAGCTTTTTCTCAGCTTTGGTATGTAATTCTATATGTGTTTTGTATGATTGCCCTCTCTTTTCATCTTCTTCACGGGTTTACAAGTGCTTTTCAAACTTTGGGAATCAACCAATCAAAATACAATTCACTTATCAAAGTCGTGGGATTATGTTTTGCAATTGTTGTTCCTGCCTTGTATGCACTGATACCGATTTGGATGTTTTTATTTTAATGATAAAAGAATATTAATATAATGGAAAAATTAGACTCAAAAATACCTGAAGGACCTTTGGCTGAGAAATGGACTAACCATAAGTTTAACCTGAAATTGGTTAACCCTGCCAACAAACGTAAATACGAGGTTATTGTGGTTGGTACCGGTCTTGCAGGTGCTTCGGTGGCCGCTTCTCTAGCCGAATTGGGTTACAATGTAAAATCCTTTTGCTTTCAAGATAGCCCGCGTCGAGCTCACAGTATTGCCGCCCAAGGTGGTATAAATGCCTCTAAGAATTATCAAAACGATGGGGACAGCACCTACCGTTTGTTTTACGATACCATAAAAGGTGGCGACTATCGTTCACGGGAGGCAAACGTCTATCGGTTGGCCGAGGTAAGCGGTAATATTATTGACCAATGTGTTGCTCAGGGCGTACCATTTGCACGCGAATATGGAGGCAATTTGGCAAACCGTTCCTTCGGGGGAGCACAAGTCTCAAGAACGTTTTATGCCCGTGGTCAAACCGGTCAACAGTTATTATTAGGAGCATATAGTGCATTGAACCGACAAATTGCCGTTGGCAAAGTGAAGATGTATAGTAGCACAGAAATGCTCGACTTGGTTGTATCAGACGGAAAGGCACGTGGTATAATCTCTCGAGATTTAATTACAGGTAAAATTGAAGCCCATTCTGCACACGCTGTTTTACTTTGCACCGGTGGATATGGAAACGTTTTTTATCTTTCTACCAATGCCAAGGGCTCAAATGCTACTGCTATTTGGCGAGCTCATAAGAAAGGTGCTTTTTTTGGAAATCCTTGCTTTACTCAAATACACCCTACCTGTATTCCTATTTCCGGAAGTCATCAATCAAAACTTACTTTGATGTCAGAATCTTTACGCAACGATGGCAGAGTATGGGTTCCGAAAACCGGACGCAAAGGTCTGACAGCAAAAGAGGGGTCAGCAATGTCAGAATCGGATAGAGATTATTTTTTGGAGCGCAAGTATCCTTCCTTTGGAAACCTTGTTCCTAGAGATGTGGCTTCAAGAAACTCTAAAATGCTTTGTGATGAAGGAAAGGGAGTAGGTACTTCCGGTCTTGCTGTCTTTCTTGATTTTGCCGATGCTATCAAAAGAGTAGGCAAAAGCAACATTGAAGCTAAATATGGAAACCTATTTGATATGTATGCTCAAATTACCGGAGACAACCCCTACGAAGTTCCCATGATGATATACCCTGCAGTACACTATACTATGGGCGGATTGTGGGTAGATTATAATCTTATGACCACAGTACCTGGGTTATATGCTTTGGGGGAGGCCAATTTCTCTGACCACGGAGCTAACCGCCTAGGAGCAAGTGCACTTATGCAAGGTCTTGCCGATGGTTATTTTGTTCTCCCATACACAATTGGAGATTATTTGGCCACTATCGGGTGGGACGACAAAGTCGGAACTGACCATCCGGCTTTTAACGAAGCTATGGCTGGCGTCAATGACAGGATAGAAAAATTGTTATCAATAAAAGGAGATAAAACCGTAGATGATTTGCATCGCCAACTCGGACTGGCAATGTGGGAATACTGTGGGATGTCACGTAATGAGGCTGGCCTGATAAAAGCCAAACAAGTTATTTCGGATATAAAATCAGAATTTTGGAATAACCTTAAAGTGCCTGGTTCCGAAAAGGAATTAAATCAAGAGTTAGAAAAAGCCGGGCGGGTGGCAGACTTTATTGAATTGGGACAATTGATGGTTGAAGATGCTTTAGATAGGTCAGAATCATGTGGAGGTCACTTTAGAGAAGAATCTCAAACCCCTGAGGGTGAGGCACTTAGGAAAGATGTAGAATTTGCTTTTGTCTCTTCTTGGGAATTTAAAGGGGAAAACAAAATTCAAGAACTGCACAAGGAAAAGTTACACTTTGAAAATGTAAAACTCACACAACGAAGTTATAAATAATTATGAATATTACTTTGAAAATCTGGAGGCAAAAAAATGCGCAATCAAAAGGCGGGTTCAAGACCTATCCGGCTAAAGATGTTTCGCCCGATATGTCATTTTTAGAAATGCTTGACGTTTTAAATTCCAACCTCATTAAAAGTGGGGAAGAACCAGTACATTTTGACCATGACTGCCGCGAAGGGATTTGTGGAGCATGTAGTCTATATATCAATGGGAAACCACACGGTCCTTTGCAAACAACAACTTGCCAACTTCACATGCGATCTTTTCGCGATGGCGACACCATTACAATTGAGCCTTGGAGAGCCAGAGCTTTTCCGGTTATTAAAGATTTAGTAGTAAACCGAACTGCCTTTGACCGGATTCAGAGAGCAGGAGCCTTTGTTTCAATCAATACTGGTGGCGTGCCTGACGGGAATGCAATACCTATTTCTAAAGACATAGCCGAAGAGGCTATGGACGCTGCCGTCTGTATTGGCTGTGGGGCTTGTGTGGCGGCTTGCAAAAATGCCTCGGCCATGCTATTCGTTGGGGCCAAAGTGTCTCAATTTGCACTCCTACCTCAAGGCCATCCTGAGAAAAAAGCTAGGGTTGAAAATATGGTGGCACAGATGGACCTGGAAGGTTTTGGGGCTTGCACAAACACTAAAGCGTGTGAAGCTGAATGCCCTAAATCAATTAAAATTACAAATATTGCACGACTGAACAGAGAGTACTATTCGGCTAAGGTAACGTCTTAATAATGAGGACGAATTCAAAAAGAGGCTTCAAACAATCATAAAAACCAAAATAGTACTATTCTGGTTCAAAAATAGGCGGACAAAAATTTAAAATTGAATTTGTCATAGGGATTAAAAAAACCTAAAAAATAGATTTGAGAAGTAGTGTATTCCTAATATTACAGAACTCTTTGTAAGACCTAATGTTTGAATGATTATGCTTAAAATCAACCACTTATATCGAGTAAATTACTTGACAAATTAACCTTCCAAAATTTTCAAAAGCGTAGTTAGTCTCTCTTTCAGATTCCTACGGTCGATTATAAAGTCTAAGAAGCCGTGTTCGAGCACAAACTCAGAACTTTGAAAGCCTTCGGGCAAATCTTTTCCTATTGTTTCGCGAATAACTCTAGGACCGGCAAAACCGATAAGTGCCCCCGGCTCAGCAATATTAAAATCTCCCAACATAGCGAAAGAGGCGGTTACCCCGCCGGTGGTTGGGTCGGTAAGCAATGATATGTAAGGAATTTTTGCTTCTGATAAAAGTGAGATTTTAGCGGCAGTCTTGGCCATTTGCATTAGTGAAAGTCCTGCTTCCATCATGCGGGCACCACCCGAACGGGAAATCATCAAAAAGGGTTTTTTATTTTTTAAACTGTGGGTGATGGCGCGAGAAATTTTTTCGCCTACAACCGAACCCATTGAGCCCCCAATAAAAGAAAAATCCATGCAGGCGATGGTTATTTTTAAACCATTCAGTTTTCCGTATGCACAACGTACGGCATCATTCAATCCCGTTTTAGCCATACTTTCTTTAATTCGAGTAGGATAGGGTTTTGTGTCGACGAACTTGAGCGGGTCGCTAGATTTAATGTTGGCATCCAACTCCGTGAAAGTGTTTTTGTCAAACAAAATCTCAAAGTACTCTTTAGAACCAATTCTTACGTGATAATCTTCGCCAGGTACTACGTAGGCATTATTTTTCAACTCTCGAGTATGGATAATTTTACCGGAAGGAGATTTAAACCACAGACCGTCCGGAACTTCGAGTTTGGATTTGGTCGGAGTACTAATTCCTTTGTCGGTACGTATGAACCAAGGCATAGTTAAAAAAATAAGACTAAATTGTCAAATATACTTGCTTAACTAATTTAGGCAACTACAATAGAACTATCTAAATATACATCCTGAATTGCATTCAATACTTCAATACCCTCTTTCATTGGTCTTTGAAATGCTTTTCTTCCCGATATTAAACCCATACCACCCGCACGCTTGTTGATAACAGCCGTTCGGACAGCATCGTGAAGGTCACTTTTCCCTTTCGATTCTCCACCTGAATTTATCAGTCCGGATCTTCCCATAAAGCAGTTCAAAACTTGATAACGACATAAGTCAATAGGATGGTCGTTGGTAAGTTCAGAGTAGATTTTCTCATCCAATTTACCATAGCTACTTCCACCTGTGTTTAAGGCTTTATAGCCACCATTGTTGGTTGGAAGCTTTTGTTTAATAATATCTGCTTGGATTGTTACTCCCAGGTGATTAGCTTGTCCGGTAAGGTCGGCAGAGGCATGATAGTCAACGCCATCCTTTTTGAAGGCATTATTTCTGGTATAACACCATAATATAGTTGCCATCCCCAATTTGTGTGCTTCCTCGAATGCTTTAGCAACTTCGACAATCTGTCTTGAAGATTGGTCTGAGCCAAAATAAATAGTAGCACCAACAGCAACTGCCCCAAGATTCCAAGCGTCGCGCACACTACCAAACATAATTTGGTCTGCCTTGTTAGGATATGTTAGTAGTTCATTATGATTGATTTTAACAATAAAGGGAATTTTATGAGCATATTTCCTTGAAACAAATCCCAGCACACCAAAGGTGGTGGCTACTGCATTACACCCGCCT
>Ga0316188_10000060_pt1 | contig 32120 bp, 23 predicted proteins | sample Phiworburrow1_MG_FD_204933 | JGI IMG/M metagenome (GOLD analysis project Ga0316188, IMG submission 204933) | Coastal sediment microbial communities from Maine, United States - Phippsburg worm burrow 1 | ecosystem: Environmental > Aquatic > Marine > Coastal > Sediment | place: USA: Maine... | reverse complement strand
TAATTACGGGACTTTCGGGTTCTGGTAAATCCAGCCTGGCATTTGATACGCTTTATGCCGAGGGTCAGCGTCGTTACGTTGAAAGCCTTTCTTCCTATGCCAGGCAATTCCTGGGTAAACTAGATAAGCCTAAAGTAGACTATATTAAAGGTATATCTCCTGCAATAGCCATTGAACAAAAGGTAAATTCGACAAATCCAAGGTCCACTGTAGGTACCACAACAGAAATATATGACTATTTAAAACTTCTATATGCAAGAATTGGCAGGACCTATTCGCCAGTTTCCGGTGATGAAGTTAAAAAGCATACGGTAACCGATGTGGTTAATCATGTAAAATCCTTCGAAGAAGGTACTAAGCTTTTATTACTGGCTCCTATTGTCATCCCCGAAGACAGAGATCCTTTAAAGTCTTTACAATTGCTTTCCAAGCAGGGATATGCAAGAATAAAACATAAAGGAACAGTCCATCGTATTGATGATTCGTTAAAGGATATTGGTTACAATTTTGAATTGGTTGTAGATCGAATTGTAAAAAAGAACGACGAGGATTTTCTTAATCGGTTGGCGAATGCAGTGGATTCTGCTTTTTTTGAAGGTAACGGTTACTGTTTTATCGAAGAAATCTCCAATGGTAAGGTAACCCAATTCAGCAATAAATTTGAAATGGATGGGATGGTTTTTATGGAGCCAAATGTTCATCTGTTTAGCTTCAATAATCCATATGGCGCCTGTCCTGTATGTGAAGGTTATGGCGATGTGATTGGCATTGATGAAGATCTTGTAATACCTAATTCCGGTCTGTCTGTATTTGAAAATGCTATATTTCCATGGCGCGGTGAGAGTATGGGCTGGTATAGGGATCAATTGGTAAATTCTGCTTACAAGTTTGATTTTCCTATCCATAAACCATGGTATCAACTTAGTGAAGAGCAAAAACAATTGGTCTGGCAGGGCAATGAGTATTTTATAGGAATTGATAAATTCTTCAGGCAATTGGAAGAAAAGAGCTATAAGATTCAAAATAGGGTCATGCTCTCCAGATATAGAGGAAAAACCAAATGCAATACTTGTAAAGGCAAGCGGTTGAGAAAGGAAACCAACTATATTAAGATTGATGATAAATCCATATCAGACCTTGTGGAATTGTCAATTGAAAACTTAATTGCTTTTTTTGACCATCTGACATTGAGTGAACATGATCTGCAAATCGCAAAAAGGTTATTAATTGAAATCAAAACCAGGCTGAGCTTTTTAGATAAGGTTGGATTGAGATATCTGACGATCAACAGAAAATCCAATACGCTTTCAGGGGGAGAAAGTCAGCGGATAAACCTGGCAACATCTCTGGGCAGCAGTTTGGTAGGGTCTATGTATATTCTGGATGAGCCCAGTATTGGGCTGCATCCTAGGGATACAGAGAATTTGATCATAGTTTTAAAGTCCTTAAGAGATTTAGGTAATACTGTAATTGTAGTTGAGCATGATGAGGACATTATGCTTGCAGCAGATGAGGTTATAGATATAGGACCCGAAGCCGGCACACACGGGGGCGAAGTAGTTGCACAGGGGCCAATGGCTGCCATTCTGAAATCATCTTCTTTAACGGCAAGTTACCTGAATGGCACCCAGGAAATAAAAATCCCTGTAAAAAGGAGAACTTCTAATTATTTCATAGAAATTAAAGGAGCCAGGGAAAACAACTTAAAAAATATTGATGTTTCTTTCCCCTTAAATATGCTTACTGTAATAACCGGTGTTTCGGGAAGTGGAAAAAGTACATTGGTAAAAAAACTGCTTTACCCCATATTGCTGAAAGAAGTAGGTGGCTATGGAGAAAAACCAGGGCAATATACTGGGCTGTCCGGCAAGTTTGAGTCCGTGAAAAACGTCGAGTTCGTAGATCAAAACCCAATTGGAAGGTCTTCTCGTTCAAATCCGGTGACCTATATAAAAGCCTACGACGATATCAGAGCATTGTTTGCTTCCCAAAAACTAAGTAAACTAAGGGGGTATCAGGCCAAGCACTTCTCCTTTAATGTTGACGGAGGCAGGTGTGAAAAATGTAAAGGAGAGGGTGAAATTACTGTGGAAATGCAGTTTATGGCAGATGTCCATCTAGAATGTGATACATGCGGTGGAAAACGTTTCAGAAAAGAAGTATTGGAAGTGAAATTTGAAAACGCCAATATTGATGATATTCTGAACATGACCATAGATAGTGCCATTGTATTCTTTGAAGCGCATTCACAAACTAAAATAGTCGGTAAATTACGACCTCTTCAGGAAGTAGGCCTGGGCTATGTTACCTTAGGCCAATCTTCATCTACCCTTTCCGGTGGGGAAGCACAAAGGATTAAACTTGCTTCATTCCTTGTAAAAGGGACTACCAAAGAAAAGGCTTTATTTATTTTTGATGAACCCACTACCGGACTACACTTTCATGATATTAAAAAACTTTTGAAATCTTTTGATGCTTTGCTGGCCAGGGGACATTCTATTGTAGTTATAGAACACAACATTGAATTTATCAAATGTGCAGATCATGTTATAGATCTTGGACCCGAAGGTGGAGACAATGGCGGTGAGCTTATTGCTTTCGGCACTCCGGAAGAAATTGCATTGAATACCAAATCCCATACGGCCAGATACTTGCGTGAAAAGTTAAGGTAAACCAGTTTCATTCATCCTTATTCCTTCTCCAACGATTTTTTTAGTGTTTAGTTTACTGGTTAATCCGTCTATTATCTATTTGATATTCAATTAATTACGTTTTCATTGATATTTTTGGCACGTTGTTTGGTTATTATTTGATGAATGTAAATAGTTGCATTCGGAAATTTAAAACCTTATATCATGAGAAATTCAATACTCCTTTTTACGGCTCTTATTTTTGGTACTGCGAGTACCATGGCGGCCACATTAGAAGATAAGGTTGCAACACGCAATGCTTATACCTACAACAATTCCTTCATTTTTGTTGAAAATGGCATTACGTTTTCCGTTTATCCGGATGGCGAATTGGATTTCTATATTGACAATCAGGTCAATGTAGGAGCTCATGTGAATTTCGGAAGTACCAACATTACATTCAATTCAGGTTATGATTACAATCCTTATGTGCAATATGATGATTATGGCGCTGTAATTCAGGTTCAAAATGTACCCATATATTATGATTATTACGGGCGTGTCAATCGGATAGGTGGTGTTAACGTATGGTACGGTAATGGAAGAGTTCGGCAAGTTGGCGGAATGCATGTGTATTATAATAACAGTGGATTCTATAGCCATTACACAGGTTATGTTAACATATATAACCAATATTATTCCTACAGCCCTTATTACAGTTATTTTGTAAGGCCAGCAGCTGGTTACTGCCTGGTGTACAATAACCCATACAGAAGATATTACAGCCCTGTGCGCTACACATATTACAGTCCTTATCATTACAATCATAGAAGAGCTTATGCTCAGGTAGGTCATCATTATGACCATCATAATAGCGTTAATAGTCATAGTAAAATATACAGGAATGATAAACGTGTGGTTGCCAGAGAAAATAATTCTCGTAGAACCGATGCTTACCGGACCGGAAATTCGGGAAGAACGACTACGGCTGTTACACAACGAAATGATAAGGGCAATACAAATAGAACTATGAAAAGTAATCCCGTAAACAGATCTAATATAACAACTGTTAACAACACAAAAAGCACGACTTCCAATACTGGTCGAAATAGCTCCAACAGATCCATGAGATCTGTAACAGAGAGACCGGCAACAAAAAAGGAAGTAGCCGCAAGCCCTAGAAGTAAAACTGTTCAACGCAGCAGTAATGGCAATAGCAGAACGGAAAGATCTGTAAACACCAGCAAGATGGTGAATACAAAGACGGTAGCAAAACGAACTGTGGTATCTAAGCCAGCAAAAAGAAGTTCAGGAAGTGCTACTATAAAGAATGTTAGTACTGCTAATAAAACAGCAAGCAGAAGTCCTTCCAGGAGTTCTGGAACAAACAATAGTACACGAAGCAGAAGTACAAAATTGTAATAAAGATAGTTTTAGGTTGGTTAGTTGTTAAACCCCACAACGGATAAGTCCTTGTGGGGTTTTTTATTAGAAACAGTAAGGGGTAACCGCATTGGCCTAAAGATTCCTCTAAAACAATAAAGTTATTTTCCTTTCCTTTTTAAAAATCCGGAAAGAACCCCAAAAACATCTTCTGAAAATTTAAAACGGTAAATGACGCCAACATAGACCGCTGTAATAAGTATACTTTTTAAACCAATGTTTACCAACGGATAAAAAGGAAGTTCCACAAAAAAGAAAATAGCCACCATCAAAACAAGGAGAGCTGCAATTTTTGCGGTTTCACCAGTAAACGGCTGTATATTGAATTTCAACTTCACATATATCAGTTTAATTATATTGTACATACAGATAACTATAAATGTGGCAAAAGCAGCCCCGTTTAATCCGTATGACGGAATTAGCAACCAATTGAAAAAAATCGTAAAGGCGGCAAGTAAAACACCCATAAACAGCAATGCCCGGTAATGGTCAGAATTAAAGAGAATAGCATTATTGTTACCGATCAGTGCATCAAAAAGTTTGGTGAACCCAATTAACAGTACAATAATAAACCCACCTCGGTATGACTTTGGCAGTAAGGAATAAAAATCATTAAGATTGAGTAAAATCAGGATAAAAATAAGGCCGGATACAATAAACAAGGTTAGAGAACTTTTTTGATATAACCTTTTTAACCCGGCAAAATCTTTTTTATTTAGCATTTCAGCCGTCAGAGGATAGGTAATCTGGTGCATGGCCCTTGCAGGGACAGCTATTACAGTTGCAATAAAAATGGCTACGGTATAATATGCGACATTTTGAATTGAGATGAATTGATTTATCATAAAACGGTCTATCTCCAAAAGCACTACTGCCGTGGATCCTCCCAAAATTATAAGTATACTGTAGGATACGATGGAATTGACATTCTTTGGCCATTCAAACAATAGTTTTGGCCTCCTAAGACTGTAAGCATATAGTTTCATAAACAAGGTTCGCAACAGATAAAGGCCTACCAGAGCATTTAAAAAAACCGCTACGCTTATAACCTCCATATATAAAAGGATTAAGAGCGCGGTGACCCCTACTCTAACAAAGACTTCTTTCATGAAATTGCCAAAGACCGACTTCATGTGAACTTTGGACCATGCATAAAATATTTCAAAATAAGCCATAGCCATGCCTATCAGGAAAATGTACCATACATAATCTTTTACAATCAAATTCTTTCGTGCCAGGAAATTACCTATGCTCTCGTTGGCAAAAAAACTTATTCCGCCAAGAGGAATTATAATGACCAATGGAAGAACCAACATTAGCGTAAGAAATCCCTCAGTTGATTTAGAATCGTTAAAATTACTGTAATATTTTACCAGAGTATTGGGAACCCCGAATGCCATTAATGGCATTAAAATCGCCGAAGTAGAAAGAATTACCCCCACAAGGCCATAGTACTCATCAGTAAGAAAGCGGGTATAGAGGAAAAGTGTATTGATAGCCCCTATCGCAAATCCAAGATAAGTGATGGTAGTATTCTGTAACGATTGTTTAAAAATTATTCCCATGCCAAATGCCCAGCAAGTTTTGCAGTAAGCGCTCTTCTATTATACTGTTTAATATTTTCTGAAGATACCATTAAATTACCCTGTTGATAAAGCTGAAACCATTTTAAAAGCAATACTTTAAGATCTGAAACAGAATTGTAATCACATACGAAACCTGATTTTGTACTTTTTACAATTTCACCGCCTTCCCAATTTTTTGGCCCTATAGCTAATATTGGCCTTTTTGCCGCAAGGTATTCAAAGAGTTTTCCAGGAATAATACCACGCGTATCAGGTGAATCAATCTCTGCCAAAAGTAATACTTGTGATTTCCTTTGATGATTTACCGCTTGCGAATGAGTAACATATTTATTAACCCTTGTATAGTTCTTTAATCCGTTATCATAGATACATTTTAAAACATCCTGACCAACTATACCAATAAGATTTAATTGAAAGGAATTTCGAAAAGCCTCATTTTCATTGATTATCTCATACAATACTTTCCAAAGGTTTTCCGGATTCCTGCCGGTGAGCAGTGAACCAATGTGGGCTAGTGTAAATTTCCTATCCAGGTCATTGAATGAAAGATTGCTTTCAGGGATATCATAGCCATTAGTAATTACATAAATTGGTTTTGAGGTAATTGATTCAAATTCAATTTTAGTAGTATTGCTGGTAACCAATATTTTATCACAACTATTTAATACCTTACTCTCTAATTCACGATGTTTCCTTTTTGAGCTACTTGTAAGCCTCAGCTGACTGTGGTAACCTATGGAGGTCCAGGGATCTCGGAAGTCTGCAAGCCATTTAACCCCCAGTTTCTTTTTTAGTGCCAGGCCAATTAAATGAAGGCTGTGTGGGGGGCCTGTCGTAATTATGGTGTCTATCTGCTCTTTTTTAATAATGTCTGTTAAAAACCTTACAGATGGCTTAATCCAGTACTTTCTGGCATCTGGTATGAACATATTGCCCCTTATCCATAGCAGTGTTCTTTCCAATAAGGACGGGTTTCCGGCACTAATAACCCCTGCACTTATTTGTTTGGTCTTTTTTTGACTTAAAAATCCTGCATAAACATAAGGTTCGAAGATTCTATTTTTATATATGGTAACTTTTTTTGGAAGTTCCTTAATAAGGTTTTTATCAGTAATAGGATATTTTGGATTTTTAGGAATATAAATAACCGGGTGTATTTCAAATTCAGGCAAATATTTCACAAAATTTAACCAGCGCTGAACACCGGGCCCCCCGGCAGGAGGCCAATAATAGCTAATGATAAGTACCTTATGCATTATTCCTCTTTCTTTTTTTGAAAGCGAAATACTGAAAATAGTCCCCCTCCTATAATCATTAAGATCATTATAATGGAACTTGCCAAAGTAATCTTCCCACCAGTTTCAATTACTTTGGGTTCAAACCTGAACTCTACGGTATGATTACCTTTAGGGATGATCATCGCCCTTAAGACGTAATTGACCTTAAAATGATCTGCTTTTTTGCCATCAATATAAGCCTGCCAGTCATGCGGATAGTACATTTCTGAAAATACGGCAAGTCCGTCATTTGAATTGCTGGTTGTATACGTCAAATGATTAGGCTTAAATTCCTTAAGCCTAATGATAGCCAAAGTATCTTTTTGAAAATTAAATTGGCTTATTTGTGAAAAATCAGATGTATTTAAAACAGCTTCGTTAAGCACATCCAAACTATCCAGTGCCTTAATTTCTTCATTGGCATTTTGCACATTTATGAGTTTACGAATAAACCATGCATTACCATTGGCTTCAGGGTTTGTAATTGCATAATTTTTACCTTCTTCATCCTTTTGAACAATATACTTCACGTTAAGCATATTCAGGACCCGTAAATTATTTCTATAGATATGGAAATCAAATAAATCCTGCATCCCTGCCGGTTTTGCAGCGTGATAACCTCCAATAGATTGATGAAAGTACGACGTTCTTGCCCCGTTTAGGCCCTCCGCAGGATCATATACTCTGAATACATCGCTATCTTCCGAAATCTGCTTGTCCATTGGCAGTTGCTCAAACGGCTGACTCATCCTTTTTTGTCTGTCAAAATCTTTTTCATTTACATACCTAAGATCGACCCCTACAAGGTCAAATAATAACAGCAATGAAAGGGCTAAAATCATTATATTTTGCTTGAGTCTTCCTTTCAGATAGAGCCAAATGACAAGTCCGGCTAGTATTACATATACTAATGATCGTATGGTATCATTTACATAAACTGCCTCCCTGTCCCGTTTGATCATGGTCATGACCTCATCTCCAAAATACTTCTGGTAGGTGACATCATTTAAGCCCGAAAAATCGAAAGTCCCTTTAAATAAAAAGAGGGCAATACCCAGTCCAACAACGATAATCAAACTCGTCTTTAGAGCTTTAAGTTTATAGTCCTTTGGCAATGCAGGCTTAAATACCTGTACTAATGCCATTACCGCCAGCACAGGTACGCAGAGTTCCAAAAGCACCTGAATTGAAGATACCGCCCTGAATTTGTTATAAAACGGGAAATATTCAATCATGAAATCAGTCAGAATGCTAAAATTCTTTCCCCATGATAAGGAGAGTGAAAGTAAAGTTCCTCCTACTAACCACCATTTTAAACGGCCTTTTACCAAAAACAGACCCAGAACGAAAAGAAAAATTATAATAGCCCCGATATAAGCCGGTGCCGCTACCCCGGGTTGATTTCCCCAATACAATGGAAGAGCACTACTAAATTCAAGGGCCCTGGTCCTTGGCAATCCTTGTTCTGTGAGATAATCATAAGCCTTGGAATCCGTACCCAGGTCCTCATTATTGCTTCCTCCAAAAAGCCTGGGGACAAATAAATCCAGGGATTCAATTATTCCATAGCTGTATTGAGTAATGTATTCTTTGTCCAACCCCCCGCTTTTCTCCCTTGATGTCCCGTCCGGGTTTATAGTAAGTGCCGATGTACCTCTTGTGCTCCAATCTGCATATTCCTTGGTTGCCATAAGGGATGTCGCATTAGCGGAAACTCCCAAAACTACTGCTACAATAAGGAGTCCTACAGAAATGAAAAAATGCTTTAATTTCTTTTTTAAAATGGCATCAACCAGGTATGAAACTCCTAGTATAAGTACAAGGAACATAAAATAATAGGTCATCTGGAAATGGTTTGCCCCTATTTCCAATGCCATAGCCACTGCCGTTAGAATAAAACCCCAGAGGTACTTTTTCCTGAAAGTCAACACAATGCCTCCTAATAGAATGGGGATATATCCTAAAGCATGGGCCTTCGCATTGTGCCCTACTCCCAGAATAATAATGAGGTAGGTAGAAAAACCAAAAGCCAGAGCGCCAAAGACTGCCAGGCGATAATCTACTTTTAAACAGCAAAGTAAAATGTAAAACCCAATAAAGTACAGGAACAGGTAATCTGCCGGTCTGGGAAGAAATCGAATAGCCCTATCGAGCTTTCTAACATAATCATGTGGATAATAAGCTCCCAGTTGATAGGTAGGCATACCTCCAAAAGCACTATTGGTCCAATAGGGTTCCTCGTCCGTATTTTTTCTAAAATCATTTTGTTCTTTGGCCATTCCGGTATATTGAATAATATCGGATTGCATAATGGTTTTACCCTGAAGTACCGGGTAGAAGTAGGCCAACGAGGCTACCACAAAAAAAGCAAGCGCAAAAAAATGGATAAATAAAGCTTTCGTACCTCTATTCATTGTTGGGTTTGGTGGTAATGGTTATTCTATTTCTTCAAAATCTATGAACTCGCCAATTTGTTCGGAATTCTTATTCCTTCGTACTGTTTTTTTCTCAATACTTATCTCACCTTCATTGGTATTCTCTTCCTGATTTTGATAGCCCTGAAATTGCTCGAATCTTTCTCTAAAATGTTTTTCTGTCTTTCTGGCAGCATAGCCAAATATACTTGGGCCAAACCATTTCGCAAATAATTTGAGCGTATAGTATACCAGAAGAATTATTAAAATCGTTTTTAAAAAACCCATAATGTCTGTATTCTATATATCAAAAATACAATTCCAACGTTGTATTAACATTACAAAATTCATAAAATAATAATAAAATCTACCTGATGTTTCAACCAATTAAGCTAGAAAATCTTATAAAAGCCTTTTTTATATTAGGGTTATTAAGTCCTCTTATGGCTCTTTGCCAATATACAGATGTAATAAATTCCAACCGGCCAGGGTTGTCTGTAAGCGCCTATGCCATAGGAAAAGGAGTAGTTCAGGCAGAGCTTGGCTTCAGCTATGAAAAGAGGAACCATGCAGATCTGAATTATGATTCAAACTTGTACGGCCTTGATTTTTCATTTCGATATGGTTTGTTATTAGAAAAACTTGAGCTTAATTGGGAAGGTACCTACCAGAATGAAAATATCATCTATAATTCTCTGGATTACAATGAATCCAGAACAAATTTTTCAAGAAATCGACTTGGGGTGAAGTATTTAATCTTCGATCCCTATGCAAATCCTGAAAGAAACAAGCCCAACCTTTATAGCTGGAAGGCAAATAATAAATTTCAGTTTAAAAATTTAATCCCGGCCATATCAGTATATGCAGGAGCAAATTTTGTATTAGGGGATAACCCTTTTTATCCTACAGATCCGACTGTTTCTCCCAGAGCTATGTTAGCCACTCAGAGCAGGCTTACACCCAGATTTGTACTGATTTCCAATATTTCCTATGATAGAATTGCCACTGATGACCCGGAATTGGGCTATACGATTTCCTTATCACATGCACTAAAAAATCCTAAGTGGAGTGTGTTTGTGGAAAACCAGGGGATTAGCAGCGATCGTTATGCAGATGTCTTATTAAGGGGTGGTGGGGCGTTTTTGGTCAATGAAAATTTCCAGGTTGACGCAAACCTGGGAGGCAGCTTCAAGGATTCTCCAAGTCGCCTTTTTGTTTCAGCTGGTGCATCCTATAGACTGGACTTTCACAAGGATGTCCTCATCCCTATTGAAGACCAGAAGGCCGGCGAAAATGGGGGTTCAATTAAAAAGAATTCCATGCAGAAAAGTAAAAAGGGAAAATCAACAAAAGGAAAGAATAAAGGGAAAGGTGCAGAAGACGTATATCTCGGACCTTCGAAAAAAGATATTAAAATGCAGAAGAAAAAAGAAAAAAAGAAAAAAACTTCCGAAAATGGGGTAATTGATTTCTAGGAAACGAGGAAAACTATATTATGAATTAGTAAAAATTGTCTTAAAATTTGATTCCTTCACTAAATATCTCTTATCTTAACCATACAAATAAATGGTATGGTAAGGCTCGAAGAAGCTACTACAAAATCGGATCTAAAAAAATTTATTAAATTCCCTTTTACCCTTTATAAAAAATCTCCATATTGGGTACCCCCGCTTATTTCTGATGAACTCGAAACATTTGACAAACAAAAAAATCCCAACTTCAACAATGCTGAGGCCAGGTTTTTTCTTGCCTATAAAAAAAATGAATTGGTAGGGAGAGTAGCTGCCATTATTAATTGGATTGAAGTAAATGAACAGCTAATCTCCAAAATGCGTTTTGGCTGGTTTGATTTTATCGATGATTTGGAGGTTTCAAAAGCATTACTCGACAAGGTTGCCGAGATTGGTAAGAATAATAACCTGGATTATATGGAAGGCCCGGTAGGGTTTTCACATCTGGATAAAGTAGGTGTCTTAGTTGAAGGTTTTGACCACATGGGAACAATGATTACCTGGTATAATCATCCATACTACAAGGATCATTATGAAAACCATGGCTTTGTAAAGGAAAAGGAATATATGGAAAATAGATTTCCTGCCGGTAATACCAAACCCGAACACTTTATTAAAATACAATTATTGATAAAAAAGAGGTATGGTTTAAGGGAAATGAATTTTACTAAATCTGAAGATATTATGCCCTGGGCAGACCAGATGTTTGATCTGTTTAATGAGACATATGCCAGGTTATCTTCATTTGTTCCTTTAACCGAAGAGCAAAAAGCATATTTTAAGAATAAATATATTCGTCTGGTCAATCCCGAATATATAAAGTTTGTTATTGACAGTAATGACAAACTTGTGGCGTTTGCCATAGTAATGCCTTCATATGGATCAGCCTTGCAAAAAGCCAATGGCAGCCTTTTTCCTTTTGGTTTTCTGTATCTTTTAAATGCTAAAAAAAACAGCAAAGACGTCATTTTTTACCTTATCGGGGTTCATCCGGAGTATCAAAATAAGGGTGTTACCGCTATAATCATGAATCAATATCACAAGGTCTTTCAGGTAAAAAAAATAAGGAATTGTTACAGAACTCCCGAATTAGAGGAAAACGTTGCTATCCGCCAAATGTGGAAACACTTTGACCCGGAAATCTATAAACGCAGAAGAACCTATAGAAAACAGCTTTAGCAATCGCCAGTTGGGAAAAGTTATTCCCCAAGCCAACTCAAATTCAAATTAAAGTTTAGACTCATTCACCCATCGCAGCAGCTACTGCAGCGGATAATCTCTTATAGGTGCCATTCTCCAATCGCTCTCTAATAGCAGAAAATGCATCCAGAGTAATAGCAACATCTTCCAAAGTATGTGTGGCGGTTGGTATCATCCTTAATAAGATCATTCCTTTAGGGATTACCGGATATACTACAATTGAACAAAATATACCGTAATTCTCCCTTAAATCCCTGACTAAAGCCATGGCTTCCGGAATACTTCCATTGAGATAAACCGGGGTCACACAACTGCTGGTGGATCCAATATCAAATCCTCTTTCTTTGAGTCCATTCTGAAGGGCATTGACATTCTCCCATAGCTTATCTCTCAACTCAGCTTTAGTGCGCAACATATCGAGGCGTTTCAATGCCCCTTTCACATAGATCATTGGAAGCGATTTCGCGAACATTTGAGATCGTAAGTTATACTTCAGATAATCAATAATTTCCTTATCAGCAGCCAAAAAAGCGCCTATGCCTGCCATTGATTTGGCAAATGTCGCAAAATATACATCAATATCGTCCTGAACTCCCTGTTCCTCACCTGCACCGGCTCCGGTTTTACCTAATGTTCCAAAACCGTGGGCATCATCTACCAACAACCTGAAATTAAATTCCTTTTTTAATGCAACAATTTCTTTAAGCTTACCTTGTTCTCCACGCATTCCAAAAACACCTTCAGAAATAACCAGAATGCCCCCACCGGTCTGATCTGCCATTTTGGTTGCGCGCTCCAGGTTCTTTTTTAAACTATCGATATCATTATGCATAAATGTAAATCGTTTGCCCATATGCAAACGTACGCCATCTATAATGCATGCATGGGAATCCACATCGTAAACAATAATATCATCTTTTGAAACAAGGGCATCAATTGCCGATAAAATACCCTGATAACCAAAATTAAGGAGATAAGAAGATTCTTTGTGAACAAAATCAGCTAATTCCTTCTCCAATTGTTCATGAAAGTCCGTATGCCCACTCATCATACGCGCCCCCATCGGATATGCCGCTCCATATTCAATAGCGGCTTCCGCATCCACTTTTTTTATTTCAGGTAAATTAGCCAGTCCCAGGTAATCATTAATACTCCAGGTAATTACTTCTTTTCCCTGAAATTTCATGCGGTTAGAAATAGGGCCCTCCAATTTTGGAAAAACAAAATATCCTTCTGCCTGGGATGCCCATTTACCCAAGGGTCCTTTATTCTCAATGATTCTAGCAAATAAATCTTTCATCTGGCCTTGTTTGGTTAGTGGACAAAATTATGGAATTTTGATCACGATTCATAAATTTTTTTAATTCAAAACAAAAAAGGCAACAGTAGGTTACTGTTGCCTTCTATATCTATAGAGTATTGTTTATTTTACATATTGAACTGCCTGCTCTTCTTCAATATTTTTACTGTCAAAAAAGCCCTGGTCACTCATCCACTGGTCATTGTATATTTTACTCATATACCTGGAGCCATGGTCAGGAAATATAACAACTACATTACTATCTTTATTGAATTCGCCTTTTTCGCTTAATTGTTTAACGGCCTGAATAACCGCTCCGCTTGTATAACCTACAAAAATACCTTCCTTGCAGGAAATTTCCCTTGCAGTATGAGCACTCTCCTCATCAGTTACTTTTATAAATTCATCAATAACCTCAAAATCGGTGGCATCCGGAATTAAGTTCTTGCCAAGACCTTCAATCCTGTAGGGATATATTTCATTATTATCCAATTCTCCCGTTTCGTGAAATTTTTTCAAAACAGAGCCAAAGGCATCAACTCCTATGATCCTGATATTCGGGTTTTGTTCTTTTAAATAACGCGCTGTACCAGAAATTGTTCCACCTGTACCACTACATGCAATCAAATGAGTAATATTTCCATTTGTTTGTTCCCATATTTCAGGACCTGTGGTTTTATAATGGGCCAATATATTCAGTTCGTTGAAATATTGATTGATATATACTGAACCTTTGGTTTCTTCATGAAGACGTTTTGCAACCTGATAATAAGACCTGGGATCATCTGCACTTACGTGGGCAGGACAAACATATACTTTTGCACCCATAGAACGCAACATGTCAATTTTGTCCTTTGAAGACTTCGAACTTACAGCCAGGACACAATCATATCCTTTAACTATACTCACCATCGCAATACTAAAACCTGTATTCCCCGAAGTAGTCTCTATAATTGTATTCCCGGGTTCAAGGATACCGCTCTTTTCCGCCTGGTCTATTATATATGAAGCAATTCTATCTTTCGATGAATGCCCTGGATTAAAGGCTTCTATCTTCGCATAAAAGTTACCTTTTAACGGAGCAGTAATCTGGTTAAGTCTAACGAGTGGGGTATTTCCTATTAAATCAAGGATCGAGTTATAAGCATTTATCTTATTTTCCATAAAGAAATGTTAGTCAGATCCATCTTTAAGAAAAGATATAATCTGGGACAAAATTACTACTTTTTTTTTATTTTCCGATTTTACCTTCTAAATCTAGTAAAAAACTATACTCTTTAGCTGTTTCTTTCAATGCTTCAAATCTCCCGGAAGCACCGCTATGACCTGCATCCATATTGGTATATAGAAAGAGTTTATTCGTATCCGTTTTATAGGCTCTTAGTTTTGCCACCCACTTAGCGGGTTCCCAATATTGCACTTGTGAATCGTACAAACCTGTTGTTACAAGCATGTTCGGATAATCCTGGGCAACAACATTGTCATATGGGGAGTACGATTTCATATAGTGATATAACTCCTCATTATTTGGATCACCCCATTCATCGTATTCGCCTGTAGTCAGAGGTATAGAATCATCCAGCATTGTTGTAATAACATCCACAAAAGGCACCGCTGCAATCACCCCATTATAAAGATCAGGTGCCATATTGACAATTGCACCCATAAGCAACCCGCCAGCAGATCCCCCGTAAGCATATAAATGCTTTTTGCTGGTATATTTATTTTCGATTAAAAATTTAGAGCAATCTATAAAATCTGTAAATGTATTTTTTTTTGTCAGCAGTTTTCCCCCTTCATACCAGGTTCTGCCCAAATATTCGCCACCTCGCACATGTGCAATGGCATAAATAAAACCTCTATCTAAAAGGCTTAACCTAACCGTGGAAAAGTAAGGATCTGAAGTGCTCCCGTAAGAACCATAGCCATATTGCAAAAGAGGACTATTACCTCCTAATTCGGTGTCTTTGTGATAAATCAACGATATTGGTATCTTTTGACCATCACGGGCTGTTGCCCATAATCGTTCAGAACGGTAATTTTCTTTATTAAATTTACCCCCCAACACTTCTTGTTCTTTTTTAATTTCCTTCACTTTAGTTCTCATATCAAAATCAATAATGGCGTAAGGTGAAGTCATTGAATTGTACACGTAACGAAAAATCTCGGTGTCAAAATCCGGGTTTACATAGGGGTAGGCTACATATGTTTCATTGTCAAACGGTATATAATAGCTCTCCGAACCATCCCACTTCGTAACCTTGAGCTTATTGAGGCCGTTATCCCGTTCTGTCAAAACATAATAATCCTTAAATATTTCAATATCCTCAAGCAGAATATCCGGCCTGTGTGCAATAAATTCTTCCCAATTTTCAGAGGATGTATTTTCCTCTTTAACCTTCATTAATTTAAAATTGGTGGCTTTGTCTTTATTCGTGAGTATATAAAAATTATTGTCAAAATGATAAATGGAATACTCCAACCCCCTTTCTCTTTTAGAGAATAACTTAAAATCATCATTGGGATTATCTGCATTAAGTATTTGAAATTCAGAAGTTAACGTACTGTATGATCCAATAATTATATATTTTTTGGATTTTGATTTGTATGCAAAAGTGTTGAAGGTATCATCCTGTTCATGAAATATTAGTTCATCTTCTTCACTCGGATTACCAAGGATGTGCTTATATATCTTATCTGATCGCAAAGTCACCGGATCTTTCTTTGTATAGAACAACGTCTTATTGTCATTGGCCCAGACAGAACTTCCTGTAGTATTATCCATCTTATCAGGGTATATTTCTCCTGTTTCAAGGTTTTTTATCTGAATGTGATACTGTCTTCTGCTTATTGTATCTGTTCCAAAAGCCGCCAGTTTGTTATCAGGGCTTACTGTTACACCTCTGAGGTCATAATATTCATGACCTTCGGCAAGCTCATTACAATTAAATATTATTTCTTCTTCAGATTCCAGGCTACCCTTTTTTCGTGAATATATAGGATATTCCTTCCCAATTTCATATCTAGTTATATACCAATAGCCATTTAGTTTGTAGGGTAAAGAAGAGTCATCTTCCTTAATACGGCCTTTCATTTCTTCATATAATTCCTTCTGGAATGATTTGGTGTGACTGGTAAGGGAGTCGTAATAATTATTTTCTTCTTCCAAATAAGCAATTACTTCTTTATTTTCCCGCTGGTTAAGCCAATAATATTCATCTACCCGAGTATCACCATGCTTTTCCAGTTTAACAGGTATTCTTTTAGCCGCTGGGGCATTAATCACTTCCATATGTTGATTTTGATTCCGGCATGAAACGGCCATAATAAGAATAATAAATAAAACGCTACTTCTTTTAAGAAAGTGTATCATTAAAAATTATTTTAAAGGGTGCAATTTAGTAATTTTGATTTTAGGAATATTAAAGAGAAAAATATGTTTGGAGACTTAATGGGTATGATGGGTAAATTAAGAGAAACCCAGGAAAAAGTAAAAGCAACCAAAGAAAGGTTGAATTCAGTTATACTTGAAGAAAAATCTTCTGATAACTTGGTTTCGGTAACCATAACGGCTAATAGAAATTTGAAAACAATTGAGATCAATGACCATCTCCTCCAGGACAAGGAGCAATTAGAGGATTATCTTGTCCTTACCATAAATAAGGCCATAGAGAAAGCCACCGAAATAAATGAAGCTGAACTGGCCGCTGTAGCTAAGGAAGGAATGCCCAATATTCCAGGTATGGATTCCTTATTTAAGGGATAGTTTATAAATAGGGAATAGCTCTTCCTGATGAAGGAAACTCGAATATCCTAATTTGTTAATTATCTATAAAACCTGAGTAATTTTTAATACTTTTAAGAAAAGCTCTGTGTATGATAAAAATTAATAAGAAAGATAACAATACCTATAATTTCTCCTTAAATACTACCAACGGTAATGCACTTTTTTACAGTGTTGGGTTTTCAAGTAAAGAAGAAATTAAGAATATTGTTAGTGGTTTAAATGTGTCCGAAAAACAATTATATGTCTTTGAGCGCAAAACCGACCACGATGGTAACTTTCTTTTTAATCTTAAAGATAAAAAGGGGCGTCTTATTGGCAATAGCCAACTCTACAGCTCTGAAGCAGGTATGGAAAATGGCATAAAAAACCTGAAAATAAGAATAGCTGCATTAAACCAATTTGAAGACTTATAGGTTTTTCAAAGTTTTTAACAAAGTTTCATGCATTTGAAGGGTGTAGTCCATGTGGGTGACTATGCGCAATTTCCCGTTACCCATGCCGATTATATAAATATCCTTTTGGTGAAGTTTCTCTATAAAATCCTCCACGCTTAAATAGTCTTCATTTATTTCAAAGATGATAATATTGGTTTCCAAAGGTTCCACTTTTTTAATAAAGGGAAGGCTTTCCAGTAATGAGCCAATTTCTCTTGCTTTTTTATGATCATCCGCAAGACGATCAATCTGATGGTCCAATGCATATATACCCGCCGCTGCCATAAACCCGGCCTGACGCATACCACCACCCAATATTTTTCTAATACGCAAGGCCTTGTCAATCATTTCCTTATCTCCAACCAAAACAGAACCTACGGGGCACCCCAATCCTTTACTTAAACAAACACTAATGGTATCGAATAATTCACCATATTGCTTTGCAGTTTCGCCTTTTTCAACTAAGGCATTCCATATCCTCGCCCCGTCCAAATGATAGCCCAGATTATGCCTTTGGCAGACTTCCTTAATACGCACCAGTTCAGAAAAATCCCAACAGGCCCCACCTCCTTTATTGGTAGTGTTTTCTATACATACCAGGGAAGTTAAAGGGCTATGATAAAAATCCGGTGGATTTATAGCGGCTTCCACCTGAACTGAGGTCATCATGCCCCGATGACCATCTATTAATTTGCAGGAGACCCCGCTATTAAAACTCACTCCCCCGCCCTCATAATTATAAACATGTGCATATTTATCGCAAATCAATTGATCTCCTGGCTGGGTGTGAAGTTTTATAGCTGTCTGGTTGGTCATCGTCCCGCTCGGAAAATACAGGGCAGCTTCCCTGTTAAACATCCTGGCCACCTTCTCTTCCAATTTGTTAACCGAAGGATCGGCCTTAAACACATCGTCGCCAACGTCGGCAAACATCATAGCCTCCAACATTCCGGGTGACGGCTTGGTAACTGTATCGCTGATTAAATTTATTTTCATAGACTATGTGGTGTATCAATCTAATTCATGCAATCCATGCCAATTGGCGATCCATCGGGTATACCAGGGGATTGAAGGACCTTAAATTCCTCTGGCTTGCTATAAAAGTAATCAACCCTTCTGATCATTTCCAGGGCATAAGCATCGTTATTATATGACTGTAAAGATGTTTTAATTGATTTAAGCTGATCATATGCTATAGCGTTTACCTGAGGATGTACTTCTTTATGTGCCGCCAGGTTCATTATATGATAAAGCACCCGGTAATTAATTGACCTTTGTACTTCATTCAAATAGGTGTCTTTCATATTTTTTTCAATGGTATGCTCAACTAATTGATTAAGAACATATTCTAGTCCAATTTGTTGGTTATCCAGACTTTTTTGTTGTATTAATCTTGAGGCCCTCTCCGGGTGAAGCAACAACCCCAATGTCATATCAGCAGCTGTTTCCGGGGCAGAGAGCGCATCAAAAGAAACTCCCGTCCTGCCATTAAAAGACTCCCGACTTCTGGGGTATCCAATGGCCCTTGGGGGAAATAAGGGCAATTTATCCTTTGGAATAGCTATCACAGTGGCATTCAACGTTTCCAGAAGTGATTTCATAGCATTAACCTGCGTATTTTTATCAACCATTTCCACAGTTTTCTGACCATCGCCTTTTAAGACATAGTTATAGTCGAGCCCGCCTATTAATTTAACCGCCGCTTCTGTTTGATATCTGTGAAAAAAATAGAGCGGCGCAAAAACATCTTCCAAAACTGAATTGGGCTCATTCTTACGGATGTTGTCTATAGAAAAATTAGCTATGGCAATTTTCCTGATTTTTAATACGTTTTCCAGTTCCACACTGGCGCTATTTCCATTATCCCAAAGATGTGCCAAGGCATGGGCACCTCCCGCAGGCCTGGCATCCTGATCAGCTATAAAGCGAAGTCCCTTACCGGATGCCTCTTCCAAAATGCTATTCAGAGCTTGTTTTTCGTCGGTTCCCTTTGGAAATTCGGAATATGAATAGGCAACGGTTGTTTTGTCCCACTCTCCTATTCCCGTTTCATAAGCCTGAGAAAAATCTATTTCCCCATTTACTATATTAAACTGGGGATGGGGGTAATCCATTACCGAAGCTCTTTGATTGGTACTTGCTGCAAAATTGTGTGTAAACCCAAGGGTATGCCCAATTTCATGAGCAGATAATTGTCTTATACGGGCCAAAGCCAATTGGAGCATCGCATCGTAATTATCATCCCTTTCTTTATACGGTTTATTCATTAGAGCCTGAGCTATTAAAAAGTCCTGTCGTATCCTTAAACTCCCCAAACTCACATGTCCTTTGATGATCTCACCTGTCCTGGGATCAGTAATACTGCTTCCATAACTCCAACCTCTGGTTGAGCGGTGAACCCACTGTATAACATTATATCTTACATCTAAAGGATCTGCATCATCCGGCAGCATCTTTAACTGAAAGGCGTTTTTATAGCCAATCGCCTCAAAAGCTTCATTCCACCACTTACCTCCTTCTAATAAGGCAGTTCTTACAGGTTCAGGGGTGCCATTATCTAAATAATAAATAATAGGTTCGACGGCCTCACTTGCTACAGACTCAGGGTTTTTTTTTGACAAACGATGCCTGGTAATGTATTGCTTGAGGATAGGCTCCTGTACCGGTGTGGCATAGTCATAATAAGAAAACGGGGAAGAGCCACTCCTGGGATCAAAAACCCTTTGGTTATAATTCGAATCCGGCAACTCAATAAACGAATGGTGCTGCGCTACTGTTACCAAATCCGGGTTGGGGGTTACTGATTTGATATAACTACCTTTGGCATCTCCTTTAAATGTAAGTGTTACATCAAACTCAACATTTTTTGGGAAAGCTTTTGTTCTTTCATATGCCATGGCACTTTTGCTTTTATCCAGCGTATAAGTTCCCTGTTCATTTTGTTTAAGTCGCTTAATTACGCCATGAACATCCTGTACTAAAAAATCGCTAATATCAATAATATATTTACCCGCTGTTTCTTCTTCTATTTCAAACCCATAAAGCACGGATTTGGCAAAGGCCTGTTCCACAGATTTTTTTTCAAGACTATTCTCCGTAAGTGCCCTGAATTTGAGGTTAGGCTGAATAAGCAACAATTTATTTCCGGCTTTTTTAAAATACACAACTTGCTCATTTCCAAGTTGCCCCCTGTCGAGACCTATATCATTACTTCCTATTCCGCTACTTAAGGAAAATACATATAGGAAGGGCTTTTCAAGTTCTTCAACTTCCAGATAAATCTTATCACTATCATCATCATAAAAGAAGTCGTAGAACCCTTCATACTTTTGATATTTTTTGCTTTTTTCAGCAAATTGAGCGGTAGAAAATTGATAAATTAAAAGTGCCGTTATAAAGGGTAGAAAGTGTCTCATAGTCACAAATAAAGTGCTAAATTTATATAAATCCCATAAATATCTTAACGAATCTTTAATTCTTATTGAAAAAAATCTAATTCACATAATACTTCTTTAAATTTTACCTGGTAGCCAAAAAATAAGCCTGGTTATTTTGAAATAACCAGCTTTAAGCGGCGCTAATATCAGTGTATTGATCCAAGGAAATTTTTATGGTAATAAATTATTAGCCCCATCTTTAATTTCTAACCTTAGAAATCCTTTAGTAAATAGGATATTATTTATGATCAAAACAGCAACGTAAAAGAGTTTTATACAAATCTTTTTGATCTGTTAGGGCGTCTTTTCATTAAAGATTATGCCATTGAAATAACATAACCAATCTTTTCTTGCCAGTCACTGCACAGTAACAACAGAAAATGATTTAAAAATCAATCAAGAACCAAATAAAGATCACTATTTTTGGTTGAAAATACAGGTTTATGATAACAACAGATCAGCATAAGGATCTTATAGAACGCCTTGGCGCGTTGAGGAGGTATCTTTGACATTGATGCCAAACTTATAGAAATAGAAAACGAAGAGGAAAAAACTCTGGCGCCTGACTTTTGGGATGATCCCCAAAATGCACAGATACAAATGAAACTTGTGCAATCCAAAAAAAAATGGGTTACCGATTTCAATGTTGCCGAGGGTTTGACCAATGATCTTGAAATCCTTATGGAATTTGCCAAAGACGGCGAAGTCTCTGAAGAAGAGGTAGCACATCAATACAATGCCGCACTGGAATCTATAGAAGATCTTGAATTCAGGAACATGCTTTCTGAAGAAGGGGACAATATGCCTGCAGTTCTTCAAATCACCGCCGGTGCTGGGGGAACCGAAAGTTGTGACTGGGCCGCTATGCTAATGAGGATGTACATCATGTGGAGTGAAAAAAATGGGTATAAGATAAAGGAACTCAATTATCAGGAAGGTGATGTGGCAGGTATTAAAACCGTTACATTAGAAATTGACGGTGAATTTGCATTTGGTTGGCTTAAAGGGGAAAATGGTGTTCACCGTCTCGTGCGAATCTCTCCATTTGACAGCAATGCCAAAAGGCATACTTCTTTTGTGTCCGTATATGTTTACCCCCTCGTTGATGATAGTATTGAAATAGAAATAAACCCGTCTGATATTGAGATTACCACATCCAGATCAAGCGGAGCAGGCGGTCAGAATGTAAACAAAGTAGAAACAAAAGTGCAGTTGGTACATAAACCCACGGGGATCCAAATTTCATGTTCTGACTCCAGGTCTCAGCACGATAACAGAGCTACTGCGCTGAAGATGTTAAAATCTCAATTGTATGAAATAGAATTGCGGAAGAAGCAGGAAGCCAGAAATGAAATTGAATCTTCGAAGATGAAGATAGAATGGGGCTCACAAATCAGAAATTATGTTATGCACCCTTACAAGCTTGTTAAAGACGTTCGGACAGGAACAGAAACGGGTAATGTGGATGCAGTGATGGATGGTCATATTGATGAATTTTTAAAAGCTTATCTTATGTCAACGGGACAAAAGGCCGTTTAAATAGGCTTTTGATCGTATAAGGACAGAAATAAAGTGCAACAATTAACATGAAATGATAAGAATATATCACAACCCCAGATGCCGTAAATCGCGAGAAGGTCTCGCGCTACTTGAATCTTCGGGCAAAAATTTTGAAATCATAAACTATCTTGAAGAAATCCCTACAAAGGAGGAATTACGAAAAATACTAGACTATCTGGACTTAAAGCCAGATCAATTGATTCGCAAAAATGAAGCAATCTGGAAAGAAAAGTTCAAAGGAAAAACACTTTCTGATGAACAGATTATTGATGCCATGATAAAATATCCCAAATTAATTGAACGCCCTATTATTGTAAAAGGGGAGAAAGCGGTTATTGGAAGACCGGCAGAGACTATAAGTAACTTACTGGAGTTCTAAAGTAAAATTTAACACCCAATTCCCAGAATATGGTGTTTTTTGAATTAAATTTCGGCACTATTATTAAGGCAGAGTCCATTTGATAAACATTTAATCACATTAGAATAATCCATTTTCTATATTATAAAATCAGAAAAATAATGAACCTCAATACCAAATATTTTGTCCTAGTTTTTTTGTTCGTGGTAGTAGCGATTCCTGAATTATATGCCCAATACGGATATAATAATGGATATAATAATGGGTATAACAGTAATTATTCCAGGGGTCGGGGAAGTGGGCTTCCACGCATTGAGGATCCTGAACGAAAACCAGAAAATCTTACCGCTGAAGAAATTGTGGCAAAAGAAATGCCAAAGATTACTGAGGCCATTGAACTAAATGATTTTGAGCAAGCGGTCGTTTCGTCTATTCTTACCAAATACGTACAGCAAACCATTGAACTTCAACTTTTGAAGTTACCAGCAGATAAAACCAGAGAAGCTATAGATAAAATAAGAGAAGGCCAAAAAGAAGAATTACAAGCAGGTCTTCCTGAAGATAAATTCAACCAATTGGTAGAGCTTCAAAAGCAAGGGTATAGTAAAATCAAAAAGAAAAAGAAAAAGAAGGATAAAAAGAAATCTGAAGATTAAGGATTTTAGGCCTCAAAAAGTGTAAGCTATAAAAACCGTTGCCCTTGGGTACAATACAACAATGGCTGTCTGAGCTATTTAAATACCAGAATCGTTCCTGTTGAACAAATAAATAGCTTCCCAACATTCATATCTTTTACACGTAAAAACCTTTCCGTTTAAAATTGGCAGTCATTCAATTTGGTGTATTACTGATTCTTCAAAACTACAGGTTTCGAGATATTATCAAAATACCATACGCCAACTGCTAATTCATTCCTCTTAACGACATTTCAGCTGATTTAAAGTTATAAGCCTGTTGTTCACTGGAATGCTTGTGTCGTTCAAAGAAGAATGTATCTTTTTTTCTTTTTTTAATCACAACTTTGAATTATGAAAAGTATATCCTTAAGGATTAACAATACAGTTGGATATAAAATTCTTTGAAAACAACTAAAAAGATGAGAAGAAAAGACGATAAAATAATGTGTACATACCTAATAGGAATACCATTAGCCTTAATCTGCTTTTTTATCCATATATCAATATATTCTCAAAGACCGGATCCAATAAAGATTACAGGAACTGTTATCGATTCAGATTCAGGTGAACCCCTGGAATATGCCACTTTGGTTCTTCAGTCAATACAAAACCCTGAACGCGTGACCGGTGGATTAAGCGACGCCAATGGACAGTTTAATGTGGAAGCTTTTCCGGGGCAATACAATGTAAGAATAGAATATATTTCATATAAAACATATGAATTAAAAGCAAAAGACCTGCGTGCCTCAACTGATCTGGGTACCATAAAATTACAAATTGATGCAGAACAATTAGAAGAGGTAGAAGTAATTGGGGAAAGAACTACCGTAGAACTTCGCTTAGATAAAAAAATATACAATGTTGGTCAGGATCTTACAGTAAGTGGCGGATCCGTTACCGATGTTTTAGATAATATCCCTTCGGTGACTGTTGATGTTGAAGGAAATATAAGCTTACGGGGAAATGAAAGTGTAAGAATCCTGATAAATGGTAAGCCTTCGGCTTTATCCGGAATCAATCCCGAAACATTGCAGCAACTTCCTGCAGAAACCATTGAAAAAGTAGAGGTGATTACCAACCCGTCGGCCCGATATGATGCTGAAGGGACAGGAGGTATCATTAATATAATCCTTAAACAGGGAAAAAATTCTGGTTTAAACGGGTCTCTTAATGTTTTTGCGGGCTATCCGGATAACTATGGAAGTGCTTTAAGTTTGAATCTAAGACGTGATAAATTTAATTTCTTTATCAATACTACCTACCGCTACAGAAATGCTCCCGGTAACGCTCTTTTTGAGCAGGAAAACTTTAACCCGGACGGGTCCACTGCCAGTTTTCAAAATGAAATAAGGGATTACCAGAGGCAAGGTTCTAATTTTAATAACAACATTGGTTTCGAATTCGTTATTAATCCAACCACAAGTATTACGAATTCCTTTGTCTATGGAACATCCAAAGGTGAGGACCTCATAGATATTGATTTTTTTAATTTTGACGAAAATGGCGATCCTACCGTACAAAGAAACAGGTTTACAACGGAGAGTGATGATGAAAAGAACGTACAATATTCGTTCAATTTTTTAAAGAAGTTTAACGAAGACGGGCATCAATTAATAGTTGATTATCAATATTCGACAGGCTCAGAAATAGAAAATGCCATAATAGATGAAATTGTACTCGGGGAAAGCGAGAATCTTCCAACAGAACAGACCATTAATGATGAAACTCAAATAAACCAATTAGTACAAATGGAATATGTATTTCCATTTGGCAAAGACAACCAATCGCAATTTGAATTGGGATACAGGGGAAACTTTAATTCTTTTGATACAGATTTTAAGTTCGGGGTATTGGAGGATGGTAATTTAATTAGTGATCCCAATTTTAGTAACCGCCTACTTTATACTGAAAATATTAATGCTGCTTATATGCAATTAGGCAGTAAATTCAACAAATTTAATATTCTGGGTGGTTTACGTATGGAAGCCTCAGATATTGGAATCGAATTGGTAACTACCAATGAAATAAATAATAAAAATTATGTGGATTGGTTTCCTTCCCTTTTTCTTGGTTATGATTTTGATGAACAGGATCAGCTTAATATCAGTTATAGCAGAAGATTGAGAAGACCACGTTCCCGATTTATTAATCCTTTCCCATCCAGGTCCAGTAATACAAATTTATTTTTTGGGAATCCTGATCTTAACCCAACATACAGTAATGTATTCGATCTAGGCTATCTTAAGCGATGGGAAAAGGTAACCTTAACTACATCGGCCTATTACAATTATTCAACTGGTGTATTTCAATTCATAACTCTGGAAACGGGAGATTTTGTTGAAATTGAAAACCCTGATGACCCTGACAATCCTGTTTTGGTTCCGGTAATAGCCAGAACGCCTATAAATCTTGCAACGGACACCCGTGTAGGTATGGAATTTACTACTATTTATGTGCCTAAAAGAAATTGGCGCTTTACGCTAAATTTTAATATGTTTGAACAAAAATTACGAGGGGATTACACATATACGAATTCTGAGGACGAGGAAATAGTCCAAAATTTTGACGCAGATAACCTGACCTGGTTTAGCAGGTTTAGCGCTAAAATTCCACTTCCAGGAAAAATCGACTTTCAAACGAACGTAGATTACAGGGGTCCCACTGAAAATGCTCAAAGCAAAAGCAAAGGTATTTTAAGCACCAATTTGGCCTTTAGCAAGGACGTATTTAAGGACAAGGCTACCCTTTCACTCAACGTAAGTGATCTTTTCAACAGCAGAAAACGAAGAAGTGAGACGCGCACGGATAATGTATTTTCCTATAGTGAATTCCAATGGAGGGAAAGACAAATTACTTTATCTTTATTATATCGCTTTAATCAACAAAAGAAGCAAAGAAATGATAACAGGAGAGGAAATGGTGATGGGGAAGACGTTGAATTTGAAGGTTCTTAAAATATCCAATATCCCTAAAATAAAAGAAGCCTGCCGGCTTCTTTTTTATTCTCCACGTTGAGCTCTTTTGGCTTCACGTTTTTCTTTCCATAATTCTAAGAGGTTGCCGCCCAACCAATATGGAACGACAAATAACAATAAAAACATCATCAACCAAAAACCTATTGTTACAATGGTTAAAAACGCCAAAAAACCCAAATATTGATCAAATTCGAACATACTCTTATACTTTGGTGTACAAAGATACTTTGAAAATAAGTATTTTAACAAATCAAAGGCGAAAAAAAATTAAGAACACCTGAAAATTATATGAACAAGAATGAAAATAACCCCTCGTATAGTATCTTTGTGGGTATAAAAACTACACTATTATGAGCTTCCGAATTGAAAAAGACACTATGGGCGAGGTAAAGGTCCCATCAGATAAATACTGGGGTGCGCAAACTGAACGATCACGGAATAATTTTAAAATAGGACCCCCGGCTTCTATGCCTCTGGACATAATTATGGGGTTTGCATACTTGAAAAAGGCCGCCGCATATACTAATTGTGAATTAGGGGTATTATCTGAGGAAAAAAGAGATCTTATTTCTCAGGTATGTGATGAAATACTCACCGGAACTCACAATGAGCAATTTCCTCTCGTCATATGGCAAACCGGTTCCGGTACTCAGAGCAATATGAATGTGAATGAAGTAATTGCCAATAGGGCACATGAATTGGCAGGTAAAATAATCGGTAAGGGAGAGAAAACCATTCAACCCAATGATGACGTTAACAAATCGCAATCTTCCAATGATACTTTCCCTACGGGAATGCATATTGCTATTTATAAAAAGATTGTTGAGGTTACGTTACCAGGCATAAGACAGTTGCGAAATACCCTCAATGATAAAGCTAAGGCGTTTAATAATGTGGTTAAAATTGGTCGTACTCACTTAATGGACGCAACGCCCTTAACGCTAGGACAGGAATTTTCGGGTTATGTTTCCCAGTTAGATCACGGGATGAAGGCTCTTGAAAATACCCTTGATCATTTAAGCGAACTGGCATTAGGCGGGACAGCAGTAGGCACGGGCCTTAACACCCCAAAAGGCTACGATGTTTTGGTGGCAAAATATATATCGGAATTTACTGGACTTAAGTTTAAAACTGCTCCAAACAAGTTTGAAGCCCTGGCATCACATGATGCCTTGGTGGAAAGCCATGGTGCTTTAAAACAACTCGCTGTTTCCTTAAATAAAATTGCGAATGATATTAGAATGATGGCATCCGGGCCACGATCAGGAATTGGTGAGATTATAATTCCAGCAAATGAACCCGGAAGTTCAATAATGCCGGGCAAGGTTAACCCAACTCAATGTGAAGCGCTTACAATGGTATGTGCCCAGGTTATGGGAAATGACGTTGCCGTTACCGTGGGAGGTACCCAGGGGCATTATGAACTAAACGTTTTCAAACCCCTGATGGCAGCAAATGTGTTGCAATCTGCCCAACTTTTGGGTGATGCTGCAATCAGCTTTGATATAAACTGTGCAGCAGGCATTGAACCTAACCACGATGTCATAAAAGAATTATTGAATAATTCATTAATGCTGGTAACTGCTTTGAACACAAAAATTGGATACTATAAAGCAGCGGAAATAGCCAATACGGCACATAAGAACGGGACAACTCTTAAGGAAGAGGCAATAAACCTGGGATATGTCACTGCAGAAGAATATGATGAATGGGTGAAACCGGAAGAGATGGTTGGTGGTTTAAAATAGTTAACAAGAACATTTGTGGTTGAATGTTCTATATGCTATTTTGAGGTATGTGAAAGTAATTATGAGATTCGCCTTCAATCCTTTCAGAAGAATTAAATTGTGAAGATTTGAATAAAAAAGGGCCAGTCTGCAGACTGGCCCTTTTTTTAATAATAATGGATAGTGTTTATTATTTTAATGTAAACTTGGAAGTTCCAAGTAATTTAAGTTTATCATCATAAACATTTACCATGTAATTTCCTTTTTGGAAATCTCCCGATGGCTTGTTTATAAAATCACAAACATCCAAGTCATTATTTTCGTAGTAAAAAGCAGTTTCTTTACTATAAGAAACAGAAGCACCTTCTTCATTAGATTTTGAGTTACCACCACCGATAACATTTCCCTGAGGATCTAATACTTCAACAAGGAATTGTCTATCTCCGGCTTCAGCAATTACATTATCAGCAACCGTAAAACAGATTTTAAATTTGTCTGTGCTCTTTGCTCTGGAAGTAGATACCAATTTACCGTTACCACGCTCTCTTACCGCATCAACAGTAAAAGAAGATAAATTTAAAGCGGAACCTCTTTCAACAGCGTCTGCCAATTGAGTATTTTGAACTACCAATGAATCGTTAAAAACTGTTTGTTTTTCCAATTCAACGAAAGTACTGTCCCTTTGCATTGCAATTAGCGTATTAGATTTTGTCAAAGAATCTACCTGACGTAGTAATTGTTCTCTTTCCTCTTTAAGAACACTAACTTGTCTTCTGTATCTTGAAAGTGAAGCAATATCAGACTTCATTGTTTTAACAGAATCAATGTACTTTGCAATTCTATCCCTTGCTTCTACCAATTCTTCGTTTGTGGCATTACTTTCCAGGATTGCCTTGTCATATTCAGATTTTAAACTATTCAAATCCTCCACTACAAGATCTTTTTCCTGGGTAAGAGCCATGGTAGTCTTTTTCTTATCCTGATAGAGACTAACAGTGTAAATTATAGTAGCTAATAGAACCACGCCCAATAAGCCTGCTATAACCTTTAATCCGTTGTTACTTTTTGTTTCAGTCATAATGTAAATATTAATTAACCTTTTTGTTACTTTTTTAAAAGTGTTTGTTTATGTCAGTCTATATACGATATAGATTTCCTTTTAGATTTTTTTTGCAAAAAAATAATTAAATAACTTTAAAGATTATTAGGTCCATCAGTTCGCAAATTAATTTAAAACCGATTCGCTGTTAATGCATTTGGAAATTATTCCTTTTAGACCTTACCTCGCTGGATATTTCAGAGATCTTAATCTGTCATGGTTAGAACATTACTTTTATGTTGAGCCAAAAGATACTGAGTTACTGGAAAATTGTGAACGCAGCATTATTGAAAAGGGCGGATATATTTTTTTTGCTGAGTTGAATTCAGAAATAGTTGGATGTTTTTCCTTTATAAAAGTTGATGAACTCACTTTTGAATTGGGGAAAATGGCTGTAGACCCTAAGTTTCAGGGTCTTAAAATTGGTCAGAAATTAATGGAATACGCTATTTACTTTGCTAAGAAAAAGAAATGGAAAACACTGCTTTTATACTCCAACACAAAACTGGAACCCGCCATTTATATTTACAGAAAATATGGATTTGAAGAAATGGAGTTAGAAAAAAATACCCCATATTTAAGAAGTAATATTAAAATGAGCCTCATTTTGGATTAGAGCCTAATTATTTATCTTTGGTTTTGCTTTTATATCACCTAATAAAATTACTATGAAAAAACTGATTGTAGCTTTGTCCTGTTTTATGGCCCTAATAGGTTGTAAAGAAAAATCCAACCACGGACCCACTATAGATGAACAGCCCAAATTTAGTGCTCAATTACAGACCGGGCGAACCGTTTCAGAATCAGAAATTAAAATAATTCCAATTGAACATGCTACTGCAGTATTAAATTGGGGAGATATTACGGTGTACATTGATCCGGTTGGAGGTCTAAAAGCCTTTGAAGGGCAAAAACTACCTGATTTAATATTGATTACAGATATTCATGGAGATCATTTTAGTTTGGAAACTCTTGAGGAATTGAATACGGAGAAGGCTAAAATTATAATGCCTCAAGCAGTGGCCGATAAAATGCCGCCAAAGTTTACACCTCAAATAGATGTCCTGAATAATGATGAATCCAAAGAACGATTTGGAATTACGGTTGAAGCCATCCCCATGTACAATTTACGGGAAGAAGCTAAAGCGTTTCATGAAAATGGACGTGGAAACGGATATGTACTGAATCTAGGTGGACAACGCATATATTTCTCAGGTGATACTGAAGACATCCCCGAAATGAGGGCATTAAAAAATATAGATAAGGCATTTATTTGTATGAACCTTCCCTATACTATGACCGAAGAAAGCGCTGCCGATGCCGTACTTGAATTTCAACCCAAAGAAGTTTATCCTTATCACTACAGAGGAAGACCCGATGTTAGTGATGTGAATAAATTTAAGGAATTGGTGCATCAGGGTAATCCGGAAATTCGCGTAATTCAGCTCGACTGGTACCCCAATGATGATTTTTAAGGCCCGACACCAATAAATACAGTCATATTTTACCGGATTAACTTCTTATATTTTATTCTTTTAGGCATAATATCCCCGCCTAAACGTTTCTTTTTATTCTCCTCGTATTCTGTAAAGGATCCTTCAAAGAAATATACCTGGGAATCACCTTCAAAGGACAGAATATGAGTGCAAATACGATCCAGAAACCAACGATCGTGAGAAATTACAACGGCGCAGCCCGCGAAATTTTCCAATCCTTCTTCCAAAGCGCGCAATGTATTTACATCCAGGTCGTTCGTAGGCTCATCCAATAGCAATACATTGCCTTCTTCCTTTAATGTCATGGCGAGATGCAATCTGTTACGCTCTCCTCCGGAGAGCATTTCTACTTTTTTATTCTGCTCACTTCCGGAAAAATTGAATCGGCTCAAGTAGGCTCTTGAATTCACTTGCCTCCCCCCCATCATGATTAACTCCTGGCTATCACAAAAGTTTTCCCAAATAGACTTCTCTTTTTGGATATTTGAATGACTTTGATCTACATAGGCTATTTTGGCAGTATCGCCTACTATAAATTCACCTTTATCCGGAGCAATTTCACCCATGATCATTTTAAAAATGGTCGTTTTACCAGCCCCATTAGGCCCAATTACTCCTACTATACCAGCTTGTGGCAATTTAAAATTTAAGTCTTCATAAAGTAATTTGTCGCCAAATGCTTTGCTAACACCCTTTGCTTCTATAACATTGGTGCCCAGGCGGGGGCCATTAGGAATATAGATTTCTAATTTTTCATCAAGTTGTTTTTGATCCTGACTTAACAATTTGTCATAATTCTGGAGTCGGGCTTTTTGTTTAGCCTGTCTGCCTTTTGCGCCCTGACGCACCCACTCCAATTCCCGCTCAAGTATTTTTTGTCTTTTGGACGCCTGTTTACTTTCCTGTGCAAGCCGTTTGGATTTTTGATCCAGCCAACTGCTGTAATTTCCTTTCCAGGGAATACCTTCACCCCTATCCAACTCCAAAATCCACCCAGCAACGTTGTCTAAGAAATAACGATCGTGTGTAACAGCAATAACGGTTCCTTTATACTGTGCCAGATGATGTTCTAACCAATGAACAGATTCAGCATCCAAATGGTTGGTCGGTTCGTCAAGCAGCAATATATCCGGTTCCTGAAGAAGCAATCTGCACAATGCAACCCGCCTTCGTTCGCCACCGGAGAGAACTGCTATTTTCATATCTGCT
>Ga0316188_10000059_pt1 | contig 32251 bp, 21 predicted proteins | sample Phiworburrow1_MG_FD_204933 | JGI IMG/M metagenome (GOLD analysis project Ga0316188, IMG submission 204933) | Coastal sediment microbial communities from Maine, United States - Phippsburg worm burrow 1 | ecosystem: Environmental > Aquatic > Marine > Coastal > Sediment | place: USA: Maine... | reverse complement strand
TAATAAGGGGCGCGTTCCGCAATATCGTGGTTCCGTGTCTGTAGCGACCATGTATTCCCAAAATCTTCGGATCTATACAAAGCGGGGCTATCGATCTCAAATAATGCATACACAATATTGGGTTCTAAAGGTGAAATGGCCACCGCAGTTTTGCCTACGGGATTCTCAGTACCGCCAGGAAGTCCATTTTTGGAAAGGGCTTCCCAGGACACACCCCCGTCTGCAGATCTATAAACTCCTCCTCCGGGGCCACCACTTCGCAATCCCCAGGTGTTGATATAAACAGACCACATCGCCACAAGAAGTCGGTCAGGGTTTTTAGGATCCAGGGCCAATTCTGCAGCCCCTGTATGTTCATCCACAAAGAATATCTGTTTCCAGGTGTTGCCACCATCAGTGGTTTTGTACACTCCCCGTTCTTTTTGGGGGCCATAAGTATGTCCTAAAGCCGCGGCATATACAATATCCGGATTGGCAGGATGAACTATGATACGGCCAATTCTACCTGTTTTTTGAAGACCCATATTTTTCCAGGTCTTGCCAGCATCTTCAGATTTGTATATACCATCGCCCATGGAATGCGCCGGACGTATAACAAAGGTTTCCCCTGTCCCTACCCAAACAATGTCAGGATTGGTCGGTGCAATGGCAATAGCGCCGATGGAAGAAACATCCTGGTCATCAAAAACCGGATTCCAGCTGACTCCGCTATCAGTGGTTTTCCATAGACCACCGGAAGCGGCGCCGATATAATTGACCATGGGATCTCCGGGAACCCCGGCTATGGCAATGGCCCGATTGCCTTCAGGGCCTATAAACCTGAATTTCAGGCTGTTGAATACGGAGGCATCTTCCTGGGAAAAAATTGCACATGAACTAAAATAAAAGAAGAAAAGAAGGAATAGCTTGGTTTTCATAGGAATATAGATGGCTTTAATCTGATGTAGTGGTTACTAATATAGCCAAGAATTATGGAATAGGGTAGGTTTTTTTGTTTTGGAGAAATGATGAGTTTGCTCAAACATTTCGACAAAGCGAAGAGCAGTAACCTAAGGCATCGTGGGTTTTGTTTATGCTACGCGAAAGGCCGGTCCTGCAAGTAAAAGGAAATTAATCTCAGCCAAGGCACTTTTAGAACTTCATAAAAATTTAAAAAATCTGAAACATTTTATTTTCAGGTTTTACATCCTCCTTGGATTTTTTGATATCAAATGTATGCACTTAATCCAGTGACTTTTTCGGCACCTCATTGCAGAATTCGTAAAAAGGGAACCGGAGCAATGTTAATAAATTGAAATTCAATTTATACCTTTAGACTAGCACTGTTCTTAAAATAGTCGCACAGGATGACTGAACTATTTCAAATACTGACCCTGCTGGTACTCTCTCAGCTGTTTTTCATTAGTTTTTTCCTGTTCTTTTCAAAAAAGGGCAATAGACTAAGTAATTTTCTCCTAGCTTTTTTCTTTTTGAGTTTAGCTTCCGGACTTCTCGATTATTATTTACTCATTTCAGATTTTTTTGAGGACAAAACACAATATGCTCTCTTTCTAAACAGCCTTGTTATTTTTCATGCCCCTCTCTTATTCTTATATACCCAGTCTTTGACCTTCAAAAAATTCAGGCTTAAATTTATTCATTTACTTCATGCCTTGCCCTTTGTAATTGTAATGGTGTTATTGCTCATTTTCTATTACAATCAAACCCCGGAATTACAAAAGTGGGTTTTGGAGGATATTAAAAAGGGCAAGGACCTCGTCACCATTATGATCTCTGCTTTTGGCTTTATTTATGTGCTTTCTTATCTGTTGGCTATTAAGATCAGGATAAGAAACTACAGAAAGACCATTATGGAACAATTTTCAAACCTCGACAAGATTAACCTCAACTGGTTGAATTTCATAGTGAATATATTTATCATTTCAGTCTTAGCTAGTACCTTTTCCAATATACTCAGGCATAGCCAGCTCATCTCTATGGATCAGGGCGCCATTATTTTCGGTTTAATCGGTCTGTTGTTCTTCATCAGTAGTGTTTTGCTAAAGGGGCTGCACCAGAATGAAATATTTCTTGGTGCCCAGCAAATCCCTTCGTATGGAATCAGTCCACCGGAGGAAAGAGAATCATTGCTGCAAAAATTGAATAATCATATAACACAACATAAGCCCTACCTGGACCCGGACCTTACTCTGAAAGACCTGGCGGAACAGATGCAAATTTCTTCCCGCCAGCTTTCTACACTGATCAATGCGGAATTGGGTAAATCTTTTTTCGACCTGATCAATGGCTATCGCATTGAAGAAGCCAAAAAGATTTTACGGGATTCCAAGGATAGTAAACTCACCGTATTGGAGGTCATGTATGGGGTAGGGTTCAATTCCAAATCTAGTTTTAATACCGCTTTCAAGAAATACACTGGCAGTACGCCCACAGCTTTTAAATCCCGGTTTTCTTAAACATTTTGAAGGTTCGATATTCGGTACGGAATATCGAACGCATTTATTTGGTGCGACTTCATGTAGTCGGTCGACTTTGACTAAGATTACCTATTACTTTGTTGAAAAATCATCATATCATGAAAACTTTAAAGCTTTATTTCTCGAATCCTTACCTGGTCTTGTGCCTCGGAATATTGTTTATGATCCTAAGCTCTGCAAAATGGACCATATTTATTGCACCCTGGTTGGGTCTTACATTTATTTTATATTTTACTCGTAAGGTCAAATTATGGAAATCCATAGTATTTGGTTTACTTGGCTTCTATGTATCGGGCTTTATAGGAGTTTATGAAGTATTCCCGGCACCACTTCCTATATTGATGATTATCCTATTAATAATTTCTGCAAAATCTATACTGCCTTATCTCATTGACAGGCTCAGCAAAGCGCAAGAAAGAGGGTTTTTGGGCACCCTTATATTTCCCGCGGCATTCGTTACGCTTGAATATTTAAATACCCTGGATAGTGGTGATGTCTGGAGTTCTATCGCCAACACCCAATACCGCTTTCAGGCGCTACAACAGATAGCTTCGGTCTTCGGTATATGGGGAATCTCCTTTTTGATGGCGTGGTTTGCATCTTTGGTAAACTGGATGTCCGGACGAAAATGGAAATGGGTCGCTATCAGAACAGGTGCCACAATAGCAGGAATGGTCTATCTCCTTGTTTTTACCTTCGGTATAATCAGGGTATCACAAGTAGATTACCATAATAGGGAAACTGTAAAAGTTGCGGGTATTACGATAGATAACACCAATATTATGGAAACCCTTTATCAGGATGAATTTGGCAAAACCATTAACATCAAGCCCGAAACCTCACAGGCATCTCCCGAACTTCAGGAAGCCAATCGCGCTATGGTACCCTTTATTGAAGATCCTTTTGCCGACAAATTTAAAAACACAAGGAATGTATTAATGGCCAATCAGAATGTCCTTTTTAATAAAACGACTCAAATGGCCGATAATGGGGCAAAAATTGTAGTATGGTCTGAAGCTATTGGATTTGTTATTAACAGCCAGGAGGAAATGGTTATTGAAAGGGCAAAGGCACTGGCCAAAGAAAAGCAGATCTACCTTTTTATGTCCCTTGGCGTTATTAATCCCGGGCCTTATGATCCAGAACGTTTGTTAGTAGTCAATAAGACGGTAACATTTACACCGGAGGGAGAAGTGGCAAATGTTTATCTGAAAAGCAATCCGGTTCCCTTTGCGGAACAAGAATACGGTTCGGATGATATTATTCCAATCATAGACAGCCCCTATGGCAAACTTTCCCCCATTATTTGCTACGACGCCGATTTTCCTCATTTTTTAAAACAAGCCGGAAGAAAAGGAACAGATATACTTTTGGTGCCTTCAGGAGACTGGAAAGCCATTGATCCTTATCACGCCTATATGGCCAGCCTTCGGGGAATTGAAAATGGAGTGTCTGTTGTCAGACCGGTTTCCCGCGCCACTTCTATAGTAACGGATCCCTTTGGCAATCTACTCGGATCAACTGATTTTTACACCTCGGAAGACAAAACAATTGTGGCCGAAGTTCCTATTCAAGGAGTAAACACCATATATAATCGTATTGGAGATATTTTGCCTTATTTGGCAATTGTGCTCACGTCTTACATTCTGATCGAGATCCTCTATATAAGGGTGCGAAGGAAGAAAAGAACTCAAAGTTCTCAAAAGACTACGGTAATTGAGGTTTAAGTCCTCAGCTTATAACAATTCCCGTTTTGGCCTTATGGCGCTTGTCGACTAACGGGTAGACAAGTTGCATAGGGCCGAATCTCATTCTTCAATTAACAGTCGATCAAAGCTTTTACAAAGTCGAAATATTTGATGCCCAAAAAAAATAATTCTACCGTTCTGTTGAATTCCAATCTATGCGAAAACATTAATTTAGAATATCATCAGCTATTACGTGCGTAGTTTAAAATAAGTAGCCTTCCTGTCGCGAGGCTAGGCATTTGTAACCAGGGAATTGATCAATCCAACAGTAAGCCGAGTGAAAGAGAACTGTTGTTTAGACAGGGCAAATTCCTGTAGCCCCCTTGTTTATAATTCTTTAGTAGCCGCCATTTTGACAAATTCCACCCTCCTGTTATTAGCCTTGCCTTCAGGTGTACCATTATCAGCAACCGGTACATCTTCTCCAAATCCTTTTGAAACCATCCTCTTACTTTCAATCCCCTGTGCAATTAATTCATTCATTACTGCATTAGCCCTCTGATCGGATAAATTTATATTAAACTGTGCATCACCATCGCTATCTGTATGTCCTTCAATACTGAAATTAATTTCCGGGTGTTCCTTCATTAGTTTTGCAATTTCATTTATTACACCCATAGATTCAGGCTTCAAAGTTGCTTTTCCTGAATCAAATTTTATTCCATTAGCCACAATTTTTCCGTCAGTTAAAAAGCGATCATATAGTTGAACGGCACCTTCTGCAATTCGTATATTCTTAATCATTGTTGGATAATCTCCTGTCTGGCTAAAATCATAGGTGCTTCCCTGCAAACTTATTGCCAGTGGATTTCCCTTTACATAGGGCAACCTAAATGTTATTCCTATTAATAGTCAAAAGCCGGAAATATTATATCCTTAATTAAAAAAATCTTACTTTTAAATACCGAGTAGATCTATTCTTGTCCCAAATGAAGGAAAGTATTCCATGCTTAAAAAAATACTAAAAATCATTTCAGGCATTTTATTGATTTTGTTGATCGCTTTCCTGGCAACCTATTTTTTTGTGAAAGGACACAAAGAGGAAGTGGTTAATTTTCTTGTGCATACTATCTCTGAAAGCCATAATGGCACAGTAAATTTTGACGACATTACCATGAGCAGTTGGGGTAGTTTCCCAAGTCCGGCGTTCCATATCAAAAATATGGTGCTCAAAGATTCTTCAGAATATAAACATACCCGATTTGAAGTGAAGGAAGCTTTTCTAAGTCTTGCTATAAATAGCTTGTTAAAAAAAAAGATTCAGGTTAAATCGGTACATATTAAAAACGCCACATATACTTCTGTTACCAACAAGGAAAATCTTTCAAATCCTACTCCTAACAATAAATCTAAGACCTCCGAAAAGAAAACTAAAGAGCCCTTCGCTCCTTATCATTTGTATTTGACTTTAGAGAATGTAACTATAGACATTCGCAGCATCCCCAGAAATAAGAATTTCAAATTTAAGCTGAATGAAGCATCGTCCAAACTTAACATCGGCCAGGACAAGATTACTTCCACTTTGGAACTGGACGCCTCAGTGGAGCAATTAGGATTTAACCTTGAAAAAGGAAGCTATCTTAAAGATTCAGAAATCAAGGGTTCCATGAACCCGGAAATTGACTTACAGACCCAAAAGATCCATATTCCGTCCTTTAATTTATCCATAAATGACCAGATTTTTAAACTGACAGCAGATTTTGATACTGCCAACAAGAGTAGTTTTTTATTTGAGATCGTAAACGAACATACACGGTATGCGCCTACGATAAAACTTGTTTCTGAAAATATTCAGCAGAAACTTAGGAATTATGTGATTGACCAGCCTTTTTCCACACACACGACAATATCGGGCACTTTTGAACCTTTTTCCAATCCCCTGGTCCACATTGATTTCACGGCAATCGATAATTCCGCTAAAATAATCGACCGTTTTGTTTTAGACTCCCTTTCATTTGATGGTAATTTTACAAACAGGATATACGATGATTCACGTGCCGAAACTGAGGACAAAAGGGATTTAAAATTGATATTTAACAGGGTTTCAGGTAAATACGGGGAAACCAATTTTCAGCTAAATAAGGCAAGTTTAAGAAGCACCCCTGAAGATATAGCTAGTATTAAGGGTTTATTGAACGCAAAAGGTAATCCTAACGATTTAATTTCATTATTTGAAGAACCCATTTTTACCCTAAAAGAAGGTAGTTTTAGTTTAGATGCAGAAATTGACGGGGACGGAACTTCAACTGCTGCATTGCTTTCCACCGCAAGAATTGCTTTATATGTAACCAATACCTCCCTTTATGATAAGGAAAGTGATATCTCACTTCCGGTCAAGGATTTAAAAATACACCTGAACGGGGATACTGCCGTCCTGGATATTTTAGAGCTTCCTATGAAAACCAGAGATAAATTGTTATTTGATGGGCAAATCAATCACTTTTCCTCAATTTTATCCAAAGATGTTAAAAATAAAGCATCAACTAAATTAAATATAAGATCCCCAAAACTGAACTGGGATGACTTTATAAACCTTTTTAAAAGTACTTCAAAAAGCAACAAAGAAAATGTAAAACCTCCGCAATATGTTTTATATGATATTCTAAATAAAATAAATAAAGTCTACAGCCCGTCTATAGACATAACCATAAAAGAATTCGGTTTTCAATCCCTGCTTCTTGAAAACCTTTCTACCAATTTGTCTTTTAGAGGTGCAAATAATCTTCACCTTTCCAATATGACTTTTGACATTCCTTCAGGTACTTTTAAGCTTAACGCCGATCTAAATTATAAAAATGAAGAAGAAATAATTGTAAGTGCAGCTCTGGAAGCAAATGGAACCCCGGAGATATTAAATGATCTATTCAGTAGTGATACGTTTATTTTCAAAAATGGCGGTTTCGTCCTTAAAGCAGATATTCATGGCAATGTGATGAGCTTAGATAGCCTTTTACTCAAAGCAAAGAGCACCTTAAATTTCACGGATGGCACAATAATTTACAAGCCTGTAAATTTAATTGTACCTATTAATTTGATGGACGTAACCATACAAGATAATCGTGCAGTCCTGAATCATTTGGAAATTTCTATAGGACCTGAGGACAAATTGAATTTTTCCGGAGAGCTTGATGACATAACGGCTTTCATCACTTCAAACCCAGATAAACAGGTAAACACATCTTTATCCCTGCAATCGACTCACCTACAATGGGGTAATTTTATAAAAATGTTTGAGAATAATAGGAGTAAGAAAGAAGATTTGCCTGATGATGCTGCGGAAATTAGATTAAAAGAAACCTTAAGGGGAATATATTCCAAATTCAATCCAAAAATTAATATCAGCTTTGACCAATTTGAGTTTAAAGATGTTATTGTCCTGAAGAATTTGCGTACCGGGTTTAATTATAAGGAAATAAATAATCTGCAGTTGGAAGAAAGCAGTTTTGATTTCAGTGGCAGTGGAAGGGCCAATTTCTCAGCGAATTTAGATATCTCACAATCTGGCCAAACCCTGGTAAATATGGATCTTAAGATTCAGGCAGACCCCGAAGAACTGAATGAAATTCTGGATTATGATACATTTTTACTAAAAGGTGGTACACTGTCACTAACGGCACAAATAAAAGGCGATGTTGAAAATTTAGATGGGTTAATTACCTCTTCAACGAGCACTTTCAAAATTGAAAATAGCTCCCTTATTCATAACCCAAGTGATACGCATATCCCATTTAGCATTATGGAGCTTGATATTATTGAAGATGATGCCATTCTTAAATCTTTTCTAATCAAACTACCAAACGGAGAACAAATAGCACTAAACGGAGCATTAAATAATATTACCTCTATATTGCCGATAAAGACTTCCAAAACCCGCGACATAAGCTCAAATCTTCATGTTTATTCGAAAAAGATCCATTTCAGTAACTTTATGGACCTCTTCAATTTTGACACTGACAGCGAACATAAAAAAACACCACACCGGGCCGTGGCACTTAAAAATTCGCTTAAGGATTTTTATATCAAATACAAACCTGAACTAACTATTGAGCTGGATGAATTTATTTATAATGATTTGGTGATAAATAATTTTAGTACAGGCTTTTATTTTGAAACTAAAGACCGCATTTACCTGGAAAATACAGAATTTAATTTCTATAGAGGGAAAGTAAATCTGGATGCTTATTTAGATATTACAGATCCTTTTGAAACCCATTTTGCAATGGGGTTTTCAACGGATAAGATCGATTTAGAGAAATTGCTGTCAAGCTTTGATCACTTTAGTATTCCCTCTTTGAAGGAAGCTGATAAAATAGACGGAAAAGTGAGTATTAACACACAGTTGGAAGGCAGTTTTAAAGACAGTACATCCCTAAATTCAAATTCATTAAAAGGAACCATAGGTTTTAATCTGGAGGAAACAGAAATAAAAGGCTTTGATCCAATTATTAAGCTTGCAAACATAATTTTCAAAAAAGCCCGATTTGAAAATATTCGGTTTCGTCCTATTAACAATGTTCTCTACGTAGCCAATAATATCGTTGAAATTCCCTTAATGGAAATACAGTCTACAGCATTTAACTTTTTCATGGAAGGACAATTGGGCTATGCAGATAACCCTACCAATATATGGACTGCTATACCGCTTACCAACTTTAAAAGTCGGGATATCGTAAATATTCCGGATAAAACAGGATATATTCAGGCGGGCAAGAAAATATATGTACAAGCTAAAAGGGAGAATGATCAAAAGATCAAATACCACCTTCATCTATCTGATAAAAAATATTATCAGGAAAGAGATAGCCTAAATCAATACAAAACCAGGTTTAAAGAGGAAAAACTCATGAGACGAAAATATAGGCGTGATTCCAGGGCGGAAGATAAATCCCGCAACCGTGACACACTTATGATAAATTAGGTGTGTTCTTACTTTTCCCGGTCAAAGATTACTGAAAATATAGAGGGTTTAAGGTTTTTACCTCCTGTCGTTTAATAAATTCCTAATTGCTCTGTGCTGCCAACCATTCCATAATGGTGACAGGTTGGTTATTATGCATTACAGGTGATCCGTCAAAATCAAAATCGGCATGATTTGAATGTGAGTAAATCCAGGACCAATGCCCATTGTAATAATAGTTATTGCCACCAAAAAATCCCGTTATATCGGTAACATGGTCATAGAAGGAAAAATGAACGTTTTTGGCACCTGCCCGTATTAACCGGTTGTAAACCGGGACAACTGTTTTTTCTGGTATGGTCGTACCATCATCTTTAGAATGCACAAACCAGATAGGCACATCCTTGATAGCCTGTATTTGTTGATCGCTAATATACTGGGATTGATATGCCAATGCACTGATATATCCTGCAGCAAAGTACTCGGGATAAAGGAGTATCAGTTTAAAGGCCATATAACCACCATTGGAACAGCCACCAACATAGATCCTGTTCGTATCAATTTTTGGGTTGGCCGAAACATAATTCCTGATCAATTCCATGAGACCTTTGTTATAGATGTCGTCTTCCTCCCCATGTGTGGTCACCCCCTCGCTGTTGTGCATCCATGCCCCGGGGCATTGAGGTGCAAGTACATAAGCACCTCCAAAATAGGGTTGAATTTCATCCGATGCATAATTTGCCGCCCGGTTAGCTATTATTGGTATGCTCGGATCTGTTCCACCCTCACCTCCGCCATGTAACCAAATAATCAAAGGAGATTTTTCACTAGCCGTGTCTGGAGAAAAGGAAGCATAAGACATGGTTATGCCATTACTGTCTTTAAAAGTTCCATTAAGGTCAAAGGAATCAATAAGGGGTCTTATGCGGCCAATTTCACTATCCCAAACCTTATTTGAGAGTTTATGGGTAATTGTAAGTTTATAATCTATCCAATAATTTCCCCTGTATTTTTCATTCCTAATATATTGAATTGGGGATCCTATGGCCAAATCGGGCCCAACTGCCAGAACAAGTGTAATATTCTTTCCACTTTGCAGCCTGTTGCCCTTTTCATCCGAAACATATGCATAAATTACATTTCTATCACCGGATGCCATTTCCGGAGGAATCTGGGTATATTCAGTATAGCGGCTGGCAGCAACCGCATAATCCCCGGCACTGGCTTCTGTAAGCTCCTCGTCCGTTGAAAGTACTACTCTGCTAACTGCAGGACCCCAATCATATCCCTCTATAATTAAGGTGTATTCCCCTCCCTGACATAGTGTACCGGAAAAATTTTCGACGGGACTGTCTTTTGACAGCAGACTCAAAGGTATGTGTGTTAACACCAATATTAATGCGAATAAAATAGTATTTTTCATAAGGTCGTTTTTTTAAGTAACAAGCCGTTTATTGCTACCCGCTGCGGTACCAGTGTTTTCAATTTCCTAAATTTAGTTTAAATCGTAGTAACTCTTCTGAATTAATAACTTTTGTTGAATTCACCTGTAATTCTTAAACCCACTTCATCACTAACAGACAAAAGGGAAAGGTTTTCCCCCACCCCAAAAGCCTGTCTCATCAGACTTCCATTTGCTTTAAAACCAAGCTCTTGCCTTTTGGCACGCTCATTCTCCACAGGGCCAACAAGCCATACATCCAGGGTAATAGGCATGGTCTTTCCTTTCATAGTCATATCACCTATAACTTTATAGTGCTCCCCTGCAATTTGAGAGAAAGAAGTGCTCTTAAAACTTATAGTGGGATATTTTTCAACATCAAAGATATCAGCGCTTTTTAGATGTTTGTCCCTCATCTCGTTTTCTGTATTAATACTTGCTGTTTTGGCAGAAAAATTAAAAACCGCATCAGAATAATCATCCTTTGTAGCCGTCATGGTGGCTTCAAATTCTCTAAAAAAGCCATCTACTTCAGAAATCATATGATGGGTTACCGTAAACCTGATTCTTGAATGCCCCGGATCTAATGTCCATACTCCCTGACCCAATGCACCAGAAGTTGTGATTATGCATACCAGTAATAATACAATTTTTCTCATCTTTTTAATTTTTAATTGGTTTTCCTGTGTTCTTGTTTTTGCTGTTATTTTTTAAAGACCTGGTAGCTATTTATTTTCCCCTTTTTCATTTTTTATAACTTATGGAAAGGCCCCCGCCAGAATTGTCTACCGTTGTGGAATAAGTACTTAGGGCTAAAACATACTCCAGAAACTGAATGGTGCCAGATATGCCTCTTGTGCCCGGGGGGCTTATATTATGCGCGGTGAAACAACCTCCCGATTCCAATTTTGGATCAACATCCTTAAAATAGTTGGTATACCATCCCTTGTCTGCATCACTAAATACAAAATCAAAAGGACCGGGTAATTCTTTAACCAGTTCATGCGCATTGGCAAGTCTGGCATCAATATATTCAGATAACCCGGCCTCTTTAAAATTGGCCAGGGCCTCTTTATGCCTTTCCGCATCAATTTCAACTGTAATTAACTTGCCGCCGGTTTTGCTCAAAGCCCAGGCCATCCAAATGGAAGAATGACCGGTAGATGTGCCAATTTCAAGGCCTTTGGTATAGCCGTTTTCCAAAATAATATCATAAAGTATTTCTCCGTCAGATGCCGGAACATTCAGATCATGCCATTGATTTTTTTTACTTTTCAGAAATGTTTCCACTTTCTTGTCCAGTTCCGGATTATCGGTAGAATTTTGTGCCAAGGTATCATTGGATGGAAAAATCAATGTGATTAAGAAAATGAAACCCGTCCAAAAGATAGGTGATGTGACTTTTCTCATAATCGAAAGTTAAGTGTTACTACAATATACTGTTTCCTGTCGAAACCGGAAAGCTGATTTTTTCAACGACAGAACTAACCAGCTGAACGACGTGTCTTTATGCTTTCCTTGGAGATCAAGCCACAGTCAGACCAATTTTTTTCTTCTAATAATAGTTTTTGTCATTTTGGGACGATAAGTTCACTTTCCAAAATGCGCGTTGCGAATTACACAAAAAGCAGGATTACGGTAAGTACCATACCTCCCAAAGCAAAGTATAGCCCTTTTTTGAATATTGGCGTTTTTGGTCTGAACATCCAAAATGCGGAAACTGAAAAGAACAATAGCGCGACACCAAAAATAATATTCAGCCAATACAATGGATGCCCTGAATGCATTTTGTGCAAATTGTTCATGTTATCTAAAATAACAGGCATCTTCATTTCAGTGTAGCTGGCTTGCCCGGTTATTTTGTTGTAGGTTCCTCCTTTAAAATAAACCAGGTCACCTTCTACCTTATCTACTTTAAAGGCTCTTTGTCCAAGCGCACGACCCAAATCTTCATTTTCCAAACCTGAATCAAGCTTTTTTTCAATTGGCACTTCTTTTTTTAAAAAATCAGTATTTCTGAAAGTCAGTACTATACCACTAACAGCATATACTGCCATAATACCGGCTAAAAAGAATCCCAAATACCGGTGGTAGGTTCGCATATTTTGTTCCGTTTTTCTTCCCATAATTTTAGTAATTTTTGAAAATTTAAATAGCCAAATTTAAAAATCCCTCATTAGAATTTAATTCTCCTTACTTAAAGATATGTTTACAAATAATACTTAAGAAAAATTCTGCTTTGAACGACAGAAGGTTTCCTGTGAACTGTATGCTTGAGTCTTAAAGTAGAACAATTGTCGTTAGCCGGTATGTTTGTGCAGTTTACACTTAGTCATTTTTGGGAATGTACCTAATAGCGTAGTTTTGTGGTATTAGCATGACTATGAAAAAGATAGCCACATATATTAGCTGGAAAGAAGTATTTTTTCAATTTGTCCTATATCTGTTGGTACTTCTTTTCTATTCCTTTGATAGGAATGATCCGGGTATTACCTTAGCACAGGTGGTTTTCTTTTTAGTTTATGCCTGTGCCTCAGTTTTTATTACCTACTTTTTGATGCCCAAATTCTTATATAAAAAAGAATATTGGTATTTTTTCGGTTTGGTCATATTAGTTCTCCTGTTCGTAATTGTCATAGAAGAATTACTGGAAGTTGTCTTTTATCCGGGAACCAGAAGAGCGTCGATAGTTCCTGGAATTTACTTCGCCATATTTGATGTCCTTCCTATAATCGCCATCTTATCAGGATCTAAATTTGCTTGGGATGCAATAGGTAAACAACGTGAAGTGGAAAAATTAAAAACAACTATTCAGGAGAGTGAGCTTCAATTTTTAAAGTCTCAGATTAATCCTCACTTTTTATTCAATAACCTGAACAACCTGTATTCATATGCTATAGAATTTTCTCCAAAAACACCGACTATAATTTTGGAGCTAAGTTCAGTTTTACGCTATATGCTCTATGAATGCAAAGAAAGATTTGTACCCTTATCCAAGGAAATTGAACAATTGGAAAATTTTACAAAACTCAATCAGCTGCAGATTGAGGAAAGGGGTAATGTCAATTTTAAAGCCATTAACATTAAGCCCGGCTATCAAATAGCCCCCTTGATACTCCTTGTCTTTATTGAAAATGCTTTTAAACATAGTCAATCTGGTCAGTCGAGCAATATAAGCATAGATATCGAGATTAAAATGAAAGGAAATACCTTATACTTTGATTGCAGGAACAATTTTCAGCATATGACAAGTCCCGAAAATCCAACAAAAGGTATTGGTTTGGAAAATGTAAAAAAAAGATTGCAATTGTTATACCCCAACGCACACGAACTAATAATTAAAGAAACCTCGAATCAATTTGAAGTTGATTTGAAGATGGAATTGCAGAAAATACCATTGAAATGAATTGTATAATCATTGAAGATCAGCCGCCAGCCCAGCGTATCCTTAAAAAGTTTATAGAGGATATAGGTTCATTGCAGCTTAAAGGTGTTTTTTCAGATGCAATTCAGGCTATGGAATTCCTGAATTCCAATTCTGTGGATCTTATGTTCCTGGACATTCATTTGCCAAAGATTTCCGGGATTGATTTTTTAAAGACCATGTCAAACCCGCCCTACGTTATATTAACAACCGCCTTTTCCGATTATGCCTTGGAAAGTTATGAATTCAATGTAGTTGATTATTTACTGAAACCATTTTCGTTTCAGCGTTTTGTAAAAGCAGTCTCCAAAGTTCCTTCAAAGAGTATAGTAAAACAATCGGACGAAGCACTGTTAGATAATCAGCAATACCGCAAAGAAATTTATATTAAATCGGGATATGAACATGTAAAAATAATTGTCAAGGATATTATTTATATCAAATCTGATGCGGATTATACAGAAATCATAACATCTGAAAAAAAATACCTATCTTCAGAACCCCTGCGATTTTGGGAAGAAAATTTAAATCAAAAATTCTTCTTCAGAACGCACAAGTCCTTTATCATAAACACATCAAAAATTAAAAAAATCATGGGAAACCAGGTTTATTTAGTTGAAAATATTCGAACGCCTATCGGACGTGCATACAAAGAAACTTTTATGAAAAGTCTATTGAAATAATTAATAAAGCTATTATGGGAACACTTAAAAAAGAAGATATAAAACAGGAAATTTTCGACTTGTATGATGATTATGCACATAACAAATTACAGAGGCGCGAATTTATTGAAAGATTATCCATGTATGCTGTTGGCGGAATCACCATTGCATCACTTATGAGCTTTCTGATGCCAAATTACAAGGATACCATGTTGGTGCCAGTCAATGACCCCAGGTTGGATTCTGATTATATCAACTATGAATCTCCAAAAGGAGGTGGAACAATTAAAGGGTTGCTCTCCAAACCTGTTGATGCCAAGGGTAAATTGCCCGGTATAGTTGTGGTTCATGAAAACAGGGGTCTCAATCCGTACATTGAAGATACGGCGAGAATGGCGGCTTTGGAAGGGTTTATCACCTTGGCTCCGGATGCACTATCCCCCCTTGGTGGATATCCTGGGGATGACGATAAGGGCAGGGAAATGCAAAGGGAACGTGACCGAAATGAAATGCTCGAGGATTTTATTGCTGCTTACGACTATTTAAAAGTCCACGACGGATGTAGCGGCAAAATTGGGGTAGTTGGTTTTTGTTTTGGAGGATGGATATCAAATATGATGGCGGTAAAAATTCCCGGCCTTTCGGCAGCAGTGCCTTTTTACGGTGGGCAACCCACAGAAGATATTGATAAAATAAAGGCGCCTTTGATGCTGCAATACGCGGGATTGGATACAAGAGTTAATGAAGGCTGGCCGGCTTATGAAGAGGCATTGAAAGCTAATAAAAAGAAATATGTAGCCTTCACTTATCCAAATGTAAATCACGGGTTCCATAATACTACTACTCCCCGATATGATAAGGAAGCGGCCGAATTAGCCTGGAAACGTACCATTGATTTTTTTAATGAAAACCTGAAATAATAAACAAATTATAAATTTCAATACTTTCAGAAGTATAGACAGTTAAGTCAATTAATTAAACAATAAAAAAACCTACCGTGGTAGGTTTTTTTATTGTTTAGGATTGGGCCGAAGGGTCCCAATCTATCTTCTTAATTGCCGTAAGCCTTGTCTAAAAATTCATATCTGGCATCATTGGGGGCCTTTTGAACCTCACTAACCGTATTTAAAATAAAAACCGGAGGAGCAGTCTCATTTGACTTGGCGGCGGGCCAATCCGGCAGGTTTTCCCCATTGGGGTTTCCGGTTTTTATAAAATTGGAAAAATAATTTTGCATAGTCCCGGAAACCTTAAAATCATCTTCGGTCCAGTCATAGTCATCCACCAGATGTAAGTTCCCCATGCAGTATTCAATTTCACAGGCATGAGGTGCCCCTACAGGTTTCGACATTTTGGGTGCATCTGCACTTTTTGTTACCGTACCCCCGGCTAAACCTGATGCCAGGTTCTGGTTTTTTAAAGCAGGCCTCAATTTGCTGTACAGGTATCGATAAACGGGCTGGTCACTGTTTTTACGATGCAAATCAAACCATTTCCAGGTACTATACGCGATAAAGCGGTCAGAAGCCAGAGCTGTAGCTGATAGTTCTATTTCCTGCACGGAATTATGAGGATAAAGCTCTAAAACTTCCTCATAACTATCGGGATAAACCTCTTTCACCTTTGCTAAATAATTTTCATTTGTATAGGACTGTCCCTGCATAAAAGCCATTCCGGGGATTTCAGCTGAATTCCACCCAAGTAATAAGGGAACCTGAGCCTGTTCTTTTGCTTCAAAAATCTGCGGTAACGTTTTTGGTAAAAAATAGCCGTCGATCACCATTGGAAAACCAAAGCGCTTAGATTCATTATAGATTTCATAGATATCCCTTGTGCTCAATTTTCTTAATTCCTCAATTGAAGGGTACCCTGCCTTTTGAGCAAATTCCAGGCCGGTACTTTCCGCTTCCATTAAAGGAACAGGAGCCATTGTAGGATTAATACCGGCACCACTCTCCCCTATAGCCCCGGCAATTAAATCCTTAGACATGGGCGAGGCCATTTGAACGCTAACGGCAATTGAGCCGGCCGATTCGCCTGCTATAGTTACTTTTTTAGGATCTCCGCCGAATACTGAAATGTTTTTTTGCACCCATTGCAAGGCTGCATTTTGATCCAAGAGACCATAGTTGCCGGATGCTTTGTAAGGTGCTTCGGCACTAAGTTCGGGATGGGCCAGGAACCCAAAGATGTTCAAACGATAATTGGTGGTCACTACAACCATTCCCTTTGCAGCCATACTTTCGCCATCGTAGCGGGGTTCGGAAGCATCTCCAGCTACATTTCCGCCACCATAGAAATAAACCAGGACCGGAAGGTCCCTGGTAGTGCGTTTGGCAGGCGTCCACACGTTCAGATACAGGCAGTCTTCACTGACTCCATCAGAACGGGAATCCATATCACCAAAGACTAAAGTTTGCATAGGGCGGGGACCAAAAACCTTAGTTTCTTTTACCCCTTCCCACTTGTCCAGGGGTTGTGGAGCTTTCCATCTCAATTCTCCAACAGGGGGTTTGGCGAAGGGTACTCCAAAGTAGGTTTGAATACCCGTATGGGTATTGTAATTACCTTCGATTATTCCGTTTTCAATAGTCGCTTGAACGGGAAACGAATTTTTATCCTGAGCCATTCCTATAGCGCTAAAAATTACCAGTGATAACGAGAAAATTACAGCTGTTTTCATAGGTTCAAATGTTAAAGTTTTATTATTGTCTCATTTTGTTACAATAATACTTTTTTTTCTTCATATATTATCATTTATTTGATTAAAATTAATTCTGTGGAACACGTAACAAGGAAAACTTTGCCAACTATTGAGGAATATATACCGAATCTGGCCTATGATTCGGTAATCTTTGGGTTTAATGGCAAGCATTTAAAAATCCTTATCCTTGAATATCACAATACGGGACTATACGCCTTGCCGGGTGGATTTGTCAAGCGCAACGAAAATCTTAACGATGCTGTAAAAAGAGGTCTGAAAGAACGAACAGGGTTAGACAATATTTATCTGGATCAGTTTCATACGTTTGGAGATGTTTCCAGGCCAGATCCTGATACAATGAGGATCATTTTGGAGGCAAACGGCCATGAAATTGAAGAAGGTAACTGGTTATTGGACCGTTTTATATCTGCCGCCTATTACGCGTTGATAAATTACAACAATGTGGAACCCAAACCAGATGAACTTTCCGATTCCATTAATTGGTATGCCATTGATGATTTGCCCCCTTTAATGATGGATCACAATAAAATTGTAGAAAAAGCCCTTGAAACCCTCCGGAACAATTTGGAAAAAAAGTTGATAGGAATGAGTTTATTGCCCTCAAAATTTACCATGAAGGAGCTGCAATTGGTATATGAGGCTGTTTTGGGAGAAAAATTACGCAGAACGACCTTTCAGAGAAAAATATTGGGCCTTGACATTTTAAAAAGGCATGAAAAGTTGTTTACCGGTGGGGCCCACAAGGCGCCTTATCTATATAGTTTTAAAATTAAAGAACCTATTGAACACTACGATCATGTATAGAATTTACCTGTTCCGGTTCAACTCTTTACGCTTAAAAATCATTCACAATTAGCAACAATAATTATAATCATATGAAAAATTCATCTATTAAACTTCTCTTTGCCTCCTTGTTTTTAATGGCATCCTTCCTATGCCATGCACAGGAAAAGTCTGGGGGCCTTGCACTTTATACTGTCCGCGATGACATGACTGACGATGCCCAATCTACTCTTAAAGCGGTGGCCGATGCCGGCTTTAAGTATATAGAAGCCGCCGGATATGCCGATGGTAAATTCTACAACATGTCCCCTGCTGACTTTAAAAAATTCCTGAAAGAAATCGGTTTAAGCCCTGTGAGTACGCATCAAGGCTCCGTAACCATGGATAATGCAGATGCCATGATTGCCGATGTAAAAGCAGCAGGATTTAAGTATTTCGTAATTCCTGTACCTCCAATGGGGTTATTTCAGGTTGACAGAGAGACCAGAACTATGAGTATGACGGGTGGTGCTGCCAACTTAGCAGAAATTGTAACCGCTCTTGGCAAAAAATGCCAGGCAGCGGGACTTGAATTGTTATACCATAACCATGATTTTGAATTTCAAAAAGATTCAGATGGCATTGTGCCCATTGATTATTTGCTGGAACATTGCGACCCAAAATTTGTAAATTTTCAAATGGACCTGTATTGGGTTACAAAAGCAGGGGCAGATCCCGTAGCTTATTTTAAAAAATATCCAGGCCGATTTAAGATTTGGCATGTAAAGGATATGGATGAGCAAGGCAGGTTTGCACCCGTCGGTAAAGGAAATATCAATTTTGCGCGTATTCTTGAGAATAAAAAACTATCCGGCATGAAATACTATATGGTGGAACAGGACATGACCTTTGATGGATTGAAGCCCCTTGAGGCAATTAAAATCAGCCATGACGGGTTAAAGAAAATTGGTTTTAAATAACAGAACATATCTAGTCATACTAATATTATAAAAATGAAAAAAGTAAAGTTTCAATTTATGGGCCTGGCCTTATTTTTAATGATGGCATCCCTTTCTGCACAGGAAGTGATTACCGGAGAGAATATCGCCGTAACCAACACGGAATCTGGAAAAGTTCGTGGGTATATTCATAATGGCACCTTTATTTATAAGGGTATCCCGTATGCCAAAGCAGACCGCTTTATGGCCCCAACAAAAGCCGATTCCTGGGAAGGTGTTAGAAGTTCAACGATGTATGGACCTGTGGCTCCCCTAATGACACCAACTACACAGGTTACAGATGAACCTGAATTTGTTTTTGACCATGACTGGGGATACCCCAACGAAGACTGTTTGCGTATTAATATCTGGACCCCAGGCATTGACGACAATAAGAAAAGACCTGTTTTATTTTGGATCCACGGTGGTGGCTTCACCGCCGGTTCCAGTCAGGAATTGCCTTCAACTGATGGGGAAAACCTTAGTAAAAAAGGAGATGTGGTAGTGGTTTCCATAAATCACCGCCTGAATATTCTTGGCTTTTTGGATCTATCTGCCTATGGAGATAAATACGGGCATTCTGCCAATAACAGTATTATAGACATAGTAGCTGCACTCGAATGGGTAAAGAACAACGTTGAAAATTTTGGAGGTGATCCCAATAATGTAACCATATTTGGGCAATCTGGTGGTGGGGCCAAGGTAAATACGCTTATGGCTATGCCACAAGCCAAAGGCCTTTTTCATAAGGCCATCAATCAAAGTGGGTCCTTCCGTGCAGCCATGCTGGAAAAAAAAGAAACTCAGGCCATTGCTGCCGAAGTTCTTTCCAATCTTGGATTAAAAGAAAATCAAGTCGACAGTCTACAGAAAATTCCTTTTGAGGTTTTGAGTGCAGCAGGCGCCAAGGCGCTGAAAACCATCGAAGAAAAAATGAAGGCCGAAGGTAAACCCGTTATGGGCTTTGGTCTAAACTGGGGTCCTAGCCGTGACGGGGAAGATTTACCCTATCAGCTTTTTTCAAAGGAGGCATTTGATCTGTCTAAAGATATTCCCCTATTACTGGGTACTACAAAAAATGAATTTTCGCCTTTTGCAAATATGCGCTTTGTAAAAGCCTCTGAACAGGAAATAATGGAACATATTAAAGAACAGTACAAGGATAAGGCCGATTCCTATCTTCAAGCCGTGCGAAAAGCCTACCCCAATGACACAGACCCGAAGGACCTGATTGATGTGGATGTAATGTTCCGGCCCGGAGCAGTTGTTCAGGCAAATGAAAAATCCAGCCTTAAAGATGGCGCCCCGGTTTATATGTACCTTTTTACCTGGCAGTCGCCTGTCTGGGATGGCAAATACAAATCCCTTCACTGTATGGAACTGCCCTTTGTTTTTGACAATATTGAGAGGGGTAAAAATATGACAGGTGGCGGGCAAGTAGCACAGACTTTAGCGGATAAAGTAAGTAACGCCTGGATCAGTTTTGCGAAAAATGGGGACCCCAACCATTCCGGGTTACCCACATGGCCGGCTTATGACAGTTCAAATACGGCTACCATGCACCTTGATAATACCTGTGAAGTAAAACCACAAATGGACAAAGAATTATTCGAATTGATAAAAAACAATTAATCCCAAAATAAAAAGCACATGTGTATTCTAAAAAAAACAGCACTTAAATTTTGTTATGCTACTGTATTGCTTTCAGTAGCCTGTAGTCCGAAATTTATTGAAGAAGACAAAGGTGATTTTATACTCGTGAAAAATGAAGGGGGTGAAACACTGGGGTATAGTGCTAATTCAGGAGTTAAGCTATTAAACGTTGATCGTTATGCCTTTAAGGATTTGAGCAAAGATGGAAAATTAGATCCCTTTGAAGATTGGCGATTAAGTGCGGAGGAAAGAGCCCGGGACCTGGCTAAAAAAATGTCTTTAGAACAAATCGCTGGTTTGATGCTTTACAGTGGACATCAATCTATTCCGGCGGGTGGCAATAGATTTTTTGGGCCGGCAACCTATGGTGGCAAAACATTTGCTGAAAGTGGCGCTGCACCAAGCGACCTTTCCGATCCACAATTGAAATTTCTGGAGAAAGACAATCTCCGACATGTACTCATCACAAGTGTGCAATCTCCCGGAATTGCTGCCAAATGGAATAACAATGCACAGGCAATGGTCGAAAAAATCGGATTGGGAATCCCTATCAATACGAGTTCAGACCCGCGTCATGGCAGCGATTCATATGCAGAGTTCAATGCGGGTGCCGGAGGAACCATATCAATGTGGCCCGGTACTTTGGGAATTGCGGCTTCTTTTGATCCGCAACTAATGTTTCAATTTGGGGAAATTGGCTCCAAAGAATACAGGGCACTCGGTATTGCTACTTCTTTATCTCCACAGATAGATTTGGGAACGGAACCCAGATGGAGCCGATTTGATGGTACCATGGGAGAAGACCCGGATCTGGCAACTGATATGGCCAGGGCCTATGTAGACGGGTTCCAATCCTCTGATAATGGCGTAGGCTGGGGATATCAAAGCGTGAATGCCATGGTAAAACACTGGCCCGGCGGAGGTCCGGAAGAAGGAGGGCGAGACGGTCATTTTGGCTATGGTGCCTATGCGGTATATCCTGGAAACAACCTGAAAAATCATTTACAACCATTTACAGAAGGTGCATTTAAATTGGCAGGGCCAACTAAGATGGCTTCTGCCGTAATGCCTTACTATACCATCTCTGATGGTCAGGATATTAAGAATGGCGATAAAGTAGGCAATGGCTTCAACAAGTACCTTATTACTGATCTTTTGAGGGGCGAATATGGTTTTGACGGTGTAGTCTGTACCGACTGGGGTATTACCCGGGATGTAAGTGCGGTTGATTTATTTGAAGGCAAAAGCTGGGGGGTGGAAACCATGACCGTGGCTGAGCGCCATTATAAAGTAATTGAAGCCGGGGTAGACCAATTTGGTGGGAATAATGATATGGGACCTATTCTGGAAGCCTATAAAATAGGCGTTGATGAACATGGGGAAGAATATATGAGAAAACGATTTGAAGAGTCTGCTGTTCGATTGCTTAAGAATATTTTCAGGGTCGGACTTTTTGAGAATCCCTATTTGGATGTCGCAGAAACGGAAAAAATTGTGGGAAATGCCGAATTTATGAAGGCCGGATTTGAAGCGCAATTACGTTCAATTGTCATGTTAAAAAATCATCAGAATACGTTACCAATAAAAACACGGCAAAAAGTGTATGTTCCTCAAAGGTTTATTGCTGCCAGCAGGAATTGGTTTGGTAGGGAAACTCCTGAAAAGCTGGAACACCCTTTTAATATGGAAGTTGTTAAAAAGTATTTTGAAGTAGTGGAAAATCCGGAAGAAGCAGATTTCGCTTTGGTGGGTATAACAAGTCCAAACGGTGGTGTTGGGTATGACCGGGAAGATTTATCAAAAGGAGGTAATGGTTATGTGCCTATTAGCCTGCAATACGGGCCTTATACCGCAGATGATGCCCGGGAAACCAGTCTTGCAGGAGGAAGTCCGCTTGAAGATTTTACCAACCGGACCTACAAGGGAAAAACTGTGACGGCGTCCAATATACATGATATGAGTTTGGTAAAGGAAACCAAATCAAAAATGGGGGATAAACCAGTTATTGTGATTGTCAACCTATCCAAACCAATGGTTTTTTCAGAAATTGAAAATAGTGCTTCCTCTATATTGGTGCATATGGGAGTTCAGGATCAGGCCTTGATGGAGATTATTTCTGGAAAAGTTGAACCTTCAGCATTACTGCCTTTTCAAATGCCCTGGAATATGAAAACAGTTGAAGAACAATTTGAAGATGTGCCCAGGGATATGACTCCCTATAAAGATGCTTCGGGCAATGTGTATGACTTTGCTTTTGGAATGAACTGGCAAGGGGTTATTAAAGACGATAGGGTTGACAGGTATAATTAAAATAAAAGCCATAAATTTAATTCAGCATTGTGAGCATATTGGATATTTGTCTACCTAAGAATGATATCCTCAATATAATTAATAGACTTATAAATATTTTAACTGCAATTCGGATTAGTAGAACCGGTTAATTTTAAAAAAAATTATGCCAGCTAAACTTTTATAAAGAAAAACTAAATAAAAAAGTCATGATTAGTATCACCAGTCGGTCTTTATTGGTAATTATCCTGATGTGTTCATTCTCAGCCACAGGGCAAATAACCAGATTGGAGGTAGATGTCAGCAATTCCATAGCGGAAATTCAACCCACGATGTATGGAATCTTCTTCGAGGATATCAATTTTGCAGCAGATGGTGGGGTGTACGCTGAAATGATCAAAAATCGTGGCTTTGAATTTGATAATCCCAGTATGGGCTGGCAGCAGCCAAATAGCAACCCATATGGTTTTAACAAGAAGTCTGGTATTGCCAACATAATAAAATCCAACCCCGCTGAGTCCGGTAGCAATTTCTGTCGCGTAACCATAGAAAATGATAGTGGATATGTTTTAATAAATGAAGGTTTCAGAGGTATGGGCATCAAAAAAAACGCGAAATACCGACTTTCACTAATGGCCCAAAATACAAAGCGGTCCATTCAAAAAATCCGGATTGAGTTTGTAGACGAATCAGGACAGGTATTAGGAGAATGCAGTATCATACCTGCTTCAGGGGACTGGAAAACCTATACTGCTACACTGATAGCTGCGGAAACAAATCCTAAGGCTGTTCTAAAATTCACTTTTGAAGGCACAGGGGTTATAGATCTTGATAATATTTCACTCTTCCCCGAAGACACCTGGAAGGGAAGAAAAAATGGTTTACGGAAAGACATTGTACAATTACTTGCGGACCTACAACCTGGTTTTCTGCGTTTTCCGGGTGGTTGTATAGTGGAAGGCAGGACTTTGGCCCAACGTTACCAATGGAAAAAAACGGTAGGGCCATTATGGGACAGAACCTTGCTGATCAATCGCTGGAACACCGAATTCGAACACCGGCCTGCCCCCGATTATTTTCAGAGTTTCGGCCTTGGTTTTTTTGAGTATTTTCAGCTTGCTGAGGATATGGGTGCCGAGCCACTTCCCATTTTGGGTTGCGGTATGGCCTGTCAATTCAATACCGGTGAATTGGTACCCTTAGATGCCCTTGATCCTTATGTTCAAGATGCGCTGGACCTGATAGAATTTGCCAACGGCTCCTTAGAAACAGCCTGGGGAAAGATCCGTAGTGACATGGGGCATCCGAAGCCATTTCATATGAAGTATATTGGGATCGGGAACGAGCAATGGGGACCGGAATATATTAAACGCTATGCCATCTTTGAAAAAGCTATAAAAGAGAAGTATCCTGATATAAGTATTATTTCAAGTAGTGGTCCGTTTCCTGAGGGTGATTTTTTTGAATACGGCACATCTGAATTGAAGAAGTTAAATACCGAAATAATAGATGAGCACTACTACAATACCCCGGAATGGTTTCGGGAGAACGCAACCCGCTATGATGATTATGACCGTGGAGGGCCTAAGATATTTGCTGGAGAATATGCCGCTCAAAGCGTCCGTACTACGAGTCCTGAGAACAAAAATAATTGGGAATGTGCGCTCTCCGAGGCTGCTTTTATGACCGGATTGGAGCGAAACGCCGATATAGTTGTCATGACCTCCTATGCCCCGCTCCTGGCCCATCAGGAGGGGTGGCAGTGGACTCCAAATCTTATCTGGTTCAATAATTTGGAGGCCTATGGTACCGCAAACTACTATGTACAGAAACTATTCTCCAATCATCGTGGAACTGACTTGCTGGCTATTACCACCACAGATGGCCAAACGGTTAACGGGCAGGAAAGCCTATATGCTTCTGCTGTGAAGGATGCCGGCTCTGGTGAACTCATTATTAAATTGGTAAACACTTCAGATATGACACAAGCTCTCGAAATTGACTTTAAAAATCAAAAAATAGATGATGTAGCAACAGCATTGACTCTGAGTTCGGAACGGCTTATTGATGAAAATTCTTTTGACAACCCAATAAAAATATATCCGCAGGAAAGAGATCTGCCTGCAGCAAATAACCAAATAAGTTTGGATGTTACACCCTATACTTTGATGGTTATCAAATTAAATATTGATTAAAGGCATAGGACACTGTGTCTCTTTAGGTGAATTTTATCCTGGAAAGAACTTGCAGGTAGTAATTAGTAATACAATAGTTGCCAAATACAAATATTTTTGTATAATATTATATTCAATTACAGAAAAAGGAATTTACACAAGAATCTGACTAAAAAAAGTATTAACTAAATAATTCTAATACTCCAATGTTAAAAAAAATTTTAATCGGACTGGCAGGTGTTTTGATCATAATACAATTCATAAGACCTGACAAAAACGAATCCAACGACAAGACCTATGACATTTCTACGAAATACAATGTACCTGAAGATGTAAGCCAACTCTTACAGGTTTCCTGCAATGACTGTCACTCCAATAAAACGGAATACCCATGGTATTCGAATGTACAACCCGTTGCCTGGTGGCTCAATGACCACGTGGTTGATGGCAAAAGGCATTTGAATTTTTCCGAATTTACCAAAATGCCCATCGCTATTCAGAATCATAAATTGGAAGAGACCATTGAAATGATTGAAGAAAATGAAATGCCTTTACCCTCTTATACCAATTTCGGATTACATAAAGAGGCTAATCTTTCTGAAGACCAAAGGGAGAAGATAATTGTTTGGGCAAAAGATCAAATGTCATATCTAAAAGAGAATTATCCGGCAGATAGCCTGGTAATGCCGCAGAGAAGAAATTAAAGCGAACTCCGGGATGCCAAGGATATTTTAGGCATTGACTATGTTCCTTCCTTAAGTACTATTTTAAGGAATACTCCTTCATCGCTTAATCCAAAACTATAGTTTAGTGTTGGTTACGAATGCAATTTTTTTACTATCCGGGGACCAGCTTGGAACATTAATAGAACCTTGTCCGCCATAGATATATGCAATTATTTTTGGTGTCCCGCCGTCATATGGCATAATCCGCAATAAACAGTGTTTGTAAAACGGATGATCTGCCGGGTCAATATCCTTGGGAAAGGAAATAAAGGCAATCCACTTTTTATCCGGGCTTATATGTGGAAACCAGTCGTTGTATTCATCAAAAGTCAACTGCGTCTGATCTTCACCATTTGCTTTCATTTTCCAAAGTTTCATTTTACCGGAACGGGTAGAATTAAAAAAAATGGTTTCGCCATCAGGGCTATACTCTGGCCCATCATCCAAAGTGGATTGATGGGTAAGCTGATTTTCTTTACCGGTATCTATATCGATGGTATAAATATCATAAGCTCCATTCCGGTTGCCGGTAAACACCATTTTCTTATTATCCGGAGACCAGCCATGTAAATAGGACGCCCCTACCCCTGGTCTGGTGACCATCTTAGGAATAGAATCGCCTTCAGCTGGCAAGTAATACAAAGCCGAGGTTCTGTTGTCATCGGGATTATGATTGCTTATGCCCAGCAAAGTACCATCAAATGTGAGTACGTGGTCATTATTATTATCAATTGCAAATCCTGTATTTAAGGGAGAGATACTATTGGTTGACAATTTGTAATTATATAAATGTCCTTTTGAATTATATAGTAACTTCTTCCCGTCTACTGTCCAGTTTGGCGCCTGTATGGAGTGGGCAGATCTATAGATAATCCTGCGATGCCCGGTATTTACATCCATAATCTCCAGATTGCTGCCAAGATAATCGCGATAGGGCGTGAAATCAGGCTCAGCCGGTCTAATGATCCTGACATTTCTGTATTCGGCAGATTCCATGATCTCCGGGTTATGGGAGCAAACATAAATTCCTACATAAACGGAATTGTCCAGCCCCATATCCTTTAATTCCACATTGGCAAATTCTTCTCCGTATTTGGCTGTAGACATGATATAGGTGTTACCTCTCCTTTCCAATTGAATAACATCCGGAAAAGTAGCGGAAGAAATCACTTCATTGGTTTCTCCTCCTATTTCTTTACGGTATTGTAAGCTGGTAAGACCATCTCCATGAGTAGTAGCATTCACGTGTTTTGAATTGGCGTCTAAATTGTTTTTGACTATCCACCCAACTTTTCTATGTGGATCTATTCCGGATCCTAAAAATTTTACCTCAGCCCTAAGGATAAAATCCCCCTGGATAGTCGTCCATAAATATTGAAACTCATCTTTACCAAACCACATATTGGTTCCGGAACCACTAATTTTATAGGTTTGATCTTCTGTGGAATATTCTGAATGACCTTCAATTCTGCAATTGCCAATATCACTGTTGCTATCAAAAATCCCTATTTGGTTTTGGGCTTTTGCACTATTAATCGCAAAGATCATACAGCCTAGAAGTACGTAATATAATTCAGAGGTTTTCATTGGATATAACTTTATAATTTTAATAAATGACATCTTGCCTGAAGTCTTGGAAATTTGTCCAAATTACAACACAGGTTATTTCAATTAAGCATAATTAATTATCATTAACACTTAGCAATACCACTGATTTTGCGGGTATATTTACTTCAATCCCTGACTGATTTTTTTTATAATCCGAAAACTTTTGAATATGAACCTGTTCTTCTTTACCAAAATCATTTAGTGCATTCATTTTGTCAGAAGTAATCATACTGCCTGAAATGTTATTTAATTTTTCCAATCCCATAATTTCAATAGCTGTTGCCATATTCTGATTGGGATTTAAATTAGCAATGGTAATATTAATATTTCCATTCTTATCCCTGGAAGCAGAAACCGACAAAGCAGGAATTTGACCATTATCATTTACATAATTTTGAGTAGCTACTTCAGTTGGCAGATGTATTGCATCCTGATGTACCTTGTACATCTTGAATACATAGAAAGTAGGGGTCTTCACCATTTGATTACCCTTTGTAAGTATCATGGCTTGCAAGACATTTACAGTTTGAGCAATATTTGCCATCTTGATACGTCGGGCATGATTATTAAATATATTGAGCCCTAAGGCAGCCACAACAGCATCCCTCAAGGTATTTTGCTGGTAGAGAAATCCGGGGTTCGTCCCCGGTTCCACGTCGTACCACGTACCCCACTCATCTGCAATTAAAGCTATGGTATTATCAGGGTCGTGTTCATCCATTATGGCAATATGATCTTCCAGGTTTCCCTCCATCTTCAAAGTATTTTGCATACTTTTAAACCACTCGTTTTCCACAAAATCAGTTGCAGAGCCTTTAACTTCCCAATTATTGACAATGGTATAATAGTGATAGGACAACCCTTTGGCAATATTTAAATATCCAGGAGTACCCTTAATGCCGGTCATAAAGGTTTCGGTCCAATCCAAATCATCAAAGATTCCCCCGCTGGCAATTTTATATTCTGCATTGCAATAGGTACTGAATCTTTTAAATACGTTGGTATAGTATTCAGCGTTCATACTTCCACCACAACCCCAGTTCTCATTACCTATACCCCAAAATTTAACATCCCAGGGAAGTTCTCTGCCATTTTTTCTTCTCAATCTTGTAATTTCACTATCCTTATCAGAGGTTACATACTCAACCCACTGATAAGCATCTTTTACGGTACCACTGGCTATGTTGACGGCAATATAGGGTTCTGTTTGCAACAACTCACAAAGTTCCAAAAACTCATGAGTCCCAAAGGAATTATCTTCGGTAACACCTCCCCAAAAAGTATTTACCACAAGAGGTCTCTCTTGAGCGGGTCCTATTCCATCTCTCCATTGGTATTGTTCAGCAAAACAGCCACCCGGCCATCTTAGTACTGGTATTTGCAATTCTCTAAGTGCCTCTACCACATCCTTTCTGATTCCATTAATATTAGGAATATCTGAGGCTTTACCCACATAAAAACCATCATAAATACCCCTTCCCAAATGTTCGGCAAAATGACCATAAATATGCTTACTTATGGTATCCTTTGCGCTGTACGCATTTATTATGATTTTGTTTTCCTGGCTAAAAGAAATCTGTACAATAAAAAGTACTACTGCTACATTTAAAATTTTATGTGTGGTCATTTTTTATAGATTGGTTTTATAAGTCAAAGGCAAATACTCAATTTAAAAGATATCAGATTTTAGTTATTCCGTGTAATTAACCCCTCTCGGTCATTTACTTTACCATTGCATCTATGGTTTTAATGGTTCCATCCTTATTGTATAGTAATTCCGTTACCTTAACATTTCGAAGATGGGTTTTTCCGCCCGATAGGGAACTGTCGTGATAAAACAATAACCATTTGCCGTTGTATTCTACAATGGAATGGTGATTTGTCCAGCCTAAAACCGGTTTCAAAATAATACCCTGGTAGGTAAAGGGACCATAAGGGTTATCTCCAATAGCATATGCAATATTATGGGTGTCGCCAGTTGAATAAGAAAGATAGTAGTTTCCGTCATATTTATGTACCCATGCCGCTTCAAAGAAACGACGGCCATTATCACCTGCGAGTAATGGATCTCCTCTCTCATCGAGAATTTGCACATCTTTTGGGGTTTCTGCAAAACTTAACATGTCATCGGCAAGTTTGGCAATTTTTGGGGTTAAGGCAGGTTGGTCTGCTTCTGGGTAGGAATCTTCGTCATTATAGGTTCCATCTGCCCATCGCTGTAACTGACCTCCCCAAATTCCCCCAAAATACATATAATAGTTGCCATTCGAATCTTCAAAAACGGCCGGATCCATACTATAACTGCCTTCTATAGGTTGTTCTTTGGCTTTAAAAGGTCCAAAAGGTTTTTCACTTGTCGCTACTCCAATTTTAAATATGTCCGACGTATCCTTTACCGGGAAATAGAAATAATAGATATCTCCTTTTTTAGCTGCATCGGGTGCCCACATTTGCCTCCCTGCCCACGGCACATCCTTTATATGCAAAGCCACCCCGTGATCAGTAACTTCTCCGCCAATACTATCCATAGAGAATACATGATAATCTTTCATGTCAAAGTGACTTCCTAAATCATCTTCCGGCACGCCTGATTCAAAATCGTGCGAGGGATAGATGTATAATTTCCCCTCAAACACATGTGCTGACGGATCGGCTGTGTAAATATGTGAAATAAGTGGCAGGCCTTTACCATCGATGATTGAGGTAGAATCTTCAGGAAGGTTATCAATTAAAGATTCTGATGCTTTGGTTATTTGTTTGTCTTTGCAACCCAAAAACAGGAATGCGACAAATAAACTGACAATAAAGATTCTAAATTTAAAAGGGCACATGATTAATTTATTAGTTTCTTTTTAAGAAGTAAAAAAATCCAATTTCAAAAAATAAAAGTCGCCTGGTAATTTCAGCAACAAACTGATGAAAGATAATCAAAAAAATGTTCTTTATATCTACCGGCACCTAATTCCCGGGGGCATAAGGGTATTTTAGTGATTTATAGTACTCCAGGCTTTCTTCTGGTCTTTCCACTCCTGGTGGCAGTTCTTTTCGGGAAAATGTCTGGAAATAGAGCAAACAGGCATTTCTCCACCACTTGGCTTCCTGAAGCTGAATTTCCATAAGCATCCTTACTTCATTGTATTGGGCATCAGAAATATAAATTTTTGCTTGTTCCCAAACACGCAACATTTCTTCTACCTGGTCAACCCCTTTTTGATAGTTCAAGGCAATTGCGTTCCATAAGATTACCCCATTCTTCAGCTGATAATCCCATGGTAAATGGTGGAACCACAATAGATATTCTTCCGGGCAGGTTTCCGGGTCATTGAAAATTTGGGCCAGGTCAGGAGCATATTGATTGGTGGCATTGCTTCCTGTGGGGGTTCGATCAAAACCAATACCGCCCTGATCTGCATTGTGATAATAAGTTGGGTTCCATTCAGGCCTGCTCAAATCACTTACCCACGGACCCGGACCGTAGTGATGGCCCGTATCCATCAAATGATGCAGCCCCAGAGGCGTCATATAGTTTACAACGGCTTCCCTGGAAGTAGTCATTATGCCCTTAACAGGCTCTACAAATTCTGATCTATTGGAATAAGTTAAACGCAACCATTCTTCAGCAATGGTTTCAGAACTTAGATAAGGGTCCCAGGCTAAACGCCCATATCCATACCAGTTGGCCTGTGCGAAGGGATGCCCAGTCCAATTTAAATCAGTCCCAATATTTGATACCCCAGCCATTCCTGATATATTGTTTTGGAATAAAGATCCATCGATTACCTGAGCAACGGTCGATTTTTTGCCTTTTCGGTAAGTATCAGCGTCAAGTACTTCTTCATACAACTTAGGAAGAAATACAAGATGAGAACTAAAACCAAGGTATTCCTGGGTAATTTGGAACTCCATAACAAGTGGTGTTTTTGGCATAGCCCCAAACATGGGATGAAAAGGCTCTCTGGGTTGAAAATCAATAGGCCCATTCTTCACCTGAACCAAAACATTATCCAGGAAATGACCATCATATGGAACAAATTCCGTGAAGGCCTGTTTTGCCCTGTCTGTTGCATCCGTTTCAGAATACACAAAGGCTCTCCAAATGACTATTCCCTGGAATGGTTTTAATGCTATAGCCAGCATATTTGCGCCATCCACATGGGTTCTTCCATAATTCTGAGGACCAGGTTGCCCTTCGGAATTGGCCTTCACCAAAAAACCGCCAAAGTCCGGGATAAATTTATAAACCTCTTCTACTTTATTTTCCCACCATTCCATTACGTCCTTATCCAGGGGATCTGCCGTATTTAAACCTCCTATTTCTATTGGAGCAGAAAACCTGGCCGTTAAAAATACTTTTATACCGTAAGGTCTGAAAACGTCCGCTAGCGCCGCTACCTTTTCCAAATAGGCAGGAGTTAATACCAGCGCATTTGCATTTACATTGGTTAGAGTAGTAGCATTAATTCCAATTGAGGCATTTGCCCGTGCATAGTCTATATAGCGTTGGTCTATATATTTTGGAAGTTTATGCCAGTTCCAAAGTGAAAATCCGGCGTATCCACGTTCGATTGTGCGGTCAAGATTGTCCCAGTGATTGAGCATTCGCAATTCAATTTTTGGTGCTTCTGTGACATTTAACCCTTCCGGTTCCCTTTGCATTTTCATCAATGA